>VOFD01000839.1_pt1 | contig 44000 bp, 71 predicted proteins | sample 5384101 | NCBI WGS metagenome assembly VOFD01 (sample SAMN12384723, study PRJNA508395) | human gut metagenome | isolation source: healthy gut C | host: Homo sapiens
TCTTCATGTGCTCCTCCCTCTTCCTTTCATGTTTTTCTCCTTTCGGTGATTGATGGAAGCCAGCTCTGTAAGTTCTCTCAAATACTGTATCAAAACCTATGCGAAACAGGTACTTGCAAAACAAATAGTACATGGCAACAAACAGAGAGGAGGCAGTAAGGATGCCAAAAGGTAAAGCTGCAAGCTCTTCTGAGTCGTCAAGAAAGATGAGACCGGCTTTATCTCCGGAGGCTAGAGAAAACCAATTGGTTTCTTTGGCCGTTGATCTTGCTGAAAAGCAGTTAAGAGAGGGAACTGCTTCTTCTCAGGTTATTACTCATTATCTGAAACTTGGTTCGACTAAGGAAAAGATAGAAAAAGAAATTCTTGAGAAGCAGAAAGAGCTTATCGAGGCTAAAACACAAAACCTTCAATCCGCAAAACGTGTCGAAGAACTCTACACCAATGCTCTTAACGCCATGCGTCATTATTCTGGTGCCGGGGGCGATGAAGATGAGTGTTAGAACTTATACGGAACTGATATCTCTTCCGACATTTGAGGAACGATTCCGTTATCTGAAGTTGGATGGGAAAATCGGCGAAGCTACTTTCGGTTTTCAAAGGTGGCTTAATCAAGAATTTTATCATTCCAGCGAATGGCTGAGTTTTAGAGACGACGTTATCATTCGAGATAATGGGTGCGATTTGGGAATTGCCGGCCATGAAATATTTGGACCGGTACTAATACACCACATCAATCCGATTACTTATGAGGATATCATAAATCGAAATCCTTGCGTCTTTGATTTGGAAAATGTGATATGCACGCATCTAAAAACACATAACGCTATCCACTACGGAGACGAAAGTATCCTTATCTTAAAACCGATTCAAAGGAGCCACAATGATACTTGCCCTTGGCGAAAAAATTGAAAGGAGTACATTTTATGAGCACGATGTATGAAGATGTCGATATGGAAAATCCCGATGGAGTTTCCGGAGATGGCAGCGATGTCTGCGACGGTCTTATTGGCGTAGTGGTTAATTGTCTGTCGCTGAATATCCGAGAAAAAGCTTCTGCCGATTCAAATGTAATCGCGGAAGCAAAGGCTCTTGACGAGCTGAAAATCGACATGGCAAATTCCAATGATGATTGGTATGCGGTCTGTACTGTTTCCGGTATCGAAGGCTTTTGCATGAAGAAATTCATCGCCGTTAGAGAGTGAGGTAATTCGATATGGACAGCATACTGACATCGATTAAAAAACTGCTCGGAATTACAGAAGAATACGAGCACTTTGACCAGGATATCATCATGCATATCAATTCAGTGTTTTCTGTTCTTACTCAACTTGGTGTCGGTCCTGCTGAGGGATTCCGTATCGAAGATGACAGCGCCGAATGGTCTGAATTTCTGCAAGATGATTTCCGTCTTGAGTTTGTTAAAACCTACATTTATCTAAAGGTTCGGTTGGCTTTTGATCCTCCGCTTAGTTCAGCAGTTATCGAGTCTATCAACAGACAGATAAGCGAGCTTGAGTGGAGGATCAATGTTTCTGTCGACCCGAAACCAGCAGAGAAAGGAGAAATTCAAAATGGATAATACTTCGCTTTCTCATCATGGTATCAAAGGAATGAAATGGGGCGTTAGGAGATTCCAGAATAAAGACGGATCTCGAACAGCCGCCGGGAAAAAGAAGAGCGAGGGAAAACGCTTCCGAAGAACCAAGCCATGATGATTATAAAAAAGCTCATAGTGGCAAAAGCGTAAAAACCATGAGTGATGCTGAGCTTCGCAGCCGTCTTAATCGTCTGCAAATGGAGCGGCAGTATAAGCAGTTGTCCGGCAGTGATGTTAATCGCGGTAAAGAATTTGTTTCTAAGACAATGAAAGCCGCTACTGGAATAGCAACTGCTACCACCACAGCGATTACGCTTTACAACAACTATGACAAGATTAAGAAAATCGTCAGTGGCCTTAGCAAGAAGTAAAAAGGAGATCGGTTGCTTATGGCATTATCAAACACTGCCGTCCCCAAATATTACGGCATGTTTCGTGATGCCGTTCTTCGAGGGGAAATCCCGGTAAACAAAGAAATCTCCATGGAGATGAATCGCATCGACGACCTTATTGCCAACCCTGGTGTTTACTATGACGACCAGGCGGTTGAAGGATGGATCGCCTATTGCGAAGCGGAACTGACTCTTACTGATGGGTCCGATCTTTCTTTACTGGATACATTCAAGCTGTGGGGCGAACAGATTTTCGGATGGTATTACTTTGTCGAACGAAGCGTATATCAGCCAAATCCAGACGGTCACGGCGGACACTACATTCGGAAGAACGTTAAGAAGCGTCTTATCAATAAACAGTATCTTATCGTAGCCAGAGGTGCTGCAAAATCAATGTATGCTTCCACTCTACAGGGATACTTTCTCAACGTTGACACTTCCACCACACACCAAATCACCACGGCGCCGACCATGAAGCAGGCGGAAGAAGTTATGTCTCCTTTGCGTACTGCAATAACGCGTTCTCGCGGACCGTTGTTCCAGTTCCTGACGGAAGGTTCTTTACAGAACACCACCGGTTCAAAAGCAAATCGCACCAAATTGGCGTCAACCAAGAAAGGTGTAGAGAATTTTCTTACCGGTTCTCTTCTTGAAGTTCGGCCAATGAGCATCGCTAAGCTTCAGGGCTTGCAGATCAAGGTGGCAACGGTTGACGAATGGCTTTCCGGCGACATTCGAGAGGATGTTATCGGTGCAATTGAACAGGGCGCTTCAAAAGTAAACGACTACATTATTGTAGCAATCAGTTCCGAAGGTACAGTCCGCAACGGAAGCGGTGATACTATCAAAATGGAGTTGATGGACATTCTCAAAGGAGATTACATCAATCCACATGTATCCATATGGTGGTACAAACTCGATTCGATTGACGAAGTTGGAGATCCGGAAATGTGGCTTAAGGCCAATCCGAATCTTGGCAAAACAGTGAGTTACGAAACTTACCAATTGGACGTGGAAAGAGCCGAGAAAGCCCCCGCTGCACGAAACGATATTCTCGCAAAGCGTTTTGGGTTGCCCATGGAGGGATATACCTATTACTTTACTTATGAAGAAACGCTTCCTCACCGAAAGAGAGACTATTGGCAGATGTCATGTTCTCTCGGTGCAGATTTATCGCAGGGTGATGACTTCTGCGCCTTTACGTTTTTGTTCCCGTTGTCAAACGGTTCTTTTGGCATCAAGACACGAAATTACATAACTTCTATGACATTGATGAAACTGCCCGCAGCTATGAGGATCAAATACGATCAGTTCATGGCCGAAGGCAGTTTAATTGTTTTAGAGGGCGCTGTGCTCGATATGATGGACGTTTATGAAGACCTCGACAATCATATTTCAGAGTGCGGCTATGACGTTCGCTGTCTTGGTTTTGACCCGTATAACGCCAAAGAATTTGTTGCCAGATGGGAACAGGAAAATGGTCCGTTTGGCATTGAAAAAGTTATTCAGGGCGCCAAAACGGAATCGGTTCCTCTTGGGGAATTAAAGAAGCTTTCCGAAGAAAGGATGCTTCTCTTCGATGAGGAACTCATGACTTTTGCTATGGGTAACTGTATTACCCTTGAAGATACCAATGGAAATCGAAAATTGCTTAAGAAACGATACGAGCAAAAGATTGACGCTGTTGCCGCGATGATGGATGCGTATATCGCATACAAGCTCAATCGTGATGCGTTCGACTAAAAAGGAGGTGATGATTCAAAATGGGAATGTCTTTTGGTTCTAGACTGAAACATGCTTGGAACGCATTTACGGGAACTGATTATACAACCTATCAGGATGTTGGACCTGGCTATTCGTCCAGACCCGACCGTATACGTCTTACCAAAGGCAACGAGCGGTCCATTATCACTTCTGTGTATAACCGGATTGCTTTGGATGTTGCGGCGTTAAATGTGCAGCATATTCGTCTGGACGAAAATGGACGCTTCTTATCCGTTATTCAGGATGGTTTGAACACCTGCCTTACTGTAGAAGCAAATATCGATCAAACCGCCAGAGCCTTTATTCAGGACATTGTTGTATCCATGCTTGATGAAGGCTGCGTGGCGATTGTGCCCGTTGATACAACTTATGATCCTTCCGTTACCGGTTCGTATGACATTCAAACCATGCGAGTCGGTAAAATTTTAGATTGGTATCCACAGCATGTTAGGGTTCGCCTCTATAACGAGCGGACCGGGGCAAAAGAAAACATACTGGTACCAAAGAGTACAGTAGCGATTGTTGAAAATCCTCTGTACGCAGTTGTGAATGAGCCTAACTCTACTATGCAGCGGCTTATTCGAAAACTTAACCTACTTGACGTCATCGATGAGCAGAGCGGTTCTGGAAAATTAGATTTGATTATCCAGTTACCCTATGTCATCAAGACGGAAGCAAGGCGCCAACAGGCCGAAAACAGGCGAAAAGATATTGAAGCTCAGTTGTCCGGTACTAAATACGGTATTGCTTACGCCGACGGTACCGAGCGTATTACGCAGTTGAATCGTTCCGTCAACAACAACCTTATGTCGCAGATTGAATATTTAACGAGTATGCTATACAGCCAGTTAGGTATCACTCAAAGCATATTGGATGGTACGGCGGACGAGAAAACGATGCTGAACTACAATAACCGAACGATTGAGCCTATTATTTCAGCTATTGTTGACGAAATGAAACGAAAGTTTCTAACAAAAACCGCCCGATCACAATCCCAGTCGATTTCGTTCTTTAGAGACCCGTTTAAACTCGTTCCCGTCAACGATATCGCTGAAATTGCTGATAAGTTCACTCGAAACGAAATTATGACATCGAATGAAATTCGGCAGGTTATCGGTATGAAGCCTTCGGATGACCCGAGAGCGGACGAGCTTAGGAATAAAAACCTCAGCGCCCCGAGCGAGTCAGAGCCGGAAATCAATCCGCCTGTCGAAGACGAAAATGTTGAAACAGAGTAGTTTCGAGAGTAGGGTCTCTAAAACAAAAACGAAATAAGGAGGAAATTCAAAATGGAAAGAGCATTTCAGCCTGAAGCCTGCGATTTCAGCGGATGGGCAACCAGAAACGACCTTAAATGCTCTGACGGAAGAGTGATTCGTAGAGACGCGTTCAAACATGATGATGGAATCAAAGTCCCTCTTGTATGGAATCATCAGCACAATGACCCACGCAATGTGCTTGGTCATGCATGGTTGGAAAATCGTCCGGAAGGTGTTTATACCTACGGCTTTTTTTTCAACGATTCCGAATCCGGCGAGATTGGAAAGATTCTTGTAAAGCATGGGGACATTTGTGCGTTGTCTATCTACGCCAATCAGCTTCAGCAGAGAGGGTGCGACGTTCTTCATGGAGAGATTCGTGAAGTAAGCCTGGTCCATGCCGGTGCAAATCCTGGCGCTTTTATCGATTCTATGCTCAAGCACGGCGAAGACTCGGATGACGAAGCGATCATCTATACGGGTATGCCGCTCTATCTGTCTCATTCCGATGCTGATAAGCAGGAAGACAAGGCGGACGACGGTGAAAAGAAAGAAACTTCCGAAAAGAAGGACGAGCCCGAGAAGAAGACCGATGCTGATAAGCAGGAAGACAAGGCGGACGACGGTGAAAAGAAAGAAACTTCCGAAAAGAAGGACGAGCCCGAGAAGAAGACCGACTCCGATGAGGAGAAAACTGTCGCCGATGTAATCAACAGTATGACCGAAGAGCAGAAAAACGTTATGTACGCTATGATCGGTCAGGCTATGGACGACCAGGGGAATCTGATCCCGAGTCTGAAGACAATAACGATGACGATTCTAAAGGAGGAACTAATACTATGAAACATAATGTGTTTGATAAGGATGACCGTCAGAAGGAGAATGTTCTCGTTCATTCCGATGGGTCCGAAGTATCCAGCGAAGAGATTTCCACGATCTTTGGTGATATCAAGCGCTACGGCAGCCTGAAGGATAGTGTGCTTGCTCACGGCATTGACAATGTGGACTATCTGTTCCCTGATGCCCAGACCTTGGCCAACACTCCTGAATTTATTCAGCGCGATACCGGATGGGTAAAGAAGGTTATGAGCGGTGTGCACCACACCCCGTTTTCCCGCATTAAGTCCATCTTTGCCGATATCACCGAGGACGACGCCCGCGCAAAGGGGTATTTCAAGGGCAAGCTGAAGAAGGAAGAGGTCTTTGGTCTTCTGAAGCGCACCACTACCCCAACTACCGTTTACAAAAAGCAGAAGATGGATCGCGACGATGTTGTCGACATCACTGATTTCGACGTTGTGGCGTGGCTGAAGTCTGAAATGCGCATGATGCTGGACGAGGAGTTGGCCCGCGCTTATCTGATTGGCGACGGCCGTCTTGCTTCTAGCGACGATAAGATCAATGAGCAGAACATCCGTCCCATTCTCAAGGACGAGGAGCTGTACACCATTCAGGCTACCGTCAGCGTCCAGTCTTCCGCTACCGAGGACGACAAGGCCCGCGAGTTTATTCGCACCGCTATCAAAGCCCGCAAGAACTATAAGGGTTCTGGTCAGCCTACTCTGTACACCACTGAAGACATTCTTACCGACTGCCTGCTTCTGACCGATACCACCGGCCGCGATCTCTACACTGATGTCGCTCAGCTTGCAAAGAAGCTCCGCGTTAAGGAGATTGTGACCGTTCCGGTTATGGAGGGTGTAAACGGCAAGAACGGCGGCGCTCTGATGGGCATTATCGTTAATCTGGCAGATTACAATGTCGGCGCGGATCGCGGCGGCGCTGTGAACATGTTCGACGATTTCGATATCGACTACAACCAGCAGAAGTATCTGATTGAGACCCGCTGCTCCGGCGCCCTTATCAAGCCTTATTCCGCTATCGCTCTTGAGCTGAGCACTGCCGGTTAAAATCAACAACATACAAATAGTAAGGAGGACTAATCAATGAATAACATGACTGTTGTTTACGCTGACGCTGAAGAGAAATATGTGAAAAACATTATTCTCTATGGTAAGACGTCTGATAATTACCTGTACACGGACAGCAAGTGTTCGGAAGCGAATAAAGTTGATAAGGATACCCTTCTCAATCTGCGCAAGAAGGGCGTAATCATCAGCTATAACAGCACATATTACATGCCGCTGTTCTTCAAGGAAGAGTCTGGCGGCAGCGTATCCGTAACCTTTGCGACTGCTGTTTCCGCATCTGCTTCTGCGGCGACTACTCTGTATTCCAAGGAGTATTCCGCTGATTAAAGGGGGTGAAAATTCAAAATGGCGAAGTTTTATGGACCAATCGGCTATGCTGTTACTGAAGAAACGACCCCAGGCGTATGGGAGGACCGTATCTCCGAGCGCATCTATTTCGGCGAACTTGTCAGAAATACCCGCAGACTTCAGACAGCAGACAAACTCAACGACAACATCAACGTTTCGAATGAGATTAGTATTTTGGCCGATCCATTTGCTCGCGAGAATTTTCACTTGATGAAGTACGTTGGGTTTATGGGTGCTAAATGGAAGATAGAAAGTGTCGAAGTTCAGTACCCTAGACTAATACTGACTATAGGAGGGGTATATAATGGCGAATAGACTAGATCTACAGGCTTTGCTGGAAGATCTTCTGGGAAGCCGAAATGTGTATTACCAACCTCCCGAGTCAGTCAAGATGAATTACCCCGCCATCGTTTACGCTCTCGAAGATATCGAGAACACGTTTGCAGATGACGGGGTATATTTGTCTAACCGCAAATATCTGGTGACGGTTATCGATAAGAATCCGGACAGTTCTTTTTTTATCGACATAGTGGCGAAATTGCCTACTTGCCGGTTTGTGCGGCATTACAAAAGCGATAACCTGAACCATTACGTTTTTACACTTTACTTTTAACAAGGAGGAACGAACCTATGAGTAAACTTGTTTGGGATAAAACCGGTGAACGTTTGTACGAAACCGGCGTAGACCATGGCGTTCTCTACCCTATTCAGGCCGGCGGTCTTTACAATAAGGGTGTTGCCTGGAACGGTCTTACCGCTGTTACCGAAAGCCCCTCCGGTGCGGAGGCGTCTCCTATTTACGCAGATAACATCAAGTATCTGAACCTGATGTCTGCTGAGGAGTTCGGCGCGACGATTGAGGCTTATACTTATCCTGATGAATTCGCTGAGTGCGACGGCTCTGCTGAAATTGCAACCGGCGTGACAATCGGCCAGCAGGCCAGAAAGGTGTTTGGTCTCAGCTATCGTACTGTCATCGGTAACGATGTTGACAGCAACGACCACGGCTATAAGCTGCATCTGATTTACGGCGCTCTGGCTGCACCTTCCGAAAAGGGATATACGACCATCAACGACAGCCCCGAAGCCATCACCTTCTCTTGGGAAGTCAGCACGACTCCTGTCAACGTAACCGGCTTTAAGCCTACCGCTTGCGTGATTATCGACTCTACCAAGGTGGATGCTGGTAAGCTGAGAGCGCTGGAAGAGATTCTGTATGGCAAAGATCCTACAGGCCCCGAAACAGAAGACGGCGTAGATCCCCGTCTGCCTCTGCCGGATGAGATCATCACTCTGATGACCCCCGCCGGTTAAGCATAAGAAACAAAAGATTTAAGAATAGGTACAAGGCCGTATTCAGGTAAGCTGGCGGCTTTGTATTTTTTTTTTTTTTTTTATTTGAAAGGAGAAATTTCGCATGATTAAAAAGACAATCACTTATACCGACTATAACGGTCTTGAGCGCACTGAGGATTTCTGGTTCAACATCACGGAAGCCGAGGCTCTCGAAATGGAGATGAGTACAACCGGCGGTTACGGCGATATGATTCGCCGAGTTGTCGCGGCTCAGGACATGCCGACCATCATCAAGGTGTTCAAAGACTTTATCTTTAAGGCATATGGCGAGAAGAGTCCTGATGGTAAACGGTTCGTCAAGTCTGAGGAGCTTTCCACCGCATTCTCCCAGACCGAGGCATACTCTCAGTTGTATATGGAACTTGCCACCGATGCGGACAAGGCCGCCGAGTTTATAAACGGCGTGATCCCGAATAAGAAACCCGCAGCAAGCCAGCATCCGGCAATCGCTCCTGTCAACAATTGATTCGACAGTTATGGAGGACTGAAGAATGCTTCGAATTACAATACCTGCTGAGGAATTCTGGGATGAAGTCAACGAAGAGTTCATCTACACGAAAGAGCAGACCTTGCAATTGGAGCATTCTCTGGTCTCTCTTTCAAAATGGGAATCCAAATGGTGTAAAGCGTTTCTTGGTAAACAAGACAAAACAGAAGAAGAAATTCTGGACTATGTCAAATGCATGACGCTTACCCAGAATGTGAATCCCGAGGTATACAAAAGGCTCACTGCCGCAAATTACGACGCGATTAACGCTTATATCGAAGCGCCGATGACAGCGACTTTCTTCTCAGAAGATTCGCTGCCAAAAAAAACAGCCGGGAAATTGTTACGGCTGAGCCCATTTATTACTGGATGATCGCTTTCAACATACCAGTGGAGTTTCAAAAATGGCACCTCAATAAACTTCTCACACTTATCAGGGTATGCAATGTGAAGAGCAACCCGCCTAAGCGAAGAAGTAAGCGCGAAATCATGAAACGGAATGCGGCTTTGAATGCTGCTCGTAGGAGCCGTCTCAATACGAGGGGTGAGATTACGAAACGGAAAAAACGAGGTTATAAGAAGTGGCTCGAAACCTACACCAAGAGGGCGGTTGCCGTTATTCTTGCTGTTTCGCTGATCGATTTGCAGTTGTCGTATGTACTGGCTTTTATGGGACAAGTACAGATTGCAGAATCGCTTTCCAGCACGATAGCGAGCACCGTTGTAGGAGTTATGCTCGGCTATTTCTTAAAAGCGTTATTTGAAACGTTCTTTGAAAAAAAAGAGAAGAGCGTTTAAGAAGTAAGGAAGGTATTCACGAAGACAGTGTGGATATCGAGGAGGTTTGAAAATGCCTATTTATTTTATGACAACGGCTCTTTTGATTGTGTCCCTGGTAACAAACCTTACCGTTGAGGGAATCAAGAAGCTTTTTGAACGAGACTACCATTAAGTATTCGTCTAACGTTCTTGCTGCTGTGGTGGCCGTTCTGATGTCGTGCGCTGTATGCGTTATTTATCTCATCATGAATGATGTTGCTTTTACGCTAAAAGTCGGTGTCGAAGTTTGTATTCTTATGTATCTGAGCTTCCTTACCTCTACCGTAGGGTATGACAAGGTTATTCAGATGATTCAGCAAATCTGAGACACAAAGGAGGATACAACTCATGAGTAACAGTCCATTGGTGTCCTATACCAAATTAAGTCCCAATCATTCTGGGCAGAGAACCCATGCAATTGACCGTATTACGCCCCACTGTGTTGTCGGGCAGTGCTCAGTCGAAACACTGGGCAATATTTTTGCTCCGACCTCCCGGCAGGCATCCTGCCAGTACGGTATTGGCGTAGACGGAAGAGTCGGTATGTATGTGGAAGAGAAAAACCGTTCCTGGTGTTCTTCTTCAAACGAAAACGACCAGCGTGCCGTAACAATCGAATGCGCGAGCGATACCACCCATCCTTATGCATTTAAGGATGTTGTCTATAACAAGCTCATTGAGCTTTGCGTGGATATTTGCAAACGCAACGGTAAAAAGAAGCTCCTGTGGCTTGGTGATAAGACAAAGACGCTTAATTACAATCCTGCCGCTGACGAAATGGTTCTAACTGTCCATCGTTGGTTCGCAAACAAGAGCTGTCCTGGCGATTGGATGTATTCCCGCATGGGCGATTTGGCTTCCAAGGTTACTGCAAAATTGGGAGGAAGTTCGGCCAGCAATCCTGGAACTGCCGGAGGTAATGTTTTATACCGCGTCCAGACAGGAGCATTCAGTAACAAGGCAAACGCGGACGCTATGTTGTCCAAAGCTGAAGGCGGCTGGCTTCGATACTTACATGGTCAAAGTCGACAATCTTTATAAGATTCAGGTAGGAGCCTACAGCAACAAGGCAAACGCGGACGCTATGGCCGCCAAGCTGAAAGCTGCGGGCTTCGATACTTATATCACTACTAAGAGCAGAACGGCTGTTTCTTCCACTGCTAAAAAAAGAGCGTTGATGAGCTTGCCAGAGAAGTGATTCAGGGTTTGTGGGGAAACGGGCAGGATCGTAAGAACCGTTTGCAGGCAGCCGGCTACGATTACAACGCTGTCCAGAAAAGAGTAAACGAACTTCTGTAAAAGGATGATTCAATGATAAGGTTCAGACACAAGGGCGACTTCTCCAGAACAACTCGGTTTTTGGAGAGAGCGAAAGAGGCCGTCCGAATCGGGGATCTTGACAAGTATGGTCGAGAAGGGGTCGCCGCCCTTGCTTCTGCAACGCCTATCGATAGCGGGCAAACGGCCAATTCTTGGTATTACAAGATTGAAAACCGAAACGGAACGGCAAAGATTACGTTTTACAACTCAAATGTTCAAAATGGGGTTCCGATAGCCATTATTCTTCAGTATGGTCACGGGACCCGCAACGGTGGCTGGGTACAGGGTCGAGATTACATCAATCCTGCTATCCAGCCTATTTTTGACAAAATTGCAGAACAAGCATGGAAGGGGGTTACTAAGCTATGAGCACTACGATTGACGAAAGAGTCGTAGAAATGCGATTTGACAACAAGCAATTCGAAAGTAATGTTCAGACCAGCCTTTCCACTTTGGATAGATTGAAGAAGAGCTTGAATTTATCCGGCGCTGCAAAGGGTTTCGATGAAATAGACAGCGCTTCCAAAAAAGGTAAATATGAACGGCCTTGCGAATGCTGTGGAGTCTGTGCGTCTGAAGTTTTCAGCTTTGGAAGTCATGGCGGTAACAGCCCTTGCCAATATCACCAATTCCGCTTTGAACGCGGGAAAAAGGATTGTTTCGGCGCTTACGATAGACCCGATTAAAACAGGTTTTCAGGAATATGAAACGCAAATCGGCGCGGTGCAAACTATCCTTGCCAACACTCAGCATGAAGGGACAAACCTTCAGCAAGTAAACAGGGCGCTGGATGAACTGAACACCTATGCGGACAAGACGATTTACAACTTTACCGAAATGACCAGAAATATCGGTACGTTTACCGCAGCCGGTGTAAATCTTCAAACTTCCGTTGATTCTATCAAGGGTATCGCTAACTTGGCCGCTGTTTCGGGTTCCACCTCTCAGCAAGCTTCTACGGCAATGTATCAGCTTTCCCAGGCATTGGCAGCCGGTAAGGTTTCGCTTATGGACTGGAACTCTGTTGTTAATGCCGGTATGGGCGGTAAGGTGTTCCAGGACGCGCTTGTCAGGACTTCTGAACTGCTCGGCACCGGAGCGAAAAACGCCATCAACATGTACGGCTCGTTTAGAGAGTCCCTTACCAAAGGCGAGTGGCTGACCACCGAGGTTCTCACCGAAACATTGAAACAGTTCGCCGGCGCTTACAGTGAAGCGGATCTGATTCAGCAGGGTTTCTCGGAGTCTCAGGCTAAAGAAATTGCTCAAATGGCGAAAACCGCAGAGGAAGCCGCAACTAAGGTCAAGACCTTCACTCAGTTGTGGGATACTTTAAAGGAAAGCGCTCAATCCGGATGGACGGCAACTTGGGAAATTTTGATTGGTGACTTTGAGGAAGCAAAAGACCTGCTTAGCGAAGTATCCGAGACCATCGGCAACGTGATTGGCGAGGCTGCCCAAGCAAGAAACGATCTGCTCAGCGGCGGTCTCAGTTCCGGATGGAAGCAGTTGCTGAACCAAGGCATTGCCGATGAAGCCGGCTATATCGAATCTATTCAAGAGGTTGCCAGAAAAAGCGGTGACGCCTTCGACAAGATGGTCGCGGATTCGGATAATTTCAGCGACGCTCTTAAAAAAGGGTTGCAGGAAGGAGTTATATCTTCTGATACCCTTTCGGATGCCGTCCATAACCTCAGAGATAAAATGACCGGTATGTCTCAGGAAGAGCGTAAAGCCGCCGGTTATACCTCGGAAATGGTGGAGCAAATCGAAAAACTGGATGAGGGGATCAAAAACGGCTCCGTTTCCATGGATGAGTTTACGGAAAAGATTCTTAAACCGTCCGGCCGAGAGAACCTGATTCAGTCGATTTGGAATGCCGCTAAAGGGTTGATGAGCGTTATTGCCCCTATTAAGGAGGCGTTCCGAGACATCTTCCCGCCTATGACTTCCGAACAGCTATACGCTTTTACAGAAGCGTTAAGAAATCTCACGGAAAGAATGAAACTAAGCGAAACGACTTCTGAGAATTTAAAGCGTACTTTTAAAGGCTTATTTGCTGTTCTTGATATTATCAAACAGGCTGTGACAGCCGTGTTTAACGCTGTTGGTTCGCTTCTTGGCGGTGTTGGCGATCTTGGCGCCGGAATACTCGGCGTGACCGGTACTTTTGGTGACTGGCTCGTTAAGCTGGACGAATTCATCAAGCAGGGCGACGTGTTCAATAAAGTTCTCGGAACAATCGTGAGCGTCATCAAAACGGTTGCCACCGCGATTCGTGATTTCGTAAAGGTTGTAGCTGAAAAGATCGCTTTCCCGGGATTTGAATTGTTCCATTCCCTTCTTGAGAGACTGCACACAAGGATGTCCCAGATTGGCGATGCAGCCGGCGGTATGAAGAGCAGCGTTTCCTCAGCATTTGAGGCAATGGGGAACGCCCTCGCTAACTGCCAGTTTATGCAGCTACTTCAGGCGATATGGGACGCGGTTAAAGCAATTGCCGGAGGTATCGCTGATGCGATGGGGAAAGTCGGTTCTTCGCTGATTGACAGCATCGGAAACGCTGACTTCAGCGGCGTTATCGACCTTCTCAACGGAATCTCTTTCGGCGCGATTGCGGTCGGTATTACCAAATTTGTAGGCGCTATCAAAGAACAGCTCGATTCCATCGGAAGTATCAAGGAATCTTTCATCGGTATTCTGGACAGCGTAAGAGGATGTTTCGAGGCATACCAGTCTCAGTTGCAGGCTGGTACCTTGCTGAAAATTGCGTCTGCCATTGCGATTCTGGTAGCGTCGTTGGTGGCACTTTCTCTTATCGACAGCGCAAAATTAAGCGCTGCTCTCGGCGCCATTACTGTTCTGTTTGCTGATTTGATGGCTTCCATGGCGATTTTCAATAAAATCAGCGGCATGGCAAGCGGCGTTATAAGAAGCACGACCGCGATGCTGGCGATTTCCACTTCTGTGTTGATTTTGGCGAGCGCTTTGAAGAAACTTGGAGATTTGGACGCTAAACAACTCGCGACTGGACTCACCGGCGTTGTCGGTTTAACTGCCACGATGATTGTTGCCGCAAAATCACTCAGCAAAGGCGGTCCCACTATTATAAAGGGGGCCTCTCAGATGGTTATATTTGCCGCAGCAATTAAGGTTCTGGCTTCTGCGTGCGAAGACTTATCCGCACTTGACTGGGAAGAACTTGCCAAAGGACTTGTCGGCGTCGGCGTGCTGCTTGCGGAAGTATCGTTGTTTATGAACACAGCAAAATTTAGCGGCCAATCCGTTACAACGGCTACCGGAATTGTGATATTGTCCGGAGCAATTAAAATTCTCGCGTCCGCCTGCGAAGACTTTGCACAAATGAACTGGGGCGAAATCGGGCGAGGGCTCACTTCAATCGGTATTGTCCTGGCGGAAATTGTGGCGTTTACCCGTCTTACAGGGAACGCGCAGCATGTTATAGCAACCAGTGCGGCTTTGATCGGCATTGGAGCCGCTATGAAAATCCTTGCAGCAGCGGTAAAAGACTTTTCCGCTATGAACTGGAGCGAACTCGCCGTTGGCCTTGTTGGAATGGCGGGAGCTTTGGCAGCCGTTACGATTGCCGTCAATTTCATGCCTAAGAATATGATTGCGATTGGAACCGGTCTTATTGCTGTTTCTACTGCTCTTCTTATTATGGCTTCGGCTCTTGAGAATATGGGCGGTATGGAATGGAACGAAATTGCAAAAAGGGCTTGTCGCTCTTGGCGGTTCGCTCGGGATTATGGCCGTTGGTTTGAGAGCTATGACCGGAACCTTGTCTGGATCTGCCGCTATGTTGGTGGCCGCATCCGCGCTGGCTATTCTTACACCTGTTCTCAGCATTCTCGGTGCTATGAGCTGGACTGCTATCGTGAAGGGTTTGGTGTCGCTGGCTGGTGCTTTCACCGTTATTGGTGTTGCGGGAGCAGTTCTCACTCCGTTGGTTCCTACTATTCTTGGTTTGAGCGGCGCTATGGCTCTGATTGGTGTTGCCGTTTTGGGGCTTGGCGCAGGACTTTTAGCTGCCGGAACCGGCTTGTCCGCAATCGCTGTAGGCTTTACTGCACTGGCAGCGGCAGGAACAGCCGGAGCGACCGCTGTAGTGGCGTCTTTAACCGTTATCATCACAGGCATTGCGGATCTTATTCCGGCTATCGTTGCAAAAATCGGCGAAGCCATTGTTGAATTCTGCAAAGTGATTGCCAATAGCGCAGGTGAAATTGGGAACGCAGTGAAAGAAGTAGTTCTAACTCTTGTAGATGTGCTTGTCGAGTGCGTTCCGGCTATTGCAGACGGGGCGTTAAAGCTTATCGCGGGTGTTCTTGAGGCGCTGGTCCAATATACTCCGCAGATTGTAGATTCCCTGTTCCAGTTCCTCATCGGTGTGCTTGAAGGAATTGCCCGTAATCTGCCCGGTCTTATTCAGGCGGCCATCGACGTGCTCATGGCGTTCTTTGCTGGCATCGTTGACGCTTTGAAGGGGATTGATACCGCAACTCTGCTTCAAGGGATTGTCGGAATCGGTCTTCTGGCTGCTATTATGGCAGCTCTTAGTGCTGTTGCTGCTCTTGTTCCTGGAGCCATAGTTGGCGTTCTCGGAATGGGATTGGTTATCGCAGAACTGGCATTGGTTCTTGCCGCAGTCGGCGCGTTGGCTCAAATTCCCGGTTTGCAGTGGCTCATCAATGAGGGCGGTAATTTGCTGCAAGGCATCGGCACCGCCATTGGCAAATTTATTGGCGGTATTGTAGGCGGCTTTATGAGCGGCGTTTCCAGCCAGTTCCCGCAAATCGCTGCTGATTTGTCCGGATTCATGACAAACATTCAGCCGTTTATTCAGGGCGCTTCCGCTATTGACCCATCTATGATGGACGGCGTAAAAGCCCTGGCTGAAACCATTCTTATCCTGACCGCTGCAAATATTCTGGAGGGGTTGACTTCCTGGTTTACAGGCGGGTCTTCGCTTACCGGGTTTGCGGAAGAACTTGTTCCTTTCGGCACAGCGATGAAGCAATTTTCGGATGAGATAGCCGGAATTGACGGAGAAGTTGTGGCTAATGCGGCGGTTGCAGGCAAAACATTGGCGGAAATGGCTGCTACGCTTCCTAACAGCGGGGGCGTCGTCGGCTTCTTTGCCGGTGAAAACGATATGGGCGCATTTGGGGATCAGATTGTACCCTTCGGCGAAGCAATGAAAGCTTTTGCTGACTCGGTTGCAGGCTTGGACGCCAGTGTGGTTACAGAAGCTGCAAATGCCGGAAAAGCTATGGCTGAGATGGCGTCTACGATACCGAACAGCGGAGGGGTCGTCGGCTTCTTCGCCGGTGAAAACGACATGGATGCTTTCGGCGAACAGCTCGTCCCGTTTGGCGAAGCGATGAAAGAATTCTCAATAGCCGTTACCGGACTGAACGCGGATGTGGTTGTCAATTCCGTTACTGCGGGTAAAGCCCTTATGGAACTGGCAAATACCGTGCCGAACAGCGGAGGTCTTGTTGCGTTCTTCACGGGCGAAAATGACCTTGATATGTTTGGAGAGAAACTGGTGCCGTTCGGAGAAGCCATGAAGCAATATTCCATTGCCGTTACAGGGCTGGACGCCAACGTGGTTGTAAATTCCGCAAATGCGGCGAAAGCTCTGGTAGAGCTGTCCAACAATCTTCCGAACAGCGGTGGCATTGTCAGTTGGTTTACGGGAGATAACGATATTGCCTCTTTTGGTGAAAAACTTGTCTCCTTCGGTCAGTCTTTCGCGGCTTATTACGCAAGCGTCAGTACCGTGGACGTGGCGAAGCTAAGCGGTGTTGTTGCGCAGTTCCGCAATCTTGTGGATTTGGCGAACGGTATTACCAGCGTTGATACGAGTGGGATGTCCCGTTTCGCTCAGGATTTGACAAATCTTGGCAACTCCGGTATTGAAGGCTTTATAAATGCTTTCAATAATGCCAGTTCCAGAGTGAGCGCCGCTGCGACATCAATGCTTACAACCTTTATCAATGCCGCTAACGCACAGAAGTCGGCGGTTGTTTCAACCTTTACCACTATGGTGAACAGCGTCATTTCTTCGCTTACAAGTCAGCAGTACCAGTTTACGACTATCGGCAGCACAATGATGACGAATTTCATCACTGGTATTCGTGGGAAAGACAGCCTGGCCAGAAACACTTTCTTGACCATGATTAACGGATGCCTGACCACTCTTCGAAACAAATTCTATGAGTTCAACACCGTGGGTCAAGCCGTTATGACCAACCTTATTGCCGGAATCCGTTCTAAGGACCAAACGGCAAGGGATACTTTCGTCCAAATTGTCAGCGGATGTCTTACAGCGATTCGAAACAAGTATACGGATTTCTATAATGCCGGTAAATATCTTGTGGAAGGATTTGCCGACGGTATCACCGCAAACACCTATTTGGCGGAAGCAAGAGCGCGGGCTATGGCAGCGGCAGCGGCGAGAGCAGCCGAGAGAGAACTGGACGAACACTCACCTTCCAAGGTGGGTTATCGAATCGGTGATTTCTTCGGCCTTGCCTTTGTCAATGCAATTTCGGACTATGCCGATAAATCTTACAAAGCCGGCACCAATATGGCGGCAGCCGCTAAAAACGGTTTGAGCAACGCAATTTCCAAAATCAGAGAATTTGTCGACGGCGAAATGGAGGTTCAACCTACAATTCGTCCTGTTTTGGATCTTTCCGAAGTACGTTCCGGCGCCGGCCGGCTTACCGCTATCCTGAGCAGAAGCCAGGCGATGAAGATCAGTTCTTCGATGAACCGGGAAACAACCGGGGAAATTCAAAATGGAGATGGCACGCCATCTGTTGGAAATTCCTATTCCTTTGTACAAAACAACTATTCACCTAAAGCACTGTCGAGAATCGATATCTATCGCCAGACGAAGAATCAGTTCTCCGCTTTGAAAGGATTGGTGGAAACATGATTTATTCGATTGTTGTCACCAATTATTTAGGTGACAGAATCAAGCTTGAGCTGGGGAAGCCTGATGTTTCGGGCTTCCTCATCAAGTCTATAACCGGTCTTGGCCCGGCAAAAGCCAACGTGAACACGACGGAAGTTTCGACCAACGACGGCTCTCTGTTTAATTCCGCAAGGCTGAGCCAAAGGAACATCGTGCTCGACATGGTGTTTATCAACACGGTTTACGGGGAAAGCATCGAAGACCTGAGGCAAAAATCCTACAAGTATTTCCCTCTGAAGAAAAGTGTGGAGCTCACCATCGAGACGGACAACCGATATGTGAAGACAACCGGCTATGTGGAGTCGAATGAACCGAACATATTCAGCTCTCAGGAAGGCACGCAAATTTCCATTATTTGCCCCGACCCTTATTTTTATTCGGCCGGAGAAGATGGGAACAACGTAACCAACTTTTACAGTATCGACCCGATATTTGAGTTTCCGTTTTCAAATGAATCCCTGGACGAGCCGCTGCTGGTTTTCGGCGAGATTCAAATAAAGACGGAGGGCGTTATCACCTATCACGGCGATTCCGAGATTGGCGTGATGATTTACATCCACGCTATCGGACCAGCGACCAATATCAATATCTATAACACCGAGACTCGTGAAGTGATGAGAATCAACACCGAAAAGATTTCATCGCTGACGGGGAAAGGGATTGTAGCAAGCGACGATATTGTCATCAATACCGCAAAGGGTGAGAAAAGCATCACTCTGATTCGGGAAGGCGTCTCCTACAACATCCTGAACTGTCTGGACAAAAACACAGACTGGTTCACGCTGGCAAAAAGGAGACAACATCTTTGCTTTTACCGCAGATAGCGGCGTTACAAATCTCCAATTCCGAGTCGAGAACAAAGTAATCTATGAAGGGGTGTAAGACATGGAACTACTGGTATTAAATACTACGTTTGAGTCTATCGCCGTCGTGGATACTTATGAATCTCTGATTTGGACGGATCGGTATAACGCATACGGTGATTTCGAAATCTCCTTTGCCATGGATACGGGTCTTCTCGAATATCTGAAAGAAGACAACTATCTTTGGCTGAAAGAGTCGGAACACTGCATGATTATAGAGGAAATCAAGATTGATTCCGACACTGAAGACGGCAATCATCTAATCGTGACGGGCCGGTCGTTGGAATCCATTCTTGAACGTCGCATTATTTGGGGGCAGCGAATTTTCAGCGGAAATTTTCAAAATGCGATCCAGACGATGCTGAATGAGAACATCATTTCGCCGTCAATTGCGGACCGAAAGATTCCGAATTTTACATTCAAGGCTTCCACAGACAGCAAAGTAACCGGACTGACGATTGACAACCAGTATACGGGCGACGACCTGTATACCGTTATCAAGGGGTTGTGTGAAGAGAACAACATCGGGTTCAAGATTATTCTGACCGATGACAATAAGCTCGAATTCAGCCTGTATGCTGGCGCCGATCGTTCGTATGACCAGACGAAAAATCCATATGTGGTGTTCTCTCCGAATTTTGAAAACATCATCAACAGCAACTATTATTCATCCAAGGCCAACTTAAAAAACGTAACGCTTGTCGCCGGGGAAGGCGAAGGAGCGTCGAGAAAAACAACCGTTGTAGGGTCGGGTTCTGGACTGGACCGGCGCGAACTGTTTACAGACGCCCGGGATATTTCGTCTGACACCGAAGATGGGCAGTTGCCGGAAAATGAATACATGGCTCAGCTTGCCACCAAAGGTGAAAAGAACCTTGCCGACCACGACAGAGTTACAGCCTTTGAGGGGAAGTCGAGGTCACAAGGCTGTTTAAGTATGGCGAAGACTTTTTATTGGCGATATTGTCCAGATTGCCAATGAATATGGGAACGAAGGATCTGCTTATATTTCGGAGCTGATTATCTCAAGAAGCAAAGACGAGCAATCCATCTACCCTACTTTTAAGACTATTTCAGAAAAGGAGGGAACGAGCTAAATGAGCGTAACTTATGGGTTTTACAACTCGCTAAACGGCGACCGCAAGTATAACGCCGAGCAGGTATCGAGCCTGTTTGACGGTTTGATTATCGACGGTGTGTTCGCTTCCATCGGGACGGCTTTCGCAGTAAAAGCGATGACGGGAATTACCGTCAATGTTGGAATCGGCAAAGCTTGGTTTAACCACACATGGACTTTGAACGATTCTATTCTTCCGCTGGAAGCCCCGGAAGCCGAAGTCCTTTTGGACAGAATCGACGCAGTTGTGCTTGAGGTAGACGCTACGGAATCTGTTCGGGCAAACAGCATCAAATTTGTGAAAGGGACGCCGTCCAGCGCTCCGTCTAATCCGACTCTTATGAACGAGGGCACTGTGCATCAGTATCCGCTCTGTTATATTTACAGAAAATTCGGAAGCTCGGCGATCACGCAGGCCGATATCACAAATATGGTTGGTACGGAATCTACCCCATTTGTCACAGCTATGCTGCAAACCATCAGCCTTGACGAGCTTCTGGGCCAGTGGCAGAGCGAGCTTGACCAATTTGTCGACGCAAGGCAGGACGAGGTGGACCAGTGGATTGCCAGCGAGGAATCCGACTTTACCGAATGGTTCGATCAGATGAAAGCGGATTTACAGGCGGAACAAACCCTGCTCGACCAATGGGTTGCTGCTGAACAGGCTGATTTCCTGGCATGGTACAACCAGATGAAAGACCAGTTGGGAGAGGACGCAGCCGGAAATCTTCAAAACCAGATCAACAAGGACGAGATCAAGCGGATTCTTCTGGTCGGGTTTGAAGACGGAACAAAAGAGCTTTCGGAAGATGGAACGGTCATTACCTCTACCGCCAGCGACGGACGAATCCTGACGAAGACATTTACAAACGGATTCCTCACAATGACGAGCGTGCTGAAGAGCGCTGCCGGCGCAGAAGTGGCGAGAGCCGTGAAAACCTTTAACGCCGACGGCAGTTTAATCAGCACTGTCGTTACGTATTCTTAATGCGAAAGGAGAAAATTCAAAATGGCAGAAGAAGATCTGATCTTTGGGAAAAACAGACATTTCTTCGGCGGCATCGAGCCGTCCAATATGCAGAACTTTACTGCGGCTATTGAAGGCGAGCATGTCAAAATTACAGCGCAGCTTCCTGCCGACACGGTTATCAATGGGCAAACGCTTTGTACCGTAGAGGGGGCCGTTATCCGAAGAAATACAACGGATTATCCTAAGGATGAATTTGACGGAGAAGAGGTTGCCATTATTAAGACCTCTACGACTTTTTTGTGGACAGCGAAACGTCAGCAACAGGCACTTATTACTATGCGGCGTTTCCGTTTACCACACAGGGCGTCTACAACCGAAATAAGGCGAACCGTGTTGTGGTGAATGAGCCGGAGCCAATGGAGGAGTTTTCCGCAAAGTCGGTATATGTTTCCTCTTCCGATACGGTGAAAGTAGAAATTACTGCCAAGCTTCCGGACGGTGTTGCCGGTGCTGTAATCCGAAAGAGCACGACAGGTTATCCGACGAGCGAAACCGACGGTGATGCGCTTACGACAATTACGGCAGACACTGTATATACGGATACTAACGTGACAGTCGGAACCACTTACTATTATTCAGCGTTCCCCTACACTAGCACCGGAGCCTATAACAGAAGCGAAGCCAACCGCACAAGCGTAACCCCGAAAAAGCGGGATTATCTGTTTGGTTACGATCTTGTCAAGTCTCCAGCAGCCCGAGCGGACGTGTTTCTTATCCTGACGATGTTGACAACGCGAATTTCACGCCGGCCAAGATGAATTTCGGCGGCAGTTTCAGCTACGGAGACTGGAACTTTGCCCCTGGCGAGAAATTTATGCCACGTCCGTGTATGCTGACTTACGCCGGCGTTGTAGACCATTATCTGAATCCGAACGACTACACGCAGAAGGCGGAAGGCGGGGCTTCCAAGGTTGCTGATACTTCTTTTGGCGGCAACGCTATGATGGAATGGCCGAAGATCTACACCAAACGGTGGGAAGAGGGCGGCGTGTACCATTTCCGCTGCTCGGATACCCCGCAGGATGAGAGTTGGGAATGCTGGAGCAACTACGACCGACTTAACAACCAGATCGACCACTTCTACACCCCGATTTATTTCGGTTCCAATGTGTCGAGCAAGCTCCGCTCTATCAGCGGGCAGGCAAATATGGTAAACCAGAACGCCACGACTGAAATCAATTATGCAGGCCAACGGAAGCGACTGGTACACCGAAGTCCTTGCGGACAGGCTGTTGATTCAGGATTTGCTTGTCATGATGGGCAAGAGCACCGACGGCCAGACCGTATATGGAAAAGGCAGATGCGATACCAATTCGGCCGTAAACACCGGTACCATGAACAGCAGAGGCATGTTCTGGGGTTCCAACAATGGTACGGACGGCGTGAAGGTATTCGGCATGGAGCATTTCTGGGGGAATCTGTGGAGACGTACTGCCGGCTGGATGAATGTGAACGGCACGCAGAAAGTGAAACTGACGAGAGGGACAAAAGACGGGTCCACCGTCAGCGATTACAATACGGATGGCAACGGCTATAAAACCGTGTCCGGCGCAACGCCTTCCGGCTCATCCGGCGGATACATCAACAGCATGAAAACGGAAGGGTTCGGACGGATTCCCATTACGGCAAGCGGTTCGAGCAGCACATTCGAGGCGGACGGTCTTTACTACAGCAATTCCGGCACAATGTACGCGCTTGTCGGCGGCGGCTGGGACGATGGCCTTCTATGCGGTCCGTTCTCCGCATTTCTGTACTATGCGCCGTCCCATTCGGGCTTGAACCATGGCGCGCTCTGTCTTGTAAACCACTTGCGATGGCGTAGCCGTCCGAAGAGGAGAGGTCTGGAGAACCTTAGGTTCGCCGGAGAAAAAATAAAATCAAAAGGGTTATGTACTGCGAAAGCTGCGATTGTCGGCGGCAACTGGAACAATGACCTTCAATGCGGTCCGTTCTACGCTAATCTGAACAATACGCCGTCCAATTCGAACTTGAACAATGGCGCGGCTCTGTCTTATCCAATAAGAAGTTTCTCACTTAATGCAGTACATATCGCTGTAAAAACAGCAAGAGACAATTTGTTTCTTCCTCACCGCTTGGTGAAAATTAACTCGGTGCAAGCATCTGCTAGTAGCTGAGAATATGTCGAACGCGGATGAGAGGATAAGAGAGAATATGAAATCCTATAACCACTTGTACGAAAACTGCATATCCGAAGAAAACCGAAGGATCTCCCTTAACCTTGCGAAACACAGCAAGCGAATGCGAAGAATCATGAAAAGCCGGCACTTGTCCGACGATGCTCTGGTTGCCTTGCCCTACGACTGGATCAACAACTATGAGAACGCCGAGCATGTGCCGGTTTATATTTATGACGGCATTACGCGCAAAGAGAGGGTTATTATCGTTCCCACAATGGAAGAGCTGATTGTTCAGCACAACGTTGTGAACGCTTTGAAGCCGATGTTCTGCAAGGGCATGTATGAGCACAGCTATGCCAGTTTGCCGGGAAGAGGCGCCCACAAAGGGAAACAGGTCATTGAGAAATGGATTCGAACCGATGCGAAAAAACTGCAAGTATGTTCTGAAAATGGATATCCGGCATTTCTTCGACACCGTTCCCCACGACAAACTGAAAGCCAAACTCAGGAAGACAATCCATGATGAAAAAATGCTGGATTTGCTCTTCGGATTATCGACGTAACCGACGTCGGGATTCCGTTAGGCTTTTACACTTCCCAATGGCTTTCCAACTGGTATTTGCAGGGCCTCGACCACTATATCAAAGAACGGTTGGGAGCCGTGCACTATATGCGCTACATGGATGATATGGTTATCTTCGGCAGTAACAAGAAGGTTTTGCACCGGACAAGACAAGCAATTTCCGATTATCTCGAAAATGAGCTTGGGCTTTCACTAAAAGATAACTGGCAGGTTTTTCGGTTCTCATATGAGAACGACAAGGGGCGCGACCTTGACTTCATGGGGTTCCGATTCTTCAGGAACCGAACAATACTTCGTAAAACCATCATGTACAAGGCCACGAGAAAAGCCAGAAAACTTTCCCGAAAAGAGAGACCGACGATACACGACGCCCGTCAGATGCTGTCATATCTTGGTTGGATTGACTGCACCGATACTTATAAGATGTATCGGAAATGGATTAAACCATATATCAGCTTCAAACAACTGAAACGCAAAATCTCGCAGCATGACAGACACGACGACAGAAGAGTGTACCAAAAGCTTGTCAAACCTTACAGCTCGAAAGGAGGATAAGGCGTATGGAGCTAGACTACCGATATGCCGAGAGCACGGTCAAGCCGTCCGCCATTGAAATCAACGACGGCACGGTTTATCTGCGAAAAGACTATTCGAAATTGTCCGAACCTCTGAGCAAAGCGAAGAAGTCACTTACTGGACATACCAGGAGGCCCAGATTACCACGCAGGAATTCAACGAGTATGTCAACATGCTCATGGCTCAAAATGCGATCAAGGGTCAGAACGATTCCGAAAACATCGTCAGCCTTATGGTTGGACAGGAAAACAACGACAGCAATCAGCTCGCCGTAATGGAAGCGATTGCCGATCTGTACGAAATGCTTTTGCCAATATAGGAGGTGCCGGTTATGGTTAGTCTTTACTGCACGCTTATCATCAATAAGCGAAGAACATTCGACCAAGTCCGGAGAAAATCCAGGGCGAAGTCGAAACCAGACTCAGGGAACTGGGTTATGACGTCAACGGCGATCCTGTTGCCGGGGAGGTCTAACCATGTTCTATATACTCACAAAACTATTTGTAGGAGGTAGTAAAATGGTAGCATTGTATGTTGCACTGATCGTCAACGACCGCAGGACCTTTGAGCAGGTTCCGGCCAAACTGAAGGCTGCTGTGAAGGCAGACCTTGAGGCTATCGGCCTCGACGAGAACGGGAACGCTATTGTAGAGTAACCCGTTGGCGAGAGGAGGGGCCTGCTTCATCGTGGGCCCCAATTCTCTTTCTTTTAAGAAGCTGTAGGGGGGGTATTTTCTGTAAGCTTCTTTATTTGTTTTATAAGGAGGACGATGCGAAAGATGGAACCCTGGCTTCAAATGGTGGTGACAATTGTTTGTGCGGTCATCGCTTCTTCCGGTTTTTGGGCATTTATTCAAAAGAAAAACGACAACAAAGATGTAAAGTCGCAGATGCTTATCGGGCTTGCCCACGACCGCATTATATTTCTCGGGATGCATTACATCGAGCGGGGATGGATTACACAGGACGAATATGAGAATCTTTACGAGTACCTGTATAAACCTTATGAAAAACTCGGCGGGAACGGCTCGGCTAAGCGAATTATGACCGAAGTGAATAAGCTGCCTATCCGAAAGTCGACTTACCAGCCGGAAGAGGTGACAGACCATGAATAATTGTTGAAAATGGAGGTGATACCATGAGTTACAGCGTTTCGGGTACAACGATCACGCTAACCAGAGGAGACACTTTTGTGGCGCTCATTTCTATCACCAAACAGGACGGCACGCCATATGTGCCAAATGATGGCGATAAAGTACGGTTTGCCATGAAAGCAAAATATGAGGATCCAGAACCGCTTGTGGTGAAAGATATCCCGATTGATACGCTTACACTTACTCTTCTTCCGGAGGATACGAAAGACCTTTCGTTTGGAAAGTATGTTTATGATATTCAGCTAACGAAAGCCGACGGAACTGTGGATACCTTTATCACAAAAGCAACTATTAAAATAACAGAAGAGGTAGATTAGTATGAGCGGATTAAAAGCGTTCGAATCAATTCGCGGTACTATTTCGGGAGAATCTACCTTATCGGGAACATTGTCCGTAGCTACAGGACAAGATTACGACATCTATTCCGGAGAGTATGAGATAATTCCAGACGTTGAAGATGAACAGACGCTGGAAACCGCTCACAAATTGCTTACGGATAATATTGTTGTCGCCAAAGTTCCTTACTTTGAGACCAGCAATGATTCGAACGGAAATACCGCTTATATTGGAAAGGAAGTGTAGTTTATGCCAGAAACAAAAGCAATCAATAAAGTTATATATGGTGGAAGAGTCCTTATTGACTTGACTGGCGATACTATTACCGCTGACAAGCTACTTGCTGGATATAAGGCACACGGAGCAGACGGTAATATTGTAAATGGTACTTGCGATTATGATATGAATACGCAAGACGCTAATGCTACCGCTGCTGAGATTCTGTCAGGTAAGAAAGCCGGCGTTGGTGGTCAAATGGTTACAGGTGCCATGAAAAACAATGGTGCCGTAGAAGGGACCATTTCATCCAAAGATGAGGAGTATACTGTTCCGCAGGGCTTTCACGACGGTTCGGGCAAAGTAAAAATCCATGCTGACGAAAAGGCGAAGCTTGTTGCAAACAACATTCGGGAAGGCGTTACGATTCTTGGTGTTGCCGGCAGTATGACCGGAACCGAAGGGGCCAATCCGCAGGCTAAAACCGTTACACCAAGCACCAGTCAGCAGGAAATCCTTCCGGATTCTGAGTCCGGGTACAATTATCTTTCCCAGGTTACTGTTTTGGCTATCCCTTATTCGGAGGCGGAGAACCCGCAGGGAGGCACGACTGTAACAATCGGCTAATGAGAGGTGATGGCGATGTCCTTTAATAAAGTAATCTATGGAGGACGAACTCTTATCGATTTGACTGCCGATACCGTAACGGAAGATTCTTTGCTAGAGGGCTACACCGCTCATAAAGCGGACGGTTCTGTTATAACAGGAAAATTCAAAGGTGGAAGCGAGACGGAGGAAATAGACCGAATCCTTACTTCCGGCTTAACTGACGGATATAAATATTTTCTGGATGATGGAACCATTATAAGCAACGATAAAGCAGGCAACCTCAAATTAACCAAGACTTTTTCGAATAATTTTAAAACCTGCACAACCATTTTGACCAACGAAGATGGAACCGAATTAGGACGAACGGTAAAGAATTATTCGGACGATTATCTTGTTATAACCACCATCGATCATTTAGGGCGCAAACTTGTCAAGACATTCAACACGGCATTGAAGACTTGCGTTTCCGTCCTTATGGACGCGGAAGGAATACAGTTGGCTAGGCAGACTAAGACCTTCTCGGACGATGGTTCAGTCATCGAAACAGAGGTTGTTTACGGCAGTCAAACGACGTAATAAAAGTGTATACACCTCGATTTATTCCTACACTATACCTGCATTTGGGCCGAAAAACCCAGAATTTCCGGGCATTTTTGTTTCCATAATAAAAACTTACCTTAATTTACCCACTGCTAAAGCCCAGTAAATACGCGGTTTTAAGAGCAGTTAGATGTGAGAAAAAGCCGAGAAATGTAGGTAATTCATCTATCATTCCTGCATTACTCCTATACACTTATTCCTATATAAAAAGAGAGCCTCCTTGTGGTATCGGATGCCTTAACCGGCGTCCCGCTGCGAGGAGGCTTTTTCTTTGTTATAGGCAAAAAATACAAGCTATTTTATTTTTTCTATTTCGTCTTTTAGCCATTCAAATTCTCTCTGTGTATAAACCTTTTCGGTTATATCGGAAATCTTATGTCCTACCATATATTTAATGGCGTATTCATCAACGCCGTATTTTTTAGCCATGGTAACAAAGTGTTTGCGTCCGTCATGGGGTCTATGCTCCGGATTAAGTTTCAGTTCGTCCCGAATCATTCCAAAAGCCTTTTGATATCTGTTGTAGGTCAAAGCCGTATTTTTGACCCTGCTGCTTGGATTAGTGTAATTGAACAGTTATACTCTTCCCAGTTTTTGAGCCTCTTTATAGTGCCGTTCTACCAAGTGTCTTATTTTTGAGTGGATAGGTACAACACGGTTAGTACCCGCATCGGTTTTCATTCCTCCGCTGAATGTGCCATTTTCAAGATCCACGTCTTTCAACTCCAGCAAACCAATTTCCTGTGGCCTCCATCCGGAATAGCACTGAATCAAGATAACGTCTACATACATTTTATCATCTACATGCTGCCAGAGCAAATCCATCTCTTCTTGTGTAAACGGTATGTGCTCTTTCTTTACCGTTACGATTTCTTTGATGGTTTCCTCGGTTAGATTGAACGTTCTCGAATAGTTGCGGTCTACCAGTTCATATTCCAAGGCATAATCGAGCATTAAGTTGAACAGTGACTTAATCTTGTTCTTCATTGATGCGCTCGGGGTTTGTTCTTTTCCTCGTACTACGGATATCCCTTCTTCCATACAGCCTTTTTATATGACGTGCTCGGACATCAATCACTCTCATGCTGTACACGGATGAACAATATCCCCAGGCGGATTCTACTGCTCTGCCGCTCGCTTCATTCTTCAGAGTTTTCAAGTATTCCGGTTTCCATCGTTCGTACAATTCTTTGACGGTGAGAGACGGCTCGAGATCATATGGGTTCTTGTTATATTCCACAAGAGCGGCATAGGCGTCATTATAGGTAGGAAAATAGGATTCCGGCTTTAGAGGTTTGCATATCGGCCGTCCGTTTTCTGCTTTTCCTACGCTCACCATCGCCCTGAAAGGATTGCGGAGATTACGGTTTTTAATCTCGCTGATTTGTCCGAATCCGTTCGGTAAACGGCGTCGTTTGTTGTTTTTGTTTCGAGGCTTTCTTGATTTGGAGCTTGACTGCATCGGGTATCCGCAATGCGGACAGGAAACAGCTTTATCACTTGCTTGCAATTCGCACTCCGGACATTTTATAAGCATAGAGACCACCTTTCCATTGATTTGCTATTAGTAATCATATATCATAAGTATAGGAATTGTCAACTCCTACACAAAACTTTTCTTGCTGCGATTGGAGGAAAAGATGAAATATGATTAGTGAGAGCAAATCAACCTGCCCCAAATGCGGCGGACAGTTGAAATATTACGACACCGTAAAAAGAATTGTACGGACGAAATACGGCGTCAAAAACAAAGTAGATATTCGAAGGTTCCGATGCCAAAAATGCAGCGCTATGCATCGGGAACTTCCGGACTTTATATTTCCATACAAGCAGTACGAAGCGGAAATCATCATCGGTGTTTTGGAAGGGCTTATTACCTGCGAAACGCTCGGCTTTGAAGATTACCCTTGTGAAATGACGATGATCCGATGGCGGCTGTCTCCACCTAAGTTGTTTTCACTAAAAGCTGTTTCTAACCTAGAATAGCAATTGAAAGGAGGCAAAAGCCAATGGATGAAGTTATATTTGCATCTGGTTCAGTGCCGGTAGCTGTAGCGGCGAGGGTTTATGGGAAAGACGCTTCATGGATTCGAGCCGGCATTATATCGGGGTGGCTGCCCATCGGTAAAGCAACCAGGAACGGAAAACTTATCACCAATCTGGAAGAGATGAATTCGAAATACGGACGAATCAACTTTTACATCTCTCCAAAGTTACTGTGGCAGGAAACGGGTTATGTCTGGCGAGGTGAACGGGTATGAGCACAACGATAAGACCTGAAGTATCTGAGAAAAACCAATACTGGATTGAGAAACACCGGTATTACGAACTGAAGCATTTCTGCCTACAGTATCCGATATGGCGGAAATCGTATGCCATGCTGGATGGGTTCCCGAGCAGTTGGCCGAAATTGATACCGCCGAGCAGGACAAATAACATCAGCGATCCGGTTGCTAAATGCGCGATGGCAAGGCTGTTTTACTCGAATCGGATGGACATGGTCGAACGGATGGCCAAAGAAGCAGACGAAGAACTTTACTGTTATATTTTGAAAGGTGTAACGGAAGGGGTTTCTTATGATTACATGAGGGTTAAATTTTCTATCCCATGCTGCAAGGATACTTATTACAACTTGTACAGACGGTTCTTCTGGCTGCTCAGCCAAGAAAGAGGGTGATAGAGTGAAGATTGTAGATGTGGCTGTTAAGAAAGTATATCGGTTCAATTGCCCGAACTGCCAGAGCAGGCTTGAGGCGGAAAGCAGCGAACTGACAGACATAGGCGGTAAGGTAAGTAAGTTCTATTGCCCAGTGTGCCGAAAAGAGCGCTATATAACCTGGTCTGACTTGAGGAAGAAAATCGTCTATGAGGGTTCGCAAGAATAACAAGCTCCTTTATGAAAGGAGTGTAAGCATATGAAATTATTTGTATTAGCTTTTTAACGGGAATTGGATTTAAATTTGGAGAATTCTTAATAGACTTCTTATTTAGTCTAATTCCTCGAAAACGAAGAAAAACAAAGTTTCTTATCGCCATTACTATTACTAGCAAAAGATTGGGCCGCTAACAACGGCTCTTTCTTTTTATCCTAGATTAGAATTCAGTACGCAGGTGACGGAAAAACATGTTAAATTGATATCTGAAAAATTCCCCGGGTTGAAAATTTGGAAAAACATTTTAAAAGGAGGACGCACATGAACTTGGCAATTATCTTTGCTCTCGGCGTTTTGGTAGGCGCCATTTTTACGGGTATTGTATTTCGACTTTTCTTAGTCGGAACGCTTCGAGTCGATCATTCAGATCCGGATGGTCCTTTTTGTTTTTGGAACTATCGAAGCGGGTTGAAGCGATAGTTTCAAAAAAGTATGTCGTGATGAGAGTCAAGGCTAAAGACTTCATTCCGCACAAATAACACTTCCTTTTATGGAACCCAGTAAACGAAAGGAGAAATGCAAAATGGGCGAAGAAATTAAAAATTTGTTGGAAAAGGAAATCAAGAATCAAATCGAAAACTTGGCTTCTCTCGAACCAGGAAGCGAAAAACACTCTACAGCAGTGGAAAGCTTGGCGAAACTTTACAAGGTGAAGCTCGATGAAGACAAAACTTCAATGGAGTATCTGGACAAAACTCAGAATCGTGAAAGCGATGAGGGCTTTAAGGTTGCTCAGATTGAAGAGAATGTCAAAGATCGGTATGTCAAAATTGGTATTGCAGCCGCCGAGCTTGTGCTGCCGTTGATGTTCTACGCATTCTGGATGCGAAAGGGATTCAAGTTCGAAGAGAAAGGAACTTATACCTCTACGACATTCAGAGGTTTGTTTAGCCGTTTTAAACCAACCAAGAAGTAAAATGGTTCCGAAACGAGGAGTTCGTGGATATCACACGGCCTCTTCGTTTTTTTCTCCGTTAAAATCGCATCCACTATTATGAGAGATGTAAAAGTGCTTTTTATCTCTTGACAATTCAAAGGTGGCGGTTATACTTAAAATTGCCACACAGTATCAAGGAGGTAATTTGCAATGAGCTTTTTAACGACGCGCAAAAGGACGCATTACTTACTGGCAGGTATATTTGCAGTAAATGCGGAGCAAGGATGCAGTTCGAGGATGAATGGGAAGATATATTAGTATGCCTCGAATGCGGCCATTCCGTAGAATTGGAACGGTACGGAATGGAAGACGATGAGGAATATGAAGCTCTGTATCCTACCAGAGAAGAGGTTTGCGGAGAATTTGACGAAGATTAAATAAGATTATTAGCAAAAGGGAGAGGGTCCTGACGAGGGCTCTTTCTCTTTTCTTTTTGGTGGTGTATATGAGATACCATTTTGATAAACCGGAAATCTATCTGTCTATGTACGGAAGCCGTTATATTTGCGATCATCCCGTTTACAACAGTTGCACGCTATACACGATCGGAGAAAAAGGACTGGCCGTGATACAGCAGAGATTTGATGCGGAAACCAAGAGTACATGGTGGAGTGAGGTTGACCCGTGGATTACCGACGCTTTATATTTGCATCCCAATTTTCGGGAATACTTTGACGCCCGTTCCGGAACTTGTACAGACGGCCTCTACCCCACCGTTACTGTCCGTCAAATTATGTGGGCGCTGAAAATGAAACCTATCAAACGGGAGCGATGGGAAACAGTCTTTGACAGACGGGAAATTTAAGTTCGCAAAAATCGCATCTTCTTTTACGGAAATCAATGGGTATTTGAAAGGAGTAAAAGGAGTATGGACGAAATGAAAATAGGGTCGAAATTCACGACGGGCATTCTGTCGAAGTTGATAGCTATGCTAATCCGAAAGAAGTTTGGGTATGATGTGGAACTCAAACTTAATGAGGTGAACGCAACGGTTATTGACGGAAAGACACATGTCCATCTGGATGTAGATGCTGAACTCGAAAAAGACGAACTTATGAAAATTTTAAAGAACATTGGTTTGTAAGGAGAAGGGCCGCTAATAACGGCTCTTTTCTTTTGCCGCGCGAAAATTACAACGCTTATTATGAGGGAAAGAGAGTAACCGATTAGGATAGTTGAGGTTGCCATAATAGTAAGTTTATGCTTGGCTTACATCTTTCTCTTTTAATTTTTTCACGAAAGGAGAAGACCATGAGCATCGATCAGCTTGAACTAATTTTGTATGACATGTATCACATGGATGCTTGGATGCCTCCGTTGTTCGGAAAATGGACAGAGGAATTCAAGAAAAGCAGTTATTCACAATGGGCTGTCGACGAGCTCAGAGATTTTATCGCCGAAAAATATATCCGAGAACATCGGGATCAATCGATGAATTCTGTGAACTCGCCCACGAATTCATGGTGAAGATGTTTGCTTATTCAAAAAGTAAATCCGAGAACAAGCCAAATATTTAAATCGGCCGGCAACATGGCTGTAGATATCCTGGATTTACTGAGAGCTATGAGATGAACGAAAGGAGAAAAACATGAAAGGAATTGTTTACATTCATTATGGCTCTACTGTTTTTGATTCTTCAAAAGGCTTTCCGATAAGAAACGAAGCTAACTGGAGCAAACCACGTGGAGGTCTTTGGGCTTCTCGCCAAAACTCGACTTTTGGTTGGAAAACGTGATGTGAACAAGAGGAATTTAGAGACTGCGATGAGCATAATTCTTTTAAATTTCGACTGTGTGATAATGCAAAAGTAGCCGTTATCCATAATATGAAAGATTTGCGTTGTCTTCCCACCATTAAAAACAGCACATCGAGTTTTTGGGGTACTGTTATTGATTTTGAAGAATGTGTTAGACAAGGTTATGACGCTGTCGAGCTTTGTTGGTATGGGGACGAATATAGTGAGCAAAAAGCTGATGACATGTATTTCGGTTTGTATGGATGGGATTGCGATTCTATCGTCGTTCTTAATCCGTTAGCAATTATACCAATCTAAAAGAAAGGAGAAAACATGAACAAAACCCATGTTATTCAAGGGGCGCTGCACAAGTCGGGACTATATTTGAAAAAGTATTCTCCCGTTGCTTTATCGTGTGTAGCATCCGTAGGAGTAATCGTAACTGTTGTTACAGCCGTTAAAGCTACTCCAAAAGCTGTAGAACTTGTCAAAGCGGACAGCAGAAAAAATCACGATGGAGATCCATACGCCTACACAAAAAAGAGGCGTTTATGTCAGCGTGGAAATGTTATATTCCGACCGCTGCTTTTGGCCTTTCCACGATAGCCTGTATTATGGGAGCCAATGCGCTTAATAGCAGAAAACAGGCTGCCCTGACAAGCGCTTACGCTCTTATCAACCAGTCCTATAAGGAATATAAGGACAAGTTGAAAGAGCTTTACGGAGAAGAGGCACATAATGCGATTGTGGATTCCATAGTGAGCGAAAAGTGTAAGGACGTTTATATTTCGTCACCAAGCTTTATCAGCAGTTCGAGTCTTGACTTTGGTGAAGGAATGGAACCCGAGATAATTCGTACTTTCTACGACAGCTTTTCCCAGAGGTATTTTGAGACAACCATCGCCAAGGTCATAGAGGCGGAATACCATTTGAACCGCAATTTTATGTTTCAAGGCGTAATCCCATTGAACGACTTCTATGAGTTCCTTGGGCTTGAAAAAACCGAATTTGGAGAAACCGTAGGCTGGTCATCCTGCAACGGCGATATTTACTGGATTGATTTCAACCACCATAAATTAACGCTGGAAGACGGGATGGAAATCTTTGTTATTGACATGGTTTTTGAATCGACCGCCGAATGGATGGAAGATCTTTAAATCCGCAAAATTTACAAGTCGTATTATGAAAAGGAGGTAGCGCTTTATGATTAACGCTAAAATGGTAAAAAATTCTTGGTCTTGTCGCCACCGCAGTAGGTATGGGAGCAACACTGCTAACCGACTGGGTGAACGAAAAGAAAATGGAAGAGAAAATCGATGAACGCATTAACGAAAAGCTCGCCGCACTTAATAACGAAGAGGAAGAGTCCTAACAGGGGCTCTTTTTTTCTTTGCTCGACAAGCTATCGTGTGCGATTCGGAAACGGCTGTTTCGATTATCAAGGAATATATAGACCGGCATTTATTCAGTCCGTCGTTCTCATGGCCTAAAGACGAATTTGAAAAACGGTCGTATTCACAATGGGCCGCTTATGAAATTATCAATCGAATTATGGATAAGCCCTTTGAAATGCCTATCTGTATTATCGAAAGTTTCATCTGCGAAATGGCTATGTATGCTTGTTACGGCGAGGACGAGCATCGCAGTTTGATATTTCAGACAGCGGTCGAAACAGCCGAAGACTTGATTTTGTTATTTGTTTAAACGAAAGGAGAAAAAACATGAAGAGTAAGTCGTGTGTTGTTTTCGGTATTGGAGTATTCGTAGGATTAACCGGCGGATTTGTTGTCTCTAAAAAATGCATCTTAAAATCGATGGAGAAACATCTTCAGTCTGATGAATGCAAAAACGAAATAAAAAGCAGAGTCGATAAACTTTTAAACAACTTAGTTTCTGAATAAGAAAGGAGAACTCAAATGGGAAAACACAGTTTATCCAGCATTGCCAAGAGTGTACGGACGGCGATGAAAAAGCATAGTCCGGAGATACTTACAGGTATCGGCATTGCTGGAATGATTACAACTACAGTCATGGCGGTGAGGGCAACGCCAAAAGCGCTGATTCTTATCGAGGAGAAAAAAGACGAACTTGAAACAGACCAGTTGAGCGGAAAAGAAATCGTAAAAACGGCATGGCCTTGTTATATTCCGGCCGTAATCGTTGGTTCGGTTTCTGTTTTCTGTCTTATTGGCGCCAGTTCGACAAATCTGCGTCGGAACGCAGCGCTTGCAACCGCCTACACACTTTCCGAATCGACTTTAAAAGAATATCAGGAAAAGGTCGTAGAGGCGATTGGTGATAAGAAGGAGCAGACGATACGAGAGTCAATGGCGAAAGAAAAATCGTGAAGAACCCCGTTCGGGAAGTGATTCTGACCGAAAAGGGCGGAAATACCATCTGCTATGATGCTATCTCGGGAAGATATTTTAAGTCGGACAGAGATACCATCAACCGAGCCGTAAACGAATTGAACCGGCAAATGCGGGATGACATGTATGTAACGCTCAACGAGTTTTACTATGCGCTCGGTTTAGACGGGACGAAACTGGGAGACGATCTGGGCTGGAGCATCGAAAAAGGATATATCGAACTTGATTTTAGTTCCCATCTTGACGCGAACGGCACCCCTTGCCTGGTTATTGATTATCGGATTGCGCCGGTTTACGATTATCACTCCTGATAACGACATCACTGAGAAAACCGCGCGAAAAATACAATTGCTTTAATGGAAGAAGTTCCACATTTTCAGAATTTGAAAGGAGAACATAAAATGGAAAACAATGCGATTATGAACAACGAGGTTATCGAAACTACTGAGGAAGTCATTGAAAACACAGGTATGAGCAAGGGTATCAAGATTGCAGCAGGCGTTGGTTTGAGCGTAATTGTAGGCTTTGTAGTCTATAAGGACGTAGCAAAACCGGTGATTGCGAATATCAAAACCCAGATCGAGCTGAAAAAGATGGCTGCTGAGGAGAAGACAATCATTGTTGACGAAGCAGACGTTTCTACAGAAGAAAACTGAAATTTGAATCTGTGAAATTCGGACAAGGGAGAGTGCCTTAAACAAGGTGCTTTCCCTTTTTTTCTTTTTACCAAAAAGGAGGGTACGAGAATGAAAGCGTATTACTACGACGGACCAGTCATGCGTTTTGAAAACTGCGTGCAAAATCGCTGGAAAGCGTCTACCTACGCCCCGTCGGAAGCGAAAGCTAAGAGCAATCTTTCTTATCGGTATAAAAAGAAAACGGCATGACGCCGAATACCAAAATCACTCTGCCTGGCAAATTGATCCCGGCTTAAGAAAGGAGAAACCTAAGTGGAGGAATACAAAACCAATTCAGATAAGTCTCGTCAAGAGCAGTCTGAGAAAAAGTGGAGGCGGTCATCAGCGGAAAAGCAAAAACCCGAAAAAAAGGGTGAAATGCAGAAATTCGCCGATGTGTTCATTGCCGAGGACGCCAACAATGTAAAGTCTTATATTTTGCTGGAAGTCATTGTGCCGGCAATTAAAAAGGCTATTTCCGATATCGTTACTACCGGAATCGATATGATTCTTTACGGTGAGGCAGGAAGAACAAGAAAAAACGGTTCTGCTTCCAAAGTATCGTATCGGAATTATTACGAACGGGAAAGCGAACGCACCCGAGCCGGCTCCGCTATCAGACGGACAAATTTTGACTACGATGATATTTTGTTCGACACTCGTGGGGATGCGGAAGCAGTGCTGGATTCCATGAACGATATTATCAGCCAGTACGGTATGGTAAGCGTGTCGGATTTTTATGATTTGGCTAATGTTGCGAACGACAACTATACAATGAATCGTTACGGCTGGACAAATATTGCTGGAGCAACTGCTGTAAGGGTTCGGGACGGTTATATTTTGAAACTTCCAAGAGCCATACCATTGAATTGAAAGGAGAAAAAATATGCTTGAGTGTAAAATCTGCGGATGCAAATTCAATGCTGTTGAAGAGCGTCATTATATTTCTCGCGACAACGGAAAAGCGGGTTAGCAGTAGCCTTTGGCTCGGAACCTGAGGAAAAACTGTACGACACTTTTGACTGCCTTTCCTGCGGCTGCCAGATTGCGGTTCAGGAACGAAAGAGAACCTATATCCCTTGCTGTGAAACCTGTGAGGAGGACGAAGAGTAATGTACGAATCCCCTGACAAAATGGTGTCACATCCGGCACATTATCAATCTGAAACCGGTTTGGAAGTTATTGATGTAATAGAGGCTTTTACGTTTGACCTCAAAGGCATCGAAGCAACCGATACCGGCAACATCATCAAATACGCTTGCCGTTGGAAACAGAAAAACGGCATTCAAGACCTCGAAAAGATTATGTGGTATACGCAGCATCTTATCGACCATCTCAGAAAACTCGAAAAGGAGAATGAAAACTATGAAAAATAAGACCGAAATTGTAAAGAGCGTCAGCGGCGCTATGAATAAGACCATGATGAAGGTCAGAAAGCACAGCCCTGAGATTCTCGTAGTGGCTGGAATTACGGGGACGGTTGTGAGCGCCATTATTGCTTGTAAAGCCACGACCAAAGTAAACAAGATTGTGGAGGATACCAAGAACGATATCGATAAGGTTCATACTGCAATGGAAACCGGCGTTACCGAAGCGGGTGAATCTTATTCCGCTGAGGATTCCAAGAAAGACCTCACCATCATTTATGTGCAGACCGGCATCAAGTTTGCCAAGCTGTATGCTCCTGCCGTTATTCTCGGAACGCTGTCCATTACCAGCATCCTTGCGTCCAACAACATTCTTCGCAAGAGAAACGTAGCGCTTGGTGCGGCTTATGCGGCTATCGATAAGAGCTTTAAAGAGTACCGCAGCCGAGTGGTTGAGCGATTTGGCGAGCAGGTAGACCAGGAACTGAAGTACAACATCAAAGCGAAGAAGTTTGAAGAGGTTGAGGTAGATCCTGAAACCGGAAAGGAAAAGAAGGTAAAGAAAACGGTCCAGGTGGTTGACCCCAATCTTCAGAGCGATTATGCTGTTTACTTCGACTCGAAGAGCCGCAATTACGAGACCAATCAGGATTACAACCGCATGTTCCTGAAAGCGCAGCAGGCATTTGCCAATGATAAGCTTCAGACCCGTGGACATCTGTTCTTGAATGAGGTTCTGGACGATCTTGATCTCCCTCGTACACCTGCCGGTCAGATTGTAGGCTGGACTGCCGATGGTCCGGACGGATACGTCAATTTCAGAATTGTAGAAGTCGAGCGAGAAATTGAAGACGGCAGACACGAGCCGGTTCTTTTGCTCGATTTCAACGTAGAGGGAAATATTTGGGAGAAGATGTAACTTTAACGCTTTCAGATCGATACTGGAGGGGTCGCTTTATAAGAGAGGAGTTTAAAAAATGCGAACTATACTAAAGGGCGCGATGTTTCTTCTGAGTCTTATCCTTTGCTTCATTATTATAGCGAGGATAGCCGCAGCCCCGGTAAAAGAGAAACCCGTCGAGGATACATATAACGATGCGTCTTCGACGGTATCTATATCCCCTGTTGAAACCGTGCCGGAACCTTCGCCGCCTGCCGAGGAACCGGAACAGATTGAGGAAGAGTGGCCGTACCCTATTTCGCAGGAAGAAATTGAACTTATCGCGCTGGTAACAATGGCGGAAGCAGAAGGTGAAACGGAACTCGGACAGAGGCTGGTAATTGACACGATTTTAAACCGAGTCGACGATTCGCATTTTCCGGATAATGTAACTGATGTTATATTTCAGCCGAATCAGTTCACATCCTATGTGGAATGGGAGAGTCGACCGCTGTTATGTGAAAGAAGAACTTGTAGAGCTTGTAAAGGAAGAGCTGCTGGAACGGACGAATTACGAATGCGTGTTTTTCACCGCAGGCGGATATAGCAATTACGGTGTTCCGATGTTCCAGGAATGCTGCCATTATTTTTCAAGCTATGATTGAAAGGAGCGTTTATCATGAAAGCATTATTTTCTTATGTGTTTTCTACCATGGCCGGTTTGTGCTTAATCGGCGGTATTGCCATTTTGTCTGGCGGAAGGGAGTAATCAAACGTGGATATGCTCGACGATTTCATAAATCTGCTTGACTCCATATTGGACAGCAAGCGGAAAAGACATATTACCGGCGGGATTCTCCTGAGCGCTGCATTGCTGTTCGGAGGTCTCGCCGTAACTGTTGTTACGATAAAAAACGAGGAGGATTACTATGAGCAAGATTAACTTCGCTATGTTTATGGCCGGTCTGACTATCGGGTCGGCCGCAACATGGCTTTGCCTTAAAAAGCGATACGAGCAAATTGCCCAGGAGGAAATCGATTCGGTGAAAGCGGTCTTTGCGGAAAAGAAGCCGGAAACGGTAATCCGCAAAGAGGAAAATGAAAACCTTGACAAAGACAATAAAATCAAGGCTGACCAGGCTAAATTGAAACCGGACCTGATTAACTATGCTGCTAAGCTCGCAGAGGAAGGCTATACGAATTATGCCTCGACAAACAATAAAAACGTGAAAGAGGAGAAGGTAAATATGGTTGAAAAGCCTTATATTATCTCGCCAGAGGAATTCGGCGATTTCGACGAGTATACCAAGCTCAGTCTGACTTATTATTCGGACGGGGTTCTGGCGGATGAAAACGACGAGATTGTCGATGATATTGATGAGACCGTGGGCGCTGATTTTGCAGATCATTTCGGCGAGTATGAGGACGATTCTGTGTTTGTCCGCAACGACCGGCTGAAATGCGATTATGAGATTCTGAGGGATAATCGTTCCTACTCGGATGTCACAGGCAGATACCCCGGTCAGATGGAGGATTAAATGACAGAGAAAGAGCTGAACAACGAATATTTTGAATGGATGTGTCAGCTCGTATGCAATGAACGGTATTCCAGGGGTCTATCCTATCAAAAGCTGCTGAGGCATCTTCACAATATTGATTTCCAATATGTGATTCCAATGGATGGTAACAGGGCTGAAGACGGGATAGACCTCCGTTACCGTTTTGGATATGAAAAATCATACGAGGGTCCTATGATTGCCTCTTTTCTGGACAATCGGCCTTGTAGTGTGCTGGAGATGCTGATTGCTTTGGCGTTTCGTTGTGAAGAAAACATCATGAACAATCCCGACGTTGGCAATCGAATGGGCCAATGGTTTTGGAATATGATTGTGAATCTTGGGCTGGGTTCCATGAGCGATTCCAGATTCGATCCGAAGTATACGGACGATGTTATATTTCGCTTTATGGACCGCAAATACAAACGGGACGGTGAAGGCGGCCTATTCACGATTGAGCACTGCAAGTACGATATGAGATCGGTTGAGATTTGGTACCAGATGAATTGGTATTTGGACAGCATCCTGTAAAGAAAGGAATTCTGCTATGGTTCACAGCAAAGTGTTTGAGTGTTTTCAAGAACATCTGCCGGCGTTTGCCGAAAAGGTTGAAACCTATTTTCCTAACGGGAAAAACAGTATCCGTGTGCGGCAAAAGTACGGCAAGGAATTTATATTTTCGTTTAACGGAGAAAAAACTTGGCGGTTTGAAACTATCGACCAGTTTCTTGCAGGAATGAAAGGAGGAAAAGTTCATGGATGAAATGGTCCGTTATATTTTCGGAAGCCTTCGAATTCGGAAACGATGTTCCGGGCAATCGGGAAATCCATCAGGAAGCAGCAGTCGTTTAACCACAATGTTACGTTTTGGGTAACGGTCGTAACGGCGCACCGGATTGTTAAAGAGTTTAAGATTCGCAATATGCGTTGCCAAATCGAGGCTCTGAAAACTGAAATTAAGGAGCTAAAGCAGACGGAAGGAGACTAAAGAACCTCGATGATCGACTTTTTAGCAGAAGAGAATCGCAAGAATTTTGATTCAAGTGTTAAAGTCCTGCACATGTGGGATTCTGAATCTGGAATGATCGATTCGTGGCACAAATACTGTCAGAAACAAATGAGAGATTTGTTCCACATGCTGGATGAAAAACTGATATTTTCAAATACGCCTACGAACAAAAAAAAGATTACGCAAGCAAAAAGCTGAAGTATCCCCCTGGAAGAAGGAACCATCAACGCCTATGACAAGCTGATGTCTACTCTCTACTCTGAAACGGAGAGAGAAAAAATCGAATGGGCAATCGGTTCTATAGTCTGCGGGGATTCTAAAAGTTGCAGAAATTTATGGTTTTGTATGGCGCCGCAGGAACCGGTAAATCCACGGTTCTCAACATCATTCAGCAGCTCTTTTGACGGGTACTATTCTGTGTTCGACGCAAAAGCGCTTGGTTCTTCGAGCAATTCGTTTGCTTTGGAGGCGTTCAAGAGCAATCCGCTTGTTGCTATTCAGCACGATGGGGATTTGTCGCGCATTGAGGATAATACCAGGCTGAACAGCCTTGTTTCCCATGAGTTGATGGCGGTAAATGAAAAGTTCAAGTCTACTTACGCAAACCGTTTTAAATGTTTTCTGTTTATGGGCACGAATAAGCCGGTGAAGATAACTGATGCGAAATCGGGTTTGATTCGACGCTTGATCGATGTGTCTCCATCCGGCGATAAATTGAGCCCGAAGGAATACAAAACGGTAATGAAACAAATTGAGTTTGAACTTGGCGCTATCGCATACCACTGTCAAAATGTATATCTGGCAAACCCAGGCATGTACGATGATTATATTCCGGTCGCGATGCTTGGCGCATCTAATGATTTCTACAACTTCATCATTGATTCTTACCACGTGTTTAAGAAGGAAGACGGAACGACACTGAAAGCCTCTTGGGAAATGTACAAAACGTACTGTGATGAGGCAAAGGTGCCGTTTCCGTTTTCTCAGAGGATTTTTAAAGAAGAACTGAAAAACTATTTCCGCGATTACAAAGAGCGGTTCAATCTGGATGATGGCACTCGTGTCCGAAGCTATTATATCGGTTTTCGGACGGAGAAATTTGAAGAGCAGACGATTTCGGAAAAGGAGGAGCCGGAACAGAAGCTCATTGAATTCAAAGCGCAGCCGTCTGTTTTCGACAAAGAGTGCGCAGACTGCCCTGCTCAGTATGCGACTTCATCGGAAATCCCCACATCCAAATGGGAGAAAGTAAAAACGAAGCTGAGCAGTATTGATACGTCGAAACTCCACTATGTCAAAGTTCCGGAAAAACATATTGTTATCGACTTTGATATTCCGGATAAGGATGGGAACAAGTCTTTTGAACTGAATCTGAAGGAGGCGAGCAAATGGCCGCCCACTTATGCAGAACTGAGCAAAAGCGGGCAAGGCATTCATCTGCATTATATTTATGCGGAAGATCCGGCAAAGCTGAGCAGAGTCTATGACGACCACATCGAAGTTAAGGTTTTCAACGGCAAAAGCTCTTTGCGCCGGAAATTGACAAAGTGCAATAACCTGCCAATCGCAACCATCAATTCTGGTTTGCCACTGAAAGGAGAAAATAAGATGGTAAATTTTGAAGGGGTGAAAAGCGAGAAAAGTCTAAGAACGCAAATCAAACGGAATCTGAATAAAAAGAATACCATCCGGCAACTAAACCCAGTATCGACTTCATCTATAAAATTCTTGAGGACGCTTATGCAAGCGATCTTCATTATGATGTTACGGATATGCGGAACGCTGTGCTGGCCTTCGCCGCAAAGCAGTACGCATCAGGCGGATTACTGTATCAAGTTGGTCAATAAGATGCAGTTCAAATCTGCTGACCAGTCTTCCGGAACAAAAACGATGACGCTAAACTGGTGTTCTATGACGTTGAGGTGTTTCCTAATCTTTTCCTGGTCAACTGGAAAATTGAAGGCGAAGGAAAGCCGGTTGTCCGTATGATTAACCCTACGTCGGCTGAAATTGAGGAACTAATGCGGTTTCGTCTGGTCGGTTTTAACTGCCGCAGATACGACAATCACATCCTCTATGCCAGGCTAATGGGTTATACAAACGAGCAGCTATTCTCGCTTTCCAACAAAATCATCAACGGAAGCGCCAACTGCTTCTTCGGTGAAGCCTATAACGTTTCTTATACGGACGTTTACGATTTCTGCTCAAAGAAACAATCTTTGAAGAAATGGGAAATTGAATTGGGCATCCATCATCAGGAGCTCGGCCTTCCGTGGGACCAGCCTGTTCCGGAAGAGATGTGGACGAAAGTCGCCGAATACTGCGACAACGATGTTATTGCTACCGAAGCTGTTTTCAATGCGAGAAAAGCTGACTTTACCGCTCGGCAGATTCTGGCGGACGTGGCTGGAATGACGGTCAATGACACGACCAATTCTCTGACCACCAAGATTATATTTGGCAACAACCGAAAGCCGCAGGATCAATTCAACTACCGTTTTATGGGTGAAGTAACTCCCGATTGCGAACCGTGGACTATTACAGAAGATATGGTTTTGTACGACCATTTGGGAGATGAAAACTTCACCCTGTTTAATAAAGACGGAAAGCCGGTGTTCCAAGGCTACACTTTCGAGGGCGGTAAGTCCATTTATCGCGGCGAAGAAGTCGGCGAAGGCGGTTATGTCTACGCCGAACCCGGTATGTACAGCAACATTGCGTTATTGGATATCGCGTCCATGCATCCGAGCAGCATTGTAGCGGAAGAACTTTTTGGACCTGAGTATACGAAGAGATTCAACGAAATTCTTCAGGCCAGAATTGCGATTAAGCACAAAGAGTTCGATAAAGCCAAAAAGATGCTGAACGGCGCATTGGCAAAGTATCTGACGGACGAAGCTGCTGCGGCTGATCTGGCTCAGGCTCTGAAAATCGCAATCAACTCTGTGTATGGTCTTACTTCAGCAAGCTTTTGACCATCCGTTCCGAGACAATCGCAACAAAGATAATATTGTGGCTAAACGCGGCGCC
>VOFD01000858.1_pt1 | contig 44000 bp, 56 predicted proteins | sample 5384101 | NCBI WGS metagenome assembly VOFD01 (sample SAMN12384723, study PRJNA508395) | human gut metagenome | isolation source: healthy gut C | host: Homo sapiens
GGCACATATTTTCCCTTCATTGCCTGAAATCTCGGGATCATATCCTTGATCGTACGCGTCTCCACATGACCGATATGCGGCTTGCCGTTGGCCGTCGGCGGTCCGTCATAGAACGTGTAAGTCTCGCCCTGCTTGCGCTGCTCCATACTCTTCTTGAAGATGTCGTTGTCTTTCCAGAACTCTCTTACCTGCTTTTCTCTGTCCACAAAATTCAGGTTCGTGTCTACTTTGTTATACATTTTTTCCTCCAAAATAAAACATTTAAGGCTCCCGTCCTGTAAATAGGACGAGAGCCTTTATCGTTATACCACCTAATTACATTGTACACAGACTTCTCCCAGCGCAGAAATCCTGGAATGTCTTCCTGCTACCTGAAAAATCTCCAGTGGAGAAAATCCGAATACCCGTTCCCTTTAACGCAGGAAAAGCGTCAGCGCCTACCGTGCTGCCTTCCTGTCTGACACAGGCTCTGCTGTGCCACATCTGCGGCTGCATTTCGGGCTGCGGCTTGGAAGGGATCTTCGTCTGCGGCTTACTCGCACCGGCTCTCACCGCCCCGGCTCGCTTTGCCTTTCATCCACAGCTTACTGTCTTCGTCACTGCCTTTGTCAACTATGTGTAAGTATAAGCCTTGCAAGCCCGCATTGTCAAGGTCTGAAATGCCGTTTCCCTGCCCTCCGGTTCTGCTCCACTTGCGGTCTTCCGCTTCTGCTTCACTTGCGTTCTTCCGGCTCTGCTTCACTTGCGTTCTTCCGGCTCTGCTCCAATTGCTGCCCTCCGGCTCTGCAGACTCTGCGTCTGTGCTATCTCCGCTTTGCAATCGTCGAAAAAAAACGCTCCTTGATCTGGTCGATCAAAATGACCGCCTTACCGTCCGAACCGGTAAACGGTACAAAGCCACCTGCCATCGCAGCATGCCCGCCGCCGTTTCCGATCCCCTGCAGCGCCTCCGCCGTGATCTTGCCGGCGTCGAGAGAAGATTTTTCACTCCGGACGGACAGTTTGATGCCATCCCCTCTCCTTGAGTACACCACGGAAAAAGAAACCTCCACCAGCGCCAGCATAAAGTCAGAGACACTCGCGATCAATGCCTCCGGGCAGTCCTCCCCCGTATCGGCAAAGCTGATGTTATCGTACACCTCAATGCTGGAAATCGCCTTGGAATACGCCACCAGATCCTCAAAACACAGGTTGCTGTTCTCCAGTGTGTGGATCTCCTCATAATCACAGTCATCGTACATCCGATAGAGCATCTCGATATCGAGCTTTGACACGCCGCGTGAAAGATTGTGCGTGTCAATGCGGATGCCGTATGTCAGTGCTGTTGCGATCTTTTTATCCATCGCAATGTCATTTTCCATAAAATACTGCGCGATCATCGTTGCGCACGCCCCGACCTCGGGGCGGATGTCCTGAAACCGGTACTGACACTTATCATTGTAAGGATGATGGTCGATGCAGATGATCTCATCTCCCGTAATATTGATGATGTTGGAATTGCCCTTCTGGGAATCCACCAGTATCACTTCGTCCTCATCCGTCAGCACTTCGGTCAGATCCTCCACATTCAACAGTTCAATGTCAAGAATCTCACACAGACGGCCGGTACCGTACCGGTCGATCTTGCCCTTTATAGCAGATGCTCGCCTCGATACCCCTGGTTGCAAGCAGCCGCTTCAGACCATATGCACTTGCAATCGCATCCGGATCCGGGAAATTATGTGTCTGTATATAGACATGCTGTCTGTTGATCTGCTGTAGTAATTCTTCAAACTTTGTCATGCTTTCTCTCTCCTGCATGCGGCTGCCGGCTCACATGGTTACGGCTCTCTGTTCTCTGGCTGCCCGATGCTGCCGGCTCACATGGTCCAAGCGCTCTGCGTTTTGCTCGCCGATGAAATATCAAAGGTTTTTAGGTCTGCAAAGGTTTTCAGTTCCGGGACCGGCTCCGCAATCTCTCCGAATCCATATGCGGCGTGGATACCCGACTCCTGCCGCCCGGCTCGCATCATAATCTTCCTTGAATGTCTCCGACATAGACCGCCTCATCCAGCCGGTTCCGCTCTACGACCAGCCGGATATTTTCTCCCTTCTGCCGCAGATTATTGCCATAACACTCTATGTCCTCCACCAGTTCCCACAAATCGTAGTGGTCAAGGAATGCCTCGATATACCCCTTCTGGCAGTTGCTGACAATCGAAAGATGATACCCGTCCCGCTTCAACGCCGCGAGCGTCTGCGGCACCTGATCGTAGAGTATGCCCCCATGCTCCCGCAGATAATCATTTTCCACCTGACAGCATTCCTTTAGGAGCAGTCTCCGTTTTTCTTCGGGGAATTCCGCAAAGAGGATATCGGCGATTACGTCCATCGTTTTTCCCATTACCCCCTGAATGTCCTGCGTTGTCAGTTCTTTCTCCCTGACCCCGTACTGCCGGATTGCCACATTCCAGGACTTCGCCACATTCTCTGCGGAATCCCACAGGTTCCGTCCATGTCAAATATGATTCCACGTTTCATGACATCATCTCCCGTTCTCTCTCTTTTGTCTAGGCTTCCTCGGAAAGTCCATACAGTCTCGTGTATTTTTTTTTCTTCATGTAGCGCACGAGCGGCTGCGCGGACACTTCTTTCCCGCACACTGCCGCAATTACCTCTTTCGGTGTCCGCGTGCTTCCATACCAGTGAATCTTCTCATTGAGCCATTTTGTGATCTCACCGATTCTGCCGTCTGCCAGGATCTCATCCACGGAGCCGAGTTCCTCCTCCATCTTCTCGAGGTACATGCCGTCATAGATGCTGCCCAGCAGATAGGACGGAAAATACCCAAACGAGCCGTCCGACCAATGTACATCCTGCAAGATGCCTTCGGCGTCATTTTTCGGAGTGATATGCAAGTATTCCTGCATTTTCTGATTCCAGAGCTCCGGAAGTTTTTCCACCGGCACATGATCGTAGAAAATCGCTTTTTCCATCTCATAACGCAATATAATATGGAAGCAATACGTTACCTCATCCGCCTCGGTGCGCACCATACTGTTCTCCACGCGGTTGATTTCACGCTCAAACGCTTCGAGTGTCACATTCTTAAACTGTGGAAGCAATTCTCCCAGTTTTTCATAGATCGGCTTCCAGAAATTGATATTTCTTCCGAGAATATTCTCATAAAAGCGCGACTGGCTCTCATGCACCCCCATATAGCAGCAGCTGCCCGCCACCGTATTGTCGTATTCCGGGTTGACATTCTGTTCAAAAATTGCATGTCCGCCCTCATGAATCGCAGAAAACATGGCGCTGAGCGGCTCCGTCTCATAGTAGTGGTTCGTCACACGCACATCCTTTGAAGAAAAATTCGTCGTAAACGGATGCTCAGTCTCCCCGACCGCTCCCGCATCCCTGCAGAATCCGATGTAATCAAGCAGCAGCCACTGTACCCTGCGCTGTGCGTCCGGATCAGCATAGGCATGAAATGTCGGATTTTCCGGCATTTTCTTTGCAGTAATCTGCTCTACTAACGGTATCAGTTCCGTCTTCACTTCCTCAAACAGCCGGTCGATCGTTGCCTGATCCATGCCCTCCTCACACTGTTCCAGAAGTGCGTCATACACATCCTTTCCCGGATCTGTATAGCCGATTACCTGCTTCGTCATCTCAATCATATTCCGGAGGTGCGGTGCATAAATGGAAAAGTCCGATGCATTTTTTGCTTCTTCCCATGCATTTCCGGATTCCGCCGCTGCCCGCACAAACGCCTCATATAAATCCGCCGGTATTCTTTTATTGCGGTCGTAATCGCGCTTCATGCGTTTTACAATAAATCTCCATGTGTCATCTAACGCATCATATTCCGCAGGCTGCGCCAGTTTCTCCAGAAATTCTCCCAGTTTCTCCGATGTCCCCATCTCAAAGCTCTTCGCGGAAAAATAGGTCAGCGCATCCACATGCGCCGCCTGCCCAAGCTTCGGCACTGTCGTCTGCATATCCCACTGCAATAATCCTGTCACATGATCATACTGATTCATTTCTTTTAAATATTCTTTAAATTCTTCTAATAATCTACTCATCTTATCTCCTGATTTTTTCTTTATTCCGCCGGCATACCGTCAATGATTTATCGCGGATTCCTTCTCCTGACCGTTGCTTTCCCATACACCTTCAGTCGCTCTTTGACGCATACTTTCCATGTCTGCGGGTCTTACCCTGCGAACCTGCCAGCACTCGTTTTGTCACGCTGATTTTGAGTTCCGGCAAAGTCCATAAACAGCTGCTTTCTGCGCATCCATATCTCGGCGATACTCTTCTGCACATCCGATATTCCGTGGAACTTCCGGGAGGCATCCGCTAGGATTCATTTTCCCTTGTTTCTGCACTGCTTTCTGTGCATCCAATGTTCCGTGGAACTTCCGGGAGGCATCTGTCAGCATTCATTTTATCATATCTTACATAGACTGTCACGAATTATGTCGGGTGACGAAAAGCCAGGAGATGAGACTGGCGGGGATGGAAATCTGATAGAATCCTGAGCCTCACAGATCTGGGAGTATATTTTTTCTCTCCAGACCCGTTTTTCTTCCTTGAGCGGGTCTGGAAGCGTATTTTTCTTTTCCCAGACCCGTTTTCCGGACTTGACTGTTCAAAATGGTTGACATAATTTCAATCCCCGGGTCTAGCTGCTTATTTTCGCATTCCCAGACCCGTCTTTCTTCCTTGGGCGGGTCTGGAAGCGTATTTTTCTTTTCCTAGACCCGTTTTCCGGACTTGACTGTCCAAAATGGTTGACATAATTTCAATCCCCGAGTCTAATTACTTATTTTTTTCTCTTTCCAGACCCGGTGTCGCACAAAAACAATTCAAATAAGTTAACATAATTCCAACTCATGGGTCTGAGCGCACCTTTTCTCCACTCCAGACCCGCAAAACATCTTTAGCACTGTTTCTAAAGCATATCCCACAAAAATATAGCTTTCTTCTAATATTATAGCTTCCTTCTAACCCGCAAAAATGATACGATAAGAGCGCAACCCATTGATTTTTCTGACATTTAGCACAGGTCTGCCGCACTACCGCACCGGCAGCCAGAAAGGCGGTTCCATTGAAACATTTTCTCCGATTGACCGACTATACCAAAGCTGACATTTACGAAATCTTCCATATCACCGATGAGATCCTGGAGGGGCACTATCAGAATCTGCTGCAGGGCAAAAGCGTCGTTTTATTTTTCCCGGAATCCAGCATCCGCACAAGGGTCACGTTTGAGAAGGGCATCGCGCTTTTGGGCGGTCAGCCGATTTTGTTTCCAAGTTCCGCTCTCGACAAAAAGGAAGATTTGCAAGACGTCATCGACTACCTCAACAACTGGGTCAATCTGCTTGTCGTCCGCCACCGGGATATGGCCGCTTTGGAAAAAATCGCCGCATCTGCATCCGTACCTGTCATCAATGCGCTGACCGACGTAAATCATCCCTGTGAAATGGCTGCAGATCTGTATGCGCTCTCAAAAATACGGAATGATTTTACCAAGGATCACTTTCTGTTCTGCGGTGTCACCGGAAATATCGGGCTGGCTTGGAAGGAAGCCTCCGAAGTGATGGGCTTTTCGCTGGAGCAGTGCTGTATTCCGGGATATGAGATGGATGGCGTGCCCTCGCATAAATGCATCGGCGACGCGATCCGTGGAAAAGACATCATCTGCACCGACTCACTGCCGGCCGACCTTCTTTCCGCCTCCCGCGGCTGCACCGTCGATCTTGCTGCCATGAAGCTGGCAAACGAGGGTGCCATCTTAAATCCCTGCCCGCCTTTTTACCGCGGCGAGGAAGTCTCAAACGACGTCATCGACTCCGACTATTTCGTCGGATATGAATTTAAAGAGCACCTGCTCACCGTCCAGCAGGCAATCATGGTGTACTGCTTAACACACTAAACTTTTCATATAATGCATTAAGCTTTTCATTTTTTGACATAACACAATATTTCCTGCAAGAAAGAATCCTGTTTTGCAGGATTCTCCGCCTGCGGCGGGTTGCTCTAGCGATATAATTCCACTCCGACGCAGTGCGATCCTGCCCGGAGGGCTTTTTCATTCATAGAACGTAATTTCCTATGAATCAAAAAAAAAACTCCCGTGCGCGTGATACCTCTCTTTTCCACAGCACTCTGTAGAAAATACCGGCATCCCACGAACGGAGCTTCCTGTTTCTTTTTTATTCTACTTTACCTCGTCGATCGCGCGTCCGATGTCATGGCGCATGTACTTATTCGCAAAATCAACCCACTCTGTCGCCTCGTATGCTTTTTGCGCGCGCCTCCTTTAAATCTTTTCCGGTCGCCGTAATGCCGAGCACACGCCCGCCGTTCGTAACGATCGTACCGTTCTCGTCGAACTTCGTTCCCGCATGGAAGCAGAAATAATCTTCCTTTCCGTCGAACTTTTCAAGTCCTGTGATCGGAAATCCCTTCTCATAGGACACCGGATAACCGTCGGATGCAAGCACCACACATACCGCCGCATTGTCTTCAAACTGAAGGTCGATCGTATCCAGCTTTCCATCGACGCATGCCTCCATCACATCAATGATGTCATTCTTCATGCGTGGGAGCACCACCTGTGCCTCCGGATCACCAAAACGCGCATTGTACTCAAGCACCTTCGGTCCGTCCTCCGTCAGCATCAGACCGAAGAAAATAACGCCGGTAAACGGTCTTCCCTCCGCCGCCATCGCATCCACAGTCGCCTGATAGATGTGCTTTTGGCAGAACTCGTCCACTTCCTTTGTGTAGAACGGGCTCGGGGAAAAATTGCCCATGCCGCCGGTGTTGAGACCCTGATCGCCGTCCTTTGCACGCTTGTGATCCTGCGCAGAGGACATAATCTTGATCGTCTTTCCGTCCACGTAGGAAAGCACCGATACCTCGCGTCCGGTCATGAACTCCTCCACAACCATCGTGTTTCCCGCGGAGCCGAACTTCTTGTCCTCCATGATCTCCTTAACACCCGCCTTTGCCTCCTCGAGCGTATTGCAGATCAAAACACCCTTTCCGAGCGCCAGTCCGTCCGCCTTCAATACGATCGGCATCTTCGCCGTCTCCAGATAAGTAAGCGCATCCTCTGCAGATGTGAAATTCTCATAGGCAGCCGTCGGAATGTGATATTTTTTCATCAGATCCTTGGAAAATGCCTTGGAGCCTTCAAGGATCGCCGCATTCTTCCGCGGTCCGAATACCTTTAAGCCCTCCGCCTCAAACACATCCACAATTCCGCCAACGAGCGGATCATCCATGCCGACAATTGTAAAATCAACTGCATGCTCCTTCGCGAACGCCACCAGTTTGTCGAACTCCATCGCTCCGATCGCAACACACTCTGCAAGCGATGCAATTCCTGCGTTTCCCGGCGCACAGTAGATCTTATCCACGCGCGGGCTCTTTGCCACACTCGTCACGATCGCATGCTCACGTCCGCCGCTTCCAACTACCAATACCTTCATATCCGCTTCCTCCTGCACTCTGTAACTCATACGCTTATTTCTCGACTGGCACGTGTCCGTTTGCAACAGACACTCTGCCGTTTGCAATCAGATGGATCGCCTGCGGAAGAATGATCCACTCTGCCTGCTCCATCACACGGCGCTGTAAAATCTCCGGGGTATCTCCCTCTTCGACCGCCACCGGCTTCTGCAAAATGATCGGTCCTGTATCCGTTCCCTCATCCACAAAATGAACCGTTGCACCCGTAACTTTCACGCCGCGCGCAAGCGCTCCCTCATGTACTTTCAAGCCGTAAAAGCCTTTGCCGCAGAAAGACGGGATCAGTGACGGATGAATATTGATGATCCGGTTGCGGTACTGCGCGATCATCTGCTCCGGAATTACAACGAGAAATCCTGCCAACACCACCAGATCCACCTGATAGCTGTCAAGCTTCGCCAGAAACGCTTCATTGAATGCCTCACGGCTCTCATAATCCTTCGGTGAAATGCAAAGCGCCTCAATGCCGTGCCCTTTCGCACGCTCCAACGCATACGCCCCTGGATTGTTGCTGATCACAACGTCTACCCGGGCGTTCGTGATTCTGCCCTCATCGATGGCGTCTAAGATTGCCTGCAGATTCGTGCCGCCTCCGGACACCAGTACCGCTACTTTTAGCATAAGGTTACTCCTTTTTCACCATCCTTGATCTCGCCGACAATATACGATGTGTCTCCTGCTGCCTTCATTGCCGCGATCGTCTTATCCACGTCCGCCGGATCCACTGCCACGATCATGCCGATACCCATATTGTAGGTGTTGTACATCATCTGCTCCTCAACTTTGCCCTCGCGTGCCATCATCTTAAAGATCGCCGGAACTTCGTAGCTGTCCTTTCTGATAACCGCATGCTTTCCCTCCGGAAGCATACGCGGGATATTCTCATAGAAACCACCGCCTGTGATATGGCTGCATGCTTTTACGCGGACGCCCGCTTCCTTCACCTCACGGAGTGCTTCACGTAAATTCTGGTCGGAGCTAAAAGCGCCTCGCCAAGTGTTTTGCCAAGCTCCTCATGATAGGTATTTAACGTATCCGCATCCATGGAGAAAATCTTTCTCACCAGAGAGAATCCGTTAGAATGAACGCCGGAGCTTGCCATACCGATCAAAACGTCACCCGCCGCAAGATCAGCTCCCGTAATAATGTCCTTTTCATCCACGATACCAACGGAAAAACCGGCCAGATCGTACTCCTCCTCCGGCATCAGCCCCGGATGCTCCGCCGTCTCGCCGCCGATCAACGCACAGCCTGCCTGCTTGCAACCCTCCGCCACACCGGACACGATCGTCGCAATCTTCTCCGGATAGTTCTTGCCACAGGCAATATAGTCAAGGAAAAACAGCGGCTCGCCGCCGGCACATGCAATATCGTTCACGCACATGGCAACAGCGTCAATACCGATCGTATCATGCTTGTCCAGTAAAATGCCAGTTTTACCTTCGTTCCGCAGCCGTCTGTGCCGGATACTAACGTAGGCTTCTCCATATTCTTAAAGCTCTCCATGGAGAACGCACCGGAAAATCCGCCAAGTCCGCCAAGCACCTCCGGGCGCATGGTTCCCTTTACATACTTTTTCATAAGTTCTACAGACTTGTATCCTGCCTCGATATCCACACCGGAATTCTTGTAATCCATCCTATTTTCCTCCTATATGCTTGTCTGTTGTCTATCCAACGCAACACGGGCGACTTTTTGCAAAATCATCCGTTCCTGTTCCTAGTAATTCTGATATCCCACTTCCTGCAGTCTGGCATCCTTCGCCTGCACCTGCTCTTTTAATTCTTTGGAATATTCTTTTAATTTTTGCAAAATTGCATCATCTGATGTTGCCAGAATCTTTGCTGCAAGTAATCCTGCATTTGCACCGCCGTTGATCGCCACTGTGGCAACCGGAATGCCGGACGGCATCTGTACGATGGAGTACAGGGAGTCGCGTCCGCCGAGGGACGTGGTGTGCATCGGGATACCGATGACCGGCATCGGGAAGATCGCCGCGCACATTCCCGGAAGATGCGCCGCCATGCCCGCGCCTGCGATAATGACCTTAAAGCCCTTCGCCTCTGCGCTCTTTGCATACTCGAAAAATACATCCGGCTCACGGTGTGCCGAGATAATCGTCATCTCATAGTCAATTCCAAGCTTCTCTAAAATGTCGGCAGCCTTTGCCATTACCGGCATATCGGAATCACTGCCCATCACAATACCTACTTTTGCCATATTGCTCCTCATTTCTGCGCACATTCTGCCATACCGGGTTCGTGCCGGGTGCGCCGGGGCACGAATCCTGCGCGCGGAACCGAATCCTTCCCATGCGCCAGTTTCTCAATCTGCTCTTAGTATAGCGTCCGCGCATTTAGAAGTCCAATTAACACTTTTTATGTGATTTATAAATACAGCTAATATAAGTATCTATCCCGCCCGGCTCACCTTCCTACCTGTCCAGCGGTCCGTTCAACGCCTCCGTTCCGGCAAGCACAAAACGTCCGTCCGCGATGATATCCTCTGTCGTACCGTCCTTCCGGATCACAGTGATCTTATCCAGCTCGTCGTACGGAATCGTAATATCGGTGTGGCAGTTTAAATATGCCTTTTCCGGATTCTCATGGCGCTGCGCCGATACCGTATTCTCCCGCGCTACAATCGCTTTTCCATCCGGATTGTAAGAGAGGTTGTCCTCCTCATGGCTGTAGCAGGTGTCCCCCCACCGCAAAGTGCGGACCGGTCTTCTCCGCAATCAGAATCGGCAGTTTGTCCGCAATGTCATAGTCGCGCGCCATCCGGTATGCCGTCGTGTTCGTGCCGATTGCAAATTCTCCCATCGGCAGCGTCTCATGGTGCATCAGCACATTGTCGCGGATATAGTTTTTGTTCTCCGCCTCATCCTCGAAATTGGTGCAGGTGTATTTTTCCACCATGCCGTCCTTAAAATCGATCTCCAGATTCTTGTAATTCAGACCGTTCAGATATACCTGTCCGACATGCAGCTTTCCGTTCGTTCCCTCAAGCACCGGCGATGTAAACACCTCGCCCACCGGAATATTCACGTCCGCCACACAATTCTCAAATGCGGTCTCCCCTTCGGGATTCCGAAGTTTCCAGATGTTGACATATAAGTCGGTCTTATTGGCTCCTTTTCCGGTGATGTGCACACGGTCCGCCTGATCAAGCACGTCGATCATCTTCTGCTGCATGTTGCGGTAGAGCATGTAATCCAGCGTATTGATCTTCACCGTCTCCGCGAAAATCTCCTCAAAGCGGGCGCCGATCGACGGAAGCGGGTAGGCAATGATCGTAAAACTGCGCTCCTCCCCCTTGATGTACTGGTTCGTGATCTGTCCGCGCTGGCTCATCTCATACACACAGAGCTGCTGCTGTTTTTCACCGTAACGGAATGCCTCTTTTTTTGTCTCCGGAGAAAAAGGTTCTTCTCCGAACACCTCAATCACCGCCGGCCCCGCCATGCCGTTCGCATGTACTTCTTCTTCCTCAAATGCGTTTTTCCACGTCTCGAGTCCGCGCTCCACGTACGCCTTGTCAAGATAGTACGCGCGATCCTCCCTGTGATCGTAGTCATACTGCTTGTTGGCTGCCGTTCCCGACGCTAACATGGTCACTTCGAGTCCCATTTTTTCAAAATTGCACACTGCTGCACGCACCATACGCTCGAAGCCAATCGGATACCGTACCTGCGCCGCCGTCTTTTTGGACAGATCCTTGCCCGTCGTCTCAAAACCGATCTGGTAGCCTTCCGTGTATGTGTCCGCCATCGCCTGGATATCCGCCTCCGGCAGTGTATTTAAATAAGCGGCAATCTGTCTCTCATTCTCTCCGATATAAGCGCCGTAGCGGTAAAGGTAACGCAGATCCGACAGATCCGCCTGCATCACGATCTCCTTTTCAAAATCCTCCGCAGGATTCACAAGACGCCGCACCGACCGCTCGTCAAAAATCTCCCGATAATCATGAAAATACCAGTACACAATCTGCTGCACTTCTTTTTCCTGCGGCAGGGCATCTGCTGCTGCGCCTTCAAAGCAGTTGTAGACCTCCACAAACAGCTCCATCGCGATCGTAAGCTGCACCAGATTTCCACGGAAAACCTCCCCGCATGCCGTCCGAAGATGTGCCGCAAGAAGCGAGAGCGCTCCGCCGAACGTCTCTCCCAGACGTGCAGCGGCGTAGGCCGGATTCGCATAGCTGTGTCCGTAGGCTTCCGGCAGGATCTCCCCGTAGAGCGCCTCATTGTCCGCCTCACATTCCTCCATGCTCCGCGCCGCAAGACTGCCGCTTTTTCCTTTTTCATACAGTGCACGAAGGCTCTGTAAATATGCGGCATTTGTCCGGAAATACTCCGCAAACGGCTCCGGCGCCTGCGCCGCCTCTGCAATCTCTGCAATCCGTTCCGCTACCAGTTCATAGCGCTCCGCCGCCAGTTCATTTGTCTCCTAACATTCCTGATATCCCAAATCAATTCCTCCTCACAAACAATAAATCCCGCGCCATTGCGGGATTTGTATTACCTTATGAAAACGTCAGCCATGCCTGAACACAAATCCATCCGGATTACGGCTGGAGACGTCCTTTTTTTACATTTTCCTCAATGAGCGACTTTGCATACGCCCACAGTTTCTCGGATCCCTCATGTGTTCTGCTGTTGCGCGCAAGCACCTGAGACTCCCTGACGCCGTGCTCCACCCAGGATTTGCCGTCCGAAGCATTGTTCAGAAGAAGCGGCTGTACCTTGTCCAGCATATTGGCGAACTTCGCCTCCGCCGTCTCCATCGCCTCAAACTCATCCCACAGACCGCGATATTCCATGCGCTGTGCATCCGGAAGCAGCCCGAAAATACGGTCCGCCGCCTTCAACTCGCGCTCTCGCTTGGTCTTATTGCCCTCGGTATCGTATGCGTAGGTATCCCCGGCGTCGATCTCAATCACATCGTGAAGCAGCACCATCTTCATCGTCTTTAACACATCGATCTTCTCGTTCGCATAATCCGCAAACACAAACGCCATCAGCGCCAGATGCCAGGAATGTTCCGCATCATTTTCCTTGCGGCTTCCATCCGACAGATAGGTCTGTCTTGTTATCTTTTTATCTTATCCAACTCCATGATAAAAAGCCATCTGTTTCTCAAAATCCGTCATATTCTTCTCCTATGCCAAAAAGCCGATCACGTACAGCGCCACCCAGATTCCGGTAATCAGAAGCGAGCAGAGCGTCGAAAGATACGGGAACAGCTTAAACGAATTCTCTTCACCAAGACTCTTCACCGCCAGAACGAGCGCACAGATGCCGATCAGCATCGACGTCACTCCCGCACTTCCCAGATACATGCTCCCGTTCCCGCGGCTGTCAAAAGAACTGACCACCGCCGCCACCAGTATCCCGATGGAAATAATCGACAAAAAAAGTGCTGCCACACCCCTCTTTGAGTGTGTCTTCTCTGTAAATCTGTATCCGTTTCTATGTCGTCTCGCCACTTTCTTTTCCTCTCTGATTTCTCTGATGATAATAACGCACAAACAGGCGATATAGGCCGTAACCCGCCATACCGCCCAGCGTATTTAACAGGAGATCGTCCACATCAAAGCTTCCGACTCGAAAGACAAGCTGCAGCAGTTCTACCAGAAGACTCAGTTCAAAACTGTAAAATGCCGTCCGCCAGAATTTTTTACACCTGCCTGAAAAAACGGGCAGAAAAAATCCAAACGGCAGAAACGCCGCCACATTTCCCAAAATATTGAGCAGTACGGCTTTCATGCCGAGGACTCTCCAGTATTTTACAAAACGCGCGATCTCCTTTAACGGAACCAGATTGTAATGATATGCCCGCTCGCTGTAGGTGCGCCCCATCTTCTCCGAAAAGAACAGAAAATAAAACAGCACCACAAAATAAATCAGAAATAAAATTCCTGCTGCAAGACGATGTTTTCTTCTAGTTGCAGCCATACTGCTTATAGTAGTCGTCAATGGCAGCCTTGATGGTATCGTCAATCACAACACGTCCCTGGCATGTGCGGTTGTACAGATGCTCTACCACCTCTTCCATGGTAACGATCGCATTCGTCTCAAATCCATACTTTTCGCGGATCTCCTCCAATGCGCTCTTCTCGCCGCCAAGCCCCCTTTTCCATGCGGTTTAAGGATACCATCAGCCCCACGATCGTGACGTCTGCCGCTCCTCTCACCTTCGGAACCGTCTCCTCCATGGATTTGCCTGAAGTCGTGACGTCCTCGATCATGACCACGCGGTCGCCGTCTTTTAACTTACTGCCGAGGAAGCTTCCCTTATCTGCCCCGTGATCCTTCTCCTCCTTGCGGTCAGAGCAGTAGCGCACCTCCTTGCCATACAGATTGTGAAACGCCACCGCAGTCACAACGCTGATCGGAATTCCCTTGTATGCCGGTCCAAACAGCACATCAAAATCATCCCCATAGGTCTCATGAATCGCTCTGGCATAATACTCGCCCAGACGCATCAGCTGGGATCCGGTCACATAAGCCCCCGCATTCATAAAAAACGGGGATTTCCTGCCGCTTTTTAAGGTAAACTCCCCGAACTTGAGCACATCGCTCTCCACCATAAATTCAATAAACTCCTGCTTGTACTGCTCCATTCTATCTATATCCTCCTGTTATCCTAAGCCGTCTTTTTGTTTTCGTTCTATTCTACTCTACCATAAAAAAAGGAGAACCGCAATGCGTCCCGGTAGCTTTCGGCCTTCCTGTTGGCGTAAAAATATTAGCAGACTCCATCATAATGTGTCCACATTCTAATTATTTTCACGGTTCCATCATACCTCATCCCTTTCCATTCCACTGGCTCACTATACACCTGATAAACCAGCCTGTGCTGAATATTGATTCTTCGCGAATAAACTCCCTGCAAATTTCCAACCAGCGCTTCATAGGGTGGTGGATTTTGAAGAGGGGTTTCCCGGATGATCTCTATCAGCTTTTTTCGCCTTATCATAAAGTCTGGACCTCTTCAAATTCTTAATATCTTCTACTGCCTGCTTATCATATACAATTCTGTACATAGATCTACCATTCTACATCTTCCTCTGGCACACAATCTTCTAACCGCGTATCCATCCCGCTTCTTATGGATTCAACCATACCTGGAATTGCGTTCAAATATATCGTTTCCTGAATTGCATTCCAATCATTCTCGGAAACAAGAACCGCATTTCCTTTTTTTGCTTACAATTAAAGCCGGTTCGCTGTAGCGATTAACGTCTTCTACCAGACTGTAGAGTTCCTTTCTTGCATTTGTTATATTGATTGCCGACATAATAAATCTCCCTTTTGCTTGTAGTGTAATTTCTATATTTTTTTGTTATTTTGTCATTTGAAAATCTCTTGTTCCATTCTCGTACATTCTTGTTCTTCATTTTAGTTACATCAAATCCGATGTAGTTGCCTTATGTTCTTTTATGCTTATGAATGTCGAGATTTTTTATGTCATAGTTATTATAGCGTACGTCATTGCGTACGTCAAGTTGCTATTTTATTCTATGCACAAGTCACACAAATTTTTCCCATAAGCAAATAAAATATCCAGAATCCCAAAGTCAGACTTGTCTTTTCCAACTCCGGTTTCTGGATATCTTCTGTTCCTCCGATATACGCTTATAACTTCTCCGCTTCTCTTCCGTATACTTCAATCTGCGTCAGCGCAGGGAACGGCGACGGGTCGTCCGCTTTTTTCAGCTTTTCCAAGGTCAGTTCTGTGATAACCCGCTCCTCGAATACGATCTCGTGCGGCTTTTCGCTTTTTTCCAGCTCTGCCACGGCCTCGCTTCCATCCGAGAACCGGATCGTCACCTGCTTCCACCAGTTATCGTGCGGGAAATCCGCCCTTGTGTACAGACGGATACGGCTGACCGCCACCTTTCTGCCGAATTCCAGCTTCATATTCGCATCCTCGCGCCGGTTGATTCCCCACGATTCATACGGCCACTCTCCGTGCGCATCATTCACCGTGACGCCGTCGATCGCGTTTCTGGCGGCGAACACCGCCTCCCCGCGCGTCTCCACATTCGCCGATGCATGCGGATAACAGTTGGTCTCCCCATGCTGGTCCATCACATTTTTTGCAAGATTCCTGCAGGAGCCGAAGCATGTCATATCCGCAAGCTTTGCGGTGATTAAATGCCGGTTCCCGGAAAATGTCTTGGGCGAGTAGGAAATCTTTCTCTCCCCGAACGGAATCCTGTAGTGGACGTCCCCGGTCACATAGACGGTTGCCGCCCCGAGCGCATCATCCGCCATCAGTTCGTAGAAGGCATTTTTCGGGGAGATCTCAAAGATGATCTCATCTCCCTCCTCGTATTCTTTCGTGTAGACCAGTGCCGCCTCATCCTCTCCTCTGGCAACACTTAAGGTCATGCCATCCTTATTCTGTATCTTAATCGTTATCACTGCCATCTTTCCTCTCATCTCTCCATTCATACTGTGAAAAAACAAACGTCAGGATCTTCGCGTGTACATATGCGATTCCGCCGGCCGACACGAAAAGCAGCGGCCAGAACACAAACAGCGCTGCCGTGATAAACAGTGCCGCGGATGTCAGCATCAGAAGCGTCCAGCCGAAGTTCTTAAACGACATCACAAACGCAAGCGCAAGCGTCTTCTTTTAAATCCGCGTCTGTCCATGCCAGCAGTGGGAACACATACAGGGCAACGAAGACAAAAATCACCGACAGCACCAGAAAAATCCAGAAAAACACCGTTCCGACGCCGCCTGCGAGGTGATAATAAAAATATAAATCCGCTCCGAAAAAGATTCCGAGCGCCAGCATTCCGATCCAGGCGATCGTCGCAGATTTAAAATTCTCCTTAAACGCCCGCACAAAATCTTCCCGGATGTAGCCCTCCTTGTTGGACGCTAACGTCATGGAGCAATAGCACAGTGCACACGTCGCCGCCCCGATTGTTACGACCGGCAGTGAAAAAAGCAGCCACAGACATGTCAGAAAAAACATATCCGTCACCTTTCCCATAAAACGCCAGACCGGATTGTCCATATCAAACATTTTTCCCATCGTCTTTCCTCCCTGTCTCTTCCTGCGAAATCATCGCTTTGTATTCCTCTGCCGAAAACGCGGCTGCCACCCCGGTGTTCTCCTCAAAGATCCACCGGAGCATCCCGACCGCCTGCTCCTTCCTCTCTGATCCGCTCACAATCCCGATCACCGGGTCTAAGAGCGTAATCCCGTACTGCTTCACAAACGCGGTATCTGTCAGTGTGATGCCGCATGCCACACCGTTTTTTTCATAGATGCGCGCCCCCAGCGCTTCACATGCCCCAGCGCCCAGCAGTTCCCCAAGATCAGCAAACGCATTCAGGTTACAGTAATAGTCAAACACATCTTTTTCCAGAATCATGAAGTCGAGCTCGTGCGCATACACGTACGTCGTGATCGTTGCGAGGGAATCCTGCGTATTGGCATCGGCGATCGGCGTCTGCCCCAGCGCGGCTGCATCCATGGTAAGCGCTGTGTCCACGACGACCTCCTCCCCGTTAGGATCGCCCCCGATCCCGGCGAGGATCGCCTCCTCCATCTGGGTTGTCACCGCATCGTCCTGCACATTGTTGACCACTTCTCCCATGAGAATCTGTGTCTTTTTCTTTTTTCCCCATGGTGTCCGCAACATAGAGGACCGCTGCCGCGAGAACCACTGCAAAAAATTACGACACCTTTATAATAAGTCCACCAATGCTCCAGTTTCTTTCGCACCGCGCATCCTCCTTTTTGCTTCTCTCCTACCAGTTCAGAACGTCGCCCACCAGCACATCCTCGGCCTTGTCAAAGACAATCACATTTCCGTAGCCCATACAGCCGTCTGCCTCCACGAGGTCGGTCGGCGAATTGACCTCCTGATGGCAGAGGATCACCACATATTCCTTTTCGCCTGTGGTGATCTTTAATGCCTCCGCCATCGTCTCCGGATAGTCTGTCTGCTTTAATGCCGAGCGCACCGGAAGCTTCTCAATCGAAAGCGGGCGTCCCGGATGTGCATCGATGACCGTGATAAGGCTGGTAAAACCGTCCCCGGCTTTGTCACCTTACACACCGTATTTTCCTCTTCCACATTGTAATGTCTTGCAATGTGGCCGCGCTTAAGCTCTGCTTTCACCTGCGCCGACACAAAATAAAAAATCCGCTTCTGCCATTTTACCACGATAGGCCACGCATGGGAACTTCTTTTCTCCCGGCGCAGTCAACGTCACCGCACCATGATTGTTAAAATGAAAATACTGCTGGTAGGTGTGACAGTCCCCGGTGTACATCTCATCCACCAGAATATACAGGTCAGGCTTTATGTAAACCACCTTCCGGTTCACATAGACGCCGCCCGGAAGATCCATGTAGCCGAGCTGCCCCGCCTGTGCAAATTCCGCCAGCTCCATGCACCGGAAATTCTCTTTGACCGGCTGGGAAAGCTTCGAGCACTCCCAGGAATCCTTGCAGACGGTAAACGGCAGATCATCCACCGTGATCGTATTGTGTCCTGACGGATCCTTGTACGAAAAACGCTTTGGTCCTGAAACGTAGGTATATCTACCACCGTCCATCAGCACATCCTCGCCGTTTACAACCAGGTCGATGTGCAGCTTATCGGAATGTCCGTGCCCCGCTCCCATCGTCCCGGAATGCAGATGCAGGAAATTGGCGCGTTCTGACCAGTCCGACCGGAAATAAGTGTTCCCGCTGTGTTCCAGAAACAGCGATGTAAAGTCCGGTTTTCTGCGCTCCATCACCGCATATTCTTCCCCGGCTTTCATGCCGAGATCCCAGATACTTTCATAATCAAGACGGTCGAATCCGCCAAACCGCAGCACCGGATTTAAAAACAGATACGCCGCCACGCTGATGCGGTCCCGCACATCCACGTCGTCGCTGTCCCCCATCATCACGATGTGGTGATCCGGCTTTAACCACGCGACATCCGCCATTGCCATCTTCTCCGTCTGGCGCAGGATCACGTCCGGCAGTGCAATGCCGTTCCGCTTTGCCAGAAGGATCACGTCTAACAGGCAGTGCAGCACCTCGTTGTGATACATCGTCGATTGTTCCCAATGCACGCCGTCCGGCATGATCTGCATCCGCACCTGCACCTCAAGATTCTTCACGGCAAACGCGATAAACTGCTTTGTCTTCTCGCTCTGCGGGGGGAGACACACGCCGATCTCAAACAGCCCGTGATTCTCAATGACGCCCCAGTTACTCATATAGCGGTAAGCGGAATGACATTCCATGATGTGTTCCGCCTGCAGGATCATGCTGTCATAATATTTCTGTAAAAACGCTTCCGTGAGCGTCGGGCTGTCATGAAACAGCCAGATCGCCTTGCTCCAGTATTCCCCGCGAAAGCCGGTGTCTAGACTTCTCCACGGTCCCGCCGCATACTTCTCGTTCAGCGGGACATGATCGATCCAGTCCTCCGCAATCTCCATAAACGCTCTCGCATATTTCTCATCCCCGGTCATCTGATACGCCTGACCGAGCGTCATGAAAAAGCGGTGTCTGTTGAACTGCCAGACAAATTCCGGATCGTCTGCCGGCATATACGTCCAGTCGATCGCTCCGTCAAACTGTACCGGCTCGTCGGTCTGCTCCAGATCCCACTTGGAGTTGAACAGAAAATATTTCCGGCACACACCGTCCGCCACCGCAAGCGTCTGCGCGACATCTTCTGAAATTGCTCCCTGCAGTACGCCCCGACCGCTTTTCCATCCTCACAGTAATAGTGTGATGCATCCCTGTCAAAAAATGCTTCTCTTTTCATCCTGCCATACCTTCCTTTTTTCCCTTGTTACCAATACGGATTCCAGTCTTTTTTCAGCCGCATGAGCGCTTCCATGTAAAAAATAGTCTCCCCAGATATTGCACTCGTCCACCCCGTAATGATTGCAGGTATTATACGGAGAGTGGTTGGAATAGGTGCTGTGTAACACCAACCCGTTCGACTCTTTTGGATCTTTCACCGCGTATCCGTCGTACAACGCCTTCATCAACCGTTTTGCCGTTGCACGGTAAGCTTCTGCCTCGTCCGGCTTTAGATATTTTGCCATCTCAAGCATTCCGCATGCTGCGATCGACGCCGAGGAGGAATCTCTCGGCTGATCGTCCCCGTCCGTGAACTCCAGATCCCAGAACGGCACCATATCCTTGGGCAGATGCGCCAGGAAAAAGTCCGTGACATCCCGGAACTTCTGAATGTATTCTTCCCTTTCCGTGTACTTGTAGGCGAGCGCCATCCCGTAGATGCCCCATGCCTGGCCTCTCGCCCACGCCGAACCGTCGCGGTATCCCTGACAGGTGGCTCCGTGATCCGGTGCCCCCGTCTTCATATCGAAGAAAAAAGGTGTGCCAGGTGGAATGATCCTCACGGATCACATTGGCGACCGCCGTGTGAATATGCTTCTCCGCAATGTCCCGATACTTCGGATCGCCGGTCTCCTCCGACGCCCAGTAGAGCAGCGGCAGATTCAGCAGGCAGTCGATGATGAGCCGGTAGTTTTCCGGTGCATCCATCGCACCCCACGCCTGTATAAAATTGCCCACCGGGTGAAATCTGCGGATGAGCTGATCGGCTGCCAGTATGGCTGCCTTTCTTCCCGTCTCATTCCCGGTCAGTTTATAGCCCGCCACGCAGGACGGCGAATACAAAAATCCCATATCGTGGTGATCGACTTCGATCTTGTTTTCAATGCGGTTCAAAAAGCTGTCAATCTGGATTTCACCGGCTTTTTTATAGATGTCTTTCCCGGTATCCTCGTAGGACAGCCAGATCTCGCCCGTCCAGAATCCCGTCGTCCAGTCCACATTGTCCGTCGGCGCGTAAAACCCGTTCTCGCTGTAAGCCTTCTGGAACTTCGTCGTGAACTCCGGCAGATTGCGCTTTACCTGCGCCGTGGAGAAATCCATCGCCTCTCTGATCTCCTGCTCTGTGATCTGCGGTTTTTCTTCGTATCGCATACCCTTCTTCTCCTTTTCCGTTTTCAAATCATGTTATGTTTATCCAACACGTTATTCCTGTAGAGTAAAACAAAGCCGTCACACAAACGATCTCTTTTTGTGTGACAGCTTTTGTTACATACCTTCGGTCTTAGCCCTTTAAACCGGTAGATGCAATTCCCTCTACAAAGTATCTCTGCAGACAGATAAATACGATGAGTACCGGAATCAGGGAAAGTACCGAGCCTGCCATAATCAGTCCGTACTGGGAGGAATACTGACCGATGAACATTTTGAGACCTAACTGAATGGTCTTCTTCTCCTGGGATTTTAAGTAAATCAATGGTCCGAGGTAGTCATTCCACGTTGCCACGAAAGTGAAGATTGTCAGCGTGGACAGCGCCGGTTTTGACAGCGGAAGCATGATGTGCGAATAAATTTTGTATTCACTCATGCCGTCGACTCTCGCCGCCTCACACAGTTCGTTCGGAATACCGTCATAGAACTGTCTCATCATGAACACGCCGAATGCGGAAAATGCCTGCAGACAGATCATTGCGAGCAGCTTATCGTTCAATCCCATCTTACGCAGCATGATAAACTGCGGAACCATGTATACCTGCCACGGCATAGCGATGGTCGCAATGTATGCCATGAACAGTACATTCTTATGCTTGAACTCCAGTTTTGCAAAAGAGTATGCTGCAAAGCTGCTTGTCAAAAGCTGTAAGGCGGTCACCACGATTGTGAGGAACACGGTGTTCTTCACGAACGTGCCAAACGGAATCTTCGTCCAGATATCCACGTAATTGCTCCAGCGCGGTGTCTCCGGAATCAGAACAAACGGCGTCATCTGGAATACTTCACGGTCTGTCTTAATGGAAGCGGACAGCATCCAGATAAACGGGATCAACATTGCCGCCGTGATAATCAGTAAAATCAGATACAGGAAGAACTTCTTGATCAGATTGTTTCGTTTCATCGATGTTTCTTTTTTCTGCTTTGTCATTATTTCTCTCATCTCTGTTCTCCCCCTTTCTAGTCTTCTAACTTCTTCTCATATGCAAACTGTATAATCGTTACAGCAAGTACCAGTACAAACAGTACCATTGCGACCGCACTCGCATAACCGAGTTTCCAGTAATCAAATGCATTTTCGTAAATGTAGTAAACAAGTACGGATGCAGAGTTGCTTAACTTGCCCTGGCTTCCGCCTGCCAGCATGATGGCGATGTCATACACCTTAAAGCAGTTGATCGTCAGCATCACGACAACGAAAAAGGTGGTGGATCGCAGCTGCGGCCAGGTGATATATTTAAATTTCTGCCAGGTCGTCGCCCCGTCGAGGCTTCCCGCCTCGTATAATTCCGACGAGATTCCCTGCAGTCCCGCAAGGTAGATTACCATGTAGTAACCCATATATTTCCAGACACTGAATAAAATAAGTGTCAGCATAATCAGATTTCCGCTAAACCAGTTCGGCAGATTCTTCTGCTCGATCCCGCAGATTGTCATCAAAAGATAATTCACCGGTCCCTTGGTCGGATGAAAAATCATGGACCATACCGTTGTGATGGCAACGAGGGATGCTACATACGGGAAGAACGATACCGTTCTAAAAAATCCTCTTCCCTTCACCTTCTGGTTTAAGACAATTGCCAGTGCCAGCGACACAACCATGGTAAGCGGTACCGTGCCGACACAGTAGATAATCGTGTTTTTTAAGGATGCCGTGAAAAAAGTATCCGACGGCAGTTTCAAGAAATTGGAAAGTCCGACAAACTGAATCGGGTTGTTTCCATCCCATTCCGTAAATGCCAGAATAAAGGCAAATATGATCGGGATCAATGTAAATACGGCGAATCCGATGAAGTTCGGCGCAATGAAAGAATAGGCAACCAGATCGTCTCTGGTCTGCTTTGACAGTTTGCGGCCGCTTCGCATTGCAGCAGCCTTCCACTGCAGTTTGTTTCTGTTTTGAATCAGTTTCTGTTTTTTCTTGTTATCAGTTTCGTTCTGACTTTGTTCCCACAGTCTTGCCATTTCGGCTTCCATCTGCTCTAATTTTTCTGCTTTCTTCTTATCCATAACCATGCCCAAAAAGCCAGATACGGCTTATTTCCTTTCTCCTTTAAGCTGTTTCATTTTTAAGGGCCGGCTGTTTTCAGCCAGCCCTTTTATCAGCAGTCGTGGTTATGCTTCCGTTCCATTACTGGTTCAGAATCTTTCCAACCTGCTCATTCATGGATGCTACACCCTCTTCTACGGTCACTTCACGGTTCATGATGGAAGTGTGGTAGGTGTCGAGGATACTGTTGATCTCTGATACGTTCTCAGCATACGGTACCTCAAGGTATGCATTTGTGATATTTAATGCTTCCTTGCTGCCCTCGTCTGTCGGGAATCCTGCCATGCCGGCGATTGTGTTGATGACATCGTCCGTCATAATTGCCGGAAGTTACCGGTGGAAGCCATTACCTTAGCGCCCTCTGTACCGGATACCCAGTTTACAAAATCAAATGCTGCGTCCTTGTTTGCGGAAGCGCTTGTAACAGCAAGACCTGTGATCGTAGCGATCGTGCTGCCTGCCTCTGCTCCGTCCGGATGCGGATAGCTTGCGATACCCCAGTTACCGCAGAGAGCTGTCATACTCACCGCTGTCAAGATTGGAGATCAATGTGGAGATGAACCAGGAACCCATGTTCATCATAGCAACATTTCCGTTGGAGAATGCTGCGGAGTAGTGAAGACCTTCTGTGCTTAAGTCTGTGTAGGTCTGGCATACACCGTCATCCTCTTCACTTAAGATCATGTCATAGTACGGAATCATCCAGTCGTAATTGCCGTCCAGGATAGAGTGTTTTCCATCCAGGATTCCAAACAGTTCGACTGCGGATCTCCATGTGTGATAATGGCATCCGTATACCTGGGAACCGTAGGTGGTATCTGTCAGCTGTCTTGCCAGTGCATCGTAATCTTCCATCGTCATATCGTTGGACGGATAAGCAATGCCTGCTGCATCAAATACATCTTTGTTGTAGTAGATCAGCCAGTAATCGCTTCTGAACGGAAGTTCATATAAGCTTCCATCTACTGTTACCTGATCTGTGATTCCGTTGAAGTCTGCGAGGTTAATTCCTGCATCTGTGATGTAATCATCCAGGGACTCCAGCGTGTTCTTCTGAACCAGCGTTGCGTAACCCGGTACATCCTTGATCGTAACCACATCGAAGTCCGATCCGCTTCCGGATAACTCCGTTGCAAGGACAGTCATGTAATCGGTTGATCCAAGGTCTACCATCTCAATGGTGACGTTTGGATTTGCAGCCTCATATGCCTCCTTGAGTGCGTTCCAGTAAGGAGTGGTCTCCTGATCCCAGATTGCCCATTTGAGAGTGACTGCCTCTCCATCTGTCGCAGCCGCATCTGCTGCTGTCTCAGTGCCTGCCGCAGCGGTGTTTGTGTCTGCTGCCGCATCTGCTGATGCATCCGTTGAAGCTGTTTCCCCAGAGCCACAACCTGCAAGTAACGCCCCTGTCATGCTTGCTACAAGAAGCATGCTCAATACTCTTTTTTTCATCTGAATCCTCCTTTTCGTATCTCTATCGTTCTCCGATAAGATGATTTTATTATATTGGCTTTGCCATACAATGGACATAGATTTTTTACGTTTAAATTCACATTTTTTTCCTCTTTCTGTTTTTGTCTGCATTTTTTATTCCCAAACCTGTCTTTTTTTCTCAAAACCTGTCTTTTTTTCTTCACTTTGCTTTTCGGTCTCCCAAAATGGATTTTTTTTTCTTTCCGAATTTTCTTTTTGTGTCTATAATATAAGGTATGAAGAAAAAAATTTACGACGATTCGATCCCGAATTACACTGACTACGATTACACTCTGTATTTTCTTAAGTATCGCTGTGTCCTATATCAGCTATTCTTTCTATTATAAAAGTGTAAAACAAAATATGATCCGCACCGCGGAGTCCTCTCTGACACTGCTCGGCTCCTCCATTGACAGCAACATCCAGGATGCTTATTCTTTCGTCCGCAACTGTCAGGCGAACTCTTTTATCCTGAATTATCTGTCGTCACAGGGTTCCCAGAGTGCGCGTATCACCGCCTCTACTTATCTGAAGGGAAGCTACAACAGTTACGATGGCCGCTACTATATCAAGCGCATTTTTATTGCCTCCTACAAGAACCGGGATTTTATCCAGGCTCTTGCTTCCACCAACAACCAGCCCTTCCACTCGGCAGACGATATCCGGGATCTCTCTATTTTTTTGACAGCTACTACAGCAGCCCTTCCTATTCTTATAGCGAAGGTATCCTGACAACCGACGGCGGTTCACAGTATCTTCCGATCATCCGGCCGCTTTACAGCCAGTATAATTCCGACGAGCTCGGTTTTATCTACATCGAAATGTCGCCGAACGTCGTCACCATACCGCTTAAGACCGCCGGAACCTACCAGAACAACGACTTTACCTGACGTTGGAAGATCACAGCTATGTGTACAGCAATTACACCCTGACGGACGCCAACCCTTCCTATGAGATTACGGGAGATCTCTCCTCCATTGCATCTTTCTCCGATACGATCGTAAAGGAGATTTCAAATGCCAACGGAAAGTTCGTCTCCATCTCGGTTCCGCTCGCCGCGGAACACTGCTATATCACGCAGCTGATCACGGTCAATACGTTTTACGGACAGCTTGCATCCATCATTTTCGTCATCGTGGCGTGCGCCGTCATTACCGGTATCATTCTTCACACGATTTTTAATCATATGATCAATCATCCGGTACAGGAACTGCAGGTCCGAATGAAGCACATTTCCGAGGGAAATTTCAAGCGCGACTCCTCGATCGAGTGGCAGCATGAGCTCGGCGACATCGGCAGAAGCATCAACGATCTCGCCGAAGATGTGAAAACACTGATGGATCAACGGATCCGCGATGAGAATGAGAAGCGTGAGTACGAGTACAAAATGCTGCAGAGCCAGATCAACCCGCATTTTCTCTACAACACGCTCAATTCCATCAAATGGATGGCAACGATCCAAAATGCGCCTGGCATCGCGGAGATGACGACGGCACTCTCCAGACTTTTAAAAAACATCGCAAAGGGAACGGAAAAAGCGGTTCTGCTCTCTGCAGAACTCTCCCTTCTGGATGATTATTTTACGATTCAGAAATACCGTTATGGAGGAACCATCTCCCTAGAATACAGGATCGATGACGAGGCGGCATTAAGCTGTCTGATTCCGCGCTTCACCTTACAGCCGGTCGTGGAAACTTCTATCTTTCATGGCATTGAGCCAAAGGGAACACCCGGAACGATCACTATTCACATTTTCCGGAAAAATGACGCGATTCTTCAGATCGACATTACCGACGACGGCGTCGGCATGACGGAAGAACAGGCAAGACAGCTTTTGTCCGAGAACAAGAATGAAAAGACTGAATTTTTCAGGGAAATCGGCGTCAGCAACGTGCACAAGCGGCTGCAGTATGAATTCGGCGAAGATTACGGCCTGCGTGTGGAAAGCCGGCTTTCCGAATTTACCACTGTGTCCGTCCTGCTTCCGTTTGCGCCGCAGGAAGACATCGGCTAAATGCAGACAGATATTTTTACAACAAAGAAATGGGGTTACAGTTATGGTACAGCTTCTTATCGTGGATGACGAACCGCTGGTTCAGATCGGCATTCGCTCCATGTTAAACTGGGAGAGCATGGGAATTGAAATTGCAGGCACTGCCACAAACGGCAGGCAGGCATATGATATCATTCTGGAAAAGCATCCGGAAATTGTGATTACAGACATCAAAATGCCGATTATGGACGGCATGCAGCTGATCGAGAAATGTCAGTCCCAAGAGCATCCGCCTCTTTTTATTCTCTTAACCAGCTATGAGGAATTTGCTCTGGTAAAACAGGCGATCTCCTACCAGGTGCTGGATTATCTGGTAAAGCTCGAGCTGACGGAAGATGTGTTAAACGCTGCCATCCAGAAGGCTCTCGGCATTCTGGAAAAAAGAGAGAAAACAGGCAGCCATCCCGGAAACCGGTTCCGATCTCTCCTTATTGCAGGATAATTTTTATATCCGGCTGCTTCTAAATCTATTCGAGACAGAGGAACAATTTGCGACACAGTGCGATCTTCTGTCCGTCCGCTTCACTGCCGCCGGCTACACGGTGGCGTATCTGGAAATGCAGAATACCAGGCAGAGTGCGTCCGCTGTCGCATCGTCGGACATCACACTCTACCGCAGCAGCTACCAGATGATCCGGAATCTGATCGTCAAATATGTGCCATGCCGGATTCTGTTCCTTGACACGACACACCTTGCGATTATTTTTTCCCTGACCAAAGAACAGACGGGCAGCTATCATCAGCTTCTGACCGATGCACTCACACAGACAGGCGACATGCTCTACAATTATTACAGCATAAGGATTCTTGCATCGGTCGGCTCTCTCGTCGAAAATCCGAGAGATCTGTCCGCCTCCTATTCGGACGCCAGACAGATTTTCCCGGACGTCCGCCAGAGTGATTCTGCCGTTATCTTTGCCGACGAGGACAATCCCGCCCGCGAGGAGCACAACGTCTTCAACATTGCCATCTTTAAGGATGAGCTGCAGAAAGCGTTCAACGAATACGATCCGGAAGCACTCTCCGCAGTCTTCCACGACATCATTGACCTGTTTTCCAATGATAAGAGACATTACTCCCAGGCCTTATCCGCCGCGAGCAACGTGCTGCACTTAACCCTCTCCTGCCTGAGCAACGGGGAAGAACAGTTAAACCAGATCTTTGGTGAATCCGCCAACGGGTACAACTGCCTCTACGAGGCGGAAACGGTGCCGCAGGTGCTCTCCTGGATGACCGTGCTGTGCGACGGTCTGTGCCGCCTGTTTTCCGAGCACAACAAGGATTACAAGAACCGAACCATCTCCGCGGTCAAAAAATATATCAATGAACACGTCGATGAGAAGATCACGCTGAATCAGCTCTCCGACGTCTTCAACATCAGCCCGAATTATCTGTCGATCCTGTTTTCCAAGTACAACGATATGGGATTTATAGATTATGTAAACCACGCAAAGATTGAATGTGCCAAGGAAATGCTGGATGAGGGAACGCTCAAGATCTATGAGATCTCCGACAAACTGGGGTACGAGAGCGCTTTCTATTTCAGCCGGGTATTCAAAAAGGTGGAGGGCGTGTCGCCGCGCGACTATATCAACCGGACTTGAGGCACTTCTTTCTTTTGCCCGTGTTAAATGTTATACCATTTAATCTCGTTTGCCTCCATCTCCAGAGGAAAACTGCTGCCATCACCACGATAAACCACAGTTTTCTGGTGGGCATATGTATTGTTGACCACGCAGAACCTGCCATTTTTCACATAGGCATGTACTTCCACATTGAAGTTGGAACTGAACCACTGATGCAGATCCTTCTCTCCGTGGGTACTCCACAGAATACTGCGGTACAGAATACGGCTGTTCTCAAAGCTGTAAGGCAGACCGCTGATATAAACACAGCGCCCCTTTCCAAACTCATGGACAGCCATCTGCACTTCCTTCTCCCGCTGTACCAGAATTTCCGTGTCCTCGTAAGCGAAGATGTTCTTTTTACCCTCACCAAAGTCCACTGGCTTCGTGGTATCTGCCAGAATGAAGTGATCGGGATGCTCCTCCCAGTTATATTTATCGTAGTTTAAAGTAAATCCGGTTTCTTTTTTCCACGCCGAGCATATCTGCAAGCTGCAGGTAATGCCCCTGAAACTGATGACCAGACGGCTCACCGACACCGATAAAACCTCCGCCGTTATATACAAACTCACGGATAGCTGCGGAAATGGCAGGATTCTCCCAGATGCCGCCACCGGTATGAGCAGTATCCCCATCTCCCACATTGATAATCACATCCAGATCTTTAAGAATTTCCGGATTTGCCAGAATACCATCAAAGGAAATAAATCGCACATCGAAAGGGGCACCACTTAATGCTTCAATAATTCCCGCATAGCTGTAATTCTGTTTCTGGTATAGGGCATGGTGTACCATATGGCATCCCCAGCTTCTGATTTTACCCCAGCTGTTCAACACAGCTACTTTCCTCACGCAATAAGGAATCGTTCCCTTTGCGTTCTCATACAGCTCGCGGAACTCGTTGCACACATTCTCTACATAATCCAGAAATTCCGGAAAATCCAGAGTCAGCTTCAGATATCCACCATAGCCGATCCGGTCAATAGGTTTTCTCAGAATGGCACGTCTTGCGGTAATCCAGTTCTCCTTTGCCTCCTTCACCGGGTCTCCGCCGTCACAAAAAGTATCGGGGAAAAAAGTACGGTAAAAATCTTCCCTCCGTGTATTTTACACCTTCAATATCGGAGATGAGACGAAGGGTACTACCGTTTCCTACACTGCCTACCACCGCATCAAGTCCAATGGTGGCAAATTCCTCCATAAACGGCTCGGTTCCAATCCAGTGATCCCCAAGAAACATCATTGCCTCTTTGCCATACTCATGGGTAATGTCTACCATCTCTTTGGCAATTTTGGCAACCTCCCTGCGCTGGAATGCCTGGAAGTCCTTGAACTGCTTGCTCGGGATGCGGTACTGGTTGTTGTAATATCCCTGGTCGATAATGTACTCCGGACGGAACCTGTAACCGGCCTCCTTTTCAAACTGCTCTAAGATATAAGGGCTGACAGAGGCAGAATAGCCATACCAGTCCACATATTTTTCTCTCTTTAACTCATCAAACATCAAGGTAAACTGATGGAAAAAGGTTGTATAGCGAATCACATTCACGTAGGGATGATCCGCGCAGTATTTGCGAAGACGCTCCAAGGAATATTTGTGGGTCTTAGGCTGTCTCACGTCGAAAGTAATCTGATGTTCAAAGTTTTTCCAGTCGTTGGTAACCGCATTGTACATATGTACTGGATCCCAGATAATGTAAGCTAGAACTGACCGTGTATTCATGGAAAGGAATGGCATCATGAATGACCACGCAGCCCTTTTCCTCCTCATATTCCCAATGATCTGCGGACACAACATTACCGGTAGAACGGTCGACAACCTCCCACCACCGTTCTTTGTCGTCTCTGGTATTGACCATCATCAGTTCCTGGGATATACCTTTCATAAGGGGAATCTCCAAGTCAGTATCCACAGCAGTGTAAAAGGATGTCATCACATAGCACTGCTGTACCTCGTCCGGGTTTGCCTTTGCCCATGCGTTGTCCTTGCGGGTGGTATAGTAGGTGGCATAAATTTTTGCCCCGGTTCTGACCAGTTCCTCTGGAAACTCTGTACCGTCGCAGTCACGAATGGCATCAGCACCCCAGCGTTTCATCAATTCTATGGTTTCCGGCACCACATCCAGGTTGGTAGGAATGGTTACACGTCCCTCTTTTAAAGTCATTGGTCTCTTTTTCCTCCTGCAAAAGTTAAGTCGTTGTAACAGCGGTTTACAACGGAATAATCGTATTATCCTCCTCGGTATAAGTTCCACCGCCCATCTTGTTACGGACAAAAGGCACACCCTCCCTCACATAAAAAGTGTTATGGGCGAGCAAAGCATCCGGGTTCTCCGACGGGCTTACCGTGCCCCCAGATCGTCATAGCTCACATTATGGCAAAAACTGTTGTGAATTGCTTCTGACTGGCAGAACATAATGCATCCGCCCTCGTTTTGTCTGCTGTAATTGTATTCGTAAATGGTTCCATCACCAGAATCCGCATCGTAAGCCATCCCGTCCTGATTTAATCTTGTATCTGCCACTTCATTGCAGCGGAACAGGGCATCCTTGCACTTCCATGGCCAGATGCCTGCTGCCACTTTTCCGGCACGGTTCTCCGGCCGGCAGTAAATCCTGTCATTGATTTCGCATGCAACGGAATCTGCTGTATTGTGTTCTACTAATGGGCGCAAAGCATACATCGCAGTGATGCCATCGCCCCAGCGGCTTTTTACATAATTGTCCCGGATGACCATATTTTCATGTCCGTATTTCAAAAGGTATCCTCGGGCAGTTCCGCCCCCTGGAATTTGTCATGTGCATAGGTGTATCCAACAGCGATTCCCCAACGGCTGGTCTTGTATACAAAGCAGCCTTCCACCGTGATATCTTTAAAGCGCGCCACACCGGTAGCTTTTTCATCGGCAGGCTTTAAAGCTGTCATATAAATGCCGCCGTTGTTCATATGTTTGTCATAGACATTGCCATTCACATCATGGATAGAAAGATTACGCAGGGTAATGCCGCTGCGCACCCCATTATCCTTTGCCACCACAGCCACGCCAGTACGGTTCATTTTATGAGGAGCACTGTAATCTTCCCCAGAATTTCCACTGCCTGATTGCTAATCTCAATATCATGGATGACCACATGCTCTACATCATATAAAAGTACGGCAGAGGATACATAACCTTGATAAACATGCGCAGGTGAATCCAATGTTGTACCGTAATCCTGATACCAGATGCCCTGTCCCCCGGCTGCTATCAGGGGATTTTTTCCCTCCCCTCTTCTTCCGGTGAATAAGAGCCAATTTCAATGGGATGCTCCCTTGTTCCACTGTCTTTCATCTGCAGAAACTGATCTGTAAAAATGGAATCCCGGGCCAGCAGCACCTTATCGCCAGGGTACAGTTTCAATCTGTTTACCTGAAAAAGGCTGGCAAACGGGGAATCCATGGTCAGTCCATCGTTACTATCACGCCCGGTTTTCTGATTGACATAATATGTCCTGTATGAGCCTGTCATAGGCATCCTCCCTCAGTCTTTTTTCGATAATCTGCCGGACATCCTCATAGTCAAACAAATCCCCATGGTAACGCCCGAACAAATCCTGGTTATTTTCATAAAATGCCCGCTTTTCTTCCTCAGTAAAGCCGGGGCAGACCCCCAGCTTTTTTATCTGCTCCGAGGGCTGAACGAAGTCCAGCTTAAATCGTGTGAGTTCGTACTGAAGATACATGGCTGGAGAATAAAAACGGACACCATAAAGAGAATTTTCCTTATTTTTCTTCGCCCGCCTTTTTTCTAAAGCCTCGATACCGGCATCTTCAATGAGCCCGAACTGTTTTGCAAGAAGAAGGGCTGCCTGCGCCTCCTCCCATTCTTTTTTTTATCCAGACAATATTTCCGATTCATTATTTCACTGCTCCTGCAATTCCATTGGCAAAACTCTTTTGTAAGCACAGAAAGATAATTGCGGTAGGAAGGGTACAAATCAATACCCCCAGCATTAACATACCATAGTCTACGCTGTAACCACTTTTTAAGTTTGCAACCAACATGGGCATGGTAATCTGGTTGCTGTCCTGTAAAATAATCGTTGGCCAGAGATAGTTATTCCAGGCATTCATGAAAGTTACTGTCATGGCTGCGCCGTAGGTAGACTTCATAATTGGCAGGAACATGGTAAAAAAATCCTGATCTCACTAAGTCCTTCCAGACGGGCTGCCTGGATAATATCATGAGGGAAAGAACGGGCTGCCTGCCGGAACATCATAATGAGAAATGGTGTAGAAAGAGAAGGCAGTGCCAGTGCAATCCATGTATTAACCAGTTTCCATGAAGAAAACATTTTAAACAAAGGAATCATAATAGCAACAAAGGGAAGCATCATGGCAAGAAGCAGGATGTTCATCAGAAGGTCTTTGCCCTTGTCATGATAAATCTCAAAGCCGTAGCCTGCGATGGAACAGATTAACAGTGCAATCACAGTAATCACAATTGCATTGCGGAAAGAGTTAAACATGGCTCGTCCCAGATTCTGGTTTGCAATGAGACTCTGGTAATTTTCCATCAGATAAATACCTGGGAACAGTTTTCCACGGACAATATCAATGCTGGAGTTGGTTGCTCCACAAATCATATAGTACAGGGGAATCGCTGACAGGAAACTGGCAATGATTAAAATAATATAAGCGATAGTTGTCTTTACTTTAGTCACGTTTGTCACCTACTTTCATCTGGATTGCAGAAAGAACTGCCACACTCACAAGGATAAATACGGAAATTGCCGCCGCATAGTTAAATTTGGGTGTTTCCACAAAGGAGATATTATAAACATAATGCGCCAGTGTCATGGTGGACTTACCAGGACCGCCGGAAGTCAGGTTAACAGACTCATCAAACAACTGTAACGTACCTGAAGTTGACATAATAGCCGTCAACAGGATGGTAGGCTTCAATAAGGGAATGGTAATCTTCATAAACTGCTGAAAAGGGGTCGCTCCATCAATATAACTTGCTTCGTATACGGAATCATCAATATTCTGTAAGCCCGCAAGATAGAAAACCATATTGTATCCGGTCCATCTCCAGATCAGTGCAATGATGATGACAAAACGGGCTGCCCATGCATTCTGGAACCAGTCCACTCTGTCAAAGCCAAGGGTCGTAATAATATTATTTACCAGACCGTCCTGGGCAAATAAGGATTTGAAAATCATGGAATAGGATACCAGTGATGTCGCACATGGAAGAAAGATAAGAGTACGGAAAATACTCTTTCCTTTAATCTTCGGACTGTTCAAAAGATGTGCCAGCCCCAGTGCCAGAAGTAACATGACAGGCACCTGGATTATAAAGTAAAATACAGTGTTAAACAGACACTGCTGGAACGTCTTATCCTTTAATATTCTCTGGTAATTTGCCAGCCCTGCAAATCCTGATCCTTTTTTGGTAAAGGACAGGATAATTGCCTGTATCATAGGATAAAAGCAAAAGATAAAGATAAGAAGTGCAGCCGGAATTAAAAATGCCCATCCGGTCAGGTTGTGTTTTTTTCCAAACTCATTTTTGCTTTCTTCTGTTTCATATAAATTCTCCTGATTAAAAAAGAATATCGTTTCGCGATATTCTGCGCCGCTTTTACGCCGCTTTGGGCGACATATATTTCTGTAAAAACCTGTGCATCCTCGCCTGTGAAAAAATACCGGGAACGCAATACGCTGATCCCGGTACTGGCTCATTTTTCACTTACTTATTCACTAATGTTAAATTCAACAGCATCCTGTGCATTCTGAATTTCTTCATCAATATCAGCACCATTCTGTACTACGTTAGTGATTGCATCGGTCAGTGCACTTCTAATATCATTATAATATGCACCATAGTTAATTGCGGGAACTTTGCCTGCAAACTCAACAATGTCTTTGTATACTGCCTGTCCACCATAGAAATCAGAAGTCTGATTGTAAACATCCGACTGTGCTGCAGGCAGATAGCTGGAAATTGCGCCGGCGTTAGGGAGTAAATCATCATATAATTCAACGCTGCCACCAAAGGTTGTCTTTAGGAAATCAAATGCCAGTTCAGTGTTCTTGCAATTAGAAGATACTGCCCAGCTTGCACCACCACAGTTTGCGTAATTGGTGGCACCATCAATGCCGTCTAAAGCAGGCATGTTTACAATAGCCCACTTACCAGACTGGTCTTCTGCCGACTGGATGACATAATCCAGCAGCCCTGGATAACACCAGCAGCCTCACCCTTGTTCATGGATGCAATGTACTGATCCCAGTCGGTGTAGTCAACCATAATCCCCTCATCGATTAACTGCTTGTAAACCTCGATTGCTTTTTTTCAAAGCTGCGTTGTCTGCCAGATGAACTTCACCATTAACGATAGGAGATGCGCCTGCAGACTGCAGCATCTCGATAACAATTTCAGAACCTCCGGAACTTGTAAGCATGGGAACACCGTTTGCATCGACAACTTTTTCGCCAGCTCCATGAACTCAGACCAGGTTGTGTCCTTGAAATCTTCAACGGTAAGACCGGCAGCCTCTACCATATCGGAACGGATTGCCATAATAGATGCTCCATTATCAAAAGGAATACCGTAGTGTTTTCCTTCTGCGGTAGAATCTCCTAATTTACCACCGGAGAAATCGTCAAAATTAATACGCGCATGCTTGCATGTGTCGGACGGATATGTTCCATGTGAACGCGCTGCCGCCGGGTCCGGGAAACCAGAGGTTTTTCCGGACTTTTGCCGAAGCAAAGACACATATGATATAATGAACTCTGGCGAGTTCATATTAGAAGTATTTTTTTCTACGCAAAAACAACGCAAAAATGATATTCATGAAAATAAGTTTTTGGGGAGGTTTTTATGGGAAATGAACGTTTCGACATCTCCATTCCAAAAGAATATTTAACAAGAGATAAAGCAAGACTTTTATATGTTTCCTCTGCAACCTACGGTGGTGACTGGATCAGTACGCCCCACACCCATTACTGTTCTGAGCTTTTCTATGTAATTGACGATGTGGGACAATTCCAGGTAGAAGATAATATCTTCCCGGTTTCTGCCAACGATCTGGTGGTCATCAATCCCAATGTGTCCCATACGGAAGTTGGTTTCAATGCCAATCCATTAAAATATATCGTTTTGGGCATTGAAGGGCTGGAACTTTCCGTTGAAAATAACAACGCCAACTTCTGCATTGTAAATTTCAGGGAAATCAAAGATACCGTTAACTTCTATTTAAAAGTAATGCTCCGTGAAATCGAAACCCGCTCTGCCGGCTATGAAACAGTCTGTCAGGATTTGATGGAAATCCTTATCGTTCTTTTCGGACGCCAGACCAATTTTTCTACGATTCTCAGTCCCGCAAACAAAAGAGCATCCCACCTCTGCGATTCCGTTCGGCGCTATATTGATCAGAACTGCGGGGATGATCTCTCCTTGGAGCATCTGGCAAAATTTTCGCATGTAAACAAATATTATCTGGTACATGCCTTTACTGATGAGTATGGGATTTCTCCCATCAACTATCTCATGCATGCCCGCGTAAAAAAAGCTGAAAAGCTGCTGGCAACCACAGATTACTCTCTTTCTGTCATCAGCCATACCTGTGGTTTTTCCTCCTCCAGCTATTTTTCCCAGACCTTTAAAAAAGTAGCAGGAGTTTCTCCCAGCAGCTACCGCAAGACGGTCAAATCTGACCATGGAGAAATGGAAGACCTTTCCCGCTGACATACAGGCAGGAGGTCATTTATTTGTACTCAAAATTCGGGATCTGTCCCCAGCGCTCCTTAAAATAGTGTGCCGCCATCTTCGGCCGCCGGTCTCTGGTAAAGAGACCTTTTTTTATTTCCGTCGGCGCGCATGCAGCCCTGGATTGTGGCGAAATCCGCAAAGTTCCAGACCTGCTCGCCGATGAAGAAGCTGCGCTTGTCAAATTCCGCATTCTGTCTGCGGTAATATTCCATCTGGAACTCCTCGGAGAACATTTCCGGCACGCTCTCGTGGATCCCCGCAACCGCATCCGCGCCATATTCTGTAATCATCACCGGTTTGTTCTGTTTTTCCCAGAAATCCAGTTCCATATTTAATGCATAGCATGCCGCATCGAGATCGCCGGACAGATTGTACCAGCCATAGTAACGGTTCACACACACCACGTCCATCGTCCTCGTCACGAGATCTCTCGTAGTTGTTCTGGCAGCACACGAAGGTTACCGGACGGTCTGCCGGATCAAGGCTGTGCGTCAGCTCATAGAGCGAGTGCCAGTAATCGTACGCCGACTCCGGAAAATGCTCGGTGTCCGGTTCATTTCCCATCGACCACATGACTACGCAAGGATGATTCTTGTCCCTTGCAATCATCTCGCGCAGCACCTGCTCGTGGTGCTCTCTGATGTGAAAGGTCTTGTACGGGTCGATCTTATCTCCCGCGCCGATTCCGACCGCAGGCGTCTCATCGATCACGACGATACCCTCTCTGTCGCACAGCTGATACATCTCTTCCGCATACGGATAGTGGCTGGTGCGGAAAGAATTGGCATTCAGCCAGTGGATCAGATTGATATCCTTGACATCCAGGCACACATCGAGTCCTCTTCCACGGAAAGCCGCATCCTCGTGTTTTCCAAAGCCCTTAAAATAGAACGGTTTTCCATTGATCAAAAACTGCGTTCCCTCTACCGCCACCGTGCGGATGCCGAATGTCTCCTCGTAGAGATCCTCCCCGTAAGTGACACTCGCCGTATAGAGGTACGGCTCCCCCGGCCACGGCCACCACAGTCTGGCATCCGGGATTCTGACTGTTCCGCCGCTCCATCCGCCGCTGCCACCTCATTGCCGTCCGCGTCCAGAATACGGATGCGCACCTCATCCTCACATACGCTGCCCGCCGTCTTAATCTCATAATTTACCACTCCGGTATCGCCGTCAATGTCCGGCACCAGCGTAATGTCATCAATATAAGCCGCCGGCGTCGTATAGATGCGGACCGGACGGTTGATTCCCGCATAATTAAAGAAATCAAAATTCGGCAGATTCTGCGGTTTTCTCCATACCTTCGCCGCTTCAACACTCGGCACGCCCGGATTGTCCGATCCGAAAAATGCCGTGCTGCCCTCATTTCCGACCGGAAGCGTGCTGTGATTTACCCGGTTGTCCGCCGCAACGACGAGTTCCGCCGTCTCTCCCGGCACAAGCTGATCTGTCACATCCACCTCAAACGGAAGAAAGCCGCCTTTATGCGCAGTCAGAAATCTGCCATTTAAGTACACCTTTGCAGCATGTGTAACCGCGTCAAAGCGGAGCACGAGACGCTGTCCCTTCAGATAGGACGGAACCGTGATCTTGCGCTCGTAATACGCCCAGCCGTAATGGTTCCGGTATTTCGGGTCGTCCTTCTGATCGTTGTACGATGCCGGCACCGCCATCAGTTCGGTGTCCTCCCCCATCACAAAGGAATCTCCCGGCTCCTTCTCCTCTCCCAGTTTAAAATTCCATACTCCGCCGAGATCTATCACCCCGCGCACTCTGTTCTCTCTTGGATACAACATCTTTTCTTCCTCCATTCTTTCTGCTGATTTCTTCCCGATAGCTTTTGTCTGGGATTTCTTTTATTTTACATTTCTTTTGACTGCTCTATGCCGTCTATCGCAGCATGGATTTCCCCATCCTGTTTCGTGACAGTATACATTTTTCCACGCACCCGCACGGACGCATGGAAGTAATCCACTTCCTTTGGAATATGCGGTGCAAAATCACAGCCGCCTTCCGGCGACAGATGGATTCCGGCGATCTCCTCTAAGATCACAGGCACGGGCGCACTCGCCCACGGATGACACAGGCTCGTGTTCCACTTCTGGTCTTTTTTCCCCACGCCTCAAAGCAGGTCGTCGCTCCCTCCCGCAGCATGTTGCACCACCCGTGATCGCTGTCGTTTAGCAGCAGCCTGTACACACTTTCATACCGCCCCCCGCCGTGCCAGTGCAAGCAGCAGGTAATAACTTAACATCACGCCGCAGGAAAATCCCCGTTTTTCCAGAAACTCAATGACAGGTGCTTCCTCTGCCTCCTCCAGAAGCCCGAAATACCGGGCATACACGTTGGAGTGAAGCGATGTGTGGCTGCTTGTTTCACTGTCTGCAAGAAGCCCCGTCTCCTTCCGGTAAAACGCCCTGCGATACGCGAGAACCGGCTTCTCCAGCTCATACGGCTCCTCTCTTCCCAGCACACGGGCGAGCCGTTGAGCGTTTTTTTCGCACCGAGATACAGGGCATTGATGACGTTGTGGCACCCCGCCCCCACAACGGGTCTTGTCAGCGCAAAATCATAATCATCCCGCAGATTTTCGGGCCAGTCGACCAGATTCCACTTGTCTGCCACCTGCACAAGCAGCCCGTCCGCGCGCTCGTACTGCGCAAAATGCCGGATCATGCCAAGCGCCGTCTCATAGTATGGAAGCAGCGCCGCCGCGTCGCCGGTGTAGCGGTAGTATAGTGCCAGCAGCTGCGGATACATCAAGGAATAATCGGCGATCTCCTGCATCAGTCCTCCCGGCGCAACCGCCAGAAGCCCCGGGCAGACTGCTCTCGTCTGCGCGAACTGATCGATGCATTTCAAAAGCATCTGCGTCTCCCCGGTCAGCAATACCTGCGCATGCGCCGTCACAACGGCATCCCCGAGATATTGTCCTTTTTTCTCTGGTCGGGCAATCCACATAGCCCTCCTGCGTCCCGTATTTTACCGCGTTCTTACAGATGGAAAAAATCTGCTCCAGCCGCTTTTCGGAGGACATCACCTCTGCGCCCTCCTCCATCGGATAGTGGCGTGTCTGCACAAAAAATCCCACGAATGTTCACGCCCTTCCCCGGAAGCAGCTTTGCGTAGCGGAATCCCTTGTAATCATACGGTTCCAGACTGCAGCAGCCGTCTGAGAGCGTCCAGATCTCGTGGTAGGAGCAGTTGCAGCGCATCTCGCAGCGGACGCTGCCGCTCTCATCCAGTTCCTCTCCGCAGAAGATTTCCACGGTATCCCCGGCGCTTCCTTCCGCCGTCAGGCACAGGCTTCCGGCAACTTCCTCTCCCACATCGATCCGGATGCTGCCATCCTCATAGATCCCGATTTTCCGGCTTGATGCGTTCCCCGCAAAGCATCCGCGTCGGCTGTAAATACAACCGGTAATCCGCCCACTCTGCCGCAGCCGGTGTCTTCCATCCGGCATCATCAAATTCCGCACCGCTCCATCCTTCCGGGAATTTTCTGCTGTCAAAGTTTTCCAGAAACTGCGTATCATATCCGATTGTTCCGCCGCTGTACGCATCCGTCCTCTCATAGCAAAAACGAAGCGGTATCCGGCAGCCCTGCGCATCCATCAACTCTGCGGCAAACGCAAAGCGCAGGTCGCCGCTGTTGTATACACGGTTGATTAACCCCTGATAATATAAATGCAGTCCGAAGCAGTGCTCTCCGGCCTCCATCTTCCCCAGTGGAATCTCATTGTAATAATAGTGATCCGGATAACCGTGCGCAGGTCCCTCCTCCACAAATCCGGACTCCACATACAGCTTATAGTGATCGTCTGCCGTCAGTCTTAACGTCAGGTTCTCCTGCGCCGTCTCAAGCGCAAAACGCGCGCGCACCAGAACATGCAGATTCTTCCGGAACTCCTCTGCCAGCTGTTGCTCTGCCCCCGGTTGTTTTTCCCCTTCCCCCTGCTCCTTGTGGAACAGATTAACCGGTGTGATATGTGAAAATTCGCGGATCGTAAACCACTGTGGACTCCATTCTGCTTTTTCTCTGCTCATCTCTTCCGTCATCCCGCCATCCTTTCTGGGCGTTTGTTCTTCTGTCTGCAGCTTTCCTGATTCCTTCTTCTTGGCAGTCGTACTGCACAGATTCCCCTTACAGACAGCTTCCTGATTTTTTTATTATGGTATAAAAAAAAAATAGTGCATTTTTCCATAGACTTTCTTATGAAAAAATACACTATTTCTATGTCATTTTATGCTGCCTGAAATTACTTACTGCGGCTGTTTTCCGATGTAAGCAAGGATACCGCCGTCCACATACAGTACGTGGCCGTTGACAAAATCAGATGCATCCGAAGCTAAGAATACTGCCGGTCCTGTAAATCCTCGGCGCTTCCCCATCTTGCTGCCGGAGTCTTTGCGATGATGAACTGGTCAAACGGATGTCTGCTTCCGTCCGGCTGGATCTCGCGGAGCGGTGCGGTCTGCGGAGTCGCGATATAGCCCGGTCCGATACCGTTGCACTGGATGTTGTACTCGCCGTACTCCGATGCAATGTTTCTGGTCAGCATCTTTAAGCCACCCTTAGCCGCTGCATAAGCAGATACAGTCTCACGGCCAAGCTCGGACATCATGGAGCAGATGTTGATGATCTTGCCGTGTCCTTTTTTTTGATCATGGACGGAATCACCGCCTTGGAAACGATAAACGGTGCGTTCAGATCCACATCGATGACCTGTCTGAACTCTGCTGCGGACATCTCGCACATCGGAATACGCTTGATGATGCCAGCATTGTTTACCAGAATGTCGATCACGCCGACCTCTTTTTCGATCTTTGCAACCAGTGCGTTTACCTGCTCCTCATCTGTGACATCGAGACATATCCGTGCGCCTTGATGCCCAGCTCCTCATAAGCGGCAAGTCCCTTGTCGACAAGCTCCTGCTTGATGTCGTTGAATACAATCGTTGCTCCCGCCTGTGCATATGCAGATGCGATTGCGAATCCGATGCCGTAGGATGCGCCTGTTACAAGCGCTACTTTTTCCCTCTAATGAAAAAATTAACCATAGTTTTCCGTCCTTTCTTTTTCTCTCTTATTACTCTGGTACTGCTCATTGCTTACACCTAGTATATCAGATATGTTATTCCATTTCCCGCAATATTGTATTATAAATCTTGCAAATATTGAACTTTTGTCCTATGCTGTGTAAAGAGACATGCGCTACAGAACACATAACACCACAAGGCACATAGCGCCACTGGCGCATTAAAAAACGGCGGCACTGCCGCCTGGAATCGTAAGAACGGAGAACCTATGAATAGCTGTATAACCTGCAAAGAAGCCATCGAACACTGCATGAGCACCCACACATTCGCGTTCGCCCATCTCTACGGCGATGAGAAGATCATGGACATGCACATTCACAACTGCTGCGAAGTCTATTACTCGATTTCCGGCGGAAAACAGTTTCTGATCGACCACTGCCTGTACGACATCCGCCCCGGCGATCTTTTCTTAATCAACCAGTTTGAAAGCCACCACCTGACACAGATCGATCAGCAGACACACGAGCGGATCATCCTCTCCATCGACCCGGAATACTTATCGAAGCTCTCCACCGGCGTGACAGATCTTGGTCATTGTTTTTCTTTCCGTGACACCAGAATGCCGCACCAGATCCATCTCTCCCCCAAGGAGCAGAACCGCTTTATGTACTTTATCCACGAGCTGCATGACGATGGCGGCATGGGGGAAGACCTCTTAGATCAGGCAATCTTTCTGGAACTGATGGTCTTTTTAAACAGAGCCTTCGCAGCCCGCTGCACAGACGCCGCAGCCCCCGCCCAGGCTCCATCTTCCAATTACCACGCCCAGGTGGATGCCATTTTATCCTACATCAACTCCAATATCGGCGAGCCGCTGACGCTCGCCGGTCTGTCCGCGCATTTTTTTATGAGCACGTCCTATCTGTGCCGTATTTTCAAGGAGGCCACCGGCACCACCATCAACAAATACATCACCGCAAAACGCATCACCCTGTCCAAATCACTGCTTGATCAGGGCTGTTCCGTCTCGGAAGCCTGCGAAGCCTGCGGCTTCAACGACTACAGCAATTATCTGCGTGCCTTCACAAAAGCAGTCGGCATCTCTCCGAAAAAGTACGCACAGTTTCACTCCTGAGGTTATGCACGTTTCCTTTGTCTTCTCACATATGAAACGCCGTGCCCAGCAAGCACGATGAGCATGCTGACGCAAAACGGCACATAGAAATCCATGCCGCGCACCAGCACCATGGACGCCTTCACATACTGTGCGCCAAACACTCCGCCGAACACCGCCGCATACATAAGCTCCGTGATTCCCTGCGCACCCGGAACCGGAAGCATGTCCACCGCAATGTACACCGCCGCCTGCACTGCCAGAATGTGAAAAAAGACTGCTCCCCCGAAAGTCCGAAGCCAAGGTACACCATCCCCGTGATCAGAAACACCGTGCTTCTCTGTAAAAATGTCACCGCTCCAATCACAACCAGTTCCCCTTTGTGCTCTCTTAAAAAATGCGTGGTCTCACGGTACCGCCCTGCAAAAGCCGCCGCGTCCTGCCGCAGTTTTTCCCCGTTTTTTACGATGCCGCACCTCTCTCCCGCCGCCAGTACGCCGCACATGATATTAAGGATCAGCCCCGGCGAAAACATCACGCCGCACAGCAGCGCCACGAGCACGACATTCAACACGATTCCGACCACGTACAGTCCGAGCCAGGAGCCGAGATACTCCCTCATATGTCCCAGCCAGACCACCGGGAGCATCAGGCCGATCACAACCAGAACCAGCTTGTAAAACAGCGCCACCACCATGAGAACGACCGTGCTGTCGGAGGCATTGTTTCCGTCCTTGCACATCTCGTAGAGTTGCGCGGGCTGCCCGCCGGTCGCGGACGGTGTAATGCCCGAATAAAAATATCCGATAAACGAATACCGGATGCACCCCGGCAGGGTGGCGTCATTGCCCGAAAGCCGCAAAAGCCGCCAGATCATATAACCTTCCAGGCAGACAAAAAGCAATCCCAGAAACACTGCAGAAAGCAGACAGACGGGATTGCTTTTTCTTATCAGTAAAAGAAGATCGGACCAGTTCTGTCCCCGGAAGAGAACCGAGAGCGCCAGCACCGTGACCGTGATAAAAAATACTGCCTCAAATATACTTTTTTCTATCCTTCATACACTGTCTCCGTTCCTGCAAGCAGCATCGCGCGCTCCCGCACGGGCTCCTCCTCCACAAGTTCTCTCAATTTTCCGCGGAAAATGCAGGTATATCCATCCCACTCATAAAAATCCTTCGGCGTCACAAGCGATTCATCCTTCGCAAACGATGTGATCCCGGCGTCCGAAAGAAACTTTGCCGCGAAGGAAGAACAGGTAAAATGCCGGCTCCGGTGTACGGCACGTCCCATGGCGATAAACGGAAGCTCCATCACCGCATAGTGATACCGCCACCGATGCTCATACCAAAGCCGCATTTTTTTCCCTGATCTGTTCCTTCTGCTCCGCGGTACAGTCTATCGCTCCGATCATGTAATCCGCATCCGGGAAAGAGCGCAGGATCCGCTCCTTATCCTCCCGCTCATACCCTGCCACAAGCGGAACCGCCGGGTTGCGCCTGCCAAAACTGTACGCCTCATCCAGATTTTCATCGAGCGAGAGTAAAACATGAATATATTTCTGCTTCAAATATCCGTGCAGCGCCGACGCAAACAGTCCCGGCGTGTCCACGAATGCAATGTATATCTTTTCCATGTAATCCTCTCCCGTCTATTGAAACTGATAGAGTTTTCTGGCGATGCGATACCCCTGCACGGTAATCTTCTCTCCGACTTTCCCGGAAGATAGGTAAATCCGCTCAGCGTCGTGTACTTCAATCTGAGGTAGAGCATTTTGTCCTCCTCACGGATGGTATTCCACAGAAGCTTCCGCTTCTCCAACGCGGCGCGGTCGTTGATCAGAAGGAGATGGATGGAGGAAATTGCCATCATGATGGAAATATTTCTGCACATATAGACGGCAAGCTTCGGATATTTCTGCCGCACCTCGTCGAGATCGACGCAGGACGCCACAATCTTCGTCACCTTAATCTGCTGGTCAATGCGGCGCATCATCACTTCCTCGTTCACCGACTGATCCGCTCTTCCCAGAAAATACTGGTACAGATCGATGTCCATATAGAAAATACTTTTCACATACGGCAAAGGCTGATAGGCAAATATATTATCGACATAGAACGTATGCTCCGGCAGGCAGACTCCCGTCTCGCGCAGCACCGATGTACGGTAGATGAGCGCATGCATAATCAGATACTGGGACGGTCTGAAATGTCGATGTCATTCCAGGTACAGGGCGTTTCCGCCGGGAATACATTCCGGTACGCCATCGTGTGCGCCGTTCCCTCCTCCAGGTGATTGTAAGT
>VOFD01002379.1_pt1 | contig 43965 bp, 43 predicted proteins | sample 5384101 | NCBI WGS metagenome assembly VOFD01 (sample SAMN12384723, study PRJNA508395) | human gut metagenome | isolation source: healthy gut C | host: Homo sapiens
TGGAGGTGTTGCTCTGGAGCTTGGGGTAGGGCGAACCCTCGGCCAGACGGTTGCGGAACACCTGCGCCACGTTGTCGTCCTGCGCGTTGCCCGCCTCCTCCTGCACGAAGGACGCCAGCGTCACCACCTCGGGCAGGGTCATCCCCTGCTCTTCCATCGCCGCATACATCTCGTCGGTGATCTGCTTATCGAAGTGGGCATAGAACGTCTCAACATAATGATGGACGGTGTCATCCTTCAGGAAGTCGTAGGTGTCCGGGAAAAGATAGCCCTCACACTTGAGGAAGCGGTCGGGGGCGTCCTTGTCGTCCGGGACGTACTGCCAGAACCTGTACGGGCTGAAATCGCCGGTGTTGGCCTCTCGAGGAAGTCCTCGGCGCTGCACAACCCCGCAGCTTCCATTTTTTTCGCAATGGCGATGGCCGTCGTACCCTCGGGGAAGGTCAGCCGGACACTGTCGGCCTTCGCGTAGGCGGAGAGGGCCGCGATGAGTCCATCGTAAGAATATCCCCCTGTTTGCAACGTAAAATCGCCATATTGGAGCTTCCCTGCTGCGCCCTTCTGCCCCACATACCAGCGGAACAGGTAGGCAGAGCGGATGACTCCGGCATCCTTGAGCCTGTTGGCGATCGCGGCCACGCCGCTGCCCTGCGGGATGCTCACCGTTACTTCGGTGCCGGATTTCAGGCCGTTTCCGTTTATCTCCCGATAGGCAAACAGCGCCATGCCGCCCGCCGCCAGAATCACGACCAGCAGCACAGCCAATATAATCTTTCGCTGCTCCGCCTTTTTTCTTTTTCTTTCCTTGTTGTGCCATACGCACTCCTTTATCGTCCGTTCAGCTTCTCCATCATCAGCCGCATATAGCTCTCTTCCACATCGAAAGGCTCCGCGTCGAACCGTATCATGCCGTAGTCCTGCCGTCTGCCCTCGCCGAGGAAGAGGTTCTGGGCCGCGCCCACCGTGATGACGGCGCGCTCCACGATGACCTCCTTCTCCCGGGCGGCTTCCATCAGCACCTCGGCAGAGCGGTCGTCCTCGGCCATCATCTCCACAAAGTAGAGGGTGTCCTCCCGGCGGAAATAGACGCCGTAGCCCTTCCCGCTGGACACGATGGTCGCGCCCCGGGCGTAGAGGTCGCCCAGCACGACGGCCATCCGCTCCGGCGGGAACTGGACGGTATCGGGATAGAAGCGCTCCCGCAGCTCACAGAGCTTGCGGGCGGTGACGGAGTCGAACTCGGCCTGACTCCACAGGTTGCGGGACACCTCCCGGGGCAGGCAGCGGAGGGGGAAGGCCCAGCGGAAGCCCTTGCTTTCCAGCAGAGCGGCCTGCTCCTGCCCCTGCGGCACAGCCACCGTGAAGCCCTGCCCCCCGCAGCTTCTGCTGGGCACACAGATAGTCCACAAGACCCGCGAAGCAGCTGCCCTCTCCGCACAGGCCATAGAGGTAGCTGCCGCTGCGTCCCTTGAGGGTGACCGGGACCGCCAGCGCAGCGGCCTCGAGCCGTCCGTTCTCCTCGGCGACATAGACATTCTCCACCCCGGCGAACTGTTCCAGAGCGGTCTTGGCAAAGGCGGCGCTGTCGCCCCGCTCTGCCTGCCACAGTGCCACGACTGCCGCCTCTTCAGACGGCTGCATCAAACGATACATTGATAGTATCCCTCCCTTTTTCGCGGTTATCCGAGCACTTTTCCCGCCAGCGCCCGCACCTCGGCCTGAATCTCCTCGATGGTGCGCATGGCCCCGTCCACCGTGCAGTGGACGGTGGCCCAGCCCAGATGCTCCGCGCAGTACTCGGCGGCGCGGCGGCTGCGGGCCAGATATTCGGTGTCCTTTTCGTGGACGTCCTTCCTGCTCTCGTCGCCGTGGTAGCGGCCGGTCATGAGCTTCTGGCTCACGGCGGGGTCTACCTGTAAGTAAACGACAGCGTCCGGCGCGGGCAGGCCTAAAAGCCTGTATTCGTAGTCGAAGGCCCAGCGGAGGAAATCGTCCCACTGCTCGGGCGGGAGCTTGGAGCACTGGTGGACGGCGTTCGACGTGGTGTAGCGGTCGGCGATGACGATGCCGCCCGCCTCATAGAAGCTGCCCCACTTAGTCTTATAGCTGGCGTATCGATCCACCGCATAGAAGCTGGACGCCGCATAAGGGTTGACGTCGTCGGGCTTGTCGCCGAACTGACCGGAGAGGTACATCTTTACCAGCGCACTGGAATCGCTCTCGTAGTCCGGGAACGTGATCTCCATCACCCTTCGACCGCTCTCGGCCAGATAGGAGGCCAGAAGCTTTGCCTGGGTGGCCTTGCCGGAGCCGTCCAGACCCTCGATGACAAGAAGCCTGCCCTTGCTCATTCTGCCCTCTCTCCTTTCAGCGCGGCGTACTGGGCGCGGACTTCAGCGGTGCGGCCGCAGCACATCTTGCCCTCCGGGCAGGGGCCGGACACGCAGGCCGGGCCAGCGGTGCGGAAGAGATGGGGTGCCACCGGGTAGACCAGCCGCAGCATCTCCTCCGCCAGCTCCCGTATCTCCCACTGGGCGCGATTGCAGCAGCGCAGGTGGAAAAAATTCTGGAGGCTGCGGGCATTCATGGTGACGACCATCTTGGTCTCGCAGGCGTTGGGCAGCACGAAGCGGGCGTCCTCGTTGGCCTGCTTGGAGGCCTTGGCGCGGGCCTGCTTTTCCGGCATTCCTTCAGCCATCAGGCGGGCGGTGTGGCCTTCTTCCAGCTTGTGGGCGAGGTCGAGGTAGCGCTTGCATCCTCTTTCATGCTGGCAAGGAAAGCTTCCTTTGCCTCCGGGATGGCTTCGATCTCGGGCGGTACCACGTAGCGGAAATCGTCCAGACGCACATACCGCTGACTCTGAACGCTGAAGGACGCGATGCGGTGGCGGGTGATCTGGGCCAGCAAGGTACGGCTCACCCCCTCGATGCCGAAAGTGAAGCTGGCGTGCTCGATGGGGCTGGCGTGGCCCAGGTCGCTGAGCATGGTCAGGAAGCTGGGCGGTCTTTTCCTCATCCAGCCCGTCCAGAAGGTCGGTGATGTGGGCGTCGGAGTAGCAGAGCTTCGCCGCCGCCGCCACCACCTTCTCCGGCTCCGGCGTGTGTGCTATCAATCGGACAGTCATCATTTTTTCTCATTCCTCCGTCGTTATCTTGCACAAGGGGCGCATAGTTTGCCATAGTCTTCTTCACGCCCACCTTCTCGAAGCGGATCTCTACGATCTGGTCGCCTGCGGCGGGCTTGACCTTCAGCACCTCGCCCCGGCCAAAGACCTTATGCTCCACAAGATCGCCCGGCTCGTAGTGCTTGGGGCCGGTGGAGGCGGGACGGGGCGCCGGAGTGCCTGTACGCCGCCGAGATTTGCGGACCGGATTTTTTGGGCGTTGTTCCGGGCAGAACTGTAGCCAGCTGCCGATATTCCGGACCGGGCCGCCGCTGCTGCCATAGCCCGACGCTGGTACTGGCCCCGGCCCGCATAGTCCGCGCCGAAGCCGCGGTTTCCGGTTGAAGGGGCGGTTCAGGTAGCCGCTGCGATTGCTATAGCCGCTTCCGTAACCGCCCGAACCGTAGGCCGCTACGCCCCCAGCCGGACGGCCCGGAGTAGCCCGACGCGCCGCCCGGACGGTGTCGCTGCCCCAGCTGCTGCCCCAGCCGCCCAGACGGGAGCGCTGCTCCAGCACCGGGCTGCGGGTCTCTTCGAGGTACTCCGGCTCGATCTCCCGCAGGAAGCGGCTGGGCTCGTTGCGCTGGGTGCGGCCATACAGCATCCGGGTAACGCTGTTGGAGATGTACAGCTCCTTCTTGGCGCGGGTGATGCCCACATAGGCCAAGCGGCGCTCCTCCTCGAGATCAGCCTCGGAATACTTGCTCATTTCACTGGGGAAGACCCCCTCCTCCATGCCAATCAGGAATACATAGGGGAACTCGAGGCCCTTGGCCGAGTGGATAGTCATCAGCACCACCTGGTCGGCGCTCTCGTTGTAGCTGTCGATGTCGCTGATGAGGGCGATATCTTCCAGATAGCCCTCCAGCGAGGCCTCCTCGCCGTGCTGGTCGCAGTAGCTCTTGACGTTATTCACCAGCTGACCAAGGTTCTGCAGGCGGTCAGCCGCGTCCTCGTGGCCCTTGGCTGCGTCGGCTTCCAGCATGGCCTTGTAGCCGGTCAGCTCAATCACGTCGGCTGCAAAGGCGTCCAGCGTCTTTGTCTCCAAAGACTCCTGCAGGTTCTGATAGATCTGCCAGAATTTATACAGCGGCGCGATTACGGCGCGGCTGAGCTTTGCATACTGGTCGGCCTGCGATGACCTCCAGCATACTCACGCCCTGCTGGGCGGCGAGGTCGGCGATCACCTCCACAGTCGTGGCGCCGATCTTGCGCGCAGGCTCGTTGATGATGCGGCGGAGGCGCACGTCATCCCGGGGGTTGGCCACGATGGACATGTAGGAGTGGATGTCCTTGACCTCCTTGCGGTCGTTGAAGCGCTGGCCGCCCACGATCTTGTGGGGGATGCCCGCGCGGGTGAAGTAGCTTTCGATGGGGGCCGACTGGGCGTTCATGCGGTAGAGGATGGCGTGGTCGGCCAGATGGCCGCCCTCTTTCAGGTGCTGGCCGATCACATCCGCGATGTGCATGGCCTCGTCCTGCTCGTTCTCGGCGGTGTACACCTGCACCTTATCGCCCTCGCCATTGTTGGTCCACAGGGTCTTGCCCTTGCGCTCGGTGTTGTGCTGAATGACACAGTTCGCCGCGTTCAGGATATTGGACGTAGATCGGTAGTTTTGTTCCAGACGGATGGTCTTGGTGCCCGGGTAAATGCGCTCGAAATTAAGGATGTTTTCAATGGTCGCGCCGCGGAAGCGGTAGATGCTCTGGTCGTCGTCGCCCACCACGCAGATGTTGCGCTCCGGGCCGGTGAGCAGGCTCACCAGACGGAACTGCGCCACACTGGTGTCCTGATACTCGTCCACCAGCAGATAGCGGTATTTGTTCTGGTAGAACTCACGGACATCCTTGTGCTCGGCCAGCAGCTGCACAGTCTGGTAGATGAGGTCGTCAAAGTCGAATGCTCCGGCTTCCTTCAGGCGCTTTTCGTAGGCCGCGTAGATGCGGGCCGTCAGCGCGCCTTTGGTATCTTTTGCGGGGCTGGCAAGGGCCTGTTCCGGGCTGACAAGCTGATCCTTCCATCGGCTCATCTGGTTGATTGCAGCCTTGATGGGCAGGAACTTATCGTCCACATTCAGGTCTTTGTAGACCGCCTTCATCACACGCTGGGAATCATCGGTATCATAGATAGTAAAGCTGCGCGGATAGCCGATCTCCTCCGCCCAGCGGCGCAGAATGCGTACACAGGCCGAGTGGAAGGTGGAAGCGAACACTTCGTCGCCCTCTTCCCCGCCCAGCATCCGGCGCAGGCGCTCTTTCAGCTCTCCGGCGGCCTTGTTGGTGAAGGTAATGGCCATGACGTTCCAGCTGCGCACAGCGTTCTGGCGGAGCATCCCGTCCAGCCAGCTGGGGGCGGCAGTGCCGGTCATGATGGCGTTGCGCAGAGCCTTGATATCGTCCTCCGTGGCCGGGCGCGGTGTCTGTTTGGAGCCGTGGGCCGAGCCGAAGCGGATGAGGTTGGCGATGCGGTTGACCAGCACAGTGGTCTTGCCGCTGCCTGCCCCCGCGAGGATGAGGAGCGGGCCGTCGGTGGTAAACACTGCCTGCCGCTGCATCTCGTTCAGCCGTCCGAACTGCTTTTCAATATACGTATCACGCAGAGCGCAGAATTCCTGTGCGAGATCTGTTGCCATTGTTTCACCTGTTCCTTTTATGTTTATACTATCAAAATACAGTATACCACATTTCAAAACGATTGAGAATAGCCGCCGCGTTCGCTCTGGCTATTTTCAGCGGAAAAAATATTTTTTAATTTGTAACTCCGAAAAGCCTGCGGGCTTTTTCGGAGGCTTTTTTCACGAAAGAGGTCGTAGAGAAAAATTGCATCTGATAAAACAGCAGCCGTTTTTCGTTACGGCCTTTGTGAAAATGTGTTTGGAGCAGCCCGCAGGCTGCGACAAACACGAAATAAATAATATAATTTCCTTATTTTATGCCCAAAGCAAACGCGGCGGGCATTTCAAATCGTAAAACAAAAACCGCCCGGCAGCTCTTGCGAACCGACGGGCGGAAAAATGCTTTTCAGAAAGCGCTTAGCCGAAGATGTTGATGAGGATGCCAGCAGCGACGGCGGAGCCGATAACACCGGCCACGTTGGGGCCCATTGCGTGCATCAGCAGGAAGTTGGAGGGGTTCTCGCTCTGGCCGACCTTCTGAGAAACACGAGCAGCCATAGGCACAGCGGAAACGCCAGCGGAACCGATCAGCGGGTTCACCTGACCACCGGTCAGCTCATACATGAGCTTGCCGCAGAGAACACCGGCAGCAGTGCCGAAGGAGAATGCGATCAGGCCCAGCACGATGATGAACAGGGTGCGGCTGTTCAGGAAGGTGTTTGCAGAGGTGGTGCAGCCAACAGACAGTGCCAGGAAGATGGTGATAATGTTCATCAGCTCATTGCCGGCAGTCTTCTGGATACGATCCACGACGCCGCACTCCTTCATCAGGTTGCCCAGCATCAGCATACCGACCAGAACGGCGGCATCCGGCACGATGAGGGACACGATGATGGCGACCATGATGGGGAAGATGATCCTCTCGGTCTTGGACGGTGCGCAGCTGCTTCATCACGACGGTACGCTCCTTCTTGGAGGTCAGAGCCTTCATGATGGGCGGCTGGATCACGGGCACCAGAGCCATGTAGCTGTAGGCCGCGACGGCGATGGAGCCAAGCAGCTCAGGAGCCAGACGGGAGGTGACGTAGATAGCGGTAGGCCGTCTGCGCCGCCGATGATGGAGATAGCAGCAGACTGCTTCTGGGTGAAGTCCACCAGACCGGTCGCGGCCAGCAGACGAGCACCCATATAGTGCCGAAGATGCCGAACTGAGCGGCAGCGCCCAGCAGCAGGCTCTTGGGGTTGGAGATCAGGGGGGCGAAGTCGGTCATGGTGCCGATGCCGAGGAAAATCAGCGGCGGGTAGATGCCCAACTTAACGCCCATGTAAAGCATATCGGCAAGGCCGCCGTTGTTCAGGATCTCGACCCACATGGGGTGTTCCAGACCGTCACCGACAAAGTACTCCATATGGATGACGCCGCTGCCCGGGAGGTTGGCCAGGATCATGCCAAAGGCCATAGGCAGCAGGATCAGGGGCTCGAATTCCTTCACGATCGCGAGGTAGAGCAGGAAGCAGCCCACGCAGATCATCACGGCGTAGAGCATACCGCCCGGCTCGCCGAACTTCGCAAAGCCGGAGCTCTGGAAAATACCGACCAGAGTCTCAATAAACTGAGTCATGTTCTTCCTCCTGTGTTAAAAGGGCGCGGTGGTGTCGTTCACACCCGCCTTGCCCCAGCCGTTCTTGCTGCGGCGCACAGCCTTGAGGGTGTACTTGCCGTTGCCCATAGAGTAGATTGCTGCCATAATGGCTGCCACAACGTCGCCGGGGATGCCTGCCTCCACCTGCGGGGCAGCAGCCTTTGCGGGTGCGGCAGCGGGCGCAGCGGCCTGTTTCACAGGAGCAGCCGGTTTTGCAGCAGAAGCAGCCTTGGCAGCTGCCTTCTTGCTGTTCATGGCGTCAAAGATCTTGCCCTCCAGCGTGATGATGGCCATCAGCAGGACGAGGATCAGAAACACCAGCACAATACCGGTTATGGTAACGATCACATCATAACCTAAATCCATGGTCTTCCTCCTAGTTTTTTTTCTTTGTCCGACCGCCGGGCGGACAGCAAAAACCGATTTGAAGATATTATACAATATTTTCCGGGTCGATTCAACAACTATGAACAAAAATCATTTTGGCTTTTTGTTCACCATTCTAATAAATGGTGCAAGCCCTCAGCGGCGGCCCATGCGGGGGGTAGCGTCGGTGAAGCCGGTCTCCAGCTTGTCGCCCAGACGCAGGCTCATGGCCGTACCCAGCGCGACACAGTTGACGGGGTCAGGCGAGACGGTCACTTCCACCTTCAGCTCCTGACTGAGGTACTCGGTCAGGCCGTGGAGCTGTGCACCGCCGCCCGTGAGGACGACGCCGTTGCGGTAGATGTCGCCGGCCAGCTCGGGGGGCGTCTTTTCCAGCACCTGATGGGCGGCGGTGCCGATCTGCTCGCTCAGGCGCATGACCGGCTCGTAGAGGTCGGCGGTGGAGACGTTGACCCGCACGGGCAGGCCGGTGAGCAGGCTGCGGCCCTTGATCTCCATCGTCTCGTGGAAGTCAGTCTTCTGGGGGCAGCAGGCCACATTCTTTTTCAGCTCTTCGGCGGTGCGCTGGCCAATGGCAACGCTGTACTTGTTGCGCACGAACTTGAGGATCTCCTCGTCGTAGTGATTGCCCGCGACGCGCACGCTGGTGGCCTTGACCTTGCCGCCCAGGCTCAGCACGGCGATGTCAGTGGTGCCGCCGCCGATGTCGATGATCATCCGGCCATCGGGGACGGTGATGTCGATGCCGGAGCCGAGGGCGGCGGCGATCGGCTCATCAATGAGGTACACCTGACGGGCACCGGCGGCCACCACAGCCTCCACCACAGCATCGCTTTCGATGCCGGTAATGGCGGCGGGCACACAGACGGCCACGCGGGGCTTGACCATGTGGGAGCTGTACACCTGATTGACGAACGGCAGATCAGCTCGCGGGTCATGGTGTGGTCGCTGATGACGCCGTCCTTCAGCGGGAAGATGGCGGAGATGTAGTTGGGCGTGCGGCCCACCATTGCAAGGGCCTTGTCTCCTGCCTCGAGCACGCTGTTCTTGCGGGTGTCCATTGCCACAACGCTGGGCTGGTTGAGCACGACGCCCTGCCCCTCCTGCGCAATGATGATGGTCGTCGTACCAAGATCGATACCGATGTCGTTCTGTGCCATAATCGTGATTTCCTTTCTCTGCTGCCCCATTCTCTATTTCCATCGCCCATCTCCGGGCGAGGGTCATACAAAACACATTATAGTATAGCATATCTGAGGGGAAAAAGAAACCCTCCCTGCGGGGGTTTGCGGCGGCGCACGGGCAGGCCGCCTGTCAATCCTCTTTTATCTTTCCTGCTCCGACGGAAGCAGAGCTTCCCTCCGCCAGCAGGGCCGCGAGGCCGCTGTAGCGCAGGTTCTGGCGGATGTTGGACATCATCCGGTTCACGACGTCCCGCCGGCCCACCACGATGCAGAGCTTCCGCCCGCGGGTGACGCCGGTATAGAAGAGGTTGCGGTAGCACAGGCGGGGCGGCACCTGTGCCGCCGGGAGGATGACCGCCGGGAACTCGCTGCCCTGGCTCTTGTGTACCGTGATGGCATACGCAATTTCCAGCTCGTTGAGGTTCTCCGCCGGGTAGACCAGCCGCCTGTCGTCCATCCGCACCACCATGGAGCGGCTGCGCACGTCGATGGACTCCACGATGCCGATGTCGCCGTTGTAGGCACCTACGCCCTGTTCCCCGCCGATGCGCTGCCACGTGATCTCGTAGTTGTTGCGCACCTGCATCACTTTGTCCCCCACCCGGAAGACCCGGGCCGCGCTCTGCAGTTCCGGCTTGCCCTTTTGGGGCGGGTTGAGCAGGGCCTGCAGCTCCACGTTGAGGGCCTGGGTGCCGGTGGGGCCGAGCTTGGTGGGGCAGAGCACCTGAATGTCCTTCACCGGGTCGAACTGGTAGCTGCGGGGCAGGCGGGTGGTCACAAGGTCGCAGACGAGCTTTTGCGCCGCGTCGCCGTCCGACTCAAGAAAGAAGAAATCGTCCGTTTTGCCGCCCTTTTTCAGCGGCTCGCCCGAGATGATGTGGTGGGCGTTCTCCACGATGAGGCTCTGAGCGGCCTGCCGGAATATCTCGTTGAGGCAGACTGTCGGCACCAGCCCGGAGCGGATGACCTCGCCGAGGATGTTGCCCGGGCCGACGCTGGGCAGCTGGTCGGCGTCGCCCACCATGATGATGCGGCAGCTGTACCGCAGGGCCGCGATGAGGGCCTGAAACAGCCTGACGTCCACCATGCTCATCTCGTCGAGGATGACCACATCGCACTTGAGGAGGTTCTTGTCGTTGTGGATGAAGCTGACCACGCCGCCGGTGTAGTCCACCTCCAGCAGACGGTGGATGGTGGAGGCCTTGCGGCCCGTCAGCTCGCTCAGGCGCTTGGCGGCGCGGCCCGTGGGAGCGCAGAGGGCTACCCGCTCGGCCTGATCTTCCAGCAGCTGCAGGATGGCGTTGACGGTGGTGGTCTTGCCGGTGCCGGGGCCGCCGGTGAGCACGAGGCAGTTCTCGGTCATGGCCTTGCGGATGGCTTCCTTCTGCAGCGGCGCGTAGGCGAAGCCCTGCGCCAGCTCTAAGATCTGGATGTTTTTGTCGAGGCCGTGGGCCGTCTGCTTCCCCCGCTTCGTCAGCAGGGCCAGACGGTCGGCGATGTCCTGCTCTGCGGCCAGAAGGTCGGGCAGGTAGATATATTCCGTGCCGTCGAAGGTCTTTTCCGCCAGCGTCTCCGCCCCGAGGCAGCGGGCGAGGGCCTCGTCCAGCTTTTCGGGGGGCTGGTGGATGAAGTTCGATGCCGTTTCCAGCAGCTGGGCCCGGGGCAGGCAGGTGTGGCCGTTGCCGGCGTTGTGGCGGAGGGTGCGCAGGAGGGCGGCTTCCAGCCGCTGGGCGCAGTCGCCCTCCATGTGGTAATACTGGGCGATGCTGTCGGCGTGGCGGAAGTCCAGCTGCAATGGCTCGCCGCAGAGCAGGTAGGGGTTCTGCTGGATGGCCGTCATGGCCCCCGGGCCGAAGGTGCGGAAGACTTCCATCGCCCGGCGGGGGCTGATCTCGAACTGAGCCAGATAGGCGATGAGCTCCCGCATTCCGAACATCCGCTTGAACTCCTGCTGGATGCGGTCGGCCTTGTCCGGCGAGATGCCGGGCACCTGCGTGAGCCGGGCGGGGTCGTTGGCGATCACTTCCAGCGCCGCCGCGCCGAATAGGTCAATGATCTTATCCGCCGTCCGAGCCCCGATGTAGGGCAGCGACCGGCTGGCGAGGAAGGCATAGACGGCCTCGAGGTCTTTGGGCATATCCGTCTCGCACTCCTGTGCGTGGAACTGCCGGCCGTAGGTGGCGTGGTTCTCGTACCGGCCCCGGCAGACGACGCTCTCCCCGGCGTGGAGCTCCCCCACCACGCCGCACACCACGGTTATGACACCGCCGCCGGATACCTCGAACACCATATAGCCGTTGTCGGTGTTCTCGTAGATGATGTCCTCTACCGTGCCTTCCAGCCGTTCCAGCTCCCGCTCCATCGTCCCGCCTCCTCGTTTTTGACACAACTATATATAGTATAGCGGTTTGGGGGGGATTTGTAAATATGGGAGAGCTTTGAAGGCTCTCCCTCTGGGAGAGCTGTCACCGAAGGTGACTGAGAGGGCAAGCCCGTCTCCCAAAGCATCTACACAGCGATACGCACCGGCTTTTGTCAGAGCGATGCTATCGCTGCGCTTTTTGTTTTTTCTGTAGCGTCCTAGCCCTCTCCGTCATTGCTTCGCAATGCCACCTCTCCCATAGGGAGAGGCACTGGCGTGCCGGGCAACTTTGCGCTGACCGCTGGAAGCTCAATATGGCGTAAAAAATAGTGCCCTGCTACAGAGGGCAGCAGCTTCGGGACAATATCCCTTGTCAAGCTGTTGTGAATCTCTGTAGCAGGGCACTACTGTTTCCGATAAAATCAAGCTTTGCTCGTCCCGCGTGGGCCTGACCGGCCTGCCAATGGCTCTCCCTCTGGGAGAGCTGGCGAGCGGAGCGAGACTGAGAGGGCTAGGATGCTGGCGAGGACTCGCAGGCGCAGCGATAGCATCGCTCTGACGGAGAGCCTGCTTATCGCTGTATGGCGGCTCTCGGGAGACGGGCTTGCCCTCTCCGTCATTGCTTCGCAATGCCACCTCTCCCAAAGGGAGAGGCTTGAGCGAAGCTCCCCCTCAATCCTCCACCCGCGCTGCGGCAAGCTCCTTTGTCAGGCGCTTGCGGACGGCGAAGTAGGCCGGGATGAGGAAGAAGCAGGCGAAGAACCATGCCACAGGGTTGGCGATGCAGGCCGCGAAGTAGCCCCACAGCGGCACGAACCAGCAGCCCACCATGACGCGGGCCATCATCTCGGCCACACCGGCAAACATGGCAAGGCCCGAGAAGCCCAGACCCTGAATGGTGTAGCGGTAGATGATGAGGACGGCCAGCGGGATGTAGAAGAGGCTGTTCCAGAAGATGAAGCTCCGGGCGTTGGCCATGATCTCCACCTCGCTGCTCTCGAGGAAGAGGCTGATGAGGGGCACGTCCATCACCCGCAGGATGAGGAAGGAGGCCACGCTGTAGACGCAGCCGATGCCCAGCGCGGTGTTGACGCCCCTGTCCACACGCTTCAGGTCGTGGGCGCCCATGTTCTGGCTGGCGTAGGTGGTCATGGCGGTGCCGATGCTCTCCAGCGGCACCGAGAGGAACTGGGCGGCCTTGCTGCCTGCGGTCTGCGCGGCCACGATGCTGCTGCCCAGACCGTTCACCGCGCCCTGCAGCACGACGCTGCCGATGGCGGTGATGCTACACTGCAAGCCCATAGGGATGCCCATGTTGCAGAGCTTGAGGCAGTGGCTGGCGCTCAGACGGCCCTCTTCCCCGCTCCATTTCAGCTCCGGGTAGTGGCGGCCGATGTAGATGAGACTGCCGATGCCCGCCACCGCCTGACTGAACACGGTGGCGAAGGCCGCGCCGAAGGCCCCCATCCGAAAGATGAGGATGCAGAGCAGGTCAAGGCCGATGTTCAGCACGCTGGCCACCAGCAGGAAGTAGAGCGGCCGCTTGCTGTCGCCCAGCGCACGCATGAGGGCGCTGGTGACGTTGTACAGCAGGGTGAAGGGGATGCCCGCGAAGATGGTGCGGATGTAGATGTCCGCGATGTCGATGATGTTGTCGGGGGTGTTGGTCCAGACCAGCACCGCCCGGGTCAGGGCCACCGTCACCACCGTGAGCACGGCGGCGAAAAAGAGGCTCAGCCACACGGTATTGGCGGTGTAGCGGCGCATCTCCTTGTAGTCCTTTGCGCCGAAGGTCCACGAGATGGGGATGGAAAAGCCGCAGGCGATGCCGTTCACAAAGCCCAGCACCAGATAGTTCAAACCGCCCACGCTGCCCACAGCGGCCAGCGCTTCCACGCCCACAAAGCGGCCCACGATGATGGTGTCGGCCAGATTGTAGAACTGCTGGAACAGGCTGCCCAGCATCAGCGGCACCGCAAAGGCAAGGATGAGCTTGAGCGGGCTGCCTTGGGTCATGTCTTTTGTCATACAAAGCCCCTCCCCGGGCGGTCACTTAACATTTCTTTGCCAAATTTTTGCCGACAAAAACGCCCTGCCGGAGAGGGGCAGGACGTTTTGCGTTTCATGAGTGGTATTATACTCAGCTCATCGTGATTTTGCAAGGGGTTTTGGGCAGATTTCTTCGTACAACATTGCTATTTTCTATCGGCGGTTTTTGGTGATTGTGCGCAGTGGAGCGGCAGGTCTGCCCCTGCGCAGGACCCTCCTGCTGCACTCCCTCTCAGCGCACGCTCTCAGCCTTCATAATCGTAATCCCGTACGGAGTCATAAAAAAGAATTCCACCAAGCATGATCCGGCGACTGACTGACCCTTATCCATTTTCTTGTCTCCCAATCTGCGGAGTCATAAAAGGGATCCCTGATCCGTGTCTGCAGGATTGGTTTCCAATATAACTGATCACCCTCCTGCACCGGCTGCCACTCCCACCAATAATCGTCGCTGCTCCCCATCCATTTTCTTGTCTCCCAATTTCCTCTCAAATCCGGCGGCTGACTGTCATCCTTGCCCGGCTTCACCCAGTCACCCTGACTGTCCGTTACCCATCCGCTTGTCTCCGGCTGCTGGGCGCTTGTTTCCGGCTGCTGGACCGTGGTAAGGCTGTCCGGCGAGAGAGTCGGGAGGTCGCTGAGGTCACCGACGGAGGGGGCCGGGTCGTCCTTCTTGCTGTCCTGCTTCCCGCCCGCAAGCTTCACGATGTTACCGGTAAATGTCTTCCACACCGTCGGGTCGGAGGCGGGCTTCTTCGGCTGCTGGGCCGTGGTAAGGCTGTCCGGCGAGAGAGTCGTCAGCCCGCTGAGGTCACCGACGGCACCCGTTCCCGGCTGAGTCAGCCCGGGCTGTCCGCTCAGGGAGCCGCCTTCCCGACCGGAGAGGACCGTTCCCCATTGCTCTTTCTCCTGCTTACGGCGGGCGATCGCCTCCTCCACCCGGGCGGTCTCCTGCGCTTTCTGCTCCTCATCGCCAACGCGGTACACGAGGATCAGTTCCTTGCCGCTTTGGCGCAGGACGGTCTCATCCGAGAATGTTTTTCTATCATATCCCGTCTGCCCCACAATATGGAACCGATAACGCCCCTCCTGGGACAGCTCGAGTTCGAATGCACCATTCATGCCGACCAGATCTTCGATCCGGGCCAGCGGAATGACGGCCTCCATCTCCCGCCCTTCCCCATCAAGGAACCGGATGCGAAGCTCATGGACCTCCTTTGCAAGCTCCCGCAGCGAGTCGCCTGTCATCCGAAAGAGTGTGCCGTGGGCATCGAAGCTCAGGACCTTGTTGACCGGGTCATACTCCGCCGTGGCCACGTCACCCAGCTCCTGTGTGCCATCCGGATGGGTGATCACGCCGGTGGTCTCGTACATCTGCTTCACACGGCCCGGCACCTCGCCAGCCTGCGTGTCCGGAGCGTCGTCCTCGTCGTCCTCGTCGTCGTTGTTCTCGGTATCATCGGGCTGTTCCGGCTTGTCCGGCTTGTCCGGCTGCTCCGGCTGGGAGGGCGTCCGCCGGTCGTAGCTGTAGTCCTCCTTCTTGTTCCCGTCGGGGTCGTAGCGGGTCAGACTGCCGTTGTGGCCGCTGGAGAGGGCGTCATTGGAGATCTCGCCGACATCTCCGCCGCCGATGGCCGCAGTCCCGCCGCCGGTGCTTGCGCCCGCCTTGGCCTCCACCTCGGCGTCGCCGGAGATATTGATGTGATTGGGGTTGTCGGGGTTGCTGGGCGGCGCATCCGGGTCTATCTCGCGGCCTTCCGTGCCTGCGCCGTCGCCGATGCCAGCCGCGCCGGGGCGGGAATCGTCTTCAGAGCCGCTGTAGCTGCCGCCCGTGGCCGACACCTTGCCGCCGGAAATTTCGATGTCGCGGCCCTGGCCGTACACACCGCCGCCGATACCGGCAGCACCCTCGCCGCCCACGGCCTCTATCGTGCCGCCGGTGATCTTGATGTTTCCGGCACCGCTTTCGTAGCCGCCGCCGATGCCTGCGCCGCCGTCGCCGCCTTCGGCGGTGAGGGAGCCGTCCTTGCCCTTGTCATCCTTGATGGTCAGAGTGCCCTCCGACTCGTGGCCGTTCTTCTCGAGGCCCGCATTGTAGCTGCCGCTCTTCAGCTCGTTTTTGCCGTCCAGCTCGATGGTCGCATCTCCATTGCCCTCGACCCGGACAGCGGCTTCGCCCTTATCGCTGGCGTCGATCTTCAGGTCGTCGAAGGTGACGTCCACGTTGCCCTTGGAGGTGTCGATGGTGACGGTGTTCTCCTTCGACTCGCCGGTGATGACGGTGTCGGTGTCATCCTTGGTGGTCTCGCCCTGTGTGACCTTGTTCGTCCCTTCGGCGTCGCCCGCTTTCACGGTGATGTCGCCGTCGGCGATGTCCCACCTGTCCGCATAGGCCGGGATGCCGGAGCTTACCACGATGCCCGCGATGACGGCGGCGGCTACGCCCCGCCGGAGTGCGCTTTTCAGTCTCATAGTCTGTCTCCTTTCGTTCTGTGTATCATGCAATGCCGTCGCTGCGGCTCAGGCGCTCCGTGCGAGGGGAGTAGACCGGAACGAGCAGTGGCTTATCCTCCTCGGGAGCGATGGCCTCAAATCGGTAAGCCAGCTGTTTCAGGGACTCGTCAAGCCCGATTCTCGGCGTTTCCTCTCTCGCAGGCTCGAGCCACCAATCCAAACTCGGGAGGTCGTCCCTTTTTTTCGCGAGTTGGAAGTCCATCATATCCCGCTCTTGTTTCAGTAATTCGTCGAGTTCACGTCTGAGTTCTTCACTCGTTTTTCGCTCTACCTCTTCGTGTTCGTGGGTCAATATCAGCCGCTCCTTCACCTCTGGTATCCACAACTCCTGATAGCCCTCCGACAGGTCGTCCCGCGTTTCGCCGTCCAGCCGGAGGCTGATGTCCTCCCTGTTCTGCTTCAGCTCCACGTCAGCGTCCTCGCCCGCCGCGTCGGCCATCTTGTCCACGCTATAGTGGGTCATGGTGTCCTGATACCGGAAGAAGATGTCCTCCACGCCGTCCTCCCGGAGGCTGGAGATGTCGGTGGTGACGGTGGAGCGGGGGGCGGCGCTCTCAATAAGCACCACACCCCCCGGGGTGAGGACCTCTCCGGCGTCGCCGGCCTTTACGCTGCCGACCATGGGGCCGATGCCGCTTTCCGTGACCCCCGAAAGGTCCAACCGCTGGATGGTGACCCGGCTGGAAAAGAAGCCTCCCACCACCATGCCGCCGGGCAGGGGTTCGGGGGCGTTCTCCTGTGCCGGGGGCGGGACGTCATCGTCGTCCTCGTCGTCCGGCTGGGGCGTGGGAACGGAGGTGTAGTCGTAGCCCATCCCCTCCATCACGGTGCCGTCCGCGTTCAGACGGGTCAGCCGTCCCCCCGTCACCTTATGTTCATCGTCAGAAAGGTTCTCCGTGGGCACTTCGCCGTACGTTCCGCCGATGGCCGGGGCCTTGGCGTCCGTCTTCTGGCTCCCCGCCTTGGCCGTCACCTCGGCGTCGCCGCAGATGTAGAGTTTTCCCGGGTTCGGGTCGTCGGTGTCGTCCGACGCGCGGCCTGCGCCGTCGCCGATACCTGCCGCGCTGCTCCCGCCCACGGCCTCGATGGTGCCGCCCCGGATGGTGATGTTGCTGCCGGTACTCTCCTTTCCGCCGCCGATGCCTGCGCCGCCGCCTTCGCCGCCCTCGGCGGTGAGGGAGCCGTCCTTGCCCTTGTCGTCCTTGATGGTCAGGGTGCCCTCCGACTCGTGGCCGTTCTTCTCGAGGCCCGCATTGTTGCTGCCGCTCTTCAGCTCGTTTTTGCCGTCCAGCTCGATGGTGGCATCGTGGTCGCCCTTCACGGTGACGGCGGCATTGCTCTCCCGGACAGGGCCGTCATCGCTGCCATCCACCTCGGTCTCGCCGCTGACGTCGATCTTCAGGTCGTCGAAGGTGACGTCCACGTTGCCCTCGGAGGTGTCGATGGTGACGGTGTGCTCGTCTGATTTGCCGGTGATGACGGTGTCGCCCTCATCTTTTACGAAGTCGTTATCGCCCTGCTTGACGTTGTTCGGCCCCTCGGCGTCGCCCGCTTTCACGGTGATGTTGCCGTCGGCGATGTCCCATGTTCCCGCATAGGCCGGGATGCCGGAGCTTACCACGATGCCCGCGATGACGGCGGCGGCTACGCCCCGCCGGAGTGCGCTTTTCAGTCTCATAGTCTGTCCTCCTCTGGTCTGTTCGTCATTCGAGAACCGGTCTTTCTTGATGCAAATTTACCAAAAAATCAAGAGGATGTCAATAAAACCTGCGCGAATGGGGGTGTTTTCGGCGTGAACAACAAAAAAGCCCTCCCGAGCGGGGAGGGCCATAGCCTATCTTATTCGGAGTAATGCGCCAAAAACTGCTTCGTGCGCTCCTCCTGCGGGTGGTCGATGAGCTGGCGGGCCGGGCCTTCCTCCACGACCACGCCGCCATCCATGAAGAGGATGCGGTCCGCCACATCGCGGGCGAAGTGCATCTCGTGGGTGACGATGATCATGGTCGTCTTGCGGTCGGCAAGGTCGCGCAGGACGCGCAGCACTTCGCCGGTCAGCTCCGGGTCGAGGGCCGAGGTCGGCTCATCGAAGCAGAGGATGTCCGGGTGCAGGGCCAGCGCACGGGCAATGGCCACGCGCTGCTGCTGGCCACCGGACAGCTGGTGCGGATAGTGTCCGGCACGCTCCGACAGACCCATCTGGGCCAGCAGGTCACGGGCCTGTGCCTCGAGGCGGGCGTGGACGGCCTTTTTGTCGGCCTTGTAGCCGGGCTGCTCCCGGGCCAGAAGCTCCCCCGCCAGCATCACGTTTTCCAGCGCGGTGTACTGGGGAAAGAGGTTGAAGGACTGGAACACGAGGCCGAAGTGGAGGCGCTTTTTCCGCACCTCGCTCTCCCGCTGGGTGGCGGGGTCGGCGGCGTCCCACATGGTCTCGCCGTTCACCCGGATGACGCCGGTGTCGGGACGCTCAAGGAAATTCAGGCAGCGCAGCAGCGTCGTCTTGCCCGAGCCGGACGAGCCGATGATCGCCAGCGCCTCGCCCTGCTCCAGTGTGAGCGAGATGTCCTTGAGAACCTTCGTCTCGCCGAAATTCTTCCCGATGCCAGAGGCTTCGAGTAATGCCATAGTTCATATCCTCCTTAGCAGCGGAAATAGTCCATCTTCTTCTCGGCCCAATCCAGCAGCAGCGTCAGCGCGCCGACAAAGACGAGGAAGAAGATTGCGGTCGAGAACAGCGGCCAGATGAGGCCCTTGGCGCTGTACTCCTTTGCCATCATGATGATCTCCTTGTTGGCGATGACGTTCGCCAGCGAGGTATCCTTCACCAGCGTGATGACCTCGTTGCCCATGGGGGGCAGGATGCGCTTGACCACCTGCAAGAGGGTGACTTTAAAGAAGATCTGGCTCTTGGTCATGCCCAGCACCTGCCCGGCCTCGGTCTGGCCCTTGGGCACAGCCTCGATGCCGCCGCGGTAGATCTCGGAGAAGTAGCAGGCGTAGTTGATGGCGAACGCCACCACAGCAGCCACCAGACGGCCCGAAGCGCCGGAGGGCCAGGGGTTGGTCATGCCCAGCAGGCCGGGGCCGAGGTAGATGACGATGATCTGGAGCATCAGCGGCGTACCGCGGATGACCCACACGAAGGTCTTGACGACGCCCCGCAGCGGTGCGCACCGGCTCATGGAGCCAAAGGCCACCACGAGGCCCAGCGGCAGCGAGAAGAGCAGGGTCAGGAAGAACAGCTCACAGTTGAGCGCGAATGCGCCGGTCAGACGCTCCAAAATCACAGTCACAGAATCACTACACCTATCTTATTATAATAATGTATCTCAGTCGGCGAGGGTCAGGCCGTACTTGTCGGCCAGAGCCTGCATGGTGCCGTCAGCCTTCAGCTCGTCGAAAGCGTTGTCCACAGCCTCGGCCACGTCGCTGCCCTTGCGGAAGGCCACGCCGTACTCCTCGACGTTCAGCTCGTCCACCATCTTGAGGTCGGCGTAGTCGGTGCCCTCGCCGATCATGGCAGAGGCCAGCGTCAGGTCAAGGATGGCGGCGTCCGCAGTCCCGGCGGCCACCTCCATCAGGCAGTCGGTCTGGACAGACTTTGCGATGTAGTCGGCCTGCGAGAGGTCGGCGTTCTCGGTGATGGTGGTCTCGCCTGCCGAACCGGCCTCGGCCACCACGGTCTTGCCGATGAGGTCGGCGGTGGAGGTGTAGTCGGTGCCCTCCTTCACCACGACCACCTGCGCGTTCTTGACGTAGGGCTTGGTGCAGGCCATGTTCTCCTCGCGGTCATCGGTGAGGGTCAGGCCGTTCCAGATGCAGTCGATGCTCTTGGCGGCCAGCTCGGTCTCCTTGGTGTCCCAGTTGATCTCCACGAACTCCGGCTCGACGCCCAGCTTTTCGCAGACGGCGGTGGCCAGCTCGGTGTCGAAGCCGGTGAAGCTGCCGTCGGCGTCGGTGTAGTTCATCGGCTCGTAGACGGTGTAGCCGATGACCATCTTGCCGTTGGACTGGATGTAGGCGAGGTCGCTGTCGGCGACGGCAGAGCTTGCCGGGGCGGCAGAGGCCGAGGCGGCGGCAGAAGAAGCAGCCGTGGAAGTGGATGCGGCACCGCCGCAGGCGGCAAGGCTCAGTGCCATCGCACCGGCCAGAAAAGCAGAGACCAGACGTTTCATATACAAAGTTCCTCCCTCAGGGGTCAGCAGGCGCGGCCTTCGTTTTACCGCATTTTACCGTGCTAAACTGTTAAACTGTGACTATAGAATAGCGCGTCCTCCTGTGTCAAGTCTGCGGGGTCTTGATGGTGGCGTTCGTTTCCAGTGCGAGGTAATAGCGGTGGCCGTCACTCTTCTCGCCCGTCATTGTAAAGGCTATGGCTTCCAGTTTTGTTCCGGGCTTCAGAATAGTAAACTCTACCATATCGCATCGCTTCATACTCTCCGCCTGCGTCAGCGCGCTCTGGCCCGGCTTCACTTCTCCGACCCAAGGTGTAACGCCGCCTGCAATCACATAGTCACTCAATTCATCTCTAATGATGTTGCGTGCATCCTCGGTCAGCCCACCATTTCTATCATCCAGCCAGTCCGGCAGGAACTGCTGTGCGATGACCTCGAGCTTTTTGTCCAGCGTCTCGTCCTTCTGATAGTCACCCCCTTGTTGTTTCATTAGGGAGCGGAAGCACTCTTCTACCTGCTTGGCTTGGGAGCCGCTGTCCGAGCATCCGGTGAGCAGGGCCAGCGCCATCACGCCCGCGAGGGCAAGGGCTAAAAGTTTCGTTCGCTTCATGGTCGTTACCTCCATTCATGCGGTGTGTTTCGGTAATTCTATTATAACTTGCCCCGCCGCCCCCCGCAAGTGCGATTCACGCAGGTTTCAGGCCCTTTCGCGCAGGTTCGGGGGGTGAAAAGGCTCTCCCTTTGGGGCAACGGCGGCTCTCGGGAGCCGGCCTTGCCCTCTCCGTCATTGCTTCGCAATGCCACCTCCCCTACCGAGGGGAGGCCTTGGCATTCCGCAAAGCCTTGCCTCCTCGCCAGAGGCTCTCCTACCAGGGGAGCTGGCGCGAAGCGCCTGAGAGGTTGTACAAAGGACAGCCTGACCGGGAGACGCAAAAACCCCCTTTCGGAGATAGCCGCTCCGAGAGGGGGTCTTTTCTTTTGGTGTTGCCCGATGGATAATTTATACGTTTGCTATCTTTATTATATGCCCTTTCCGCAAAAGTCAAGCGGTGCGCGGAAAGTTTACAAGACCGGAAGGGCCTGCCCTCTGTAGCAGGGCACTACTGTTTCCGACAAACTTTGCTCGTCCCGCGTGGGCCTGACCGGCACGCCAGTGCCTCTCCCCCTGGGAGCAACAGCGACGACCGCCGCCAGTGGCGGAAACAGGGAGGAGCTGTTGGGGCAGCGGCCAGCAGGATGCGAGCGACAGCGAAGCAGACGCTGGGAGCCGCAACCCGGGCAGTGGCTGCGAAGCAGACGGAGAGGGCATGCCGTCCGGCCATCCTGCGTGAGGGCGTCCCGTTCGAGGACTGTCCCGGCCTCGTTGAGCCAGTCCGGAGCGAACGCAGACCGTACCGCACCGCTCAGCTCGGGGACGCTGTAGGAGACCTCCTCCACATTGGGGTGGCTGCGCTTCATGATGTCCGCGATGTTCTCCGCGATGCGCCTGTCCTCCGTCTTTCCGCCGGAGCACCCCGTCAGCAGGGCCAGCGCCATCACGCCCGCGAGGGCGAGGGCTAAAAGTTTCGTTCGCTTCATGGTCGTTTCCTCCATTCGTGCGGTGTGTTTCGGTAATTCTATTATAACTTGCCCCGCCGCCCCCCGGCAAGTGCGATTCACGCAGGTTTCAGGCCCTTTCACGCAGGTTTGGCCGCCGACCACACCGTTCCGGCAGGGGTTTTGCTGTATTTGTACAAAAAAACACCCTCGCTCCTTCCCTTCTCGCTTTTTGCAGATTTCAGGGAAGAAACGCAGGTGTTTCCTTGCTATTTGCCGAAGTTTATGATATGCTATAGGTGCTGCTCGTAAGAGCAGCGGGCGCTGCAAACAACGGCAGGCGGTCAGCCACACTTCCGCAAAGGGGTGGGCATATGCCGATTACTTTGACGTTTCATCTTTTCGGATGTGTTTTTACGATCAGAGTAAAACGCGAAAACCGCCACCGGGCAGGGTGACGGTTTTCACATTGAAAATCTAATCTCTTGAACCGGGCTGACCGCTTGTCGCAGCGCCCTTTCTATTATTAGTATAACAACTCTCCCTCCCGATGTCAAGTCGGGAGGGATTTTTTCTGTCACAGCCCCGCATTCTCAAACGCATCCCCCACGGCCTTCTGCAAGGCGTCGATGGAGATGGTGCAGAGGGCCGCGAGGTCGGGGTCGGAGCCGTCGGCGGGGATGGACGCCGCCTCGGCCTCGGTCTTGCCCTTGAGGTAGCTGCAATAGCCCTCGCTGTGCTCGTACCACTCCTTGCCGAGGGTGGATGCGTTCCCCGCATCCCGTAGCTGTCGCCCAGCTCAAGCTTGGAGCGGACGGTCTCCGGGGCGGTGACGCCGCCGTCGGCGGCCACGGTGAGGGCAGGCTCGGCCATGTCGCCGATGGCGCTGGTGATGCGGCCGTCGGCGTCCAGCGTCAAGGCCGCGAAGGTCAGCTCTACCTCGGCGTTCACGTCCTTATCGTCGGTGGCGGTGATGTCCGAAGAGGCATTCTCCGCCTCCACGCCGAGGCTCACCCGGTCGCCCTTCGCCGCGCCGAGGGCGGATGCGTTCGTGCAGGCTTTCGCCACGGCGTCGCGGTACTTGTCCACCCGGATGGTGCAGCCGGACAGCAGGTCGGGGTCGGCGGCCCTGCCGTCCTTGTCCGTTTCCAGCCGGGCGGCCTGCTCGGGCGTCATGCCGGTGAGGTAGTCGGCGAAGTCGTCGGCCTGCTCGGCCCAGCCCTTTTTCAGGGAGGACGCCGCCGCCAGCGGGTAGTCGTCCCCTTTCTGGCGCTTGGTGCGGTAGTCGGTGGGCATGGTGACGGCCCCCTTGCCGTCGGCGGACAGCTCCACCTCCAGCTCATCCAGCATCACGTCGGCCAGCTTGCCGTCTCCGTCCAGCAGGACGGCGGCAGCGATGGTGTGGATGGTGCCGGTGCGGCCCTCGTCCGAGGCCTCGGTGAGGACGCCGAGGCCGGTCTGCCAGCCGGAGGTCTGGGTGGTGACGGCGCTGCCGGTGGAGCCGGACGAGCCGCTCATGCTCCCCGGGCGGCTGCCCCCGCGGCAGCCAGCCAGCAGCACAGCCGCCGCAGCGGCCCAGCTCAGGAGGGCTTGTTGTCTGTGTGTCATACGCGATACGCTCCCTTTCATCTCTTTGGGAGCAGTATGCCCCGCCCTGCGGGGGTTCATGCACGGGAGGCCCGAGCCACGCAGGTTATCTGGCAAAGTTCCCAAATATCATCGTACCAACGCCGTAAAACGAACTTTGCCAAGGTGGCAAACTTGTGCCCAGCTGGCAAAGTAGGTAGTTTGCCAATCAGGGGAACTTTGCCACGTTGGCAAACAATCAATATTAAATGATGTATCGTTTAATTTATAGGAACTTTGCCACTTGTTCCACCGCAGTGAAGGAAGGAATACCACTGATTCTGTCCATCCTTCTGCGGAAGGTTCTTTTTTACGACCTCGCCGGATTTGATAAGCTCTCCGTATGCTCGGGTATACGTCCTGTCGCTGCACCCCGTCTCCCTGACCACCTCGGCCCGGAGCTGGGTGTTGGGCATACTGCCCAGCTTTGCCTCGGCCAGCACGTCGAGGATGGCCTGAGCGGCGTCGGCCTTGGTCTGGGCGACGCGGACGCGGCGCTCCTCCACGAAGTCGGCGTCCTTCTTGTCGGTGCGGCTGTCAAAGACGGCCACCGCCGTGGTCACGCCCTCCACCTGCGTCTGCTCGATGTGGAGCAGGGCCGTGCGGGCCGGGGCGGCGTAGCTGCTCTTCTCGTGGCTGAGGTAGAGCTGGCCGCTGTTCTTGTCCCGGCCCATCATGAGGACGCTGCGGGCGATGTCCCAGATGTCCGAGCTGTCGGCGAGGCGGGCGCGGCCCGAGACGTTGGAGCGCTTGTTGGTGTGCATGGCGATGAGGGCTGCGCAGCCCAGCCGCGCGCAGAGGGCCTTGAGGGGCAGCAGGGCGGCCCGCATCTGGTTGCGGCTGACCATCTCCACCCCCGCAGGCAGAAAGCTCTGGAGCGGGTCGATGAGGACCAGGGCGGGGGCGGCGCTCTCGATGTACTTGGCGAAGCTCTTGTCCGGGATGCACAGGGGGTTGCCGGTGCGGGAGAAGTAGGCGTCGCTGGTCTGCACCATCACCCGGCTCATGTCGGCCCCCGCCGCCATCAGGCGGGCTTTGAGCACCTTGGAGGGGTCGTCCTCCCCGGCAAAGATGAGCACCCGGCCGGTCTGTCCGGGGGGCTGGGGGAAGAAGCCGGAGGTCTTTCCCGCCGTGACGTAGGCCACCAGCTGGGCCTGCCAGATGCCCTTTCCGGTGCCGCCGTCGGCCCCCAGCAGGGACACCTCGCCCTGCGGCAGCAGCCCCTCCACCAGCCAGCTCACGTCCCGGACGGGGATGTCGTCGAGGCACTTTGGGATGTAGAGGAAGGGCGAAGAGAGGCGGCGGCGGCGCGCCCGCTCCCGGGCGGCCTCGGCCTTTTCGCGGTAGGCGGCGTAGTCCTCGCCGATGCGGCTCTGGAACGCCTCGCGGCCCGCGGCCTCCGCCTCGGCCCGGCTCGTGGTCATCCAGTGCTCGACCTTGAAGGTGAGGCCCTGCCAGAAGCCCAGCTCCTTGGCCCGCGCCTCCACCAGCTGGGGGCGGAAGCAGACGTCCTCGGGGCAGTTCTGCCCCACGAACCAGTAGGTCAGCGGGGAGAACAGCTCCTCCTCGGTGCGCACCGTGCCGAGGTAGGCCACGAAGTCCTCGTAGCTGCCCGGGGCGCGCTCGGTCTTTTTTTCCTGCATAGAATTGCTCCTTTCGTGTTGTTTCGTTGCTCCAATTATAACCACGAAAGGTTGTGTCGTCAAGGAAAGCTTTCCGCGCTTTTTTGCACGGAAAAGTGGGGATGAGGGGTTTGTTTGTGTTCCTTTTCGTCGAAAAGTGTGTTATACTGGTGTTGCGGCCTTGCCCGCCGACTTCAATCGGAGGGGAGGTGTTGCCCAATGGAGTTTGTTTTTACTTTTGCGCTGTCTGTCGCAGCAAATGTAGCGTCTTACTACATCTGCAAGTGGCTTGACGGATGGCTGAAGGGCCGCAAGCACTAAAAAGGACCCCCTTTCGGAGATTGCAGCTCCGAGAGGGGGTCTTTTCTTTTGGTGTTGCCCGATGAGATTTTTACTTTTGCTATTTCTATTATATGCCCTTCCCCGCAAAAGTCAAGCGCTGCACGGAAAGTTTACAGAGCTGACCGGCAGACCTCGCCGCAATGCGCCCGTTTCTGTTCCTTTTCGTCGAAAAGTGTGTTATACTGGTCTTGCGGCCTTGCCCGCCGACATTGTTCGGAAGGGAGGTGTTGCCCAATGGCGTATATTTCCACATTTATCCTGTCCGTCGCAGCGAATGTAGCGTCTTACTACATCTGCAAGTGGCTTGACGGATGGCTGAAGGGCCGCAAGCACTAAAAAGGACCCCCTTTCGGAGATTGCAGCTCCGAGAGGGGGTCTTTTCTTTTGGTGTTGCCTGATGACGTATTTATTTCCACATCCGTCATCTTTAGTATATGCGCTTCTCCGCAAAAGTCAAGCGCTGCACGGAAAGTTTACAGAGCGGACCGACTTGCCAGTGGCTCCCCCTTTGGGGGAGCTGGCGCGAAGCGCCTGAGAGGGCAAGGATGCTGCCGGAAAATCACAAACACAGCGATAGTATCGCTCTGACGGAGGGCCTGCTTATCGCTGCGCGGCGGCTCTCGGGAGACGGGCTAGCCCTCTCCGTCATTGCTTCGCAATGCCACCTCTCCCATAGGGAGAGGCTTTCGCCCGCGGGCAGGCGGAATGTGTTCGTTCGTGTTCCTTTTCGTCGAAAAGTGTGTTATACTGGTGTTGCGGTTCACCCCGTAATCCTTTACGGGAGGGGGTGAAACAATGGACTATCTTATTACACTTTTAGTATCTGTCGCAGCAGATGTTGTGTCTCACTTCATTTGCAAATGGCTTGACAAGTACGACAAGAACCGCAAAGCCTAAAAAGGAAAGCCCCCTTGGAGTTGCAGCTCCGAGGGGGCTTTTCCATTGGGGGTGAAGCCAATGGACTATCTTTACACTTTCTGTTTTTATTATATGCCATTCCCCGCAAAAGTCAAGCGCTGCACGGAAAGTTTACAGAGCTGACCGGTTTGCCAAAGGCTCCCCCTTTGGGGGAGCTGGCGAGCGGAGCGAGACTGAGAGGGCAAGGATGCTGACGGAGAATCATAAGCGCGGCGATAGTATCGCTCTGACGGAGGGCCTGCTTATCGCTGCGCAGCGGCTCTCGGGAGACGAGCTTGCCCTCTCCGTCACCTTCGGTGACACCTCTCCCAAAGGGAGAGGCTTTCGCCATACCGCAAGGCTCCTGAGAGGGCTACATCAGCGGACTCAGCAGCCGCAGCACGGTATCCAGCAGCGTGCCCGGGAGGGAGGTGCGGCAGTCGGCCAGATGCACCTCGCGGCAGGCGGGCAGGGTGCGGAGGACGTCGTCCCGGAGGACGGCGATCTGGCTGTTGTAGAGCAGCAGCGCCCCGCACTCGAAGTGGAGGTAGAGGCTGCGGTAGTCCATGTTGATGCTGCCCACTACGGCGGCGCGGTCGTCGCTGACGTAGCACTTGGCGTGGAGGAAGCCGGGGCTGAACTCGTAGATGCGCACCCCGGCCCGCAGCAGGGGCAGATAGTACGACCGGGTGAGCCGGTAGACCAGCTTCTTGTCCGGGATGCCGGGCAGCACCAGCCGGACGTCCACCCCCCGCTTGGCCGCCGACTTGAGGGCCTCCAGCATGGTCTCCCCCACCGCGAAATAGGGGGTGTAGATATAGACGTACCGCTGGGCCTGATGGATGATATTCAGATAGACCGTCTCGGCCAGCGCCTCCTCGTCGAGGGGGCTGTCGCCGTAGGGCTGCACCACCCCGTCCGACCGGTCGGGCAGGGCCTCGGGCCGGGGCGCGAAGGGGGTGTAGTCCGTCTCGCTGGGGCGGAAGGCGTTCCAGTACTTGAGGAACATCACCGTAAAGTTCCACACCGCCGCGCCCTCGGTGCGCAGGGCCGCGTCCTTCCAGTAGCCGAACCGCTCCTCGGCGTTGATATACTCGTCCGCGAGGTTGATGCCCCCGGTGTAGGCCACACTGCCGTCCACCACCACGATCTTCCGGTGGTCGCGGTGGTTCATGACCAGCGAGACCACCGGCACCACCGGGTTGAAGGGGATGCACCGGATGTGCGCCCGCTCCATCCGCACCACGAAGTCCGACGGCAGGCCCAAGAGGCTGCCGAAATCGTCGTAGATGAGCCGGACGTCCACCCCCTCGGCGGCCTTGCGGACGAGGATGTCCTCCACCCCGCCCCACATCCTGCCGGTGCGGATGATGAAGAACTCAAGGAAGATGAACCGCTCCGCCCCCTCGAGGTCGGCCAGAAGGTCGGGGTACATCTCCTCGCCGCAGGGGTAGTATTTCGCCGTGGTGTCCTTCCATGCGGGGTAAGGGCCGTAGTCGGCGATATAGCGGCACAGCCCCCGGCTGGCGGGGTCGAGGGCCTCGGTCTGGCCCGGCTGCTGGGCGAGGTCGGCGGTGTGCTGGCGCTCCACCGCCTGCATCCGCTGGCGCATCCGCTTGGCGGGGGCCTTGTTGCCGAAGGCCAGATAGAGCGCCCCGCCTAGAAGGGGCATCAGCCCGATGAGGACGAGCCAGATGATCTTGTAGTCGCTGTTCTCGTCCTTCCGCACAAGGTAGAGGGTGATAAAGAGGCTGAGGACGTTCAGCCCCGCATTCACCCACACCTTTCCGGCCGTGAGGGAGAAGAAGGCCCAGAGCAGCCAGCCGATCTGCAGCAAAACAAGGGCCACTGTGACCGTGGCCCTGTTGATGACACGATTGAAGAACCGGACGACCGGCAGCCGAAAGAACATCTGCGCCTCCCCTGCTGCCCTGCGGCAGCATTTTTATGGGAATAGTATAGCGCAGCGGATGGAATAATTCAAGCTCAGGCGTCTGCGTCCTCGAAGCCCACCATGAGACCGCCCAGCTCGGCGTAGTAGCTGCACAGGCCGCCGCACTCGGTCACGCGCACCTGCGCCCCCTCAAAGACCGCCTTTACCATATGCATCAGGCGCTCGGCGGCGGCGGGGTTGCCGCAGTGGGCGATGACCACCTTGCCGTGGGCGTAGCCGTGGCCCTTCAGCTCCAGCACGAGGCGCTCCAGTGCGCCGTGCTCCCCCCGGGTCTTGCACAAAACGTCCAGCTCGCCCACATCGCTGGCCTTGCCGATGACCCGGATGTTGAGCATCCGCGCCACAGCGGCCACGGCGGGCTTCACCCGGCCATTGCGGGCCAGATTCGCCAGCGATTCCAGCGAGAAGAGCAGGTGGGTGTGGCGGCGGTAGCGCAGCATCTCCTCGCAGACGTCGTCAAACGCCATCCCCTCGGCCAGCAGGTCGCGGATGTGCTCGGCCAGCAGCACCAGCTCCGGCCCTGCGGAGAGGCTGTCCAGCACAAAGACCTTTGCCTCCGGGTGCTCGGCCTGATACTCCTCGGCGGCCAGCTGGGCGGCGTTGCAGCTGCCCGACAGGGTGCCGGTGATGGTGATGGCGTAGACCTCGTCCGCGCCCTCGTAGGCCCCCAGCCAGTCGCTGATGTTGGGGCAGGAGGTGCTGGTCTTGCCCTTGTAGGTCCGCAGGGTGGTCGCCATCTCCACGGCGTCCAGCGTGCCATCGTCGAGATATTCCCGCTCGTCGGTCACGATCTTGAGGGGGACGGCGGCAAAATCTACGCCGTCCAGCTGATACAGGCTGGCAGAAGAGTCCACAACGATTCGTTTCATCTCATCTATCTCCATTCCGGCGGGTGTCCGCCGCATTTTTTACGTTCGATGAGTCCACTATATCAGCTTTTCAAAACCCTGTCAAGTGATTTGCAAAATTCTTTACAAGACCTTCATAAACGGTTGACCCGGAGGTGAAAATGCGCTATACTACCAGCATGGATCAGGAAATGAAACGACGTGTCACGGCCTGCGCCGCCGGCTTCAGCCTCCCGCGCTATCGGGAGCTGCCCGCCGTGGGCCTCTATCTCGACCAGACCGTACAGCTGGTCAACAGCTGCTTCCGGGGCTTCCCCGGGGTGGAGCTTACCCCCTCGATGGTGAGCAATTATGTCAAGAAAGGAGTCATCTCCCACCCCGTCAAAAAGAAGTATTCCCGCGAGCAGCTGGCCGCTCTCCTCTACATCGTGCTGTCCAAGAACGTCCTCTCGCTGGAAAACATCGAGATGCTGTTCCGGATGCAGCGCGCCCACTGCACCGCCGCCGAGGCCTACGACTCCTTCTGCGACGAGGTGGAGAACTGCCTGCCCTTCATCTTCGGGGCCAGCTCCTCCATCCGCGACCTCGACCCCGACGCCAACGACGAAAAGCGGCTGCTGCGGGGCACCATCGTCGCGGCGGTGAATAAAATGTACCTCGACTGCTGCTTCGTCGCCATGCGGCAGGAGCAGGCCCTCTGGCCGGGGATACTGGGGGATCTGGAGTAGCCCTCTCAGTCTCGCTCCGCTCGCCAAGGCCGGGTTGCGGCATCGCGCAAGCGATGACGGAGAGGTTATCTTCGCTCCGGCTCACGGTCAGCCGTGACGGAGAGGTTATTCAGCAAAAAAGCACCCACCCTCCCGTTTCACGGGAAAGGATGGGTGCTTCTGTTTTATCCAGTCCTTAGACCTTACGCCTCCTGCAGCTCCCCACGGCTGGCGGCCTTGAGGTAGGCGAAGATGAAGCCGTCGAGGTCGCCGTCCATGACAGCGTCCACGTTGCCGGTCTCGTAGTTGGTGCGGTGGTCCTTGACCATGGTGTAGGGCATAAAGACGTAGGAGCGGATCTGGTGGCCCCATGCGATCTCGTTCTGGACGCCCTTGATGTCGTCGATCTTGTCCATATGCTGCTGCTTGGCGATCTGGTAGAGCTTTGCCTTCAGCATCTCCATGGCGTAGTCGCGGTTCTGGAACTGGCTGCGCTCGGTCTGGCAGGAGACCACGATGCCGGTGGGCTTATGGATGAGGCGGACGGCGGAGGAGGTCTTGTTGATGTGCTGGCCGCCCGCGCCGGAGGAGCGGTAGACCTGCATCTCGATGTCCTCGGGGCGGATGTCCACCTGAATGGTGTTGTCCAGCTCGGGCATCACTTCCAGCGAAGCAAAGCTGGTCTGACGGCGGGCGTTGGCGTCAAAGGGAGACACGCGCACCAGACGGTGCACACCGTTCTCGCTCTTGAGCAGGCCGTAGGCGTTGGCACCCTTCACCATCATGGAAGCGCTCTTCATGCCGGCTTCGTCGCCGTCCTGATAATCCAGAACCTCTACGGTCATGCCGTGGGTGGAAGCCCACTTGTTGTACATGCGGTACAGCATTTCGGCCCAGTCCTGTGCCTCGGTGCCGCCGGTACCAGCATGGAAGGTCAGGATGGCGTTGCTGTGGTCGTACTCACCGTTCAGCATGGTCATCAGCTGCAGCTCATCCACAGCCTTGCCCACGGCGTTGACGGCCTCTTCGGCCTCCGGCACCATCTCGGGATCGTACTCCTCGTCCAGCATGACCAGCATGGTCTCTGCGTCGTCGTAGAGGCCCTGCAGCTTCTCGAAGCGGTTCAGCTTGCCCTTCAGGTCGCCCACCTCGTCAAAGACCTTCTTGCTCAGCTCCGCGTCGTCGTAGAAGCCGGGGCGGGACATGGTGTGCTCCAGTTCCTGCACGCGCTTGCGGGAGGCATCGATGGCCAGCGCCTCTTCCAGGTCTTTCACAGCCTTGCCGTAGTCGGCCAGCTGTACTTTCAGTTCGTCCGTGGTGATCATCGTTTTATTCCTCTCGTCTCAATCTTTTGGGAGCATCCCCGGCAGACCCCCTCAGTCTCGCTCTGCTCGCCAAGGCCGGGTTGCGGCTCCCAGCGTCTGCTTCGCTGTCGCTTGCATCCTGCTGGCCGCTGCCCCAACAGCTCCTCCCTGTTTCCGCCGCTGGCGGCGGTCGTCGCCGTTGCCCCTTGTAGGGGAGCCTCTGGCGAAGAGGCGAGGCTTTCCGGTATGCCAAGGCCTCCCCTCGGTAGGGGAGGTGGCACGGCGAAGCCGTGACGGAGAGGTTGACTCCTGTCGGAAAGGTCAACTCCCAAAAGATACAGTTTATACACAGATACTTCATTAGTATACCCAGAATCCATGATAAAGTAAAGAGGAAAAAATGCCATCGTGCTGGAAATTTGAAGATTTCTGGCTTTTCTTTTCCGCATTTTAAGTGTATAATACTGATAACTACCCTATTCATTGGAGGATGTTATGCCAAAATACTATGGCTGTCCGTGTGAGGGCTGCGGCGAGCCGCTCACCCTTCAGGATGACATCGTGGTCTGCCCCGACTGCGGCGCGCCCTATCACCGCACCTGCTACGAGAAGCTGGGCCAGTGCATCCACCGCCCCGCCCATGCCGCCGGTTACGAGTGGAAGTTCCCCTACGAGGAGAGCCAGCTCCGCACCTGCCCGGCCTGCGGCGAGCGCACCCTGCGGGATGCAGAAAAATGCCGCTGCTGCGGCGCAGTGCTCCCCCCCGAGGAGCAGGAGCCGTCCCCTGTCTCCGACACCGCGGAGGACAGCTTCGACTACTCCCGGATGTACCGCCAGTTCGGCACTTCATCCGACCCGGAGAAGGAGTTTTTTGAGGACGCCTTCGGCAAAGAGGCCAAGATGGACGGCATCGCCCGTCAGGACTGGCTGGACTATATCGGCCCCGCCGCCCCCGCCTATCTGGCGGCCTACAGCCGGATGCAGCTGCAAAAGAGCAAGATCTCCATGAGCTTTTCGGCTCTGCTGTTCGGCCCCTTCTACTTCTTCTACCGCAAGGCGTGGAAGCCGGCCTTCGGCTTTCTGGCCGCTGAGCTTCTGCTGGCAGCGCCCACCTTTATCGAGATGCTGCAGCTCTCCGGCAGCACCTTCGCCCCGGCCCTCAGCGCTTCGGCTCTGACGGTATTTGCCCGGGTCTGCTCCCTTCTCAGCTTTCTGCTGATGCTGGTGCGGGGGATGTACGGCAAATGGCTCTACCGCCGCAGCGCGGCCAGCCGCATCCGCCGCATCCAGTCCGAGTTCCCCGACGCCCGCCAGCGGCAGGCTGTCCTCCGCGCACAGGGCGGCGTCAGCTTCGGGGCGGTCTTTCTCTGCATCCTGCTCCTGACCCTCGGCGGCAGCCTCTTTACCCTGCTGCTCGGCCCCGACCTGCAGGCCCTGCTCAACGCTTTTTACGGCTGATCGCACCCAGCCGTAAGACGATTATAGTGAAGGAGTTTGAATCATGAAAAAAGTCACCAAGGCAGTCATCCCCGCTGCGGGCCTCGGCACCCGCGTCCTGCCCGCCACCAAGGCCATGCCCAAGGGGATGCTCCCCCTCGTGGACAAGCCCGCCATCCAGTATCTGGTGGAGGAGGCCGTCCGCTCCGGCATCACCGACATCCTTATCATCGTGAGCCGCAATCAGGACATCATCCAGGACCACTTTGACCGCAGCCCCGAGCTGGAAGCAAAACTTGCCGCTCCCGGCAAGGAGAAGATGCTGGAAGAGTGCCTCGGCATCTCCAATCTGGCCAACATCTTCTTCGTCCGCCAGCACCAGACCCTTGGCCTCGGCCACGCCGTCAGCATGGCCAAGCCCTTCACCGGCGACGACCCCTTCGTGGTCATCTACGGCGATGACGTGATCTGGGGCGAGGACCCGGTCTGCGCTCAGCTGATCCGCGCCTACGAGGAGTTCGGCCGTCCGGTTGCCGGCGTGTCCGCCGTGCCTTGGGCCGACGTGAGCCGTTATTGCAGCCTCAAGACCACCCCCATCCATGACAACTACTTCTTTGTGGACGACATGATCGAGAAGCCCAAGAAGGGACAGGAGTTCAGCAACTACTCCATTCTTGGACGCGTGCTGCTGACGCCCGAGATCTACGAGATCCTTGCCCACACCAAGCCCGGCGCAGGCGGCGAGATCCAGCTGACCGATGCCATGGCCGAGTATGCCCGCACCCGCGGCGGCATGACGGCCGTAGAGTTCACCGGCAAGCACTACGACATGGGCAACAAGCTCAAGGTGGTGGAGGCTCAGGTGGAGCTGGCCCTGCAGCACCCGGAGATCGGTGAGGCCTTCCGCGCCTACCTGAAGGAGTTCTGCAAGACGCTGTAAGCACTAACAAAAGAAGAACCCCCTTGGAGGAACCAGCTCCGAGGGGGTTCTTTTCTTCTTTGTGAGACGAAATGGATCGCTCTACAATTACCTTTACATCCTTATTATATGCGATTCTGCGGAAAATTATTTTGATTGGGTTGATAAGCTCAGATTAGTCGCTCACGTAGGGCATCAGCGCAACGTGACGAGCACGCTTGATGGCCACGGTCAGGGCGCGCTGATGGAAAGCGCAGGTGCCGGTCACACGGCGGGGGATGATCTTTGCACGCTCAGAAACGTACTTACGCAGACGGGGCACGTCCTTGTAATCGATGGTGTCGATGCGATCGACACAGAAGCTGCAAACCTTCTTGCGGCCGCGGCGGATGGGGCGCGCGGGGCGAGAGCCTTCGGTTCTTTCAAAAGCCATTGCTTATTACCTCCTGTTGGATTTTTACGGTTCACACCGGTTCGGGATCAGAACGGCAGGTCGTCGCTGTCGTCGATGACGGCGAAGTCATCTGCATTGCCGGCGGAATAGCTGGGAGCTGCCTCCACAGCAGCCGGGCGGGCAGGGCTGCGTTCTGGTAGGACGGCGCAGCATTCTGATAGCTGCTGCCGCCCTGATTGCTGCCATTCGAGTTCTTGGGGCCTGCAAAGCTGATGTTGTTTGCCACGACCTCCACAGCCGTGCGGTTGTTCCCGTTCTTGTCCTGATACTGGCGGGTCTGGAGGCTGCCTTCGATGGCGATCAGACTGCCCTTCTGGAAATACTTGGAGACGAACTCTGCCTGCTGGCGCCATGCGACGATGTCGATGAAATCGGCCTGACGCTGCTCGCCCTGACGGGCAAAGTTGCGGTCACACGCAATGCGGAAGCTGCACACATTGGTGCCGCTCTGGGTGGTGCGAAGCTCGGGATCCGCCACGAGACGGCCCATGATCGCTACAACATTCAACATAATACGGACTCCTTTTTCGTCACGAAAAGATTACTCCTCGTGGGCAACGATCAGGCTGCGCATAACGCCCTCAGTGATCTTGTACACACGGTCGAGCTCAGCGGGGAAGCTGGGGTCAGCAGTGAAGTTGATCACGGTGTAGACGCCCTCCTCCTCATCGTTGATGGGATAGGCCAGACGGCGCTTGCCCCACTCATCGATGGAATCGATGGTACCGTTAGCCTCGATCAGGGACTTGAACTTACCGATGAGAGCGGAAGAAGCCTCCTCGTCGAGAGCAGCGCTGGTAATCAGCATGGTTTCGTACTTTGCCATTTTGTAGCACCTCCTTTTGGACTTAAGGGCCTCAAGGTTATGAGGCCAAGGGTACACAGACCGCGCGGCGTCGCGCAGGCTGTGCGGCGTGTCTGTTCAGACAGTAACTTATTATAGCAAGCCCAGCGAAAATTGTCAAGCTTTTCTGCGCGATTTTTTTCGCATTCTGCCCCGCCATTCTCTTTATGGTTTCCCGGTATGCCTGTCATATCTTCTTTACATGGTATTCTTGGCCGTTTCTGAGGCGGTTTTCCTTTACATTCCGGCGAGAGGAGTACTATAATAAAAAGCGTTCTTCTCCCCTTCCGCCCGCCTGCGCGGGGCAGGGCCTCTTCGGGGAGCGGGACGATTGCTAACGTCAAAGGAAGGATCATCTATGTATTCCATCTTCAGGAACCTCGCCATCATCCTCATCAGCGCCAAGTTCTTTGCGCTGCTGGCCCGCAAATGCCGGGCACCGCAGGTGGTGGGCGAGATCATCGCGGGCCTCGTCATCGGCCCCTGTCTGCTGAATCTCGTGCAGCCCAGCGACTCCATCGCCATTTTTGCCGAGATCGGCGTCGTGCTGCTGATGTTCACCACCGGCCTCGGCACCAACCTTCAGGAGCTGATGCGGGCCGGCCCCATCGCCACCCTCATCGCCTGCGTGGGCGTGGCGGTGCCTCTGGCGGGCGGCACCCTGCTCTACAGCCTCTTCTACGGCTTTGCGGCGGTGGGCAGCACCGAGTTCTACCGTGCCCTCTTCATCGGCACCATCATGACGGCCACCAGCGTCTCCATCACCGTCGCCACCCTGCAGGAGCTGGGCAAGCTCAAGAGCTTCCTCGGCACCACCATCGTCAGCGCCGCCGTCATTGATGATGTCATCGGCATCGTGGTGCTCACCTGTGTGCTGGGTGCCAGCGGCGGCACAGACACCAGCCTCGTCGATGTGCTGATGGACACCGTCCTCTTCTTCATCGCAGCCATCGTCATCGGCCTTATCATCCACAAGGCCATGCTCTGGCTGGACCATCGCAACCCCCACACCCAGCGCATCACCATCGTCAGCCTCGCCTTCTGCTTTGCGATGGCCTACATCGCCGAGCAGTATTTCGGCATCGCCGACATCACGGGCGCTTACATCGCGGGCATCGTGCTCTGCTCCCTCGAAGATGCGCCCTACATCGAGCGCCGGGTGGACATCAGCAGCTACACCCTCTTCGCCCCCGTCTTCTTCGCCAGCATCGGCCTCAAGACCGACATCAGCGGCCTGACACCCACCATCCTGCTGTTCAGCGCCTGCTTCGTGGTGGTGGCCCTCATCACCAAGATCATCGGCTGCGGCCTCGCCGCGAAAGTCTGCCGCTTCAGCTGGCCGGACTCCCTCAAGGTGGGCGTCGGCATGATGACCCGCGGCGAGGTGGCCCTCATCGTGGCCCAGAAGGGCCTCGGCGTGGGGGTGGTGGACCCTGTCTTCTTCACCGCAGTCATCCTCCTCATCGTCGTGTCCTCTATCATCACGCCGCTGGCGCTGAAGGGGCTGTTTGCGAAGGGTTAAGCCGCCGCAGGAGGAAAGCCTCTCCCTTTGTCACCGAAGGTGACGGAGAGGGCAAGCCCGTCTTCCAAGAGCATCTACACAGCGATACGCACCGGCTTTTGTCAGAGCGATGCTATCGCTGTGTTTTTGTTTTTCTGTAACGGCCTTGCCCTCTCAGGCGCTTCGCGCCAGCTCCCCCATAGGGGGAGCCACTGGCGTGTCGGGCTACTTTCCGCTGACCGCTGAAAGCCCAATATGGCATAAAATATAGGCTGACCATCTTGCAGGTCTTGAAGCTCCAGGCACCTGCCGGGACATCGGCACGGATGCCGCCGCCGTTCATGACCGCGATATCGCAGTGCAGCTCTTCGATCTCATTGAAGTAGGCGTAGATGCCGTCGGCCACAAAGTCGCCGAGGTTGGTCTCTGCCGAGCGGATGCGGCGCTTGCCGGTCTCTGCATCGCTGATATAGAACTCGCCGTCGCCCACTGCGATCTCCTCGCCCAGCATATCGTCCACATCGGCGACCCACTCTTTGGCAATGGCATCCACCACCGGGTCCGCGCCCTCATAGGTGGAGATGAGCGTGGTGGTAATGGTGCCTACAGCGCTCCGGGTTGATGGTCATGCAGCCGATATTCTTAAAGTAGGAGCCGGTCTGGGTCAGTAACACAGGGGTACCTGCGGCATCGGCAACCGTCTCACCCGCCATCACCGTGTGGGAATGGCCGTCGATGAACGCGTTGAAGCCGGTGGTGTGGGCAATGACATCCTTGCTGGTCCAGGGGAGCAGACGAGGGATCGACACCCAGATGGCCCAGGCCGATGATGATGTCTGCGCCAAGGGTCTTGGCCTTGTCGATGGCCTTCTGGACGGCGTCGTACAGCTTTGCCGTCGTCACCGCCCAGAATGTCGTAGATGTACTTGGTCTGCTTGGCGTTCATGAAGTAGGCCGGGGTGGATTTGGTAAAGGACTCGGGGGTGGTGATGCCCACGAATGCAATCCATTTGCCGCCTGACGGGGAACAGCTTGAGGCGGGCAGGACGCGCAGACCGCTGCGCAGGTCGATCCAGTTGCAGGAAACGTACGGAAAATCCGCTTCCTTGAGGACCATTTTTGCGCGGGCCATGCCATAGTCGAACTCGTGGTTGCCCAGGATGGCCACATCATAGCCCGCCTCGTTCATCAGCTCGATGATGGTCGCGCCGTTGTCCATCGAGCCGTAGGCGGTACCCTGAATGTGGTCGCCTGCGTCCACCAGCAGCACGGGCTTGCCCTCCTCGACGTAGCTCTGCTTGAGGGCTGCGATGGAAGCATAGGTCAGCTCCGGGGACTTGTTATCAATGTAAGTGTGTACGTCGTTGGTATAAAGGATGGTGACAGCGGCACCTTGCCCGTTTGCCAAAACCGGCCGAAGCCTGAGGAACGGCAGCAGCCATGGCCGAGGCAGCGGCGGTGACACCGGCGGCCTTCAGGAAATTGCGGCGAGAGATAAAGTGTTTCACGAAAATGACCTCCTTTATGTTCCAGACCAATTTTTACGGCACAGCCTCTCTTTTCTGCTGTGCCGCATTCTTTGCTCTAAGCTTACCACAGAACCGCCGCTTCCGGCAAGCCCAAAATGGTCAAATCCTGCGTAAAATTCATTCTTTAAAAGTACGACTTTTTATGAAATTCTCGAAAAAACAAAGCACAAAAGACCGGGCGCTGCTTCCTGCCTCAGGGAGAACAAAGCCCGGTTTTTCCGAAAAGAGGAACGAAAAAACAGGTCCGGGAAACATCAGATCGCGTTATATTTCTTGAGGAATTTTTCGAGGTCGGTGCCCTCGATCTTTTTCAGCGCTTCCTTCAGGGCAAGTTTCTTTACAAACGGCAGCTCCATATCCGTGAGCTTCCTGCCGTCCCGGAGCTTGACCGCCGCGTCGAGCAGGGCGCGGACGTCGTAGGTGCTGCCCCAGACCTCCGGCACGCCCCGGTCAATGCTGAGCAGGCTGTACACCGCCACCATACCGGTGCGCATGGAATACTCCGTGGTGAAGATGGTATCCCGGCGTCTCGGCAAACTGGCCCAAAAATGCGAAGTTGACAGCGTCTTTCGGCACCACGTCGGGCCGGTCACCAATGGCGCGGGGCATGAAGAACGCATCAATATAGGGCATCATGACCGGCACTGTGTTGGCGCTGTGCTCGGCCATTCCTCGATCTTGTCCGTCGGCACGCCCAGATGGTACAGCCACTCCATGCAGATCTCCTTGCCGGTGCAATCCCGCATGGATTTCTTGACATAATCGCCGGGCTTATCGCTGAACAGGCCGTAGACCCAGACGCAGAGCTGGTTTTGGGCTGATCCCGGAACTGCTGTTGGCGATTAAGAGTCCAGCTGAGGAGCCAGCTGGAATCCTTGACCGTGACGATGCCGCCCGTGACGGTATGGCCGCTGAACGGATCCCGCTTGCAAATTTTTTCGATATACTGCGGGATGGTATCGTCCAGCGTGGTGATGGTCGCGCTCTCCCAGTTGGATTCCTCGGGTTTGGAGCAGAACTTATCCGGGTTGCCGAACGAGGGGTCCTGCGCCGCGACCCGCCGCCAGAGATCCCAGCCATTGCCCGGTTTGATGGTGGGGTCAAAGCCCGCCGCCTTGTCCTGCGCACCCACGGTACAGCTCTCCCACACAGCCGCCGTTGGTAATGAAAAGCAGATCGTTCTCGGTCAGGTCGATGGTCTCCACCTGGCCCTTATGGTCTACCGTGATGGAGCTGGCCTGCTTGCGGCCGATTTCAATGTTGAACTGCACATCCGTTACCTTTGTCTCATAAAAGAACTGGACGCCGTGGTCTTTCAGGTAACAGGTCATGGGCAGGATGATGGACTCATACTGGTTATACCGGGTGAAACGCAGGGCCGTGAAATCCGGCAGACCGCCGATGTGGTGGATATACCGCTTGAGGTAGAGTTTCATTTCCAGAGCACTGTGCCAGTTCTCAAAGGCGAACATGGTGCGCCAGTAAAGCCAGAAGTTGGAGGAGAAAACCTCCTCGTCAAAAAACATCGGTGATCTTTTTATCCTGCAATTGCTCGTCCGGGGTGAAGAAGAGTTTCATGATCTCCAGCGCGCCCTGATCCGAGATGGCAAATTTGCCGTCCGTGTGGGCGTCCTGGCCCGTTTCTCCGTCGCGCGGCAAAGGGAGGAATTGGGGTCGGCCTTGTTCAGCCAGTAATACTCGTCCAGCACGCTGGCCCCCTCGGTTTCCAGCGACGGGATCGAGCGCAGCAGATCCCACATGACCTCAAAATGGTTGTCCATCTCGCGGCCGCCCCGCATGACATAGCCGATATCATATTGATAGCCATCGCAGGCACCGCCTGGGATGGGATGCAAAAAAATGCCTCATAGTTGCCACTGGAATAGTACATCGATGAGCCAACCTCAGGTGAGCACGACGCATGCGTAGGAACTGTGCGCTTTGCGTCGGCACAGACCTCCGGGGACGCGCTCCCGCCGATGGGCCGGGGCTGTGACGACGCTGAAGATCATCTGCCAGCCGCCCTCCGGCGTGTGGAGATGGGGGTCGTCGTACATCGCGTCGGGCGGCTGGTCGGTGACGAGGCCGTTGACTTTCACCCCGCCGTCCTCGTCCAGCAGCCAGAAATGATCCGGGTAGACGGCCACCCGCCCGGCGATGCTCTGCCGGGACGCCCCCTCGGCGGGCGGATAGGATGCCGCTTCGATGTTGATGGTTTCTGTGATTGACGGATGCTCATGTTTTTTTTGGCGGGGCGACCTCGAAGTCGATCTTGCCCAGATTGACGTCGGCGCGGACGATGGTGATCATCATCTTGTCGCCGAGGCTCCAGGTCTTGCCGGAAGCGGGGTCGGTCAGACGGACGCCCTCGGTGAGGTTGGTGCCGGAGGGGGTCAGGCTGGAAGCGGGCACGAAGCCCTCCACACCATTTTCCAATTCCACAAACAGGCCGCGCTGGGTCACACCGGAAGATGGTGCCCTCGTAGCACTCGCCCAGATGACGGCGGGCATATTCAGCCTTGTAGCAATCCTCGGCCTTGCGCTCGATCTGCATGGCGATGACCTCGCGCTCGCTGGACTGCTTGGAGGCTTTCTCCGCGAAATCGCTGTAGCGGAGGATCATGGTCTCCTTCTCCGTACCCTGCCTTGAGCATATCGGTCATGATGCGATGGATGGCCAGATCAGGGTAGCGGCGGATGGGGCTGGTGAAGTGGGCGTAATCCTTGAGCACCAGACCATAGTGGCCCTTGGGCTTCTCTTCGTAGAGAGCCTTGGACATACAGCGGAGCATACCGGTGTTGATGATCTGCTCATAGGGGGTGCCCCGCACCCCCTCGAGGATGGCGCTCAGCTCCTTGGGCGTGGGAACGTCCTTGGCGAAGTGGTCATTGATGCCGCAGGCCTGCAGCAGAGCGTGGAGACGTTCCAGCTTCTCAGCGTTCGGCTCCTCGTGGACGCGGTAGACGAAGGGGATCTGCTTGACGCGGGCAAAGTGGGCGGCGCACTGGTTGGCCAGCAGCATGAACTCCTCGATCATGCTCTCGCTCTCGCCGGAAGTGCGCTTCTTGACGTCGATACAACGGCCATTCTCGTCGAGGATGAGCTTGACCTCACCGCTCTCGATGTCCATGCACCCCGCTCCTTGCGCAGGCGGGCGCGGTGGCCGTACAGCTCCTTCATGGCGGGGAGCTGGTCGATGACGTCGGCATACTTTGCCTTGATCTCGGCGTCGGCAGTCCCGGCCAGCAGGGCGTTGATCTCGGAGTACACGCCCTTGACGCGGCTGCGGATGATGGACTTGACGAAACGGTAATCGGTCAGATTGCCGTCTTGATCCAGCCGCATCAGGCAGGAGAACGCCAGACGCAGCTCGTTCTCGTTCAGGCTGCAGATGCCGTTGGACAGGGCCTTGGGCAGCATCGGAACGACCTGATCTGCGTAATAGACGCTGGTAGCGCGGCTGAACGCCTCGTTGTCCAGCTCAGAGCCGGGCTTGACGTAGTTGGAGACGTCGGCGATGTGGACGCCCAGCTCGAAGCCGCCGTCAGAGGTGCGGGTCAGGCTGACGGCATCGTCGATGTCCTTGGTCTCGGCGCTGTCGATGGTGAAGATGGGCAGGGCGCGCAGGTCCATCCGGCCCTCGCAGTCCTTCTCGGAGATCTCTGCCCCCTCGAACTTCTTGGCCTCCTCCCGGACCTTATCCGGGAAGCGGGTGCGGATGTCCTTGGCGTAGAGCAGGGCCTTGGCGCAACGCTTGGCCTCGTCGGAGCTGCCGAAGCGCATGGCGACGCCCACCCGGTGATCCTCCTGCCGGTTGCCGCGGTTCAGGATCTCGACGGCCACCTTGTCGCCGTCCTTTGCGCCGCCCTCGCAGTCCCGGGCCAGCGGCATGGTGATGGCCGGGCAGTCGTCCGGCACGAAGCGCAGACGGCCCTCGACCCGGCGCACAGTGCCGACCAGGTCGTTCTTCTCGGTCAGGATGGCGAGGATCGCGCCCTCGTCGCTGCCCTCCACACGGGGATGCTCGAACTTCTCCACCAGCACATCGTCGCCGGGCATTGCGCCCTTGGTGAAGCGGCCGGGGATGAAGATGTCGCTGGTGCCGTCCTCTAGCATGACGAAGGCAAAGTTCTTGCCCAGCTTGACCACCTTGCACAGCAGAGCCTTGTCGGCACGGCCGGAGCGGACGGTAAAGAACACGCCCTGACGCTGGCAGACGACAGCCTCTCGCACCAGTTCGTCCAGAGCTTCCATCACCTTGCGGTCTGCGCCGCGCTCGCCGCCGAACTTCTGCTTCAGCTCTTTGACGGTGCAGGGCTGGTTCTGGATGGCGTGTTCGATCTTATCGCGCATTGACATAAATTTTCTTTCTCCTTAACTACCTTGGCCCGCCCTCCCACCGGGGCGCGGCTCTTCCCTCTTATCCATACAAACAGAAAAACAGCCCCGCTTTCATCACGGGGCTGCGGGCGCGTACTCAGGCCAGACGGCTTGCGAACACGCAGGCCAGGATCGCCACCACAAAGAAGACGATGCCTGCAATGCGGGTCACTTTCGCCAGCATCTGTCCGCAGGGGTCAGACGGGCGTTGTTTGCGCCGTAAGCGCTGCCGTTGATGACACCAGCCAGACCCTGACCGTGGGTATGCTGCATCAGGGTGAGGGCAAAGATGACCACCGAGACGACGAGCAGAATGACGCCGCCGACGATTTCAATGACAGCCATGGATGAAACGCTCCTTTTATTGTTAAATTTGGATAACAAACATACAGATACAAGTATATAGTAACATACCTCGGCCAAAAAAGCAAGCAGAAAAGCAAAACTACCCATCCTCTCCCGGCGCCAGTGCGTCGCACAGGCGGGCAAAGACGGCTGCGCTGGACACCTCCGGCTCTGTCTGGGCGTCCTGCATCACCACGATGGTCCATCGTGGCTTTTCTGCCGGGTAAAAACCGGCGAACCAGTAGTTTTTCAGCTCTTCGCCGTCCCGGAACTGGCCGGTCTGGGCGGTGCCGGTCTTTCCGGCGGCAGTGCCCTCCGCAGGGGCCGCCTGCTGGCCCGTCCCCTCCGCCACGACGCCCGCCAGCAGGCCTTGCAGCCTCTTTGCCGTCTCTTCGGAAAACACCCGCCAGGCCGAGGTATGGGCCAGCGGCGCAAGCTCCTCGCCGGTGGCCTCGTCCACGACACACTCCACGAAAAGGGGGGTGCGGTAGACGCCGCCCGCCGCGATGGCATTCATCATCCCGGCCACCTGCAAAGGCGTCGCCAGAAGCTCCCCCTGTCCGAAGCAGAAGTTCGCAAACTGCCCCTCGTTTTCGAGTGTCTCTGCTTCGGGCAGAACGCCCGCCGAGGCCCGCAGCCCCGCCGCGATGTCCTGCCCCTTCCCGAAGCCCAGCGCCGCCGCCATCTGCCGGACCCGCTCCGGCCCGAGACGCCGCCCCAGCTCGATGAAGTAGCCGTTGCAGCTCTTTTCCAGCGCGCCGCCCAGCCCCACAAGGCCGTGGGGCACGCTTCCGGCGCAGCGATAGACCTGTCCGTTCCGGCTGTCATACCCCGGGCAGTCCCGGGCGAAGTCCCCTTCTCCTGCTTCCAGCGCCGCTGCCGCCAGCACCGGCTTGAAGACCGAGCCGACCGCATAGGCCGAGAGGGCGCGGTTCAGGAGCGGGCTGTCCGGGGCCGTCAGGCTCCCGCCCACATGGGCCGGGTCAAAGCCGGGCCGGCTGACACAGGCCCGCACCTTGCCGCTGCCGGCCTCCAGGATCAGGATGCACCCGGCGGCCATGCTCTCTGCCGCCACCCCCTCTGCGGCCCGCTGGATGCTGCGGGAGAGGGTCAGCCGCACCCCCTGCGCGGCGGAGGATGCCTTTTCCAGCACCGGCTCACTGCCCCGCCGCAGACGCCCCTGCGCCGTGACCGCGCACCGGAGGATGTCCTGCCCGCCGGTGGAAAGGATGTCGTCCAGCGCCGCCTCAAGGCCCGCTGCGCCGTGGCCCTCGCTGTCCAGGTAGCCGATGAGCTGTTCTGCCAGCGGGGCAGCGGCATACCGCCGGGGAACGGCATAGCACCGCACGCCCAGCCCGCTTACATCCTGCACCACGTCCAGCAGAAAGGGCCGGGAAGTATTCCGCTCCCGGTAAAGCCTGGCCTGCCCGTCGGCGTCCGCGTAGGGGTAGAGCCGCGCATAACTGCCCTCCACCCGGGAAGCAGAGGGCCAGCCACTGCTCCGAAAGCCCCGTCAGCGGCAGACCGCCGCAGTCGTAAAAGTTTCCCCGCGCCGCAGGCAGGCGCAGGACGGCCTCGCTCTGCGCCGATGCCCGCGCTGCGTATCCGGTGTTCGAGCAGAGCCAGTACA
>VOFD01002389.1_pt1 | contig 43908 bp, 50 predicted proteins | sample 5384101 | NCBI WGS metagenome assembly VOFD01 (sample SAMN12384723, study PRJNA508395) | human gut metagenome | isolation source: healthy gut C | host: Homo sapiens
GTCAGCCACGATGGAAAGGTTTTCCCGGGCAGTCAGGTGCAGGTAACCGGAGGGGGATTCGATCAGACTGCCGGTCTGCCGCAGCAGGGCAATACGGTTTGCTTCGTTCAGGGTGTGCCCCAGCAGTTCCACACTGCCACCGGTGGGGTGTACAAGCCCCAACAGCATCTTCATAGTGGTGGATTTGCCCGCACCGTTGGGGCCTAAAAAGCCGTAGACACAGCCCTCCGGGACAGTCAGATTCAAATGATCCACCACTGGACGGCCATGGTAGCTTTTGCAAAGGGCATGGGTCTCGATCACAGGTTTCATAAATGGTCTCCTTTCGCATTCATGGTTTTCGGAACGATGCCAGAATACACCGCTGCCTTAAACTGACCGGAAGCGCAGCTTAATTTACCCTTAAATTTGCAGGTGTTTTCCGCTGCGGCGCGAAAAGTGTGGTATAGTAAAGGCGGGAAAGGAGAACTGCCCTTATGGATACCGTTTATGATGCAAAGCTCCTGCTTGTGGACGACAACGCCGAGCTGCTGGCACTGCTGTGTGAGCAGCTGCGAGGCGCAGGATATGGCCATATCAGAACCGCCCAAAGCTGCGTCGCTGCCCGCGCCTGTTTTGCGGCAGAGCAGCCGGAGCTGATGATCCTGGATATCAACCTGCCGGATGGGGATGGATTTTCGCTGTTCCGGGCGCTGCGGGCAAAAGCGGATGTCCCGGCATTGTTCCTCTCCGCACGGGATGCGGATGCCGACCGTCTGTTCGGGCTGGGTCTTGGCGCAGACGACTACCTGACCAAGCCTTTTCTGATGCAGGAGCTGCTGCTGCGGGTGCAGCATATTTTGCAGCGGGCGTACCGGGCAGAGCTGTCCCGTACAAAACCGGCACCTTTGCAACTGGGGGAGCGGTGCGTAGACCTGAATGATGCCATTGTTACCCTGCCGGAGGGCAAAACACTGGCGCTGACCGCTACCGAGCTTGATGTACATTTGATGTTTGGGCTAAACAGGCAAGATTGTGGGTTCGAACCCGGCCATTTTCCCCTTTGCATAAAAATCAGGTGCAGTTTTCAGGTGCTGATTTTGGCTCTGCACATTTTTGCACACTTTTTGCACACCGGAATAGCTGGATAACAGATGCAAAACGGAACAACATGTGCGGATAATGCAAAGGATTTGAGTCACCGTTGCCATAACAACGGACAGGTCAAGGTAGTTGTGTTAAACTCTTGGTTAGAGATGTCTAATTAAAAGGCATCATTATTATACGGTATAAAGTTTGAAATGTCAAACCCTATAACGTTCAGGGGTGATATCGAAGGAGTGACACAATGCTTTCGTTGGGAATGGATATCGGTACATCAACGGTCAAGTTGGTGCTGTTGAAAAATCAAGAAATTGAAAAGCAGTGGATGGCGGTGCATCACGGCAACCCTTTTGTCTGCCTGAAAAAGGTCTTTCCACGTTGGAACTGGCAATGGATACTCCGTTTTCACTCTGCGTGACCGGCAGCAATACGGAGGCCTTGTTAGAGCGTGATTCAACCATTCCCTCTTTGGGCGACATTCCAGCCATCGTCGAGGGTGTGCGCCAGATTGTTCCGCAGGCTGGTTCGGTCATTGAAATCGGCAGTCAGGGTGCGCGATTCATCACGGATTTGCAGAGCCGTGCACCGCAGTTCGCAGTCAACGAACACTGCGCGGGCGGTACAGGTTCGTTCTTTGAAGACCAGATGTCTCGCGTGGGCTGCAGGCTGGGAGATTACTCTTCGCTGGTAGAGCAGGCACAGAGTGTTCCGCGTCTTTCCGGTCGGTGCGCCGTCTTTGCCAAAACAGATATCATCCACCGCCAGCAGGAAGGAGCTGCTACGCCGGATATTCTTCTGGGTCTGTGCTATGCGATGATCCGCAACTACAAAGCTACCATCGTGCGTCGGCTTCCGGTCTGCAAAGCCAGTAGTATTCTGCGGCGGCGTGACCTGCAACACCGGTGTGATACGGGCTATCCGGGAAGTGTTCGGCCTGACCGAAGAAGAGCTCATCGTTCCGGAGTTTGCCCGATATGAAGCGGCTCTTGGTGCTGCACTCAAAGCATCCGGCTCGTTCACGTTACGTCAACTGAATGATTCTCTGGACCGTACACTAACAACACACCACACGGTCGGAACATTGCCCAGACTGGAACTGCGCCCCGGCACGAGCCTTGCGGAGCCAAACGCTACCAAGATCATTCCAGAAAGTGGCTGCGCATTGGGCATCGACATCGGTTCTACCAGTACCGATCTTGTTCTGGTCGGTGCTGACGGTGAACTGGTAGACTTTCAATATCTGCGCACCGCAGGTGACCCGGAAGGAGCTGTCCGCAAAGGCCTTGCAAGTATTCGCCAGCGGTTTGGTGATATCCGGTTCACCGCAGTCGGTGTGACCGTTCAGGACGAGAGCGCGTCGGCAAACGCATCGGAGCAGATGCTGTCCGGGATGAGATCACTGCGCAAGCCAAAGGGAGCTGCTCATTGGGTGCCGGAAGTCGATACCGTGTTTGAGATTGGCGGACAGGATAGCAAATACATCAGCATCCAGAACGGTGAAGTTGTGGATTTTCAGATGAACAAGATCTGCGCTGCCGGTACCGGTTCTTTTGTGGAAGAACAAGCTGCCCGTATGGGCATCCCACTGGCGGAGTTTGGCCCATTGGCCTTATCCTCTGAACATCCGGCATCCTTGGGAGAACGGTGCACGGTGTTTATCGAAACGGCCATTGCGTCCGCTTCCGCTGAAGGTATTTCACGGGCGGACATTGCCGCAGGCCTTTGTCACTCCATCGTGCAGAACTACCTGCACAAAGTGGTCGGCTCCAAGCCTGTGGGGCAGCACATCGTTTTGCAGGGCGGTGTCGATTACAACCCCGGCATTGTGGCGGCATTCCAATCCGCTTATGGCGACCGCGTACAGGTCAGCCCGGTCTTTTCTATCAGTGGTGCGTATGGCGTGGCTCTTCTGGCACAGGAAGCGGTGGGCGATGCACCCAGCCGATTTGTGGGATTCGACAGCCCGGCAAAGGATGCAGACGACAGCCGCAGCGCGGAGATCCAGAAGAACATTGACTTCTACAAGCAGGCGGACAAACTGCTTTTGGAGGGTTATACCGGTAAACGTGACCCACGTAAAAAGACCGTAGGTGTGCCTTTTGCGTTGATGATCCACAAATTCTTCCCCATGGCAAATGCCTTCTTTACCTCGTTGGGCTTCAATGTCGTCCTGACTGACCCCACCTAGTGAGGAAACGATCCGGCTGGCTCAGCAGACCGCACAAGGGGAGACCTGCTACCCGGTCAAACTTATTTACGGCCATATGCAGCAGCTCATCGACCAAAAAGTAGATTATATCTTCCTGCCCACCATCCACACCATGAAACACGAAAAGAGCCGTGTGAAACACAACTACGGCTGCGTCTATATGCAGACGGCAGCCGCATCCATTGCCAACGCTCTGGACATTGAGAGCAAGGGCATCACCTTGCTCAGCCCGGTATTTGATCTGGACTTCGGGCAGGAAGCCATGGCATCTGCAATGCTGGGACTGAGCAAGATTTTAGGAATCCCGAAACCGTTTTGTGCCAAAGCGCTGCTCAGCGGTGCCATGGCAGTGCGCCGCCATACCGCCGCCGTGGAAAAACAGGGCAAAGCTCTGCTGGCGACCCTGAGACCGGACGATAAAGTGTTGGTGCTCATCACCCGCAACTACGGCGTTTCCGACCCCATCCTGAACATGGGCATCCCGGAACTGCTGTTGGAACGGGGCTATAAAGGTCATCACGCTGAGCCACCTGCCCGGTCATGCGCTGGACATTGCGGACGAGTACGAAAATCTGTATTATCCGTTCGGACAGCACATCCTGTCCGGCGCAAAGCTCATCGCTCATCATCCGAACCTGTATGCGGTGTATCTGACCAACCACGGCTGCGGCCCGGATACCATGCTGTCCCATCTGTTCAAGCAGGAAATGGGGGATAAGCCCTACTTGCAGATCGAAGTGGACGAGCACTTTTCCAATGTGGGTGTCATCACCCGCATTGAAGCCTTCCTGAACAGCCTGCAGCACCGCCCGGCGGAGGCTCTGCCGATAGATTTCAACATCGAGCAGGTCGATATTCATCCCTGCCATCTGGCACAGACACCATCCCCCAATGTGCCACTCTATCTTCCAGCGATGGGTGCTTATACGCCCTATCTGGCCGCATATTTCAAACAGCAAGGGGCAGACCCCTACGAGCTGCCGCACCTGACGGACGATATTCTGAGCCTTGGCCGAGCGGAGACGAGTGCAAAAGAATACCTGCCTTTCCCGGCACTGCTGGGCAGTATCCTTGCTGAGCGTAAAAACGACCACGCACATGCGCAGTTCCTAATTCCGCAGACGCAGGGTGCGGAGGCAGACGGTCAATACGCCCGTGTCATCCGTGCTGTGTTGGACCGCAGAAAAGAGCAGAATGCTCAACTGGTCAGCCCAATGCTGGAAACACTGCCCGAAATGGCGCAGAACTGTGACGCACTCTTCCGCGCACTGTTGGCGGGAGATATCCTCTATGCCGCCCCGGTAGACCAACGTGCAGACATGGCAGCACAGTGGGATGCTCTGCCCGGCTGGGAGCAGCTGCACACAGCGGCGAGAGAGATCGGCGCACTTCCCGCAAAAGGCCGCCGCATTGCCGCGGTTGGTACGCCGCTCTGCCTGACAGAACTGGACAGCGGCGTACTTGCCGCGCTGGAAGCCGAAGGCAAACAGGTGTTTCGCGCCCCGCTCAGCGAGGCGCTCTGGTTTCTTTGGAAAGACAATTTGGATGAAAACAAACCATCGGCTGGTTGGCTTGACCAGATGCAGAGGCAGATGCAGACCCTTGGGAATGAACTTGGAGCGCACAGTGCCTTTGCGGAAGACGCTGAAACACTGTTCCTCATTGCGGACTCTGCCTTGCCGAATTTTTCAGGCGGGAACGGTCGATATCGGTACGCCAAGGCCGTGGAGCTTTCTAACCGTACCAATGCAGTGCTGACCCTTGCACCCCGGTATGAAAATACAGCGATGATTCTGGATATGCGCGGCCTGCACGATGCCTGTCGGGCTCCGCTGTTCCAGATTTCCCTTGATAATGACTGGGATGAAACTGCATGGAGCCGCCTGCGTTCGTTCCTCTACTACTGCTGAATCTGGCAGACGCAAAGAACCCGTCCGGTACGTCCGGACGGGTTCTTTGCGTCTGTTGTGAAACAGAAAAGCGCTTATTCGATGACCAGCAGCAGGCTCATTTTGAATTTGCCCTGTGCAGTGACGCTGTGCAGGCCGTTTTTGTCAAAACGGAAGCTCTGGCCTGCGGTCAGCTCGTAATCCTTGCCCTCATAGCCGATGATGGCTTTGCCTTCCAGCGCGGTCAGGATGGCGTTGCCGGGTGCACGGTGCGGAGTCAGGCCGGTGCCCTCGTCAAAGGCCATCAGGACAAATTTCATGTTGTCGGCATGAGCGAGGTCCAGGTTGGCGATGCTGCCCTCTTCGTAAGAGATCAGGTCCTTCAGTTCGGTGGGCTGGCCTGCTTTGAGGATGTTGTTCATGGTAAAATTCTCCTTTTTCAAAATGATTTCGGTATAGATCATTCCACTGTCGGTTTTTGTGCCGCACAGTGTTTTCGGCGGTACATACAGCACTTCTCCGGGTTTGACAGACACTTCCTGCCCATCGACTCCCAGAAGAAACTTGCCGTTTCCCTCACCACCCAGATAAAGAGTGGTGCAGTCATAGTATTCGGGGTAATAGAAGTGCCTGCGCCCAAGGAAAACCATGTTATCGGCACTCCATAGCCCAGTCCGGAAGGTCGGGAAACGGTCATAGCATCCCGGATCGGGCGAACCTGAGAAAGTGTAAAACGGACATTGTTCATACAGCAGTTTCCTCCCGCAGAGCAACCGGAACGATGCTGCGCACCGACCGCCCCTGATAATGCAGTTCATCCACCAGCACCTGAACATCAAAAGAATACGAGATGTTCTCCTCGTTCAAGATCTCCGCAGCTGGACCGTAGAAAAATTCGCCTTTGCGGTTCAGCATCAGGGCTTCGTCCGCTACGCTCATAGCATTGGTGGGATAGTGGGTATTCATGATGGCACTGATGCCGGATTCATGCGCCAGCGCTCCACCATATTCAGTACTAAGATCTGATTGTGGAAATCCAGACCTGTTTCCGGCTCGTCGAGAATGATCAGCTTCGGCTCGTTGATGAGTGCGCGCGCAATCAGTACCATCTGAAGTTCTCCGCCGCTCATCCGGTTGCAGTCTTTGTTGGCAAGACTGGTGATCCCAACTCGTTCCATCATGGCTTCCGCCATTTCGATTTCCTCTTTGCCGGGTTGCTGAAAGGTTCCGAGATGCGCACTGCGCCCCAGCAGAACCATTTCCAGACCGGTGTAGGAAAAAGCGAAGCCACGGGACTGCGGGATGTAGGAAATAGTGCTCCACACTTCCTTCGGCTTCAGGGTGTGGATATCCTTATCATAGAGCAGGGTCTTGCCGCTGTGCCACGGCAGCAGACCGATCATACATTTGAGCAAAGTGGTCTTGCCGATGCCGTTTGGTCCAAGAATTGCAAGGATGTGTCCTTCTTCCAGGCTCAAATTGATGTTTTCGAGAATCACAGGCTGCTTCGGGTAGCCGAAGCAACCGTTCTGCACTTCTAAGATCATTGCAGATTGCTCCTTGTTTTATTCAGCAGAGAAATAAATGCCGGCGCACCGATGATAGCGGTGAGAATGGAAAGGGGCAGCTCGATGATGCTGATGCTGCGGGACAGGGTATCGATCAGGATCATAAAGCTGGCTCCCAGACTGAGACTAAGGGGCACCACATAACGGTTGTTGCTTCCTACCAGCATCCGGGATGCGTGCGGGATCAGCAGACCGATCCAGCCCACCTGACCGCACATGGAAACGGCTGAAGCCGTGACCAGCGTAGATGCAACAATGAACAGCATCCGGGTCTGTTTGATGTTGATGCCGCTGGCGCGGGCTTCGTCATCGCTCAGGGAGAGGATATTCAACCGCCAGCGCAGCAGATAGATGATGATGATTCCAGCAACGATAAGTGGGCAGCCGATGAGGATCTTCTGGTAGCTGGCACTGGTAAAACTGCCCATCAGCCAGTAGGTGATCTCCGGCAGCTTGTCCTGCGGATCAGCCGTATACTTGAGCAGCGAACCCAGTGCGTTGAACAGAGAGGATGCAATCGTGCCGGCCAGAACCAGATAAACCATAGAACGCCCATCACTCTTGCCTGCGATTTTCAGAGTAAAACAGACGGAAATCAGGCCAAAGACCAAGGCAATGAGCTGTGTTTCCAGAATGCTGCACGACAGAATGATGGCCAGAATTGCGCCCACACAGGTGCCGCTGGTCACGCCCAGAATGTCCGGCGTGGCAAGCGGATTGGAGAATAAGGATTGATAGGTATTGCCTGCACAAGACAGACCTGCGCCGACGATGATGGCCATCAGAATGCGGGGCAGCCGCAGATTGATGACGATGGAGTAGTTCTGTACATTTGAGGTGCTCTCACCCGTCAGAGCAGTGCGCAAAGCTGTGAGAACTTCGCCTACCGGAACATTCATTCGCCCAAAGCACAGGCAGATGAGTGCGGTCACAAGGGGAAAAGCGAACATCAACACCACGGCCAGAGGAGTGAACCGGCCTTTTTTTATCCAGATGGTATCTTTCATCAGTACAGCAGCATTTCCTCCAACTCGTCATCTGTCACATCGTAGCCGTACCATGTCTTGTAATATTCCTTGATGGTATCGCCCAGCGGATAATCGGCAAAAGCATCAGGGTAGGTGTTGCAGGCCAGCCATGCCAGCACCAGCGGAGCATCCGGATTCGGGGTGAACCAGTTCCACATACCCAGCGTAGTGTTGTAGACCCGGCCGCTCTTCACGGCAGTCAGGGTGGAGAAATCAGCACCGTCCACATTCCCGCTCAGCACGTCCTCGGTGCGCAGGGGCTGCAGGCCGGGACCATCCAAGAAAAGAACATCGGGATCCCAACTATAAATCTGCTCCATGCTGGCCTGTGCAAAGCCAGTGGCTTCCAGTGCCTTGTCCGTTACGCCCAGACGCTTCATCCAGTAGGTGCCAAAGGTGCCCTGACCGGATACCTGCGGCACACCGTCTGCATACTTCCACAGAATCAATGCGCTGGGGCGATCTGTTTCAGGAACTTCTGCAATACGGGCTTCCACATCGGCCACGATCTCATCACCGGCAGCAACAAAGGCTTCGGTCTTGCCCGGCTCGTTGAAGATTTGCTCCAGCAGCTTCAGCCACTCTTCGTAACGCTCAATGGGATCGGCCTCCGTAGATGCGCCCACGGTAGCGAAACCGATGGAGGGATTCCGCTGGCCTTCAGGATTTCGGCATGGGAGGAGTTGCCAGCATTGTATAGGATGACATCCGGGTTCAGCTTCATGATCTCCTCAATGTTGAGGTCGCTCTGCGCATAGACTGTGTCGCTGGATTCCATCAGCTCCGGGGCGATATTCTTCAATACAGTGTCAGAAATGACCGACTTGAAAGAGCCGCAGTAACCCACGATGTAGGGAGCACTGCCCTCAAAATAAGCCATGTAAGTGGACAGGATTGGAATCTGGTCGATGACGACACGGGTGACCTTATTAGGCACTTCTACTTCGTTGCCGCCGTGGTCTACGACGGTATGTGTACCGGTCTCATCCATAGATGCGGCAGAGAAAGTTGCTTCGCTGGATACAGCGGAAGAAGCCACAGAAGAAGCCGTGCTGCTGGAAGAAGAACCGCAGGCGGCCAGAACACCGGCTGCACTTACAGCAGCCATGGCAGTGATAAACGAACGACGAGAAATTTTTTCATGGAAAACTCCTTTGATAAATCAATGGTTCTTTGGTTGTGGCAGTTAGTTAGTAATAACCAACCGCAGAGCATTTTATCAAATTCACTTTCCTTTGTCGGTTGCTATGGCAACGGCAGTGCAAATTTATGTGATGGTAAAAATAGCCACAAAAACAGGGTGCGCCCTTGAATAGGACGCACCCTGCCATCGTAATTCACGATTTGATTCGTTGGCAACAACCGTGAATTGCATATCGCAAACAGGTCGTTGAGAATTGCTCTGCTTGTAAAACTTGCGATTAAAACCACAGACAACAGCGATATGTACAGCAGGGAGTTCCCCGTCGGAAACGCTCTGTTTTTCTTCATATCTGCTCAGCTTTGCTGCCGGAGCCATGCTGTATGTGGTGGTGGAGGAACTGATCCCGGAAATGTCGCAGGGGCAGCACTCCAACGTTGGCACGGTGTTTTTTGCGGTGGGCTTCAGCGTGATGATGGTGCTGGACGTGGCACTGGGGTGATGGTTGGGGGACGGAAGCGAAATTTCTTTCAAAATCTCCGAAAATTCCTAAACTTCTTGACAGAGGAGACGGCAGGGCGTATTATTTTGGCAGAAGGACCGCTGAGAAGCGGCTTTTTATAGAACAGAAAGTTAGCTTTACCTAACTCAAAACTCTGCCCTATACGAAGAAATATATCTCTTCTATTTACAGGTGGAAAATAAATAGAGAAGGAGCGTATCACGATGAAGATCTACCATTTTGGTGCAGAGGATGCCCCGGTGTTGCTGCTGCCGGGCACCTGTTGCCATTGGAAAAGCAATTTCGGTGCGGTGATCCCGCTTCTGGCTGACAGCTTCCGGGTGCTGTGCGTCAGCTACGATGGCTTCGATGAGACTGAACAGACCGAATTTCCCACCGTGCTGGAGGAAACCGAAAAGATCGAGGCCTACCTCAAGACCCACTGCGGCGGTCGCATCCGGGCGGCCTACGGCTGCTCGCTGGGCGGCTCTTTTGTGGGGCTGCTGGCGGCGCGGCAGAACATCCACATGGACTGTGGCATTCTGGGCAGCTCCGATTTGGATCAGGCGTCGCCGCTGGCGGCAAGCTTGCAGACGGATTTTCTGCTGCCATTGATCTACCCTGTGGTGCGGGACGGAAAGATTAAGGCGAAATTTCTCCAAAAGCGTCTGGACAAGTGTGCTAAAGAGTCGGGGGATTATGTCAAAGCCTTTCTGAAAATGTTTGGCGATGCTCGCCCTTATGTGACCATGCAGAGCTGTAAAAATCAGTTCTACTCCGATCTTATCACTCCGCTGCCGGATAAGATCCATGTGCCCGGTACCGAGATCCATATTTTTTACGTCCTGAAAATGGGCGCAAAATATCGTGCCCGGTATCAGCAGCATTTTGCACATCCTGTTCTCCATGAGCAGAACTTGCAGCACGAGGAATTGCTGGCCTGTCACCCGGAGCAGTGGGCGCATCTGGTAAAAAGCATTGTATTGTGAACGGTAAAACGTATCTGGAGCAAGCAGGATTTTGTAAGATCCAGAACCACAAAAATAAAAAGGGCTGGCTGTGCATCACAGCACAGAAATGAGGTGTGATCATGTCGAAAAAAGCAACGGAATTTCAAAGAAAAGCAATGAGCTGGATGTACCGGGGCAAGGAGATCTTCAAGCCATTGAACACCGGCTGGATCGACGAGAATGTTGCCTGCGTGCGCGAATGGGTGGCGAACATCTTCTTCTACCGCAAAGGCGATACGACCATTATGGTCGATGCGGGATATAACTACGACCGCCTTGCCGAAAAAATGGGCTGGCTTGGGATTGATCCGAAGTCGATACACCATATCCTTATCACCCATCAGGACACCGACCATGTGGGTGCGGTGGAAGCAGACAGTCCGGGGCTGTTCCGGAAATGCGAATCTGTACAACGGTGAGATCGAGAACCGGTATCTCACCGGCGAGGTGCGGCGAAAAGTCATCTATCATCTCTATAAATTGCCGCAGGTCACGATCAACAATGAAAAAGTGCTGCTGCACGATGGTGAGGTCATCGACATCGACGGGGTCAGGATCGAGTGCTTTCTCGTTCCCGGTCATACATGGGGGCACATGGTATATCTTGTGGACGGGAAATATCTCTTTACCGGCGATACCATCTGGTTCGGCGCGGACGGCGGCTACAGCTTCATTTCCTCGCTGGCGGAGGACAATGAGCTGGCTGTGCAGTCACTGGCGGAGCTGGGCGGAAACTGCGCGCACGTGGGCTGCATCAAAAAGCGAGTACACGACCCATCGGCGCCCTATGATGCCTACGACGAATCGGTCGACACCGAAGAAAATGCAAAGAGCGGTTTTCGGAAAGGAGTGGGAAGATGAAGGACAGCAAATTACAAATTGACCGTAGCTGCCATGTGCTGTATTCCAAACCCTGCAAAAAGGAAATTCTGGCGAAAATCACTCTGCACTATCCGGAGGTGGAGCGCGAGGCGGTCTGGGAGCAGGTGCAGCTGAGATACGCAGAGCTTCTTTCCAAGTGGCGCACCGGCCTCGGCGGTAAAAAGAATTTTCACAACGGCACGGGCGGCACCTACGACTGCATCGCCATCATGTGCTTTTACGATGTGTGCCGAGATGTGACCACATTCCGTGAAATTGAAGAGATCGAAGAAAATCTGATCCTGCCGGCTTTCCGGAAGCTGCGTTTCGTTGACGCCAACAAGCCATTCTGGAAAAAGCTGATGTATCGGGCATTCAGTACCGCCCAAAAGCACTGTGACACATGGCATGATTACGAGATGGATGTTGCACCTTACGAAAACAGCAAGCCCATCTATTATGAATTTACGGCGTGTCCGGCGGCGGAATTTGCTAAGCGGTTCGGATTTGCGGACATTATGCCCGCCCTGTGCAATGTGGACTATGCGTCCATGGAACTGCTCCATGCAAAGCTCGTGCGGACGACCACCTGCGTGGACGGCTGCCGATGCGACTATACCATCTGCGGCGATAAGGATCCATACGTAAAGGAACATCCTGAATACCGGGATGAAAACGGATACAGGAGGAATAAGTAATGCTTTTACAGGTGATTCTGGAAGGTCTTGGGTTGGGGGCTTTGCTGGCTCTTGTCTGTGCTGTGGGCATCCGCAAAGGGGGCTGTTGGGATGGTGCATCTCTACAGCCCGGCGGTGCAGCAGCGGTGCGTAAAACTGGGGCTTACAAGCCCGGAACGCATCCGACGCAACAGCTTGCTGTTCAAAGCAGTCTGCATTCCCGGCTATATCGGCTATGTGCTAGTCTGTGTCTATGGGATAAACGGTGCAAAGGGCTTTGTTCAGGGTTTCTGGCAGTTACTCGTCATCTTGTCCGTTATGAATCTCATGGACCGCCTGTTGGTTGACAGCTATTGGGTGGGGCACACGAACGCATGGACGATCCCCGGAACAGAAGATCTGAAGCCCTACATTACTGCAAAAGACAAGCAGAAAAAGTGGCTGTTCGGCACGGTGGTCGGTATTTCTGCATTTTACCTACCTCCACCGTGTACTGCAAAGGGCAGAAATATGTCAGCAAGGCGGACGAGGTTCGTCAGGTGGAAGAATACCTGAAATCGCAGGGAGTGGAACACATTGAACTGGTTGTGGCTTCTTCCATCGGTGCTGACCTTGCCATGGCTTTTTTAACAGGTACGAAGCTGCCCATCGGACACGTTTTCTTTGACGGCGGGCAGTTTGCACAAATCGGAAAAGGTACGCGCCGCATGATGACACCGTTTCTGTATCTTGCCATCAAGAGCCTGTATTGGTCAAAGGGCGGCACACTGAAAAAGATTTTGTGGTGTGACGATGACTCCATAAAGCCGTATTTTATAGACGCAGGGAAAAATCTGACCTATACAAATCTGCGGCGACAGATTTCGGACAGCCTGGAGGATAACCCCTTTCCGCCGCTTTCAAAAGAATTGCAAAAACATACCTATTTCGAGTTTGGCAGCATTTGATCTTTCCCCGGAGCAAACTGCTTCTACGGCGATGCCCCGCACCGTCGTGTTCTCCAACGGAACGGGGAGCGGGAGTATGACCATTTGTCCACTGTTTTTGGGTGCAGAGCTGTATTATAATGATATGCACCTTGCATTCTTTGAGGAAGCCACGGCACCAATGCGGAATGTCATTGAAATCAACCACTGCCGCGTGGGGCGTTACGAGTGCAGTTTTGGGGCAAATAGCTGCTGCTATCTGGCAGCAGGGGATTTTGCGGTGTGTGCAGCAGCGCGCAAGAAATCCTCCTCCTGCTTTCCGCTGCGGCACTACCACGGCATCACCATCCTACTGGATCTGGATGCGATTTCGCCGGAAATGCGGAAACAAATGGAATGGTACGGCGTAGACCTTGATGTCATACGGCGGTACATCTGCACGGAAAACCGCTGCTGTATCCTGCGGTCAGAACCGACCATTGCCCATATCTTTTCAGAGCTTTACACAGCGCATTCTGTGCCGGACACCGGCTATCTTCGGCTGAAAGTGCTGGAGTTGCTGCATATTCTGACCCGGCTGAAAAACAGGGAAGATGTGCAGCAGACAGAGTATTTCAATCAGCATCAGGTGGAGAGTGTGAAGCAGGCTGCGGCTCTTCTCACGCAGGAACTGACAGTTCACCGTACAATCGAACAGCTTGCACAGGAGGTCGGCCTTTCGCCTACGGCATTAAAAAGCTGTTTCAAAGGCATTTACGGAAGCTCGGTCTATGCGTATCAGAAAGAGTACCGGCTGCAGCTGGCACAGAAGCTACTACTCGAAACCGATTGCACGGTTGCTGAAATCGCCCATCGGGTCGGGTACGAAAATCCGAATAAGTTTTCTTCTGCAGTTCGGGAAGCAGCCGGCATGACGCCTACGGAGTAACGGAAGATGCGTCCGATTGGATAGATTCTGTCGATTTGGTTCTTGCGCAGAAAGTCCGGTTCCAGTAAAATCAGTATCACGATTAGTTGAAACTAACGCTGATATTCTGATTTTGTGGAGGAAATTGATAATGCGTTTGATGAAAAGAATTCTGAGTGCAGCTGCTGTGCTAGCTCTGTCTGCTTCTCTTCTGGTTGGCTGCAGCAGCGGCACGGCGAGCTCTGTTCCCGTTTCTGCAAGTTCTGCCGCAGAAAGCACTGTTTCTTCCGTAGAAGAGACCGCCTCTTCTGCTGTGGATGAAAACGAAGCTGCCGCTGCACAGTTGCTGAACGACCTAACGGGCAGCTATCAGGAACTGTGGCCGGTGATTCTGGCGGACGAATATCAGCAGACATGGCTGGATGATTGTACCGCTCTTGTAGGCGAGGACAATGCCGAGGCTGCCTTTGAAAAGCTCTCTTCAATGGTTACGGGCGATGTCTACGGCGAGGATGCCGTCGAGGCCTATGCAAACGGCGGCGGTGCCTACTTCTGCGGCTTTACAAATGACCTTGCGACCCTGACCTTTGACGGCGAAACTTCCACCATTTCTGGTACCGATAAGGATGGCAATGAGCTGTTCTCCCATACCTATCACTACATTGGCATGGAGCCTGTGCATGGACTGTATGAGTTTGAAAGTGATGATGCCGATTCCGGCGAGTTCACCTACTTTTTCCTCGCGCCAGACACCAGTGCGGAAACCTACCACATTGAGTTTCGCTATGGTTCGGATGCAGAAACTCTGAGCCAGTACGATGCAGGCGAATATGCTTACTGGGTGGCATCTGGCATTTCTACGGATTGCGACCAGACTATGATCGACAACTGCATTGAGCTGTTCTGTACTGAAAATCTAGCAGGTTAATACGCAGAATGTGCTGTGGAGCAAAAACGCCACGGCACATTTTTGCATAAAAATTATTTGAAGGAGGTCTTTTCGTGAAAAAACAGTCCGATCTTTCCCGGCTGATGGGCTACGCCGGGAACTACCGATATTTCACCTACGCTTCGTGGGTGTTGTCTGCGGTCAGCGCGCTGGTGGCACTGGTGCCCTTTGTGTACATCTGGAAGATCCTGCGGGATGTGCTGAACGCAGCGCCGGACTATGCGCAGGCGGTGAACATCCCCCATTACGGCTGGATGGCAGTGTTGTTTGCGGTGCTGTCTTACCTTATTTACATCGCAGCGCTGATGTGCTCCCACCTGTCGGCGTTCCGGGTGGCGACGAATCTGCGGCTGGCGGTGTCGGAGCATCTGGCGGTGCTGCCGCTGGGCTTTGCCGAGACTTTCGGCAGCGGTAAGCTGCGCAAGATCATCCATGAGAGCACCGGAGCAGCCGAGACCTATCTGGCCCACCAGTTGCCCGACCAGTACAACGCCATCGCTACCCCGGTGGGGCTGCTGGTTTTGCTGCTGGCGTTCGACTGGCGGCTGGGTCTGCTGAGCCTTGCGCCGGTGGTGCTGGCTTTCCTCATTATGACGACCATGACTGGCAAGCGGATGGCTGAAAAAATGCGGCAGTACGGCAACGCACTAGAGGCCATGTCCAACGAGGCAGTGGAATACGTCCGGGGCATTCCGGTGGTCAAGACCTTCGGGCAAAGTGTGTTTTCCTTCAAAAAGTTCAAGACCACCATTGATGAGTATGAAAAGTGGGTCATCTCCTACACCAAAGACCTGCGCCTGCCCATGATGTTCTACACCGCCGCCGTCAACGGTGTGTTCGCCTTTTTGATCGCAGGCGGGCTGCTGTTCACGACCCACGGCGTCACCCCGGAGTTTCTGCTGAACCTGCTGTTCTATATCATCATCACGCCGGTGATCTCCCTGACTTTGACCCGTATAATGTACATGAGTGAGAACAAGATGGTGGTAGCGGATGCGCTGGCACGCATCGACTCGGTGCTGGAGGCGGCACCCATGCAGGCGCAGGCTGTTCCGCAGCACCCGAAGGATGCTTCTGTTATGTTGCAGGACGTTCATTTCAGCTACGATGGCAAAACCGAGGTCATCAAGAGCGTTTCGCTGGAGATCCGGCCGGGACAGACCGTGGCTTTAGGCCCCTCCGGCGGCGGAAAATCCACGCTGGCAAACCTTGTCTGCCGGTTCTTTGATGTGCAGAGCGGCAGCGTCCGGGTGGGAGGAGCGGATGTGCGGGATATCCCCAAGGAAGAGCTGATGGACACCATCTCCTTTGTGTTCCAGAACAGCCGCCTGCTCAAGGGCAGCATTCTGGATAACGTCCGTCTGGGTAGACCGCAGGCCACCGAAGCAGAGGTGTTGGCAGCGCTCAAGGCGGCGCAGTGCATGGATATTATAGAAAAGTTCCCGGCGGGCATCCATACCGTTATCGGCACCAAGGGCGTGTATCTTTCCGGCGGCGAGCAGCAGCGCATTGCCATTGCCCGCGCCATGCTGAAAAATGCCCCCATCCTGATTCTGGACGAGGCCACCGCCTTTGCCGACCCGGACAATGAAGCAAAAGTACAGGCGGCTTTTGCCCAGCTTGTCAAGGGCAAAACGGTTCTGATGATCGCGCACCGCCTGTCCACAGTCGCCAACGCCGACTGCATCTATGTGGTGCAGGATGGGCAGATTGTGGAATCCGGCACAAAGGACGAACTGTGTGCGCAGAACGGTCTGTTTGCCCGGATGTGGCAGGAGTATCAGGCGTCGGTGCAGTGGAAGGTCGCAAAGGAGGGATAAGGAATGATCGAAAAAAATTCAACACGCCACAGCCAGCTCCCCGGAGGGCGCAAAGGGGCTTGTAAAGGGCGTTCTGGCCTGTGCGTTCCAGAACATGGCGTTTATGCTGCCCACCGGGCTGCTGTATCTTCTGGTAAAAAGACCTGCTGGCAGGCTCCACGAGCGGGAGAAGCACCTTTTATCTGCTGGGATGCGTTGCCTGCTTTGCACTGATTTTACTGACCACATGGTTATTCATCGGATAACCAGCGCGAAGAATCCATTGAAGGCCAGATTCGTGAATGCACTGCCTATGCGGAAAAGAATGGCATCACCATCGTCAAGCACTACATCGACCGTGCTATCTCTGCAAAAACGGACAACCGCCCGGAGTTTCAGCAGATGATCAAAAGACAGCGACAAAAAGCTGTTTGATATTGTGCTGGTCTGGAAGTTGGATCGTTTTGCCCGGAACCGCTACGACAGTGCCCGGTACAAGACCCAGACTCAACGAAGAAGAACGGTGTCAAGCTCATGTCTGCCACCGAGATCATCTCCGATTCGGGGACCGGAGGGCATCATTCTGGAATCGGTGCTGGAAGGTTATGCCGAGTATTATTCCGCTGACCAAATGCAGCGATATCCTCAGCCTGCATCTGGCGGTCACACCTCAGACCGTGAACACGGTGGACGCAGGTTTTCTGGCGGGCATGAAGGACGGTGCATTCATCGTCAACACTGCCCGCGGCGACCTTGTGGACAGCACCGCCCTTGCCAAAGCCCTGTGCAGCGGCAAGATCGCCGGAGCCGGACTGGACACCATTGCGCCGGAACCGGTCACAACGGAAAATCCGCTGCTCAGCCTACCGCATGATCGCCGCGGCGATCCGGGCGGTGCAAAGCGGACAGCGGCCGGAAAATATCGTGAACGGGTTATAATAAAAAGCAAAACAAAAACCCCCTTACAGCTGAAATGGAAAAGCCGTGAGGGTGTTTTTGCTTGTACGGCAACCGCACATATGGGAGGTTGTTATTGTCTGTTTTTGGCGGGCGGGTCCGGCTTCATGGCTTCCAGTGCAGTGCCCAGCTCCTTCGGCTGAAGAGGGCCGGCGCAGTCCGCGGAAGAGCTTTGCAGCTTTTCCAGCAGGGAAACGGAAGTGAAGCAGTTCAGGCCGCTGCAGTTGATCAGCTGCACGCCCGGTGTGGTAAAAACGGAAAAGACCTCGACCTGAGATGCATTCAGCTGGGGCAGAAGAGACGCAAGAGCTGCCTGCTGCGCGGTCTGATCCGGCAGGGGAGAGTGGATCGCCTTGGTCGTCTTATCCAGCTTCTGTGTCCAGTCGGCGGCTTTTCCGTTATTGGTAAGGGCACCGCCATAACCATAACATTTCAGGCCGATGACACGATGCTGCGTGATGAGCACGAGCGAAAGATTGGTTTTGGTCTTGCCGTCCGAAAGCTGGCCGGGCATGACGATGTACCAGTGATTTTTGCGCACCAGCTTCATCAGAGAGGAAACGAACTGCAGAATGTCCTTCTGGGATCCGTTGCGGGAAGAGGAAGACACCGCTGCACAAGCAGCTTCTTCCGAGGGCAGCTGCCCCAGAATGTTGCGTCCCTTACCCCACAGGGTCAGATCACCGCTTTTTCTTTTTTCGGTACAAAGCCGGCAGGGAAAAAACAACAAGGACAGCCAGAACGATCAGTGTAATTGTATTTTGTGTCATTTGGATACCTCATAAGGGGGATTGAAATAAAAAAGAAAAAAAAAAGGAGCTGCTGCACAGTGTTTGTGCGGCGGCTCTTTTTTGCCTGCGGAGGACTTGACAAGAATGATATAAAGTGATATGATTTTGATATCGCAAAGAAACGCTTCCGCACCCTGTGAAGGAGGAAACTGTTATGGAAGAGAAAATTCTGCAGACCAAAAAGAACGGCATGGTCATGCTGCTGCTCACCCTGCTGGGCTATGCTGTTACCGTCCTGCTGTTTTTCTACAGCATCATTCTGCTGGACGAAAGCCTGTTTCCGGGCATCCTGCTCACGATCCTGTCCATCGCATACTGGGTGGCGGGCATCTTCCTGCTCTGCGGCCTGAAGGTGTTAAAGCCTCAGGAAGCACTGGTGTTCACCCTGTTCGGCGATTACATCGGCACCCTGAAGGGACAGGGGTTTTACTGGGTGAACCCCTTCTGCACCGCCGTCAACCCGGCGGCAGGCACCAAACTGAGCCAGAGCGGCGATGTGAACAGCGGCGAAACCGGCATGGCGGCCCTGCTTAAGGCAGGCAACAGCAGTTCCCAGACCGCAGAATCGACCAGCAAAAAGATCTCCCTGAAGATGATGACCCTGAACAACTCCCGGCAGAAGATCAACGACTGTCTGGGCAACCCGGTGGAGATCGGCATCGCCGTGATCTGGCGGGTCACCGACACTGCCAAGGCGGTGTTCAATGTGGACAACTACAAGGAGTACCTCTCCCTCCAGTGTGACAGCGCCCTGCGCAATGTGGTGCGGGTGTACCCCTATGATGTGGCTCCCAATGTGGACACCACCGGCGACGGCGTAGCCGATGAGGGCAGCCTGCGCGGCTCCTCCGAAGTGGTGGCGGCCCGCATCCGCGACGAGATCCAGAAGAATGTGGCCGAGGCCGGCATCGAGGTAGTGGAAGCCCGCATCACCTACCTGGCCTACGCGCCGGAGATCGCGGCCGTGATGCTGCAGCGCCAGCAGGCAAGCGCCATCATCGATGCCCGCAAGATGATCGTGGACGGTGCTGTGGGCATGGTGGAAATGGCCCTTGAACGCCTGAATGAGAATAAGGTGGTGGAGCTGGACGACGAGCGCAAGGCGGCAATGGTCTCCAACCTGCTGGTGGTGCTGTGCGGCAACCGCGATGCCCAGCCCATCGTGAACAGCGGCAGCCTGTACTGATGGCCGAGCCAAAAAGCAGGTACCCCTGCGCCTGAACGCCAAACTCTACGATGCCCTTGCTGCCTGGGCAGAGGATGACTTCCGCTCGGTGAACGGGCAGATCGAATATCTGCTGACGGAGTGCGTGCGGCAGCGCAAAAAGAACGGCAAGTATGTCTCGGACCAGATCGATGTGCCGCCTGAACTGGATATCAAATAAAATACCAATTGGCCCCGGCTGTGCGGATGAACTCTGCATGGCCGGGGTTTGTGTTTATCTGTGGCTCCCTAAAGGCTGAAAATGCGAAATTTCCTGCCGGAAAATAACGAAAATACATTGACAGTTGCACACCTGTGACGATATAATAAGCCAAGGAATATCTTTCTGTGGCAATGGAAAGACCTTCCCGCAGAAAACTATATTCCGAAGAAAAAAGAGGGAAGCTTACCCGCTTGAACAGACAAAAACAACATCGTGGTGCCGCTGCTGCGCTGGCTGTGCTGGTGCTGGCAGCTGTACTGTTTTTTGTGGGCGGAAGCTGGCTGGAAAAGCGCAGCCAAAAGCCGGAGACCCGGACGGAGCTGCCGCAGGAGACCGCTGAGACCATGGAAGTGGACGGCGTGACCTACCGCAGGCGCACAGACCTGACCACCATTCTTGTTATGGGCATCGATCATGACAGCGAGATCGAGGCAGAAGGCTCCTATCAGGGCGGTCAGGCGGATTTTCAGCGGCTCATTGTGATAGACAGCAAAGACAAGACGGTCCGTCAGCTCAAGATCGACCGCGACACCATGGCAGAGGTGACGGTGCTTGGTATGCTGGGCAATCCGGTGGGCACCACTCAGATGCAGATCAGCCTTGCCCATGGCTTTGGCGATGGCAAGGAGGAAAGCTGCGGCTATGCCCGTGATGCAGTGTCCCGCCTGCTGCAGGGGGAAAACATTGATTTCTATCTGGCTATGAGTCTGGACGGCATCTCGGTGCTGAACGACCTTGCAGGCGGTGTGACCGTGACGCTGGAGGATGATTTCTCCGCAGCAGACCCGGCCATGACCAAAGGGAGCTACCCTGACGCTGCAGGGCTATCAGGCTGAGATTTTTGTGCGCAGGCGCATGGATATTGGCGAAGGCACCAACGAAGCCCGCATGGTGCGGCAGGAGGAGTATCTTGCACAGCTTTCCGCACAGCTGGAAAGCAGGGTACAGCAGGATCAGCAGTTCACCGCACAGGTGTACGATGCGCTGCAGCCTTATCTGGTCACCGACCTTGCAAAGGGTCAGCTGGTCAATGAGGTGTGGGCCGCAAAGGACGATACTGTGGAGCCTGCCATTGCACTGGAGGGCGAGCATAAGGTGGCAGAGGACGGATTCACCGAGTTCTATCCGACCGAAGCTTCCATCCAGAAAGCGGTTCTGACGCTGTTCTGGGAGCCTGTTGAAGAATGATGTAAATGTTGAAAAGCATTTGCGATAGAAAGCAGCATCTTGGGGAGTGCGGCTTGAAGTGAAAGGAGATCTTCATTATGAAGAAAGTTATCAGCGCTGTTCTGACCGCTGCTATGGTCGTGGGCATGGGTGTGTCTGTTCTGGCAGCAACGCCCAGCAAGACTGTGGCAGATGAGGTCAAGGCCAGCGGTTCTGCTACCGTCACCGGTGTTCTGGGCATTGTCAGCGATGTGAAGGTCACTGCCAAGGAGGATACCGCTCAGGTCGAGGAAGTCCTGCAGGACATCACTTCTGATGCAGACCTGCAGAAGGCTGCGGGCGCTTCGAAAGAAAAGAAGACGACTATAGATGTTACTGTAACGCAGGCCTTTGAGATGCAGACCTCTAACCTGCTCGACGCTGCAAATGTTAAGCTGACCATTGAGTCCAAGGTCATTGAGGCTGCTTACGAGGACAACGAGCAAGTTACCGTTCTGGTGGCTGTGCCCAAGACGAAGGCAGACGGCACTGTGACCTATACCTACTATACTGTGCCCGGTAAGGTCGTGGATGGCAAGATCGTGGTGAACCTGAAGGGCCGTCAGGTCAAGCTCTATGGCTCCAACTTCATTCTGGTGGCCGTGAAGACCATTGAGGGCTAAGAACTAGAAATGTTCTGCGGTGCTCCCTGATGAAAAAGGGAACGCCGCATTTTTGGCGTATAGGATTCAGAAAAATAGAGGAAAGGGCACAACGCCCGGGCCGCATGGGCGGCAGTATTATAAGGTTATAAGGAGTGAAATCGTGCAGCAAGATACTTTTTGTGAAGGAGCGCACAGCTTTGGCGGTACAGCCGGAACAGGGAGAAGACACCATTGATCTGCTGGAACTGTTCATGGGCCTGCTGGCCCACTGGACGCTCATTGCAGCCACGGCTGTGGTGGGTGCCGTACTGATGGCGCTTTATACGTTTTTTCTGGTAACGCCGATGTACAAGGCAACGGCTACCATCTATGTGGTCAGCCGCAACGACTCGGTGCTGAACTTCTCCGATCTGCAGGTCGGCAGTGAGCTGACCAGCGATTACATCAAGGTCTTTGAAATGTGGGAAGTCCACGAAAAGGTCATCAGCAACCTGGATCTGGATTACACCTACACCGATATGGCCGGTATGCTGTCTGTCACCAACACCAGCGACACCCGTATGCTGGATATCACGGTCACGAAGCCGGATCCGGAAGAAGCAGCAGCGATCGCAAACGAGTATGCGGATGTGGGCGCAAAGTACATGTCGGAAAAGATGAAGACGGACGAGCCCACCCTGATGTCTTCCGCGCGTGTGCCGGAGAACCCGTTCAGCCCCAACAAGGCCAAGAACATCCTGCTGGGCTTTGTAGTGGGCTTTGTGCTGGCCTGTGCCGTGGTGGTGCTGCGGACCATGCTGGACGATACCTACAAGTCTGCCGATGATATCCGCAAGTATACCGGCATGGTCGTGCTGGCATCGATCCCGCTGGCCGATGCTGGCGAACAGCCGAAAGAGAAAAGCGAGTTCAAGCGCCGCACCAAGCGGTTTGCCAATGATGTCCGCCGCCGTGTGGGTGGCAGCTCTGGGAGGAAAGCATGAAACAGCTGAAGATCACAAAATTTCCGGCTCTGGATTATGCGGGAAATGAAGCCTTTAATACCCTGAGCACCAACCTCTCCTTTGCAGGTGCGAGTGTCAAAAAGATCATGATCACCAGCTGCCATGCTGCAGAGGGCAAGAGCTATCTGTCCATGAACCTGATGCGCACGCTGGCACAGCGCGGCATCAAGGTGGCGCTGGTGGACGCGGACCTGCGCCGCAGCATGGTCAACAGTGACTACGGCCTGAAATATGAGGATGGCCGCAGCGACGGCAAGGGCCTCTCCCATTTTTTGGCCGGCATGGTGGGCATGGAGGAGGTCATCTATCAGACCGATATCCCTAATGCCATCATGGTGCCGGTGGGCCGCGATGTGCCCAACCCGCTGGCGCTGCTGACCAACAGCCATTTTGCCGAACTGCTGGATATGCTGGCCAGAATGGCAGATTACGTCATTGTGGACGCACCCCCGGTGGGCGTGGTCATCGATGCGGCGGAGATCGCCAAGGCATGTGACGGCACCCTGATCGCAGTGAACTACAACGATGTAAGCCGTCAGGAGCTGCTGGACGTGAAGCAGCAGATCGAGCAGACCGGCTGCCCCATTCTGGGCACCGTGCTCAATCAGGTGGACTACGACAACTATATGGGCCGCAAGTACACAAATCCTACTCAAAGTATGGAAAGTACGGTTATTACAGAAAGTATTATAAACGGAGCCACGAAGCGGAAAAAGAAATGAGCGGCTTTACGGATTATCATGCGCACTTCGTCTACGGCGTGGACGATGGTGCGCAGACCAGAGAAGAAATGTATGCCATGCTGGATGCAGCGGCAGCAGACGGTGTGCGGCACCTGTTTGCTACCTCACACAGTACGCCGGGCATGGAACGCTTCCCGCAGGAAGTCTATGACCGGCATCTGGCCTTTGCCCGGGATTACTGTGCGCAGAAGGGCTACGACCTGAAACTGGAGCACGGCTCAGAGCTTTTGTATACCCCTGCGGCGGGATATGCGGCAGTCCAGCGCCAGATGCTGACCTTGGGAGATACCGGCTGGGTGCTGCTGGAATTTGTGCCGAACATAACGGCAAAGGAGCTGGAAACGGCTCTGCAGGAGATCACGGGTGCGGGTTACCGCATTCTGGTGGCCCACATTGAGCGGTATCCCTGCCTTGCGCAGCACGGCCTGCTGGCCCGCCTGCATGAGCAGTACCGGCTGCGCTGCCAGATCAACTGTTCGGCTGTGCTGGACAGCGGCTTCTGGCAGTGGATGCGGCTGGAGCACTGGATCAAGACCGGGCTGGTGGACGCGGTCTCTTCCGATGCACACAACTGCACCTCGCGCCCGACCCGGATGCGGCAGGCGTATGAGCGGCTCTGCACCCGTGTGGGACAAACGACAGCACAAAAACTGACCGGACTGGATGGCACAGAGTATCTTGTATAGTTGCTTTGACTGCCGGAAATGAAAATGGGAAAGACGCCACTTTCAGCCAGCTGCTTCGTGAGGAAACGGATGGGGAAGGAACGTCCTTTTGTAAAGAAGTGTGGAGCTTCTGGCTTTTTGTGCAAAAAAAACTTGCGAATCAAAGGACAAAGTGTTAAACTGAAACAGGGAACATGTATGGTAAACTTGCGGGGGTGTACGAATGAAGATACTGGTCGTCGATGATGGACAGCTTGCGATCAACTCGCTGATCCGCATCCTGTGCCGCGTTGCACCCGACTGTGACTATATCAGCGCCATGACGACCGAGGATGCACTGAGCTGGATGCGTCAGGGGCCGATGGATGCGGCTTTCCTCAATCTGGAAATGCCCGGCATGAACGGGCTTGCTTTGACGCGCATGATCCAGAAGCTGCAGCCGCGCTGCAACATCATTGTGGTAACAGAGCACCCGGAGTATGCGCTGGAAGCGCTGCAGATCTTCGTGAGCGGCTTTTTACTCAAGCCTGCAAACGAGGCAGATGTGCGCAATGTGCTGGAGCATCTGCGCTACCCGCCGGAGAATGCCCCTGTCGGCATCAAGATCCAGTGCTTTGGCAATTTTGAGATCTTCGTGGGCGGGCGCGCTTTGGCCTTCAAGCGCAGCAAGAGCAAGGAGCTGCTGGCCTATCTGGTGGACCGCAACGGTGCCACCTGCACCAACGGCGAGATGCTGGCCGTGCTCTGGGAGGACAAGCCCGACACGGCGTCCCTGCACAGCCATCTGCGCAATCTGATCTTTGACCTGAGCCATACGCTGGAGGATGCAGGTGTTACCGGCCTGCTCATCCGCGGCCGCAGCACACTGGCGCTGGACACCAGCAAGGTGGATTGTGATTATTACAATTTCCTGCGGGGCAGCCGCTCGGCCACCAATTCCTATCGCGGCGAGTATATGACCCAGTATTCTTGGGCAGAGGTGACCCGTTCAGCACTGCGCCAGCAGGCAAATGTGCAGAAAACAGCCTCGATCCCCAGTTACTATGTGCCGCCTACCGGCTTTTAAACCAGAAAAAACAAGAACACCTCAGAAAATCGCTCGATTTTCTGAGGTGTTTTTTCTTGACATGAAAATACCCCAAGAGTACTCAGAGTTTTGTTTTTACTCTGTCTACTCTAGGGGTAGCATGTCAAAAGTAAAGGGGCTTTGTGTGCAATTATTTACTGCTGCGCAAAAATTTTGATCTCATCCTTATCCATAAAGGCGGCACCGGAAAAACCGGAAGCTTCCAGCTGGCCCAACTGTTTGCCCAGCTTCTTGGCCTGCTGCAGAACGGTGACATTGTAGCTGTTGCGCAGGTCTGCAGCCTTGGCAAGAACGGCGGTGAAGTCGGCATCCTTGCCGTACAGCAGGGCGATCTTCTGCTTTGCGCCGGGGATCTGGTAGCCCTGCTCCAGCAGGATGCCGCACACCCGCTCGAAGCCGATGGAGAAGCCCACGGCGGGCACCTGAGTGCCCAGGAATTTGCCCACCATGTTGTCGTAGCGGCCGCCGCCGGCCACGGCACCGCTGAACTGAGGGCAGGTGATCTCAAACACCATGCCGGTGTAGTAGCCCTGACCGCGCACCAGACTGGGGCAGTAGGCTACCTGATAGCGGCCTGCAGCCATGGCGTTGGCGGTAGCAAGGACATACTTGAGGTCGTCGGCAATGGCGGGGTCTGCGCAGCGGCAGCCACGGCATCCAGCGTGACTTCGCCTGCGGCAATGAAGTCGGCCAGTGCGTTGATGGCATTTTCCGGCAGTTGCTTTTCGGTCAGCTCAGCCTTCACACCATCGGCGCCGATCTTGTCCATCTTATCAAAGGTGATGCAGACGGAATCCAGCGTATCAGCGGAAAAACCCATGCTCTCCAGCATCCCGCGCAGGATGCGGCGGTCATTGATGTTGACCGTGAAGCCGGTGAAGCCGATGTTCAGCAGGGCACGGGTGGTCACGTCGATCAGTTCCACCTCGGCATTGGGGGAAGAATCGCCCAGAATGTCGATGTCGCACTGTACGAACTCGCGCAGACGGCCCTTCTGGGGGCGCTCGGCACGGAAGACGCGGTCGGTCTGAATCACCTTGAAGGGGCTGGGCAGCTTGTCCTTGTTGGCGGCATAGTAGCGGCTCAGGGGCAGGGTCAGGTCGTAGCGCAGGCCCATGTCGGAGAGCTGCTTGGGGTCGCCGGTGTTCAGGGCAGCGGTGAGCTTGTCGCCGCGCTTGAGCACCTTGAAGATCAGGTTCAGGTTGTCGCCGCCGTCGGACTTGTCCAGATTTTCCATGTCCTCCAGCATAGGGGTGGAGATGCGCTCGAAGCCGGACGCACGGTAGGTCTCCAGAATTTTGCCCTGAATGTAATCGCGCAGGGTCTGCTCAGCGGGCAGCAGGTCGCGCATGCCCTTCAATGCCTGTGTTTTCATAAGATGGTTCCTCTCTATATAAATCAATGTAAATACTTTTACCTTATTCATTATAAAGAAATCTGCCGTTTTGTCAATTGAAATGGGCACACTGTAAAGGAAAAACCATTCGGAGGGCAGGCAATGAAACAGCAATTTGCAGCAAAACATCCATGGACCATCCTTGCGGCGGGCGCAGCCATTCAGGTGCTCACGGGCATCCCGGCGGCGTGGGGCGTATTTCAGCAGCCGGTCATGGACGAGTACGGCCTGAGCGAGCAGGGGGCAGGCTATGCCTTCGGTATCCTCATTGCGGCGTTCGGCGTGGGGTGCGTCCTCGGCGGCTTTCTGCAGGACAGCCGAGGCCCGCGGTGTGCGGCTCTGTGGGGAACAGCACTGCTGTGCGGCGGATTTTTTGCAGCGGCCATGCTGCCGGGCGGCAGTGCGGGTAGCTTTTTTCTGGCATTCAGCATCCCGGCGGGGCTGGGCACGGCGTTTCTGTATCCATCCATCCAGTCCTGCGCACAGAAGTGGTATGCCGGGCGCAAGGGCCTTGCCACCGGCGTGATCGGCGGGGCGGTGGGCCTTTCCGGTGCGTTCCTCACCGTGTTCGTGCGCACGGCGGTCAGCGGCTTTGGGATCGTGCAGGGCATCCGGGGGGCCTTCTGGGCACTGGGGGCCGTCACGCTGCCGGTCTGCCTTGTGGGCAGTCTGCTTTTGCAGGACCCGCCGCAGGATGCCGAAAACAGCGGCAAAACGACAAAAATACCATTGACCTTTCCCCGTGGCAGATGCTGAAAACAAAGCAGTACTGGCTGTGCGCAGGCGCGGTGTGCTTTTCCACCCCGGCGGTGCTTCTGTTCAGCCCCATCATCCTGAAGCTGGGCGTGGAGCGGGGGCTGGACGAAAGCGCTGCATTGTGGAGCGTGGTGCTGGGCAGCGTGGGCAGTGCGGCGGGCCGCCTGCTGATGCCCATGCTCAGCGATAAAATTGGCCGCAGGCCCACCGATCTGCTGCTGTTTGCGGTGTCGCTGGGGCTTTCGGCAGGGTTTGCGTTTGCGCAGGGCTGGTGGGTGATCGCCTGTTATGCGGGGCTTACCTTCTGCTATTCCGGCCTTGCAGCAGTGCTGCCCGCCCTTTCCACCGATCTGTTCGGCCTGCCGCACGCAGGGGTGAACTACGGTTTTCTGGCACTGGGGCAGAGCGTGGGCAGTCTGGCCTTTCCGTTTGCAGCAAATCTCTGGGGGTTGGAAGCCGGGCGGCACTGGCTTGCCGTGGGCGGCGCAGCGGCGGGCTTTGCGGCCATGTGGGTACTGAAGCCTGCCGGGCAGACACCGCGCAGGCAGGACACAGGAGCGTGAAATTTGCCCTCTTGACATAGTTGACAAAAACTTGACGAATGAAATGACAAAAGCATCCGAATTGACAGTTAGCGGCAAGCAACTGCAAATAGTTTTGATGTTTTTTACCGGAAATGTATTGCAAAATCCGTCAGCTTTCTCTATAATAAAATCATGCGTGGTAGTACCGGTTAAGGCGCTGAAAGAGAGCGGCGCGCCCGGTCAGATGCAAGCAGCAAAGGGCAGCGGCTGTGCCGGCAGGGCGCGGCAGCGGCTTTGTGTTGCAAAGCAACATTTGTCAAAAGGAGAGTATGATTATGACCTATTCGCAGCAAGTACAGAATATGTGCCCGATCACCAAAGGTCCTAAGCATGGTCCGGCTCCCATCCCCGAAGAGGGCGCATGGGTCAAGGCCTATGAGATCAAGGACATCAGCGTCTAACCCACGGTGTGGGCTGGTGCGCACCTCAGCAGGGTACCTGCAAGCTGTCCCTGAACATCAAGAACGGTGTCATCGAGGAGGCTCTGGTGGAGACCATCGGCTGCTCCGGTATGACCCACTCTGCTGCTATGGCAGGCGAGATCCTGCCCGGCAAGACCATTCTGGAAGCCCTGAACACCGACCTGGTGTGCGATGCCATCAACGTTGCTATGCGCGAGCTGTTCCTGCAGATCGTCTACGGCCGCAGCCAGACCGCTTTCTCTGAGGACGGTCTGCCCATCGGCGCAGGTCTGGATGACCTGGGCAAGGGCCTGCGCTCCATGACCGGCACCATCTTCTCCACCAAGGAGAAGGGCGTCCGTTATCTGGAGCTGACCGAGGGCTACATCAACAAGCTGGCTGTGGATGCCAACGGCGAGGTCATCGGCTATCAGTTCGTCAAGCTGGGCAAGATGATGGAGGATATCCGTCACGGCAAGACCCCCAACGAGGCTTATGAGAAGAACGTGGGTACTTACGGCCGCTTCAGCAAGGAAGCAGGTGCTGTGAAGTACATTGACCCGCGTGAGGAATAAGAGAGGAGGAACAACTCATGGCAACTTTTGAATCTATGGATCGCCGCATGCCGAAAATCGAGGCATGCCTGAAGGCTAACGGCCTGGAGTCTCTGGACGCTTGCAACGAGATGCTCCTCGCTAAGGGCATCGACTGCGACAAGATCGTGCGCGGCGTTCAGCCCATCTGCTTTGATAACGCTGTCTGGGCATACACCCTGGGCACCGCTATCGCCGTCAAGCGCGGCCTGACCGATGCTGCCGAGTGTGCTGCTGCCATCGGCGAAGGTCTGGAAGCCTTCACCATCCCCGGCTCTGTCGCTGAGCAGCGTCAGGTCGGTCTGGGCCACGGCAATCTGGGCGCTCGTCTGCTGAGCGAGGACACCACCTGCTTCGCTTTCCTGGCAGGCCACGAGTCCTTTGCAGCTGCTGAGGGTGCTATCGGCATCGCCCGCACCGCAAACAAGGTCCGCAAGACCCCCCTGCGCGTCATCCTGAACGGCCTGGGCAAGGATGCAGCTTACATCATTTCCCGTATCAACGGCTTCACCTATGTTCAGACTGAGTACGACATCCCCACTCAGACCCTGACCGTCGTCAAGGAGATCCCCTTCTCTGAGGGCGAGCGCGCAGCCGTCAAGTGCTACGGTGCAAACGACGTTATGGAAGGCGTTGCCATCATGAAGAAGGAGGACGTTCAGTGCTCCATCACCGGCAACTCCACCAACCCCGTCCGCTTCCAGCATCTGGTTGCAGGCACCTACAAGAAGTGGGCCATCGAGAACGGCAAGAAGTACTTCTCCGTCGCTTCCGGCGGCGGCACGGGCCGTACCCTGCACCCCGATAACGTGGCCGCAGGCCCCGCAAGCTACGGCCTGACCGACTCTCTGGGCCGTGTGCACGGTGATGCTCAGTTTGCTGGTTCTTCCTCCGTGCCCGCTCACGTTGAGATGATGGGTCTGATCGGCATGGGCAACAACCCGATGGTCGGCGCTACCGTTGCATGCGCTGTTGCTGCAGCTCAGGCTAACGCCTAAGTTTTTCCTAAGTTTCAGCGAGGGGAAGCTGCTTTCCGAATGAGCAGCTCCCCCTTTTTTGCTGATAGATGTCCGAACACAAGCAACCCGAATATGAGAAGGAAGAAACAATGAAAAAGAATCAGATCCGCAAGAGCGTGGCTGCGCTGGCCATGGCGGTCGTTGTGGGTGTCAGTCTGCTGGGCTACGGCTGCGGCAGCAAGTCCGCTTCCACCGCAGGCGGCGTGTCCGGCGATTTCACCGGCACTGCCAAGGGCATGGGCGGCGACGTTACCGTTACCCTGACGCTGGAAGACGGCAAGATCACCGGCTGCACCGCTGAGGGTAAGGACGAGACCCCCGGCATCGGTACGCTGGCACTGGAGCAGCTGCCCGCTCAGATCGCTGAGACCGGCAGCATCGCTGTGGACGGCGTGTCCACCGCGACCATCACCTCCAACGCCATCAAGGAGGCAGCAGCCGCTGCCCTGACTGCCGCCGGCTCGAATGCTGACGACTATAAGATCGAGGTCAAGGCCGACGAGACCAAGGCCGAGGATTCCACCATTGACGCTGACGTTGTCATCGTGGGTGCAGGCGGCGCAGGCATGACCGCTGCCATCACCGCTGCTGCCGAGGGCAAGAGCGTTGTCATCCTGGAGAGCCAGGCCATGGTGGGCGGCAACTCTGTGCGCGCTACCGGCGGCATGAACGCCGGCAAGACCGTGTATCAGGATGAGAACGAGTTCGGCGAGTCTGCCGGTGTCGAAAAGACCCTGAAGACCGCTGCTGAAAAGTACGCTGACAACGAGACCATCACCGCTCTGGCAAAGACCGTCTCTGAGCAGTGGGCAGAGTACCAGAAGAACCCCACCGGCTACTTCGACTCTGTTGAGCTGATGGAGCTGGACACCATGATCGGCGGCAAGGGCATCAACGACCCTGCTCTGGTGGAGACCCTGTGCTCCAACTCTGCTGATGCCATCGACTGGCTGGACGAGCACGGCATCACCCTGCACAGCGTTTCCAGCTTTGGCGGTGCATCCGTCAAGCGCATCCATCGCCCTGTGGACGCAGAGGGCAAGACCGTTTCTGTCGGTTCCTACATGATCCCCCTGCTGGAGGAGAACTGTGAGAAGGCTGGCGTTCAGATCCTGCTGAACACCACCGCCAACGAGATCCTGACCGATGCGAGCGGCGCTGCTGTGGGCATCAAGGCCACCGGTTCTACCGGCGAGACCGTCACTGTCAATGCCAAGGCTGTTGTGCTGGCTACCGGCGGTTTCGGCGCAAATCTGGACATGGTTGTCGAGTACAAGCCTGAGCTGAAGGGCTTCATGACCACCAACGCTGCCGGCGCTCAGGGTCAGGGCATTGAGATGGCCACCGCCATCGGTGCTGGCACCGTGGATATGGACCAGATCCAGATCCACCCCACCGTTGAGGCCAACACCGCTGCCCTGATCACCGAGGGTCTGCGCGGCGACGGCGCTGTGCTGATCAACGCCGAGGGCAAGCGCTTCATCGACGAAGTAGGCACCCGTGACGTGGTCTCTGCTGCTGAGATCGCTCAGACCGGCAGCTACAGCTGGCTGGTGGTCGATCAGGCTATGGTCGATGCTTCCAGCGTCATTCAGGGCTACATCAAGAAGGGCTACACCGTGACCGGTGAGACCTACGAGGAACTGGGCAAGGCCATGGGCGTCGATGAGGCTGCCTTTGCCGAGACCATGAACACCTGGAACGGCTATGTTGAGGCCAAGAACGACCCCGACTTTGGCCGCACCAGCTTTGCAAACCCGCTGGATACTGCTCCGTACTATGCAATCAAGGTCACTGCCGGTGTGCACCACACCATGGGCGGCCTGACCATCAACACCAACACCGAAGTCCTCAAGGAGGACGGCACTGTGATCCCCGGCCTGTTTGCAGCAGGTGAGGTCACTGGCGGTGTGCACGGTGCAAACCGTCTGGGCGGCAACGCTGTTGCAGACTTCACCGTGTTTGGCCGCATTGCAGGTAAGGCTGCCAGCGACTACGCTGCATGAGTACCCGCAAAGCACCTGAAAACGCTTCCGGCTCCAAAGGCCTGAAGCCATGGATGAAGAACCTGATCTTTGCTGCAGTGATCCTTGTGCTGGCAGCAGCGCTGTATTTCGGCGTGCGCGCAGCACACAGCAGCAAGGGCAGCGGCCTGCAGGCCACCGTCGATTTTGGCGATGGCATCACCGAGACTCTGCCGCTGGATACAGACCACGATTACCTGTATGATGTGGGCGACTATGTGGTCCACCTGCAGGTAAAAGATGGCGCGATCGCGTTTTTGGACAGTCAGTGCCCGGACCATGTGTGCGAGCAATTCGGCTGGCTGGACAAGGACGGCGCATGGGCTGCATGCGTCCCTGCCGGGGTGTATGTGGTAGTGGAAACTACAGCTGAATAAAGATCGTGCTCAAAAAAGAGGCAGTACCCTGCAAGAGCGGGGCACTGTCTCTTTTTGTTTTGTCTGGAAGGCAAAAAGAGGGCACGGTGTGAAAGTTGGGTAAAACTTTGACACAAATGCGTCAAAACAAAATTTAGACGCTTGTGTAATAGACGAAAATGCGATAAACTAACAATAAACTCTTTATCGCGCGCTTTTGCAAAGCCTGCGCCCGATACCGAAACCAGGGCATGCCCTGAAAGATACAGGAGGAAACAGCAAGCATGATCTTTAAAAAGAAGCAGGATGCTGCGGTACAGCAGACGGCTGCGGGTGAGGCAAAGCCCGCAGCGAAGGGCGGCAAAGCAGCAGCCTTTTTCCGCAAGAACTGGAAATGGATGGTGCCGGTGGTGTGCGTGGCCGTGCTGGGCGGATGGTTCATCCTGCGCCCGGACAAGGCACAGAACGCCAATACGGACATCAACTATGTGCAGGTCTCGCCGTCCAAACGGGATGTGTCCAACACCCTCAGCGGAACCGGCACTCTGAACCCTGCCAATACATATAATGTTAAGTCCTGGTAGCGGGCAAGGTGTTGACCAGCAGCTTTGAGGAAGGGGACATCGTGGAGGAAGGCACCGTGCTGTACACAGTGGACTCCTCTGATGCCACCACCAAGGCGGAGCAGGCGTCCATTGCTCTGCAGCAGGCACAGCGCAGCTACGACAAGACGGCAGACCGCCAGTATGTCCGCGCCGAGGTGGCAGGTGTTGTGAGTGCCCCTCAAGGTCGCCAAGGGCGACGAGGTGACCAGCGGCCAGGAAGTGGCCGTGATCCGCGACAACTCCAAAATGGTGCTGCGGCTGGAGTTCCCGGCAGCAGATGCCGCCACCTTCTCGGTGGGCCAGAGCGCAGAGGTGACGCTGGACGGCACCTTTGAAATGCTGACCGGCACCGTGACCGCTGTGACCGGCACCGATGCTCTGAGCACCGGCAACCTGCTCACCCGCACCGTGACCATCTCGGTGCGCAATGCAGGCGGCCTGACCACTGCGCAGGCAGCAACGGCAACCATCAATGGCGTGAACTGCATTGCCGCCAAGTGCTTTGAGTATCAGGCCGAGCGCACCCTGACTGCCCTTGCCGCCGGTACCGTGACGGCCATCAATGTGCCGGAAGGCGGAGCCGTGAACAAGGACGATATCGTGCTGCAGATCAGCGGCGAGGACCTGACCGAGGCCATCCAGTCTGCCGCCGAGAGCCTGCGCAGCGCCGAGCTGAACATGGACAATCTGCAGGAGGCCATGAACAACTACACCATCACCTCGCCCATCAGCGGCACCATTATTGAAAAGAATGCCAAGGCCGGGGACGCGCTGTCCGCCGGCTCGGACCTGTGCACGATCTTTGACCTGAGCTATCTGGAGATGACCCTGAACGTGGACGAGCTGCAGGTCAGCAGCCTGTCGGTGGGTCAGAGCGTGCAGGTCACGGCGGATGCCGTGCCGGACAAAACCTATACCGGCGTTGTGACCCGTGTTTCCTTGAAGGGTACCTCCAATGGCGGCACCACCACCTACCCGGTCAAGGTGCGCATTGATGAGACCGATGGCCTGCGCCCGGGCATGAACGCCAATGCTGAGATCGTGGTGGCACAGGCAAAGAATACCCTTACCGTGCCCAACGCTGCCATCGTGCGCGGCGGCTATGTGCTGGTCACGCAGGACTCCCCCAGCGCAGTCAACGCAGACCCGGGCATGATCGCGCCGGACGGCTATGTGTATGTGCCGGTCAAGACCGGCGTCAGCGATGACAACTACACCCAGATCGTCAGCGGGTTGACCGGCAATGACACGGTGGCTTACGACTCTGCCGCAGCAAGTACCGATACGTACTATGACGACGGCGGCTATTACGAGGCGGATGCAGAGGGCACCGAGGGCGAGGAAGGCGCCGATGCTGCGAACAGCATGGTCGATGAAGAAGAACCGGAAAATGGGACCGTACCGGCGGAAGAGCCTGTGGAAGCCGAGGAAAAGCAGGGCTCCGCAGGGATGCCGTGAATCCGTCTCAGGCAGACGGCGTGGTCTATCTGGGCTGACACAGGAGGAATGCATGAGCGCTCTGATCGAATTTGAAGAGGTCTGCAAGTATTACCAGATGGGTGACACCACGGTAAAGGCTGCAGACCACATCACCATGAAAATCGAAAAAGGCGAGTTCGTGGCCATCGTGGGCCAGTCCGGCTCCGGCAAATCCACCTGCATGAACATCATCGGATGTCTGGATGTGCCCACCCACGGCACCTACCGCCTGAACGGAAAAGACGTTGGCCGGATGAGCCGCAACGAGCTGGCATCCGTCCGCAACGAGATGCTGGGTTTCATCTTCCAGCAGTACAACCTTTTGCCAAGGCTCAACCTGATGGAGAACGTGGAGGTGCCGCTGGTGTATGCGGGCATCGGCCGCGCCGAGCGCCACGCCCGGGCCAAAGAGGTGCTGGAGCAGGTGGGTCTGGGCGATAAGCTCAGGAACCGCCCCAACCAGCTTTCCGGTGGCCAGCAGCAACGTGTTTCCATCGCTCGGGCACTGGTGCGGAACCCGGCGGTCATTCTGGCCGACGAGCCTACCGGCGCACTGGACAGCCACACCGGCCGCGAAGTGCTGGGAATGCTGCAGCAGATGCACGATGAGGGCCACACCGTGGTGCTCATCACCCACGATAATTCCATTGCGGTGCAGGCAGACCGCATCATCCGTCTGGAGGACGGGCGGGTGGTCTACGATGGCGATGCCCATGCACCGGAAGCCGTGGTGCAGCCCACGCTGCTGCCGGATGAGGAGGAAAAAGCATGATCATTGAGACCTTCCGTCAGGCCATCCAGAACGTGTGGAGCAACAAACTGCGCACCTTCCTTACCATGCTGGGCATCATCATCGGCGTTATGGCAGTCATCGTCATCGTGGGCTTGGGCAACGGCATGACCAAAAGCATGCGCGACAGCTTTTTTCGGCACTGGGTACCAACACCCTTTCGGTGCAGGTGTGGGGCAACGGCTCCCGCACCGTTTCGGTGGAGGAAATGTACAAGCTGCCCACGGAGTACCCGGAGCTGATCCAGTCCATTTCGCCGCAGATCGATTTCAGCGGCAACGCCAGCGGCACGCTGAAGATCGGCACCACCAGTTACCGCTGGTCCAACATCAGCGGTGTGGACGAGAACTACACCGAAATGAAAAATTACCAGATCGCACAGGGACGCGGCCTGCAGTACATGGATATGCAGGACAACAAGCAGGTCTGCATCATTGGCGATTACCTCAACCGTGTGGCCTTTGGTGGCAACGGCCTTGGCCAGACGCTCAAGATCGGTGCCAACAAGTTCCGCATCGTGGGCGTGCTGGCGGCCAAGGTCAGCAACCCCACCATGCAGCAAGGCAGCGACGACGACTGCGTCTACCTGCCCTACACCACCGTGATGCGGCTTTCCAGCCAGAGCGCGGTGAACAACTATGCCGCGGTCATGGAGGATGAGAGCCGCGCCAACGAAGCAAAGTCTGCGGTGGAAAGCGAACTGCAGCGCCTGCTTGGCTCGGATAACGGCTACTATGTCTATAGCGCCAGCGAGTGGCTGGAGGAAATGAACAACATGATCAACATGGTCATTGTGATCCTGACCGGCATTGCCAGCATTTCGCTGCTGGTGGGCGGCATTGGCATCATGAACATCATGCTGGTGTCGGTGACTGAGCGCACCCGCGAGATCGGCATTCGCAAGGCACTGGGTGCCAAGGAACGCACCATTCTGTCGCAGTTCGTGGTGGAAGCAGCCACCACCTCGGCCCTCGGCGGCGCACTGGGCATTGCACTGGGCTACATCGTATCCATGGGAGCAAACAAGGTGCTGCCCATGTTCACCAGCGGCACAACGGTCACGGTCAGCCCGTCCTTCAATTCCATCGCAGTGGCCTTTGGCATCTCGGTGGGGATTGGCGTGCTGTTCGGCTACCTGCCCGCAAAGCGCGCAGCGCGGCTCAACCCCATTGAAGCATTGCGCTATGACTGAACTCTTCTCTGCCGGCGTTGCGCCGGACTGCAAAACACCAAGGAAGGGGAATATACCTATGAAAAAACGTCTTTTCGCATGTCTGCTTGCAGCATGCCTGGCTGTGTCCGTGCTGGTGCTTCCGGCATCGGCGGCCAGCCTGAACAACTCGGCCATCCAGACGGCCATCACGCTGGGCGCTATGGATACCAGCCAGACCGGCAGTCTGGATGCTGCCGTCACCCGCGGTGCATTTGCCAAGATGCTGGTCTCCTTTTCGGCCTACCGCGAAAGCGCCAGCCAGCAGGGCAATCTGGGCACACTGTATAAGGATGTGCCCGGCAGCTCTCAGTGGGCACCCTATGTGCGCATTGCGGTGCAGCAGGGCTGGATAAACGGCTATACTGATGGTACATTCCGCCCGGATAATACGGTCACGCTGGAAGAAGCCTGCACCGCAGCGCTCAAGCTGCTGGGCTATAAAATGACCGACCTCAACGGCGTGTTCCCGACGGCACAGCTGAACAAGGCGCAGGAACTGGGCCTGCGTAACCAGCTGAACCGCAGCCAGAGCGAGGCCATGAACTATGAGGACTGTGCTTTGCTGTTGTATAACACCCTCACGGCAAACACCGCCTCTGGCAGCGCCTATGGTACCAGCCTGGGCTTTACGGTTTCGAACGGTCAGGTGGACACCTCCACGGTGCTGCTCAGCAGCCTGAAGGGACCCTTTGTGGCAGCGGAAGGCACCCAGCTGCCTTTTACGCCGGTGAGCATCTACCGCAACGATAAGGTCTCGGCTTCTGCAGAACTGAACCGTTACGATGTGTATTATTACAGCGAAAGTCTGCAGACTGTATGGATCTACACCCGCAAAGCAGCAGGCCGCATCACTGCCGTTTCGCCCAGCGCCAGCGCACCCACGGCCATTACCGTGGCGGGCACCAGCTATCAGCTGGGCAGCACAGCAGTGGCTTCCAAGGTGTCCAGCCTGAACGGCGGCGGCGTGGGCGAAGTGGTCACCCTGCTGCTGGGCATGAACAATGAGGCGGCGGATGTTATTACCGGCGCAGAGGCCGACGAGGTGTTCTACGGCGTGGTGCAGGGCGCAGCCCGCAGCCTTGTGGAAGATAACGGCGCGGATGTGCTGCAGCGCGTGGCTGTCATGTGCACCGATGGTGTTCAGCGCACTGTGAATGTGGACAAAAGCCTGAACTACCCAAAGGGCTGGCTGGTAGAGATCCGCGTAACGCCGGAAGGCGAGTCCGTGAGCGGCATCGAGAACAAGGTCGTTACCGGCAAGGTCAATGCAGATGCAACGGCACTGGGCAGCTATGCCCTTGCCGACGATGTACAGATTCTGGATACAACTGCGGAGGGTGTGGCTGGGACGGTTCGTCCCAGCCGCCTAGCGGGGACAGACCTGAATCTTCTGAACGTCCGCTACTATACGCTGAATGAGAAGGGCGAGATCGACCGGCTGATCCTCAACGATGTCACCGGCGACCTGTGGAAGTACGGCGTGCTGGACGATATCAAGAATGTGGCAGTCAACTACTCGGAACTGCAGACGCTGGCCAAGATCATTTCCACCGGAAAGAGCGACAGCACGGATACGCAGGATAAGATCGTGGACGACCTGAAGGATGTTCTGGTGCCCACCACCAGCGAAGTGCTGTGGGGTGTGATCAACGGCGACATCCTCTCCACTCTGTGGCAGAAGATCACAGCCAACACGGATAGCCTGCTCAGCCTTGGTCTGCGGCAGGTGGGCAGCCTTGTAGGCGAACCGTATGCGTCCATCTTCCGCTATATTGGCGGCGGCGCTACCTATGTGTGCTATGTCAATGGTTCGCAGGTAGCTTTCACCACCAACGTCAAATATCCGGTGCTGGTAGGTGGTGTTGCAGCCCGCAGAGAGACGACCGGCAGCGTGCGGACGATGGTCCAGCTCATGCCCATGAAGATCGATCAGGTGGGTGCAGCGTCGGTCATGAGCAACGGCACCCGCTTTGAGATGGCGGACGACGCACAGGTGTATCTGTGGTACAAGGGTCAGTACTATGCCACCAAGCTGACCGAGGTCAACTCGGAGGGCTACTACCTGACCGGCTGGTACGATAACTTTGGCTGTGCTGCGGGCAAGCGCGTGCGCGTGATCGTGGCCGTCAAAAAGGACTGATGGATTATTACAGCGTCCCGCGCCGCATTCTGCGCGGGGCAAGGCAGTTGGTGTACCCACGCCGCTGCCCGTTTTGTGATCGGGTGCTGGGCAGTGTGCCTGTCTGCCCGGATTGTGCCGCGGAGCTGGAAGAGCTGCGCAGAAAGCCGGGAATGCGGCTGGACGCTTCTCAGCATTATTTAGGGGAACTGACCGGTGCAGCAGCACCGTTCCGGTATGAGGGCTGTGTGCGGCGCGGCATCCTGCATACAAAATACCATGCTGCACCGTGGGCGGCGGTGGAGCTGGGCCTCTGGCTGGCAAAGCTGGCCTTTGGCAGCGAGATGCATATGGCCGGTGCAGAACCGGTGCCGGAGCTTGTGGAAGGCATGTCCCTTGGGTACGACTGCATCGTTCCCGTGCCGGCATCCGGCAGAGCACGCGGCTACAATGTGCCGCAGCTCATGGCGGTGCCGCTGGCCCGCGCACTGGGGATACCGCTGTACCCGAAAGCACTGGGCCGCACTCGTGCAAAGCGGCATCAGGCGGGCCTGCCCTTTGAGCAGCGCCTTGCCAATGTGGCGGGTGCCTTCCGGGTGACGGACACGGAACTTGTGGAGGGCAGAAAGGTGCTTTTTGTAGACGATGTGATCACCACCGGTTCCACGGCAGCAGCCTGCACACAGGCGCTGCTGGCAGCCGGTGCCGAGAGTGTGTTTGCAATTGCACTTGCCACTGTTGAATTTGAAATGTTTCCCGCAAGGGATCAGCCGCTGCAGGAAAACGAGCCGGAGTTTTGAAAATTTATTTGCAAAAACCTGGCAGAAAAAGCTTGACAAAACACCCTGAATCAAGTATACTAATTGAGCTGTGAGCGATAACCGCTTGCAGATATCCGGGTGTAGCGCAGTTTTGGTAGCGCGCTTGAATGGGGTTCAAGAGGCCGTGAGTTCGATTCTCGCCACTCGGACCAAACAAAAATAATCCGAACTTGTTTCCGATAGGAGATGGGTTCGGATTATTTGTTTTCTTCGGAAAACTCAATATGGGTGTCCGTGGAAGATAAAATCCGAAATCATAGATTGACCGACATAAGCCACAACATGATTTCAGGAGGACACGAGTATGAAGTACGATGCAAGAGCCTGCCATTTCAACATGGACACCGGCTGCGTGGAGCTGCTGCTCCGGGATGGAAGAAAAATTTCCATCAATTGCACCGGAGTCGAGGATGCGTTGGATGTGATAGCGCAGACCATGGCGCAGAGGGCTATGCGAATTTGATTCTGAATGGTGACCCATTTGAAGAATGTGACCCGATTAACTGGTAGATGGAAGAAAATGAAGGTGTCTATGCCGATTTGATGTATTCTAACGGAAAAGGACAGCACGGCTGGGCACATATCTTTCAAAATGAACATGAACATTTAACAAAGGCAGGATATCGTGTGGTTTTGATGGTCTCTGGAAGCTGGAAGTATGCTGTGGCATATGATCCTCACAGCAAAACAGCCATTATGATTCTTCGCCAAGAAAATTTCCGCAATAGACTTGTCAAATTGCAGAATGGTGAGATGCATTACGTTTTTTCGGGACTTCCGGCTAATCAAGATTTGAATGAAATGGTTCCCCAGTATGAGCAGATGTCACTGTTTGGACAAGATAAAGCTGTGCAGCAAAAAGCCGAAAAGCCCTTCGATGAATTGGAGCAAGCAGTAGACGGTGAAGTCTTGAGATTTGGAATTTTAACGTACCGCTTGGATTTAGCTCAATTGATCAGAAGCTGTACATTGGAAATTTTGAATGCAAATGGTTGCATCGTTGATGAAATGAATTTGGATTCTGCAATTCCGATGAATTGGAAAGAAGCTGTTCCGGAAGATGAAATTACTAAGTTTAAGGAAGAAACTGGTAATGAGTATGGCGTTCAAATCGACAGTATTCCGGAATTCAAACCGCGGAAAAAATTTGTACGGAAAGATGGGTAAAAAATGGGTGCCATTGTTACATCCGAGTTTAATGGAATGCGGCTGACATTGGCTCGTGAAATCCAAAATATTTCCAGTCCTAAGCTAGCAGAAAAGATAGGGGTGACAAAGCAAACTGTCTCTCAGTATGAAAATGGTTTAATCAAACCAAGTGCCGATAAAGTATTAGCAATTTCGCAAGAATTGAAATTTCCACCGAAATTTTTCTTTGAAGGTAGCAGCGATAATTTTAGTCCCGGAGTTGCATATTGTAGAGCAACTACAACCACGACAAGAGCCGTAAAACTACGGCAAACAAACATTGATGTATTGAAATCATATATTTATGACTTTTTTGAGAATATATTGAATATCCATCAACCGAACAATTGATCGATTGTATGAAATCTGTAGCAGAGTGTTCTGACATGGAACTAATCGCAAAAAAAAATTCGGGAAAAATTGGACTTATCGGATAGGCCCATTCGTAATATGAGCTATCTGTTACAAAATCTTGGAATTGTGGTAACTTCTTTCTCGGAAAACGTAGGGCATTTGGACGCAATCAGTCACATTCCGGTCCTTGCCAATAATGGAGAAAGCAAGAGGTTCTATTTCACAACATATAATACAGATAAAACAACACCTGCAAGATTGAACTTTACGTTGGCTCACGAACTAGGACACTGGATACTCGGTCATATTGTTTCAGATGTGAAATCGCAAGCAGATGCCGAGTATCGGAGCAATGAATCAGACGCAAATCAATTTGCATCTGCATTTTTGCTGCCAAAAGAAGCATTCTTGAAAGATCTTCAATATCCAACGGTTTTAAATGAATATTTAAGATTAAAAGGTGCGCCCACCCGGACGCACCCTGCCAAAAGCCACAGACAACAGCGATATGTACAGCAGGGCGTTCCCCAGAGCAGAGTTCCCATAAAACAGTATTTGCAAAAGTTCCCTAAATGGGGAAGATTTGGCGTGACTTCGGTCACGCCTTTTCTTTTGCTTCCAGTTCATCCAGAGGGATGTACCCCAGCCCGTCGTACTTGATATGGATGTGCTGCACCCGCTTTCCGCTGGACTTATCCGGGGCATCTACATAGATAGCCGACACCAGTTCACGGAGAGCATAGGGGTGAGTTCTTCAATATGAACGTACTTGTGCGCTTTCTGGACGAATTTTTCAATATTCTCGATCTGCTGTTCCTGTACTTCAATTTCCTGTTGGATAGAGAGGGATTCCTCTTCCAGCTGCTTCTGTTCGGCATCGTAGCTCTGGCTCATCATGTCGAAGCGGTCATCGCTCAGCTTTCCATTGGCGTTGTCCTCGTAGATTTTCATGAACAGCCGTTTGAGGTCTGCAATCCGCTTCTCATTCCGGGCAAGCTGCTTCTTCAGGACGGTCAGCTTTTCGGTGCTTTCCACCCGAAGCTGCTCCTCCATGACCTTGCGGAAGTAGTCTTCATGACGGAGAATGTAGTCCGTCACCCGCTGAACATGACTCAGCACACCTTCCAGAACCTTTACCCGGATGAAGTGTCCCTTGCACTTGCTCCCGTTCTTCTTGTGCAGAGAGCAATCAAAGAAGTCTTGACTGAAGTCCCTGTTGATTGGACGAACCATATTGCATCTTGGAACCGCAGTCAGCGCAGTAGACCATACCGGAGAAAATGCTGCTCTTGCCTGTCCGAGTCATGCGGTGACGCTGGTTACGAATCTCCTGAACCTTTTCAAACACATCATCGTCAATAATGCGCTCATGTGTATCCGGGAAGATAGCCTGATTTTCCACAGGATTCAGATGTCTCTTTTTATCCCAGATAGAGTTAGTATAGGTCTTGAAGTTGACTGTGCAGCCAGTGTACTCCCGGCGTTCCAGAATCAAACTTACTGCCCTTTTATCCCAGCGGTAAGGGTCTTCCGGTGCAGGTGAGTTTCGTACTCAGGCCATGGCTCAACTTATAGGCGGTGGGAGTCAGAACTTTGTCCACCCACAGTTGGTTTGCAATTTGGGTCGGGCCACGTCCCTCCATGCACATGGAGAAGATGCGCTTCACAATCGCAGCCGCTTCCGGGTCAACAAGCCAATGCTTCGGGTTCTCCGGGTCTTTTACATAGCCGTACGGAACATTAACCGTCAGCGGCACTCCACGCTCTCCCTTGGCCTTCTGGACAGCCCGAATCTTGCGGCTGGTATCACGGGCGTAAAACTCGTTGAACCAGTTCTTAATACCCGCAAAATCGTTGTTTACGCTGTTCGGGTCAATGGTGTCGTAGTTGTCGTTAATGGCAATGTAGCGAACGCCATACTGGGGAAAAGTGAAGTTGGTGTACAGACCTGTCAAGGCAGAATTGCGTCCCAGTCGGGACAAATCCTTCGTGATAACGATTCCTACACGCCCCGCTTCGATCTCGACCAGCATACTCTGAAAGCCGGGGGCGTATTCCAGAAGAATGACCTTCTGGTTCTCAATGGACAGGCTTTCGCCGAGCCGTGCGTCCTCTTGCGACAGTCGGCAGTAAAGTGCGGTGATTTTATTCGTTGCTCCAGACATTGTTGTGTCCTCCTTACTCTGTGGAGCAACTGTCGGTACAGGATTGGTTACCGGGTCAAGTATAGCAGAATTGGACGCAGTTGTCATTCGTCTGCACCCTCATCTTCAAATTTTTGCTGGGCGTTCTTGGCAACAATTTCCATGAGCTGCTCGAAAACTCGCTGTTCCTCTGCCGAGAGGTTATTCCATGTATACAGCCGTTCCCCCCTCGAGAGCCCACTACACTTTGCAGACCACAGGGATGAAAGTGTCATAGTGGGTTATTACACTTCCGCAGAAGTGCCTTCTCCTCGCCGCAGACAGCCGGGTGTGCCTTTTGTGAAAGCTTTCTGTGCGGTGAATCTACATCGCCCACAGGCGATGTAAGCAGGGATTCCAAAGGGGCGCAGCACCCTTGGCACACGACTTTGGTACAAAGTCAGTGTGTTACACCTTTCCAGAGGTGTATACGTTCCTGAAATGCAAAAAGCCCCATACCCAACACCTTAAGCAGGGTTTGGGGCAGGCACGCCCCAACAAGATCACTTCGGAAATGCAGACGCATTGAAGAAGTGAAGTCCCGATGGACAGAAAATTTTCAAGAATTGAAAATTTGTGGCCACGGGACGGTTCTTGCCCTCTACCGCTGCGCTAACGAAGTTCCTGCCCCTGTTTCAGCAGCGGCGTTGTCCGGCTCGCCCACAGAAAGTGTGAGGTCATGGCACAGTATCACGTTCAGACGGCTTATGAAGGATTCAAGGTACAGTATGAAGAAAGCCGGGCGCAGTTAGCAAGTCGACCCCGACAAAGTTGGGATGACATTCAGCGTTTCCCGTGCTGGGTCGCCGCCCTCGGCAAGAATTTTCGCCCGCAGATGCCGGGTCACGCCGCAGACATTCTCCATCAGGCCCACCGGGTTAGTAAAGGTATCTGTGTTGATGCGCTGCAAAATAAAGCGTTTGGAATGATCTTCCCGCCAGACCACAAAGGTGTCGTTGATATGCCCCTCACCATAGTGGTGAGCATCGCAGA
>VOFD01002537.1_pt1 | contig 43872 bp, 66 predicted proteins | sample 5384101 | NCBI WGS metagenome assembly VOFD01 (sample SAMN12384723, study PRJNA508395) | human gut metagenome | isolation source: healthy gut C | host: Homo sapiens
TGCGGCCGTACAGTTGCCGGGTGGGGCGGTCGTAGTTGAAGAGCCGCGGAGAGGAGGAGTATTCGCCCTGTTTGACGAAACCGTCGTAATAGACGATTTCGCGCAGCATGGCTATCGCGCCTCCGAGCGTGGCTTCCGCAACGGAGTGGGTGGAGTATCCTTTGGCATTTTTCACGGGAATACCGCGTGCGGCGGCGGCTTGCACGTCGATGTTGTCCACCCCGGTGGCCGCTTCGCAGATGAGCCGGAGTTTCGGCAGGTTGCCGATGATGTCTGCCGTAAGTTTCACCTTGTTCACAATCAGAATATCGGCATTCGCCGCACGTTCGAGAACCTGTTCCGGTGCGGTGAATTCGTAGCCGGTGTAGTTACCCAAAGCCCGGATGCCGTTCAGGTCCGCATCGTTCAGACTGTATTCGTCCAGAAAAACTATATTCGCCATAATGAATCGTTTGTATTTTGTTATCTCAATTCTCCTATAAGGTCGCGGATAACCACCGATGCACAGCAGCAGCCGAAAACGGCCGGCATGTAGGAGATGGTGCCCGTGTTGGATTTTTTTGTTGGTCTGTTCATCTATTATCATCGCTCCTTCCCGGATTTTCTCGGCCGAAAAGACGGCTTGGAAACCCGTGTGAATTCCCATTTTGTGCAACCTTTTGCGCAGCATGTGGGCCAGGGGACAGTGGTGGGTACGTGCTATATCCTCTATTTCCACTTTAGTCGGGTCGGTCTTCGCTCCTGCCCCATGGAACTTACTACCGGAATGCCGCGGTCAAGACATCCTTTTATTAGATGCGCCTTCGGGGAGAGCGTATCTATCGCGTCGACGACGTATGTGTAGGGCTCGCTGTCAAGCAGGGTGTAGGTCGCTTCGTCCTTGATGAATCCGCCGACCGTACGAAGGCTGTAAATCGGGATTGATATCGAGCAGACGCTGAGCGAGTACCGACGTTTTGGCTTGGCCGATGGTCGAAGTAAGGGCGACGAGCCTGCCGGTTGATATTGCTGGCGCTTACCGTATCGGCATCCGCGATGGTCATGCTGCCCACGCCGGCTCGGCATATCATCTCGGCCGCATAGGCTCCTACGCCGCCAAGGCCGACTATCAGTACGTTGGCCTGCCGCAACCTGTCGAGTTTTGCCCTGCCTAGTAGCAGTTCCGTTCTTTCAAGCCACTCCATAATCGGGGAAAACTGTTTTAAAGTTTTGATATATGTCTGCTTTCAGTTCAGGTACGGGTATATTGAGGAGGGCGCCGACGGCAGTGTACATCTGCTCTATCGGGACGTCGCTGTCGTCTGTTTCGATGAAAAGACGATGGAGAGGCGCTTCCCGGAGCGATGCTTCCGTTTTGGGCGACCGCAGCGATATCGGTCCGACCGAGAGGTAATATCCGGCGGCGAAAAGTCTTTCGGTCTGCTGCGGACTGCCTGTATAGCCATGGAAAATGACGGCGGGCAGCGAGTATGCGGCCAAAAGTTCCATCAGTAGCTCGAAAGCTTTGACACAGTGGATAATGACCGGAAGACGGAGCGCCGAAGCGCTTTGCAGTTGGGCAGTCAGGACTGTTGTCTGACATGATTCGTTCCTCCGGCCGGAAGCATGGTCGAGTCCGATTTCTCCGACGGCCGCCGCTCCGCATCGTTTCAGTTGCTGCAGCAGGCTCGGGGAGCCGGTGGCATGCCTCCGTCGCATCCCACGGATGAATACCGGCGGAAAAAGGGGGCCGGAGGCAATACGCTGTCGTATCCCAAACGGAAAGAGGAGATGCCGATGCACTCTTTCGGTTCCAGAGTGGGAGGGCGATGCGTGTGGATATTCGTGTAGGGTATCATATGCCGAACAAAGGTACGAAAAATCGGGGCGAAGATACGGTTTTGCGCTTGTCCGGCTGTCGGAAACAGTTGTTTTGCTTTTTGGTTTTTATGTCTTAATTGATTGATTTATATAGGTTTATTGTGTGTGTCGAAATGGCGGAGTGAGGGTATTTCGGAAAGGTGCCGAATTATTGTGTGAAAAAATTCACATTAAAGTTATCAATCCGGGAAAATAAACGTAAATTTGCCGTGGATTTTTTTCGGGGTATTGGTTTCCCGGCACAAACATACAGACTTGTAAGCAATTGTTCCGAAACACTCATATCAATAAATCATAGTATGTCGAAAGTCATAAAACTGAAACGTGGTCTCGACATCCGGTTGGTAGGCGAAGCGGAGAAGACAGTGGTCCAGATGCCCGTCGGCTCCACCTATGCCGTCGTTCCGGATAGCTTTCCGCGCATCACGCCGAAACTGCTCGTTTCGGAGGGTGCCAGAGTGAAAGCGGGTACCCCTCTGTTTTTTCGACAAGGCGCGTCCGCAGATACTCTTCACCTCGCCGGTGAGCGGTACCGTGTCGGCTGTCCGCCGCGGCGAAAAACGCAGGATAATGTCTGTGGTAATCGATGCCGACCCGGTTGTCGAATACGAGAAATTCCAGGCCCCCGTTCCGGCTAAATCCACTCCGGAGAAAATCACCGAGGTCTTGCTGCAAAGCGGGCTTTGGCCTCTTATTATTCAGCGTCCCTACGGGACGATAGCAAACCCGGGTGACCGGCCGAAAGCCGTTTTCATCTCCGGATTCGATTCCGCTCCTCTCGCACCCGATATGAACTTCGTGCTGAAAGACGAGTACGACAACCTGGTTGCGGGCATCGAGGCGCTGAAGAAACTGACCGACGGCGAGGTGCACCTCGGCCTGCGCAACGGCGAGAACGGTGTGCTCAACCGCTTGACGAATGCCGCCCAGCACCTTTTGAAGGGCCGCATCCGGTTGGCAATGTGGGCGTGCAGATACACCATGTATCGCCCATCAACAAGGGCGAAACGGTGTGGACGGTGGATATACAGAACGTGGCCGTCATCGGTCGTCTGTTCAATACGGGAACGGTCGATATGCGGAAGGTTATTGCCGTGACGGGTTCCGAGGTGACCGAACCCAAGTATGTTTCGGTCATAGCGGGTACTTCGGTCGTGCAGCCGGTCATGGCGGCAGGGGTGAAGCACCAGCGGGCCGGGGAGAGTTTCCGTATCATTTGCGGCAACGTACTGACCGGAACGAAGACCGACGGCGACGGCTATCTGGATGTCTACCATAACCAGATAACCATGATACCCGAAGGCGATAAGTACGAATTGCTGGGGTGGATAGCTCCGCGCTTAGACAAGTTTTCGGTTTCCCGCAGCTACTTCTCGTGGCTCATGCCCAAGAAAAGGTATGACCTCGATACCAACCTGAACGGAGGCAGGCGTGCATTGGTGGTGACCGGGCTCTACGACCGCTATCTGCCGATGAACATCTATCCGATTTATCTGCTTAAGGCCTGCATGGCCGGAGATATCGACAAGATGGAGAATCTCGGTATCTACGAGGTGCTTCCGGAAGATTTCGCGCTCTGCGAATTCGTAGACCCCTCCAAGACGGAGATGCAGGCGGTCATTGCGGACGGTATCAATTTGATGATTAAAGAGCCTGAGCTAAGGATATGGAGAAACAACTGAGAAAAATCGTAGACAAATACAAACCGGCGTTCTCCCAAGGGCGGAAAGTTCGGTTTCCTGCACTCTACGTTCGATGCGTTCGAAACGTTCCTGTTCGTTCCGAATACGGTGACCCGCAGGGGAAGTCATATACGTGATGCGAACGACTTGAAGCGTACGATGATAATCGTCATTATCGCCCTGTTGCCCGCCCTGTTGTTCGGCATGTATAATGTCGGTTACCAGCACTTCGCTGCCATAGCCGACCCCGTATCGCAGGCGATGTGGTTCAAATGCTGGTGGTACGGATTCGTGCGCATGCTGCCGATGATACTCGTTTCGTATATCGTCGGGCTCGGCATCGAGTTCGCAGTCGCACAGCATAAGGGCGAGGAGGTGAACGAAGGATTTCTCGTCACCGGTCTGCTCATCCCGATGATAATGCCTATCGACATCCCGCTTGGATACTGGCGCTTGCCGTCGCATTCTCGGTGGTGTTCGGCAAAAAGTGTTCGGCGGAACGGGCATGAACGTCTTCAACCCGGCCCTGCTGGCGCGTGCATTCGTCTTCTTTGCCTATACGCCGAAGATTTCCGGCGAACAGGTGTGGATTCGCGGTTTCTCCAAGGGGGGGGCGTATGCCGACGGGTTCTCTGGCGCTACGCCGCCCGGGTACATCAATGACAGCGTTTCGGCCGGTGCCTCTACGCTAGACTTCGGAGGTACGACGCCGTGCGACTGGTTCTGGGGCTTCATTCCCGGCAGTATCGGCGAGGTTTCCACTTTCTGTATCCTCATAGGCGCTGCTATACTCCTTTACACGGGAGTGGCGAGGCTGGAGAACGATGCTGAGCGTTTTTGCAGGCGGCCTCATTATGGGGTGGATATTCAATCTCGTGGGCGGCAATGCCTACATGGAGATGCCCGCCTACTACCATCTGCTGCTGGGCGGTTTCGCTTTCGGTGCGGTCTTTATGGCTACCGACCCGGTGACCTCCAGCCAGACCAATGCGGGCAAGATAATCACGGGACTTATCATCGGTATGCTGACCGTGCTCATCAGGGTGGTGAACCCCGGTTATCCGGAGGGCATGATGCTTTCGATACTCTTCGTGAACGCCCTGGCGCCGCTCGTGGATTACTATGTGGTACAGGCCAATGTCCGTAACAGGAAAAAACGTTTGAAAACAGTTAAACAGTAGTGCGGCCATGAATAAGAACAGCAACGTTTATATTATCATATATGCTTCGGTGATGATAATCATCGTGGCGGTGCTTCTTTCGGTGGCCTCCATGGCACTGAAAAGCCGGCAGCAGGCCAACATTGCCGTTGAGAAACAGGGGCTATCCTCTCTACCATCGGTTTGGGCGGTGATGCCGACAAAGTGAAAGACAAGACCAAATACATCGAGCAGGAGTACGAGAAATACATTACGGACAGCTATGTGGTGAACGGCGAAGGCGACCGGTGGAAGGTGCGGCGGCGTTCGGCCTGCTTGACAAGCTGAAGGATGAATATGCCAAACCGCAGGCAGAAAGGCAACTGCCCGTCTTTGTTGCCAGGCTGGACGACGGTACCGTACTGAATGTACTCGCCGTGTACGGCGCGGGGCTTTGGGGACCGATATGGGGATATATCGCCCTCGGAAGCGATTGGGATACCATCCGCGGTGCGGTTTTCGACCATCAGGGCGAGACTCCCGGACTCGGTGCGGAAATCACCACTCCCGCATTTTCAGGACAGTTCATCGGCAAGACCATATTCGACGGCGAGGAGTTTACCGGAATAGCGGTGCTCAAAGGGGCCGGTGCTTCGGCCGGGAACGACCATGCCGTGGATGCGATATCGGGCGGAACCATCACCAGCCGCGGTGTCGAAAGTATGCTCCGGAACTGCCTGGAGGCCTACCTCCCGCTGATACGCAAGCAGCAGGCCGCCGTGGCGCAGCCGGAGTTGAAACAGGTCAGCTTAACCGATATAACAGTTGAAAACCATGAGTAAAGATAAAGCGTCCATGTTCTCTTCGAAGAACTTCAAATTACTGTGGGGGCCGTTGAACCTGAACAACCCGGTCATCGTACAGATACTCGGTATCTGCTCTTCGCTGGCCGTGACGGCGAAACTGAAACCCGCATTCGTAATGGCGGTGTCCGTTACGGTCGTGACCGCCTTTTCCAACCTTGTCATGTCGCTTCTGCGCAAGGGGCTGCCCAACCGTATCCGAATCATCGTGCAGCTCGTTGTGATTGCCACGCTGGTAATTCTCGTAGACCAGGTGCTCAAAGCCTACGTCTATGACGTCAGCAAACAAGCTCTCCGTATTCGTCGGCCTGATTATCACCAACTGTATCATCATGGGCCGCGTCGAGGCTTTCGCGCTGGGCAACAAGCCCTGGCCGTCGTTCCTCGACGGTATCGGCAACGGTTTAGGGTACGGACTCATTCTGATTGTCATCGCGTTCGTCAGGGAACTGTTCGAGCAGGCACGCTTTGGGGATACAGGATAATTCCCGAGAGCGCCTATCTGCATGGCTACATGAACAACAGCCTCATGCTGCTGCCGCCCATGGCCCTTATCCTCGTGGGCGTCATTATCTGGATACACCGCAGTAAAAACAGGGATTTGATAGAAAAGTAGGGGTATGGAGAGTATATTTAATATATTTATAAGGTCGATTTTTATCGACAACATGATATTTGCCTACTTCTTAGGCATGTGTTCCTACATCGCCGTAAGCAAGAATGTGAAAACGGCTTTGGGACTGGGTGCCGCCGTGACGTTCGTCATGTTCATCACCGTACCCCTGAACTACCTGATAGACGAGTTCCTGCTGCAGCCGGGCGCTTTGGCATGGATTAGTCGAAACTGGCCGATGTGGATTTGAGTTTCCTTTCGTTCATTGTCTTCATCGCTGTTATCGCTTCATTCGTGCAGCTCGTCGAGATGGTTGTGGAGAGGTTCAGCCCTTCGCTCTATAACTCGCTCGGTATCTTCCTTCCCTTGATAGCCGTGAACTGTGCCATCATGGGAGCCTCGCTCTTCATGCAGCAGCGGGAGTTCCTGAACGTGGGCGAAGCCGCTTCGTACGGACTCGGTTCCGGTATCGGCTGGTGGCTCGCCATACTGATGATGGCTGCTATCCGTGAAAAGATAAGCTATTCCAATATACCCGCACCGCTCAGAGGGCCGGGTATCGCTTTCATCATTACGGGGCTCATGGGTATCGCATTCATGTCGTTCCTCGGTATTCAAATCAATTAAACAGGTTAGTGGATTATGATGAACTCTATTATAATCGCGGTAGTGGCGGCATTGATAATCGTACTGTTGCTCGTCGTACTGCTGTTGTTCGCCAAGGCCAAACTGACGACCTCGGGCGAGGTCACCATAGATATCAACGACGGCGAGAGGGTGCTCACGGCTTCGACCGGCGAATCGCTTCTTGCGACGCTTGCTGCCCAGAATATTTATCTGCCGTCCGCCTGCGGCGGACAGGGTACCTGCGGAATGTGCAAGTGCCAGGTATTGGAGGGCGGAGGTGAAATACTGCCTACCGAAACGGGCTTCTTCTCCCGTCGCCAGCAAAAAAGGAACATTGGAGGCTCGGCTGTCAGGTGAAGGTGAAGGACAACCTCAAGATACATGTCAGCGAAGCCGTGCTCGGCGTGAAGAAGTGGGAATGCGAGGTGGTTTCGAACCACAATGTGGCCACGTTCATCAAGGAGTTCGTGGTGAAAGCTTCCGGCCGGTGAGAACTTGAACTTCCGCAGCGGCGGCTATATTCAGATAGATGTTCCGAAATACGACGCCATCAAGTTCTCGGATTTCGACATCGACGAAGAGTATCACGAGGATTGGAATAAGAACAAGATGTGGGGGCTGGTAGCCAAGAATCCGGAACCGACGTTCCGGGCCTATTCGATGGCCAACCATCCGGCCGAGGGTAATATCATCATGCTGAACATCCGTATCGCAACGCCGCCGTGGGATAGGGCTGCGGGTGCTTTCATGAATGTAAATCCCGGTATATGTTCTTCTTACATCTATTCGCTTAAACCCGGTGACAAGATTACGATATCCGGTCCGTACGGTGAGTTCTTCGTGAAGGATACGCCGAACGAAAAGATGTTTATCGGCGGCGGTGCCGGTATGGCTCCCATGCGTTCGCATATTTTCGACCTGTTCCTTACCAAGAAGACGACCGTTCCTGTGACGTTCTGGTACGGTGCCCGTAGCAAACGGGAGATATTCTACGAAGAACAGTTCGAGGAGATAGCGCGTGAACACGAGAATTTCCGTTACGAGGTGGCGCTTTCGGAACCCAAACCGGAGGATAACTGGACCGGTTATACGGGATTCATTCATCAGGTCATTTATGATAACTACCTGAAGTATCACGATGCGCCGGAGGATATCGAGTATTATATCTGTGGTCCCGGTCCGATGACCGCTGCCGTAGAGAAGATGCTCGACAACCTCGGAGTACCGAAGGAGAATATCATGTATGATAACTTTGGTTAGCAGTCTGTGTATTTTGGATAAAAGCGGCGGGCTTCCAGGCCCCGCCGCTTTTATCCAAATGCCAAAAGGGAGCGCTGGCCGTTGTGCAATATATTATAGAATTATGGTAAAGGGTGAAATCATGTTCCTTCCGCCGGGAGTCAGTGAAGCGTTTGCCGAGCGCTCCGGATGGGGATTCGGGTATGTTACATGGGATGAAGTCAGGGCGTTGGTGAAGCCGCGGGCGGAAGATGCCCATAAAGGCATGTATGGGCATGCCTTGTTGGTCTGCGGTTCGAGGGGGAATGCCGGGGGCGGCCGTGCTTTCCGCAGGAGCCGCTCTGCGTTCTGGTTGCGGATTGGTGACGGTGCATCTGCCGGAAAGCGAACGTTTTCCGGTCGAAGCGAATTTTCCGTCGGCCATGGTCAGTCTGGATACGGCCGACTGTTTTACGGAACTGCCTGCCGACATGACACGTTATACGGCAGTGGGTATCGGATGCGGATTGGGACAGGATTCCCGGACGGTGGAAGCGCTGGAGTGTCTGTTGGAGTGGTGTCGTACCCGTAAGGTTCGGATGGTGATAGATGCCGATGCGTTGAATATGCTTTCCCGGCATACCGGATTGCAGCGGTTGGTTCCTGCAGGAACGATATTGACGCCCCATTTGGGGAACTGCGCAGATTGGTGGGAACATGGCGGGACGAGGAGGAGATGCTGGAGAGGGCGAATGGGCTGGCCGCCCGGCTCGACAGCGTTGTCGTCGTGAAAGGACCCAATTCAGCCGTTTTCAACCGAGGAAAGTGCGTAGTATTCAACTCTACCGGAAACGGCGGGATGGCCAAGGGTGGAAGCGGTGATGTGCTGACCGGATTTCTCACCGGATTACTTGCCCGCGGGTATGAGCCGGATGTGGCGGCGGTATTGGGTGTATTCCTGCACGGGGTGGCCGGAGATAAGGCTGCGGAGTATTACGGCATGGAGGGTATGAACAGTGCCGACCTGATAGATTTTCTGGCCGAGGCATTGAAAGAGACGGAATAAATTCTATATTTGTCTCAAATGAATCACGTTAGGCCGTGGGACGGGCTTGTCGTCCGACAGTCGCTTTCGGTTTTCATTGAATATGTTCCTATATTTTCAATAATAGCTTATTGTATAACCGTTAAATTGATTTATCCGCAATGGCAAGTTTGAGAAGAGTAAAAAAAGATATAGATTACCTTGTAAGCGAGGTGGTGTACGACTGTTATCTGGCCCTGTATTTCCATTCGGAACGCCGTGATGCTATCGTGGCGGTGATGGAAGAGGCGGTGGATACCCGTAACGAATTTTACGAGATGGCGAACCATCCGGCCGAGAAACACAACAAATCCCTTGTGAAAAAACATTATGCTTTCCTTCGCAACGAACTGATGGAACGTATCGACGGCTTGTTTGATAAACTGAGCAAAGTGGTCAATGAAATAAAGGAAACCTTTTCCGGAAATTTTCCGGAAAAGGTTCTTTCTTTGCCGACCATGGGAAATACAGTCGAGGGGCTTGACGGGTATTTCTCAGAAAGTGTATCGGTGGAGAATTTGTTTTTCAGCACCAATTCCGAGGAGAAATCGTATAGGGCTTTTCTGAGTTGGTGTTTTACTTTTTGTCTTTTTAGGAGCTATGTCTGTTTCCGGAACACAAATCAAAGCAGATTGAATTGGAAGGGGGCCGTGTACTTATGAGGCGCTGAAGGGGGGGGACAGTGATAGGGTAGGCAGAACAGCCGCAAGCAGACCGTAGGAGTTTCTGATACGCAGGAATAAACAGATAGGTAATGAACCTGTCAGAATCCTTTTTCAGGTACAAAATCTTTGCCGCAGAATAACCTAATAAGCAGGGTATGTGGGTTCTTGTAATCTGCTTTCTGGGAATATTATAGAGGACTTTGTCGTACTGGAGGCAAACAGTCTTTTCGGTGTTTTAGTGCCTTTTCAGTACGGTATGGGGAACATCGCCGTGCGTTATCAGTTGGATAGGACAGTTGTAATTGGCCAACTGTTCGGGGGTAAGATTATTCGTGTTGTGTCGGTGTACCGTGCGGTTGACGCAAACGATGCTCTTGACGTAACTTGTTATCGTCCCCAGGTCATGCGACACCATGACGATAGCCATGCGGTCATTGAGAGAGGCCAGTATTTCGTACAGTTCCTTTTCAAATTTGTTATCGACAAAATTGGTCGGTTCGTCCAGAATGAGCAGTTTCGGGTCGGAAATCAGTGCCCGACAGAGTAGGGCTTTTGCATTTCGCCGCCGGATATCGCTCCGATGGGTTTTCTGGAGAGCGGTGCAATGCCTGCCATGGCCATCAGTTCGTCGGCTTTTTTTCCGTTCGTCGGAGGAGATACGGAAAACAAGCCGTTTGCGCGACTGCAAACCGCTGTATACCACCTCCGCGACTGATATGGGAAATTGTCTGTCGAAATTATTTTGTTGGGGTAGGTAGCCGATAGTGCCGTCGTGTATGCTTATTCCGTCCGCGAATTCGATGCGTCCCGAATAGGGTACCATGCCCAGTATAGCCTTTACCAGAGTCGTTTTTCCGCCGCCGTTGGGCCCGATGATACCGGTGAAGTCATCGGAGAAAAGGTCGAGCGTCACGTTACGAAGCGCCGGAATGCCTTCGTACGACACCGATACATTATGGAGCGACACCAGTTTCATGAGCGGTGATAATATCGGTTATGCGCAGTATCTCGCTGATAATGTCCTCCTTCAGCGGGTCAATCTCAATTGGGACGGCACCTATGTCGGTCGCCACTGTGGAGACTACGGTCAGCGGGAACTGTTTCTGATAAAGAACGACTTTGATGCCCTGTTCATGGGCTTTGCGGATAATGCTCTCCATCTGTACGGCCGAAGGCTCCTTCCCCTCGTTTTCAAGCGGTATTTGAGTTAAGCCGTAATCGTCGGCGTAATAGGTCAGTGCGGGATGGTAGATGATGAATGAACGGGTAGGGGAGGCGGCCACCTTTTCCCGGATTTCCCGTGAGGCCGCATCCAGTTTCTCTTTTAAAGTCTCATAAGCCTGGCTGTATCGTGTCGAGTCGGGAAACAGACGGTGGACGGCTTCGTATGTATCGGCCGCCATGATTTTTTAGTTGTTCTGGCGAAGTCCATATATGGGGGTCGACACCGTGGCCGTGGCCTGTCGCGTCGTGTGAGTGGCTGCATGACCCTTTCTTGATGTCGATATGTCGGCTTAAATCGACGATTGCCTCTTTGTTTATCGGGAGGCGGGCAATGAGCTCCTGCTCGAAGTCGAGCAGCCCGCTGGTGAATATGAGTCTGGAGTCTTCCACGTGAACTATTTGCGACGCAGAAGGGGAGTAGGATTCGGGGCTCGCACCGTCCGGAACGAGTACTTCTACCCGAAAGTCTCCGCAGGTGATGTACTCTACCAGATACTTTATGGGCGATATGGAAGCGGTGAACACCGTCTCCGAGGCGTTTTTTTGACTGTTACAGCTTTGACAACAAGATTATTGCCGTTATCAATCCTGTAATCGATATGTGTTTTTTCAGTGTCACGTTTATTTCCCGATACAATTCCAATGAAGAAAACTTTATTCGACAACGACCGAATGCGTGCCCCGGTCAACGGAACCTGCAGTCGCACCATGATTCGGCTGACTCAAATATACACAATATATTCGCTAACAATCGAATGCGGTCTTCGGCCGGCAGTCGGTGTGCGGTCGCAGGTGCGATTCGGTTGAAACAAATATAGCAAAAGTTCATGTAAAATACGGAAATCTGCCGCTGCTTTTTTCAGACCGCGCCGCATCATTTCGTATGTATGCGTTTGATAGGGTGTGCTGTTATTCTATCGGCTTGCCGTTGTTGAAAAAAGTCTTCGGTAAAGATATATTCGTAATGGCGGACGGTATCGCTCGCCGACGTGAGCGTATAGGTTTCCATATTTAGCAAACTATCATCTCCTCCATTATCAAAAACTTTTCGTTCTTGACCAGCAAATATTTGCTTGCATTCAATCACTCGAAAGGGTCTGCGAAAGTCATACCATCAAATACTACTGTGTTTTCTTCTCCGGGCAATATCGTAAGAAATCCTCCGGATTGACGAATTTATCTTCCGATACCCAGCGGAATTTTCCAATAAAACTTGCCGTAATTCGGTTCTTCATGAACCCGTCTGTATAGCATCCGTTGTCATTCGTTACTGTAGAATCTTGCAAGAAGCATCGGTTTCCTGTTTACGCCACCATCCGGAAGTTGCTGCCGATTCCTTGCCTGCGAATTCTTCATGTCCCGCTTTATCTTGTCGTTGGTGATTTTGGCGTAAATCTGGGACGTCGCGATATGTTGTGCCTCGACCCGCTTCGGTACCGTTAGCAGGCAAAATGTTATCGGAAGGGGGTTGGTATTTTAGTTTATTCCGGGCAATCCCCTACATTACTTAACATAATATAAATTATATTTCATAGATTCTATCTAAATATTATGAGGATTATTCGTTGTTGCAGTAGTCAAACGATTCAACCGTGTGGTCGGAAAAGAATATCATCACTTTTCGAATCGCTTTTTTGGCAGATTGGCCGGAGGTACTGTCGGAAAAGTTACGGTCGGAAGATTGCCGGGATTGCGTTGCCGGAGCTGCAGAAAATAAATCCTGTTCCGCTATCTGGGGCGTCGGCCGGATGGCTGAGGGCTGAGAGGCATCGGAAATACTAACAGGCGGTGCAGCAGTAACCGAGACGGCAGGTTGCGTCGAGTTTGTTGCAGTGCGGTACATGTCGCCTTTACCAGGATGAACCAATCCGGAGAGATGTCGGGAAATACGGTCAGCAATTTGGTTATAAAATCCATGCTCGGTTTGTTGCGCCCGGAAAGGATATGGGAGATGCCGGAAGGCTGAACTTCAAGCATCTCGGCCAGTTTATTCGACGATAACGACTTCTCTTTAAAATCCTCTCTATGCGCTCTTTCATAGTATCTGTTTTTACAAAAATATAAATTACAGGAGTAATATCAAAGCGTTTTCGTGGTTTTCCCTTGCTGATTCTGTCTGAATATACCCGGAGACAATGGGTATTCTCTGCCATATTTCCTTTCCTATTTATATGAAATTCATATTTAATTTGCGTGTAATAATTTACTGATAATGATATTGTTATATATTATATATATGTGAAGTCATGTATTTTATGGTTATTCGGGACGCATATGTCCAGAATCAATATTAATTATTAATTGATGTATTAGTTAATTATGTCTTGATTATTAGTGTTTTATGTGTTATAATTCAATGGATGTTATGGCAGGTAACTGCGAAAGTTTGATGTTGCAAGGATATGAATATTTGTAATTTATTTTATAGAAATAGTAATTACAATTGTAATTAATGATGATGTAAAAAGAGTCACAGAGATGTAAAAGAGATAAAAAAAGGAGGACAAGTACCCTGTCCTCCCCCTTTTCATTCGCTCTATAAATAGAAGTTTTCGGGTACCTTTTTATGCGTTGATTTTGTCGGCTACGGCTTTCAATTCTTCTTGGGAAGGATGCTGTTTGTGTTTAAAATCGATATCGCTCTCCTTAGTGATTGGGAGAAGATGGATGTGGGCATGGGGGACTTCCAGTCCGATGACCGTAACGGCAATCCTTTTGCATTCGATTTTTGTTTCCAGCTTACGAGCGACTTTCTTGGCAAATACCATCAGGTCTGCCAACTCGTCATCTTCCAAATTAAAAAGGTAATCATTCTCTTTTTAGGCACTACCAGCGTATGACCTTCGACAACAGGATTGATGTCCAGAAATGCGTAATGCTTATCATCCTCGGCTATCTTATAGCTGGGAATCTCTCCGTTAATGATTTTTTGTAAAAATAGTAGCCATATTGCAGAAATAAATTGAAGTATCAGAATTTGGGACGCAATATCTCCGAATAGACAACGGCTTTCCGTAAATCGAAATCCTCCCATACTGCGTCGGTTTGCTCCGTTTGTTCCGGTTCAAGTGATATTTCGGAAAGGCCTGACAGAGCGTCGATTCGTTTTGACGGCGGGGATGTTGATAAATAGGCCGTCCGTCGACTGCCGTTGTTGTCTTTGTCTGTTCAGGCTGTTCCGAGAGAAAGTGAGACTGATAGCAGAATCCGATGTAATTACATTTGTAATGTTGCCGGATGCGGACATCCTCTTTTTTTCGGCTTGCTTTTCTTTTGTATTCCTTTCTGTATCGCCGGAATTGCAGATATTAGCAGCAATACTACCACGTAAACGAAATCTTCCATAAGTGTGGTAAAATATATGTTGTTACAAATGTAATTATAGCGTTCGCTTCACTTTTTCGATGCCTTTGATACTGCCCACCCTATCCAGCAAGGCATTCAAATTTTCGGTATCTTTTACGTAAACGCTTATTTTGCCCTCAAAAATACCGTCATGACTCTGTATGGCGATTCACGGATGTTGATGCCGAGTTCCAGGGTGATGACCTGTGAAAGGTCTACCAATATCCCTACTCTGTCTATGCCCCGGACCTCTATTTCCGCCAGGTAGGATTCGGCTTTGTAGCTCGACCATTTGATGCTGGTGACGATATTCTCCCCATGCTGGGCGGCCAGGCGGGTAATGTCTTCGCAGCCGGCTTTATGAACTACGATGGTATTCGTGCCGGGGGTTCTGTATCCTACGATATCGTCGCCCGGAATGGGATTGCACCCTTCTGCGATGACAAATTTCGGCGTATTGCCGTCTTTCGTATCCGAATTTCCGACAAGCAATGTATCCTGTTTGTCGGACTTGAAGGGTTTGGTGAGCTGGATGTCCCAAAACTTCAGCACTTTGCTCATCGAATTTTGACGCAGAACTTTATCTACACCGTCGAGATTGATGATGCCGGACCCCGCTTGCTATAAAATTCATCCTTGTTGCTGCATTCGTAGGCAGGCAATATTTTCCGGAAAACGCGTGCGCTGGGAGTGATGCCGAACTCCTCCATGCGTGGGTCGAACAGTTCGATACCCCGTTCGATGTTGTTTTCCCGTGAACGTTTCAGGTAGGTGGTGATGGATTGTTTGGCTTTCGCCGTAGTCACATGGTCGAGCCATTCGAGATTGGGCCGCGAATTGTCGGAGGTGATAATCTCTATCTGGTCGCCGTTTTTCAGCGTCTCGAAGATGGACTCTATCTTGTGGTTCACTTTGGCGCCGATTGCCTTGTTCCCCCACATTCGTATGGATATTGTAGGCGAAATCCAGTACCGTCGCACCCTGCGGCATCTTTCGGGGTTCTCCTTTGGGGGTGAAAACGACGATTTCATTGGTATATAAGGTGAGGCGTACATTGTCGAGAAACTCTACCGCATCTTCGGTAGGTCCCTTCAGTGCATTCCTCACCTCTTTAAGCCATTTGTCGAATTCGTCTTCGCTGCTGTGAGCCTGTTTGTACTTCCAATGCGCGGCGAATCCCCGCTCGGCAATCTCTTCCATGCGTTCGGAGCGTATCTGCACTTCGGCCCAGATACCGTCCGGCCCCATGACTGTGGCATGCAGCGCTTCGTAGCCGTTCGCCTTCGGAATGTTGACCCAGTCGCGGATACGGTCGGGCTTCGGCTTGTAGATGTCCGTCACGAGCGAATAGATGTGCCAGCACTGCGACTTCTCGGGAATGAGTTCCGTGGGCTTGAATACGATGCGGATGGCGAAGAGGTCGTAAACGTCTTCGAAGGAGATTCTTTCCGCTGCATCTTCGACCAGATGGAGAAGATGCTTTTGACGCGTCCTGCTATCGTAAAGTCGATGCCGCTCTCGGTGAGGCGCTGCCTGATGGGGGCGATGAAACGGTTTATGAATTCGTTTCTGTCTGGCTCCGTCTCGTCCAGTTTCCGGACAATCTCGAAGTATTGTTCCGGATACCGGTAGCGCAGGCTCAAGTCTTCCAACTCGGTTTTGATGGCATACAGACCAAGTCGGTAGGCCAGCGGAGCGAACAGATAGAGGGTTTCGCTCGATATCTTCACCTGCTTGTCGCGCGGCATGGAGGCCATTGTCCGCATGTTATGCAGCCGGTCGGCTATCTTGATGAGGATGACCCTCACATCGTCCGACAGCGTCAGCAGCACTTTGCGGAAATAGGCGGCCTGTTTGGAGGTGTCCGTGTTCACTACCCCGGCCATTTTGGTCAGGCCGTCCACCATGTAGGCAATCTTCTCCCCGAAAATGGTATCGCTTTCCTCCACCGTGTAGGCCGTATCCTCCACTACGTCGTGCAGAAGAGCGGCCGCCACGGATTTTACGCCCAGCCCTATCTCCTCCACTACGATTTTGGCGACGGCGAGGGGGTGCAGTATATAAGGTTCCCCGCTGCGGCGCAATACCCCCTTATGGGCCTCCTTTGCGAGGAAGAAAGTTTTGCGTATCAACTCCCAGTCCTCCTCCTTCTTGACTATTTTCGAGCAGGATGAGAGAAGGTCGTTGAAACGGTCCGTAATGATTATTTCGTGTTCTTCGGAGTAGCCAGCTGTTGCCATAGGCAGATACGGTTTGATTGGTTCGGAAGCCAGCGGAACGCATGGGGCGTTTGCCGGAGGCGGCAACCTATTTCTTCGGGGCGTTGCGTGCTTCTTTCATGGCTTCGCGCACTTTGCCCTCGATTTCTTCCATCAACGGTTCGTCGGCCGTCAGCAAATCCTTGACGGCGTCACGGCCCTGTGCGAGTCGCCTGTCGCCGTAAGAATACCACGAACCGCTTTTTTTTTGATTACGTCGAAATCAACGCCGAGGTCTACTATCTCCCCTACTTTGGAGATACCTTCGCCGTACATGATGTCGAATTCGGCGCGGCGGAAAGGCGGAGCCACCTTGTTCTTGACGACTTTGACTTTGGCTCTTGCACCGAGCTGCTCTTCACCGTCCTTGATGCTGGAGGCTTTGCGGATATCGATGCGGACACTGGCATAGAATTTCAGTGCATTGCCGCCGGTGGTCGTTTCCGGATTGCCATATACCACGCCTATCTTGTCGCGGAGCTGGTTGATGAAGATGCAGACCGTTTTGGTCTTGCTGATGCTCGCGGTCAGTTTTCGGAGTGCCTGCGACATCAACCGGGCCTGAGTCCCATTTTGGATTCTCCCATGTCGCCCTCTATCTCCGCTTTGGGTGTCAGGGCCGCTACCGAGTCTATTACGATGATATCTATCGCGCTGGAACGGATAAGGCTGTCGGCTATCTCCAATGCCTGTTCGCCGTTGTCCGGCTGGGAAATCAACAGATTGTCCACGTCTACTCCGAGCGCCTGGGCATAGCTTCTGTCGAAAGCGTGTTCGGCATCGATGAAGGCAGCCAGTCCGCCCGCTTTCTGGGCTTCTGCTATGGCGTGCAGCGCCAGGGTCGTCTTACCCGACGATTCGGGGCCGAACATCTCCACGACTCGGCCTTTGGGATAGCCTCCCACTCCGAGGGCCATATCCAGCGTAATCGAACCGGAGGGGATAACGGCCACCTCCTCGACCTTGTCGCTGCTCATTCTCATAACGGCTCCTTTACCGAAATCCTTCTCTATTTTGTCGAGCACTGCATTGAGTACTTTCAAAGCTTTGTCTGCGCTCACTTCTTTTTTTCTGCCATATCTATTTTCTTATCAAAATATTAACTCATTTTATTTCAAGTTTCCCACCCTGTCGGTTCGGAATGGTTGTTAATAAAGGTAAAAGTACGAAAAATATATCAATAATGAAGCGATAAGGCCGGAAACATCGCTGTTCCGGCCGCGTTAAAAAGACAAGGTGCCGTATTATTTGGCCAGCACCTTGCGTTCTATCTCTTCTATCAGTTGATTGAAGGCTTTGTCGGTCTCTATGAGGTTGGAGACGGTTTTGCACGCATGCAACACCGTTGCGTGGTTCTTGCCGCCTATCGCCGCACCGATGGTTGTCAAGGGGGCCTTCGTGTGCTGTTTGCAGAGGTACATGGCTATCTGGCGGGCCTGTGCTACTTCACGCGTGCGTTTGGTCGAATCGAAAACCGCCTGGTCTATCTTCAGGTGGTCGCACACGATATTACGGATGTGTTCTATCGTTATCTCCTTTTGGTTGAATTTGACATACACTTTCAAAATTTCTTTGGCCAGCGTGATGGTTATCTTCCTGCCGAGGAATGTCGCGTTGGCGACCAGTGAAGAGAGGGCACCCTCTATCTCCCGGATATTGGCATTGATATTCTCGGCGAAAAAATGGATGACTTCATCCGGAATATCCGCATTGAGCCGGGCCGCCTTGTGTTTGATGATTTTGACCTTGGGTGTCGAAATCGGGCGGCAGCAACTCTGCAGCCAGCCCCCAGCGGGAAGCGGGTGAGCAGCCGGTCGTTGATGTCCTTCAACTCGACCGGCCGTTTATCCGATGTAAGGATGCTCGCTTGCCGGATAGCTGCAGGTGGTTGAAAATGTTGAAAAAGGCGTTCTGCGTACTCTCCTTGTTGCCGGAGAGCCTCCTGTATGTCGTCGATTATCAGCACGTCTATCATCTGGTAGAAGTGGATGAAATCGTTCACCTCCTTGTTCAGAACGGCCGATGTGTATTGTGCCTGGAATTTGTTCATGGAGACGTAGAGCACTTGCAGATTCGGGTGGCGCTGTTTTATCTCCATTCCTATCGCTTGGGCCACATGCGTTTTACCTAACCCGAGTCGCCGAATACGTACAGCGGATTGTAGGCCGTACTGCCCGGATTGACCGCTATGGACATTCCCGCCGAACGGGCCAGCCGGTTGCAGTCGCCTTCGATGAATGTATCGAACGTGTAGTTGGGGTTGAGCTGCGAGTCGATAACTATCCTCTTTATACCCGGTATGACGAACGGATTTTTTTATATTTGCCGTATCGGTCTGTTCCACATATTTTGAAATCGGCGTAGTATTTGCTTCCTGCGGATAGGCGGCCGGTTGCTGTGTGTGATGTTCGTGGTTGGGTATCGAATAGCGGAGTTTGGTCTTCTGTCCGAAAGTCTGGTAGATTATCGGGCGGAGGAACGGGATGTAGTGTTTCTCTATGTGATAGACGTACGCTTCGTTGGGTACCCGCAACTGCAGCGTGGTGCCGTCGAAGTTGACCGGCACGATGGGCTTGAACCACTTGATGAACTCCTCCTGGGAGGTCTTCTCCCGGATACGGGACAAGCAGTTCTGCCACATATCGCTGTATGTCGGATTGTTGATAACCATAAGTGCGGGGTGGTTTTTCCGAGTACAAAAGTGTGTTATAAAATGTTTAAAAAAACCGTACCCCATGTTGCGTTTTCAGATTTAATTTTTATAGAAAAATGGGGGTTCTCGGAGGGGGCGGATTTAAAGGTTTGATAGCGAGAAATTCTAAAAAACGCCTAATTTTGTATATAGAAAATATCATTGAGCGGCATACGAATCATAAATAAAATCAATGACGATTATGGGTATGAAAGCAGACGAACAAGTGCTGCTGCGGGCTGAAAAAATGGCTTGCAGGGGATTTTGACGAAGCGACTAAAAGGCAAGTCAAGCATCTGATTGACAATAATCAAAAGGAGCTTACCGAAAGTTTCTACAGAGATTTGGAATTTGGTACAGGAGGTCTGCGCGGCATCATGGGGGTAGGAACGAACCGGATGAACGTCTACACGGTCGGCATGGCTACGCAGGGGCTTGCCAATTACCTCGCCAAGACATTTGCCGGAGAGGAGATAAAGGTGGCTGTCAGTCAGGACTGTCGCAACCACAGCCGCGAGTTCGCCGAACGCGTGGCCGACATCTTCGCAGCGAACGGATTCAAGGTTTACCTGTTCGACTCGCTCCGTCCTACTCCGGAACTCAGCCTTCGCTATCCGGGAGCTCGGCTGCAAAAGCGGCGTGATGGTGACCGCGTCGCACAATCCCCGCGAATACAACGGTTATAAGGCTTACTGGACGGACGGTTCGCAGGTGGTCGCGCCTCACGACCGGAATATTATCGCCGAGGTCGCGGCGATTACCGACATCGACCGGATAAAATCCGGCCTGCATCCGGAGAACATTACCATATTGGACGAGGCTTTCGACCGGGTGTATCTCCAGCGCATCAAATCGCTCTCTCTGTCGCCGGAGGCGGTGGCCGCCAACCGGGATATGAAGATAGTCTATACACCCATTCACGGATGTGGTTACAGGCTGGTGCCTCAAGCACTGCGTGAGTTCGGCTTTACCGACGTGAGTACCGTCGCGGAGCAGATGGTGATTGACGGCAACTTCCCGACGGTGGAATCTCCCAACCCGGAGGAGCGTACGACGATGCGTATGGCCATCGAACAAGGGATGCGGGAGAGGGCCGATATCGTTCTCGCCACCGACCCCGATGCCGACCGCATCGGTATCGCGGTACCGGACGAGGAAGGAAATTACGTATTGCTGAACGGCAATCAGACCTGTGTCCTGCTTACCTATTATATTTGCCGCCGCTGGAGCGAGACGGGGAGACTCGACGGACACCAGTTCGTCGTGAAGACCATCGTGACCTCCGAGATGGTTGCCGAAGTGGCCCGAAGTTTCGGGGTGAAAGTATTCGACTGCCTGACCGGGTTCAAGTATATTGCAGGCATCATCCGTCGGCAGGAGCCGCTCGGAGAGAAGTATATCGGCGGCGGCGAGGAGAGAACTTCGGGTACCTGCCTGAGGATTTCGTGCGGGACAAGGACGGCGTCGCTCGTGTGCGCTGGCTGCGGAGGCTGCGGCCTGGGCCAAGAGTATCGGAACGACGCTTTATCAGTTAATTAAGGAGGTCTTTATGTAAAAATACGGCTTCTATAAAGAAGGGTTGGTGTCGATAGTGCGCAAGGGCCAGGAGGGCCAGGAGGAGATACATCGTATGATGGTCGATTGGCGTACTGCGCCGCCTAAGGTCATCGCCGGTTCTTCCGTCGCAGTCATCAGAGATTATCTGACAGGAGAGAGTCGCGACCTGACGACAGGCAAGGTAACCCCGATTGATATGGAAAAGAGCGACGTCCTGCAATTTATTACGGCCGACCGAAGCATGGTCTCCGTGCGTCCTTCCGGGACGGAACCCAAGATAAAGTATTATTTCAGCGTTCGGGAACCGCTCGATGCCATCGACCGGTATGATGCCGTCGGCAGCGAACTCGATGCGAAAGCTCGAAAGGATAAAGAAAGACCTTCGGTTGGAATAGGGAAAAGTTCGGTTTGATGGATGCGGCAGGGGAAAAGGAGGAGTTTCTTTTTCCCCTGCCGGCATTTTCGGAAGCATACTTTCCGGTATAAGGGGTTTGCTTTACGGAAGATGGGATGGTGTGTCGCTGTCGAGAAAAATCTCCTCCGGGTAACGGACGGCGGTCAGGAAAAGTCCCTGTGCCGGGGCGGAGGAGCCCGCCCGCGAAAGGTCGCGGGCGGCGATGATGCTGCGGAATTCGTCCGGCGTCATTTTGCCCCGGCCTACTCCCACCAGTGTGCCCGTAATGGCTCTGACCATATTGCGCAGGAAGCGGTTGGCGCGGATGGTGAAGATGAGTTCCGTTCCCTCCTGCCTCCATCGGGCATATGTGACTTTGCAGATGTTGGTTTTGTTGGCGGAGTTGAGTTTGGCGAAGGTCGTGAAGTCGTCGAATGCGAGCAGATGCGCGGCGGCTTCGTTCATGGCGGCGGTGTCCAGAGCGCCGCGATACTGCCACGATGTTTCGCGGCTGAAGGGGTCTTTCTCGCTGCGCATGTAATAGGTATATTCCCGTTCGGCGGCATCGAAACGGGCATGCGCATCGTCCCGGACGCGGCGGATGCGGTGGACGGCGATGTCGTCCGGCAGCATCGCATTCAATTGGTAGCGGAGCGCTTCCGCCTCCGCGACGGGAGCGGCGTCGAAATGGGCCGTATAGTCGCGGGCATGTACGCCCGTGTCCGTCCGTCCCGCACCCGTCACCGGCGTGGGGAGACGCAGGACGGTGGACAGGGCGCGTTCGAGTTCCGCCTGGACGGAGGGAGCATTCCGCTGTATCTGCCAGCCGTGATAATTCGTCCCCTTATAGGATAGGTTCATGAAGTAGCGCATGCGTCTTGTTTTAGCACAAAGATAGGCACCGGTACGCATATCGCGTGCGGAGGCAGCCATAAAATTGCCGGAACCGCCGGTAGGATACAGAGTAGTGTGCGGATGAAGTGTCCGCTCCGGTTTTGCCGGGTGTCCCCGTGCCTGTGGCGGGACGGGAGGATTTCGCTGCGGCCGGTCGCTTTTTTGTAACCTGAGAGGCGGAGTATTCAGGGGTTATATGTTACTTTTGCAAAAAAATTTCGGGCGGTACCCTTTGATATGGCCGACATTAACCGACGGTGCCGACTGCTGATTATTCCGATACTGCCGATGAAAAAAAAGTCCTTACTTTTTCCCTGCTCCTGATTCTCGGCCTTGCGGCCTCTCAAATGTTGCCCGGTTTGCTCGGCGAAGGGTATGCCGCTTTCCGGAACATCTCCACTACCCTCCTCTATGTCTGCCTGTCGTTCATCATGATAAATGTGGGGCGGGAATTTGAGATAGATAAAACCCGCTGGCGCTCCTATGCGGCGGATTATTTTATCGCCATGGCGACGGCTGCCGTTCCGTGGCTGCTCATCGCACTCTACTATGTCTTCGTTCTGCTGCCTCCGGGGTATTGGGGCGATGCCGGCGCATGGAAGGAGAACCTGTTGCTCAGCCGTTTTGCCGCTCCCACTTCCGCTGGTATCCTGTTCACCATGCTGGCGGCGCTGAATCTCAAGCAGAGCTGGATGTACAGGAAGATTCAGGTGTTGGCCATTTTCGATGATTTGGATACCATTCTGCTGATGATTCCATTGCAAATCATGATGATAGGCCTTCGATGGCAGTTGTTTGCGGTCGTGCTTATCGTGTTCCTGCTCCTGTGGCTCGGATGGAAAAAAGGCTGAATGCCTATAACCTGCGGCAGGAGTGGTGGGCCATCCTCCTCTATTCGGTTGCAGTTTTCGGAATAACCCAGGTGATTTATTTGGTCTCCAAACATTTTTACGGCGAACAAGGAAGTATCCATATCGAGGTGCTGCTGCCGGCCTTCGTACTCGGTATGGTCATGAAGACCCGCCATATGGATTCCCCCGCGAACGCGCTGCCTCGTCCGGTATCTCGTTCCTGTTCATGTTTCTCGTCGGACTCAGCATGCCGCTGTTCATCGGGCTCGATACATCGTCGGCTGCGGGTGCCGCTTCCGTAACCGGTTCGCAGCCCATGATGTCCTGGGGGTGTCATCGCCCTCCATGTCGTCGCCGTATCTTTTTTGTCTAATATCGGCAAAGGCTGGTGCCCATGTTTTTCTACCGCGACCGGAAATGGAGCGAACGCCTGGCACTCTCCATCGGCATGTTCACTCGCGGAGAGGTGGGGGCCGGCGTCATTTTCATCGCCATCGGTTACAATCTCGGCGGACCGGCGCTGGTCATTTCAGTGCTGACGCTTGTACTGAACCTGATTCTCACGGGTATTTTCGTCGTATGGGTGAAAAAACTCGCTTTGCGTACCTATACGCCCGACGTTCTTTCCGTAGCCGAATAGCGGAGAGAACCGTGATGTTGCCGGACGGTAGGAAAAATACCGTTTGGATATGCTGTGCATCGGGACGTTTTGAGTACCTTTGCACAATACCGGTCTTTTTTCCGAACTCGATAAGAAGGCATGAAAACAGTCATCATAGGATACGGCACGATGGGGCACGAGATAGAACGTGTGCTTATCGACCGGGGCCATACGGTACTTTTTACGGTGGATGCGGGGGAAGAGGCGAAACTTGCAACGGAGCGTTTGGCGCAGGCCGATGTCGCCATCGAGTTCACCACTCCCGCTACGGCATTCGGCAATGTCGAGACCTGTCTCCGGGCGGGAGTGCCTGTAGTGTGCGGTACGACAGGATGGAACGAACGCCGGGAGGAGGCGGAAAAGCTGTGCGAAGAGCCTGGACGGTACGTTCTTTTGGTCGTCCAATTTCAGTATCGGTGTAAATATCCTTTTCCGCGTCAGCGAGTATCTAGCCCGCATCATGGACCGGTTCCCGGAGTACGCGGTGTCGATGCGCGAGGTGCATCACACAAGAAAAAAAGGATGCGCCGAGCGGAACGGCTGTCACGCTGGCCGAGGGTATTCTGCGTAACATCGGCCGGACCGAAGCGTGGGTGAACCATGAAACGGACTGCCCCTCCGCGCTGGGTATCGTTTCCGTGCGTGAAGGCGATGTCGCCGGTATCCACGAGGTGATATACGATTCAGTGGCGGATACCATCACGCTGTGCCATGAGGCCAAGGGGCGCCGCGGATTCGCCGTGGGTGCGGTGATGGCGGCGGAGTTTGCTGCCGGACACAAGGGGTGCTGACCATGGACGACATGCTCGGTAGCATTATTCATTAAGAGATAATCGAGATAACTGTATAGAATAGACAGAACGACAGAACAATGAAGGAATTTTGGAGTAAGGTGCGTACGTTTTTCCGGAATCGATGGACCAAATTTACCATCGTATCGGTAATTTATATTTTGTGGCTCGTGATATGGTCGCGCAATCCTTGGATGCTTCTCGGACTGCCCGTCATATTCGACATCTACATTACGAAATATCTGTCGAGGTTCCTTTTCGGTAAAAAAACATCAGGAGCGCAAGGCGACCAACAAGGCCTACCGTGAAACCTGGAGCCTGGATAGAGGCCATTGTGTTCGCTGTTATCGCGGCATCGCTCATCCATACCTATATCTTCCAGATGTACCGGATACCCACCTCCTCGATGGAAAAAGACGCTGCTGGTGGGCGATTATCTCTGTGTCAGCAAAGTGGCTTACGGGCCGCGGATGCCCATGACTCCCCTGTCGTTTCCGTTGGTGCACAACAGAATGCCATTTTCGCAGACGAAAAGTCCTATTCGGAAGCAGTGAAGCGGCCCTATAAGCGCCGGCTGGATGCGGCAGCGTGCAGCGCGACGACATCGTGGTGTTTAATTTTCCTGCTGGCGATACCGTACTCATGGAGAATCCCAATGTCACCTATTACGATGTGCTGCGCGAATTCCCAGCTCACTTACGGCGAGCGGCGCGGGCGGGAACTGCTCGAGCGGCAGTATACGGTCATCTCCCACCCCGCCGACAAGCGCGAACACTACGTGAAGCGCTGCGTCGGTCTGCCGGGCGATACCGTAGCGGTCGTACACGGAGACCTTTATGTCAACGGCGTACGACACCGGGATGCTCCAGGGCGTCAATACAACTATTACGTGCGTACCGCAGGCAATCCCATCAGCCGGCGGACTTTCGACGAACTCGGCATAGCGAAAGACGACATTCTGTATGACCAGAGCGTACATACCTATCTGCTTCCCCTGTCCGATGCCAATGTGGAGCAGCTTCGCGGCATGTCCAATATCGTTTCGATAGAGCGGTACGAATCGAGCGGCACGGGCTACTGGATATTACCCAACGACGACCGTTTCGACTGGAATGAGGACAATTTCGGCCCCCTGTGGATTCCGAAGCAAGGAGCTACCGTTGCCCTTACGACGGAGAACCTGCCCCTTTACCGGAGGATAATCAGGAATTACGAGGGCAACGACCTCGAAGTGCGTGACGGGGAGATTTATATCAACGGTGCTCCGGCCGACTCCTATACATTCGCCATGGATTACTACTTCATGATGGGCGACAACCGGCATAATTCCGCCGACTCCCGTTTTTGGGGATTCGTTCCCGAAGACCATGTGGTGGGCAAACCGGTGTTTATCGGATGGTCTGCCGATAAAGACAAGAGTTTCCCAGGCAAAATACGCTGGAACAGAATATTCAGCCATCCGGAATAAAGTTTTACAGCAGTTATGGCGGATGGTGAAGACCTTTACCGGACGATAGATGCTCCTGCCGAGGCGCAATTCAAGGAGCGCAGCAGCAAGTTTTTCGCTTATGCCTATCCCGTTTCTTCGCCCGAGGAGGCCATGGAATTTTGTCGAGGGGCTGCGCAAGCGGTATTACGATGCCACCCATCACTGCTATGCCTATCGTCTCGGTGCGGACGGGGGCGTGTACCGGGCGAACGATGACGGCGAACCCTCCGGAACGGCCGGCCGGCCGATATTGGGACAGATGCTGTCCGCGGGGGTGACCTACTGCCTGATTGTCGTGGTGCGTTACTTCGGCGGGACGAAACTCGGCGTGCCGGGGCTTATCAACGCCTATCGGGAATCGGCTGCCGGGGCGCTTGCCGCAGCGAAAATCGTGGAGAAAACGGTGGATACAATATTCACGGTCGCTTTCCCGTATGTATGTATGAACGATGTGATGAAGACCGTCAAGGAGGAACAGCCCCGTATCGTTTCCCAGCATTTCGATAACCTGTGTACCATGACGCTGGCCATACGCCGGAGCCGTGCCGCTGCATTGAGGCGAAACTGGGGAATGTGGAAGGGCCGATGTGAAAAGGAAGGGATAAGGAACAGATGCAGAAGAACGACGCGGAAAAACACGATTCCATTTACATAAAGGGGCGAGGGTACATAATTTGAAGAATATCAGCCTCGAAATTCCCCATAACCGGCTGGTGGTCGTCACAGGGCTTTCAGGTTCCGGTAAATCCACGCTGGCTTTCGATACCCTGTTCGCCGAGGGGCAGCGCAGGTATGTCGAGAGCCTTTCCGCCTATGCCCGCCAGTTTCTCGGCCGTATCGACAAACCCGATGTAGATTCGATAAGCGGCATCGCTCCCGCGATTGCGATAGAGCAGAAAGTTAATACGCGCAATCCCCGTTCGACGGTCGGTACGTCTACCGAGATATACGACTACCTGAAACTGCTTTTCGCCCGTATAGGGCGGACCTACTCTCCCGTCACAGGTCGGGAGGTGAGGTGTTATCAGGTACAGGATATCGTCTCCTACATCGTCGGACAGACCGGCCGACGTGTACTCGTCTGTGCCACCGTCCGGCCCGCAGCAGGTCAGGGTGCCGTAGAACGGCTTACCCTGCTCGTCAAGGAGGGTATCCAGCGCATTTATGCCGACGGTGCTGCCATCCCCGTCGAAGAGTATATCTCCCGGCCGGGAATTGAACAGACCGGGGAGTTCGACATCGTGGTGGACCGTGTCAAGGTCCGCGATGACGAGGAGAGACGAAGAGCAGGCTGGGCGATTCGGTCGCACAGGCGCTGAGTTACGGCGGCGGGAGCTGCAAGATAGTCGTGCAGGAGGAGGACGGCGACCGGGCGGAGATCTTCTCTACCCGTTTTGAGGCCGACGGGATGACTTTCGAAGTTCCGACCGAGCATATGTTTTCGTTCAACAATCCGATAGGGGCCTGCCCGGTTTGCGAAGGGTATGGCAAGGTTGTCGGAATCGACGAAGAAGGCTCGTCGTGCCCGACAAGACCAGAAGCATCTACGACGACGCGATAGCCGCCTGGCGCGGCGATACCATGAAGTGGTGGAAAGAGCAGTTGGTGGCTTCTGCCCACAAGTTTGATTTTCCGATACACAGGCCCTACTACGAACTCACCAGAGAGCAGAAACAGTTGCTGTGGACGGGAAACCGCTATTTCAAAGGGCTGAACGATTTCTTCGCATACCTCGAAAGCGAACGCTACAAGATACAGTATCGGGTATTGCTCTCCAGATATACGGGCAAGACGCTTTGCCATGAATGCGGCGGGAGCAGGCTCCGTAAGGAGGCGCTTTACGTCAAAGTAGGCGGCAAGAACATCGCAGAGCCTTTTGTGGCTATGAGCGTGGACAGCCTCATGGAATTTTTTCGGCAGTCTCGTCCTGGACGAACACGACGCACAGACGGCTTCGCGCGTCTTGGTCGAAATACGTAACCGGCTGGCTTACCTCTCCGATGTGGGGTTGGGATATCTGACGCTTGACCGTCTCTCCTCCACCCTTTCCGGAGGTGAGAGCCAGCGCATCAATCTCGCCACGTCGCTCGGTAGCAACCTGACCGGTTCGCTCTATATTCTCGACGAACCGAGTATCGGTCTCCATCCGCGCGATACGGCGCGGCTCATTAAGGTTCTTAGGCAACTCCGCGATTTGGGCAATACGGTAATCGTCGTCGAACACGAGGAGGAGATAATCCGTGCTGCCGACCGCATCATCGACATCGGCCCGGAAGCGGGTTACAACGGCGGACAGGTGGTATTCAACGGTTCGTTCGAACAGCTTTGAAAAGGCGGAAGGCAGCCTGACGGCGGATTACCTGACAGGCAAACGCGCCATACATCCTCCGACTTCTCCGCGCGGCTGGAGCAACTGCATTGAAATAAAGGGTGCGAGAGAGAACAATCTCAAAGGGATAGACGTGAAGATACCGCTCGGTGTGATGACCTGTGTTACAGGAGTGAGCGGCAGCGGCAAATCGTCTCTCGTCAAGGGATACTCTATCCGGCTGTCCGGCGCAAACTGTTTGAAACGGGTGTGAAACCGGGTAGTTTTGAAGGGCTGGCCGGCGACGTCGGCATGTTGAAATCCATCGAGATGATAGACCAAAATCCGATTGGAAAGTCGCAGCGTTCCAATCCCGTCACCTATACCAAGGCCTACGACTACATTCGCAAGATATTCGCCGACCAGCCCTATGCCGTGAACAACGGCATGACGCCCTCCTATTTTTTCGTTCAACCGGCCCGGCGGCCGGTGCGAAGAGTGTCAGGGTGACGGTTTCGTGGTGGTAGGTATGCAGTTTATGGCCGACATCGAGCTCTCAAATGTGAGCACTGCGGAGGCAAACGCTTCAATGACAACGTATTGGAGGTCAAGTATCATGGCCGGTCGATATACGATGTGCTGGAGATGACGGTGGACGAGGCGATGGAGTTTTTTGCGCTGGACGGCGGCAATGCCGCGAACAGGAAAGTGCTGGAGATACTGAAAACGCTGCAGGATGTGGGGCTGGGGTATATCGCTCGGCCAATCCACCTCCACCCTCTCGGAGGAGAGATACAGCGGGTGAAACTGGCTACTTTTCTGATGAAGGACAATGCTTCGGAGAGTACCCTGTTCGTGTTCGACGAACCGACGACCGGACTCCATTTTCACGACATCAACAAAAGCTCCTCGCGGCCTTCAATGCCCTCATCGAAAAGGGACATACGATAGTGGTCGTCGAGCACAACATGGATGTCATAAAGTGTGCCGACTGGGTGATAGACCTCGGCCCGGAAGCGGGCGAAGGGGTGGACGCCTGGTGTTTGCAGGAACTCCGGCCGACCTTGCGGAGTGTCCGGAGAGCCATACCGGACAATATCTCTCTTTACGGGCCCAAAACCGAAACGACTGATGGAATTCATCACACATACCTTGCCCAACGGCATCAGATGCATCCTCAAACAGGTCAAATCGGCGGTGGTACATTGTGCCCTGACCGTAAATACCGGCAGCCGCGACGAGCTGCCCGGCGAACACGGCATGGCCCATCTTGTAGAACACACGCTGTTCAAGGGGACGCAGCGGCGGAAAGCCTGGCAAGTGAATTGTCGGCTGGAGAACATGGGTGGAGAACTCAACGCCTTTACGTCCAAGGAGGAGACGGTGGTGCATGCCACTACCCTGCGAGGCGACTACGCCAAGGCGGTGGAACTGATAGCCGACATCGTTTTCCGCTCTACTTTTCCGGAACATGAGGTAGAGAAGGAGAAGAACGTGATTTTCGATGAGATAAATCTCTACAAGGATTCTCCGACCGACCGTATATACGACGAATTTGAGGACCGGATTTTCGACGGTTCGTCGCTCGGACACAACATTCTCGGCAGTAAGGCTACGCTGCGCCGGATGCACAGTGAAGATATCCGGAGGTTCGTCGCCCGAACCTATACGACCGACCAGATGGTCTTTTCGCTTATCGGCAACCTCTCCGAAAAGGCTTTTCGGACAGTGGCCGACCGCTGGTTCGGAGGTATATCGGCGAGCCGGCGGGCATTCGGCCGGACGGTACATCCTGCCCCGGAACCGTTCTGTCTCTCTGTCGGCCGCGGCACCCATCAGGTACACTGTATGAAGGGCAAGCGTGCCTACGACCTGAAGGACGACAGACGCCTGCCGCTGATGTTGCTGATGAATACCCTCGGCGGCCCGTCTGCCAATTCGCTGCTGAATGTGCTGCTTCGGGAAAAAAACGCGCTTTCCTATTCGGTGGAAGCCACCTATACGCCCTTTACCGACTCGGGTGTCGCCTCCATCTACTTCAGCCTGTGAGAAGGAGAATGCCTCCCGGTGCATAGAGTTGATGGACAGGCAATTGGATGAGTTGGCAGAGCATGTCCTCTCTCCGCGCCGTCTTTCGGTCGCTAAAAGACAATTCCTCGGACAATTTCGCCATTTCTGCCGAAAACAACGAATCGTATATGCTGGGGGCGGCCAAAAGCTATCTCGTATTCGGAGATGTGGACGGTTTCGGGGAGGCGAAGGAGAAGATAGAGGCGCTCGACGGGGAGACGCTCCGGACGGTAGCGGAAGAGATATTTACGGGCATGTCGGCCCTGATTTACAAGTAGCGGATGGAACGTTTGGAACGTTATATACACGAATGTCGTCGCCCGAGGACGCATTGATGGAGGAACTGACACGGACCACAAATCAGCGGGCTGTTCATCCCCAGATGCTCTCGGGACATATACAGGGGCGATTCCTCGGTATGCTCGTCAGAATGCTGCGTCCGCACCGGGTACTCGAAATAGGTACGTTTACGGGATATTCGGCGCTCTCCATGGCCGCTGGCATGGAGGCCGGAGCGATACTCGATACGATAGAAGCGGACGACGAACAGGAGGAGCCTGATACGTTCGTTCGTGGAGCGCAGCGGATACGGTGACCGAATCCGCCTGCATATCGGCAGTGCTCTCGCGGTGATGCCCTCTCTGAACGAAACTTACGATTTGGTCTTTATCGATGGCGACAAGCGCGAATATCCGGCCTATTACCGTATGCTGATGGACGAAGGGCGGACGGTGCCGCTGGTCCGTTCCGGCAGTTACCTCATCGCCGACAACATCCTGTGGTACGGGAAGGTGGCCGAACCGGAGCAGTACCGCGACCCCCATACCATGGCGATACGCGCATTCAATCGGATGGTCAGGGGAAGACGACCGGGTGGAAAATGTAGTACTCCCCCTGCGTGACGGTCTGAACCTGATTCGGGTGAAATAATGCATGCTCGGGATAACGGAAAAGGTATAATTAATCCAATAAATTAATAAATCAGTTTCTTTTCCGGTAATTTGCCGGACTTATTCGGTAATCTATATGGAGATAATGAAGATAGCGATTCTGGTGGACGGTGGTTTTTCGATGCCGTTAATAAGAACAGAGTCAACGGTATGCTTCGGACGGCAGGCCATGTGAAGCAGGAAGTGGAGAATACGATGCGATTGATTCGGGCGAAAACCCTTACCGATTCGGAAAATATTAAGGACGTATTGTTTCGCGTCTATTTCTATGACGCCCGGCCGTTCAGCGGTAAAAAGACAAACCCGCAAGGGGAAGAGTACGATTTTACGCTATCGAAGTCGTATGTCGCGAAGACCGATTTGTTAAACGAACTTGCCCGAACCGATAAATTCTGTCTGCGGTTGGGAATGTTGTCTTTTGCCGGATGGCAGCCTAAGATTGATGATAACGGCACTTTGACCGGGTATCGTCCATCTTTCAAGCAAAAGGGTGTGGATATCAAGGTCGGAATGGATATGGTTTGGATAGCGACCCATAAGGTTGTAGATAAAATCGCTATCATAGGCGGGGATTCCGATTTCATAGACCCGATTGAATTTGCAAAAGAGAGGGAATACAGGTATATCTCAACCACATGGGCCTTAAAGTGAAAGATGAACTCATCCAGAGTTGTGATTTCGAATTGAAGTAATTTGTTATCGTAGTGAAAAAGGCAGGCCCTGGGGCCTGCCTTTTTCACTATCGACGCTTTGCTGCCGTGGCGGTTTGCCGGTGAACGCCCTGTTACAGGTGTACCGCATGACCGAGGGCGGCTTCCGCAGCCTCCATAACGGGCTTCGCTCATTGTGGGGTGCGGATGTACCGTCGCGCCTATCTGGTGCGCCGTCGCTCCCAACGCTTTCGCCAACGTGGGTTCGGCGAGCATCTCCGTTACATTGGCCCCATCATGTGGGCGCCCAGCAGTCGGTCGGTTTTCGCATCGAAAATCAACTTGACAAACCCGTCTCGGTCGCCTGCGGCCGTTGCCTTTCCGGAAGCCGTATAGGGGAACTGTCCAACTTTGATTTCGTAACCGCCTTCGATGGCCTGTTTCTCCGTCAGCCCGACCATGGCGATTTCCGGCGTAGTGTAGACACATGACGGAATGGTGGTATAATCTATCGGGGCGGGAGCGTGACCGCATATCTTTTCCACGCAGCAGATGGCTTCGGCAGAGGCCACATGCGCCAGTGCGGGGCCGTGAACGATGTCGCCGATGGCATATACTCCTTCGACATTCGTACGGTAGAAGTCGTCTACTGTTATTTTGTCACCCTGGAGCGTGATGCCCGCCTCTTCGAGACCGAGTCCTTCGAGGTTCGACTTGATGCCGACTGCCGAAAGGACGATGTCGGCCGTAAGTATCTCTTCGCCTTTTTTCCCTTCGATGCGGAGTTCGCATTTTCCGTCGCCGTTTACCGTCACGTCTTTCACCGTAGTACCGGTCATGACGCCTATCTTCATCTTCCGGAAGGCGCGTTCGAGCGCTTTGCTGACGTCGGTATCGGCGGCCGGAAGCAGTTGCGGCAGGTATTCGATAACCGTTACCTTCACTCCGAGCGAGGCATAAAAAATAGGCGAACTCGCAGCCGATGGCACCCGAACCGACTACGGCCATGCTTTCGGGAAGTTCCCTGAGGACGAGAGCCTCTTTGGAGGAGATGATTTTCCGGCCGTCGATAGGCATGAACTTCATCTCGCGCGGACGGGAACCGGTCGCCAGTATGATGTGGGAAGCCTCTACGGTCTGTTTCGTACCGTCGGTTCCTTCCACCTCGACCGTACCTTTCCCGCCGAGCCGTCCGCGGCCGTTGATGACCTCGATTCCGTTCTTCTTCATCAGGAACGATACGCCCTTGCTCATCGTATCGGCCACTCCCCTGCTGCGTTCGACGATTTTGTCGAGCGGGGCGGTTATCTCTCCGTTTATCTCGATACCGTAACCGGCCGCGTGTTTGGCATAATTGTACACCTGAGCGCTTTTCAGAAGGGCTTTGGTGGGAATGCAACCCCAGTTCAGGCAGACGCCGCCCAATTCGGCTTTTTCCACTACGGCGGTTTTCAGGCCGTTCTGCGCGGCCTTTATCGCGGCCACATATCCTCCGGGGCCGCTGCCTATTACGACAACATCGTATTTCATTTCTTGTTTGTTTTAATGTGATTATCCATTTTCTTTCAAACCTGCGGCCCGAACGGAGCGGGCTCCGGCCAGGCCGCAAATTTAACAAATAAGCCCCGGATTCCTTCCGCGGCCGGCTGCTTTTATTCCACTACGCGCAGCACGTCGCCGTGGTCCCGGACGACCGCTTCCTTCCATTCGTCCGTATAACCGGGCCATTCGGGTGTTTCGGGTATCTTGTCGCTGTAACCGTTGGTTACGAACCCGTCGGCGTTCTCCACCTTCACGTTACCGTCGATATATTTAACCATCAGGTATCTGTCCAGTGTCTTCCATCGGTCGAACAGCCGTTGTGCGTTCTCGACGGAAAATCTCGTGGCTTCGCGTATCATTCGGTTATGCGACATATTGCTGTGCATCACCTTTTCGTCGAACTCCTGTACCTTGAGCAGCATTTCATTCTCCCATGCGTCCACGTTCTCGCGGACAGCCTTGCCGATTACATTGTACCGCAGGTAGGCGAACTGTGCCACACGGTTGAAAATCCAGAACGCCGCCGTGTCGGAGTACTCCAGCAGACTGCCGTTCTCTTCGCTGAAACAGGGAGGGACTTCGGTCGTCCCGCAGTATATCGGTGTCAGCGCCGAAGTGGCAGCATCGTCCACACCGAACCAGAGTACGCCCCCTATCGCATCGGGCAGATAGCTGCGGGCCTGCGCCACGAACCAGAAACCGGTCTGCTGCGTTGCGGTCGCACGTTCGTTCACATAGGTCTCTCCTTCCCACTCCCACTCCATGGGCCGCCAGCGGTAGGGACATGCGCTGCCGCCTGCACCGATGTCGGCGGTCATATCCATCGGCGTACCCTCGAAATGGTCGCGCATGGCGTCGAACACCTCCTTGGGCGAAATCTTCTTCGAGGGTTTCACCCACAGGGGCATACGATTTTCGGGATTGTATCCCATCGCATAATCCAGGTAAGCGTCCATGCCCGGGGCGAACGTACGGAAGAACGACCATACGCGGGCTTCGCAGCCGCGCATCGTTCCGAAATTCGAGCGGCGCGTACACGTCGCTGAAAAGCTGAAATCCTCGTCGCTGCCGTCGTAATATCCCATTTCGCGGGCGAACGAAATGACATCCGGGGCATAAAGACAATTCTCTGGGTCGTCGAGCGGGAACTGCGTGATGCGGGCCTGGTTGGCATGCGCACAGATGTAACCGTCGGGGATACGGCGGGCTACCCAGACGATGCCTTTGTTGACGTTCCGACCCTCCACGATTTTGCTCCCCTTGCCTATCATCTCGAAAATCCACGCCTCTTCCTTGTCCACTATCGAGAACGATTCGCCGCTGGAGGCGTAACCGTACGTATTGGCCAGGCTCCACGATGGTGGCGATGGCCTCCCGCGCCGTAGCAGCCCGCTGGAGCGTGATGTAGATGAGCGAACCGTAGTCGATGCCGCCATCGGGGTCTGCCAGTTCCGGACGGCCGCCATAGGTAGTCTCAGCGATAATCAACTGACGGTCGTTCATGTTGCCTACCGTGGAGTAGGTGTGTGCGGCTTGCGGAATGTCTCCGAGGTAGCGGCCCGTATCCCATTCATAGACGGGCATCATGGTTCCCGGCCTGTAGCCCTTGCGCGGGGCATCGTATTTGTACAGCGCCCCGTAGAGCTGGTGCGAATCGGCGGCATAACTTACCATGGCCGAACCGTCCGTGGATGCTCCTTTCGTGATGATGAAATTGGTACATGCGGCAGCGGTTCCCACCCCTATGGTCGCAAGTAGTCCGGCTGCAACAAAAAGAATTTTCTCATTTTATAGCGTATTAATTGATTGTCCGTATCGACACGAAAAGCAAATATATGAAAATTATGCGTATTTTTTGTCTTAACATAAAAATAGCGATGTCACTGACAGAAAGATTACAGGAGGTTAAGGCCTCCATTCCGGAGGACGTCACGCTGGTGGCCGTCTCCAAAACCCATCCGGCGGAGATGATACGCGAGGCGTACGATGCCGGCCAGCGGATATTCGGCGAGAACCGTCCGCAGGAACTCAGGGAGAAGTATCCCCTTTACCGCCCGACATACGGTGGCACATGATAGGACATTTGCAGACCAATAAGGTGAAGTACATCGCTCCCTTCGTGGAGGCTCATCCATTCGGTCGATTCGGACAGGCTGCTGGCCGTGATAGACCGCGAAGCCGCCAGGAACGACCGGACCATCGATGTCCTCTTTGAGGTGCACGTTGCCATGGAGGAGACCAAGAGCGGATGGGCACCGGAGGAGCCTGCGCAGCTACCTGGCCGGAGGGGCATGGCGGACATATGGAAACGTACGCATCCGGGGCCTGATGGCCGTGGCGTCGCAAACGGATGACGATGCACGGATACGGGCCGAATTTACTGCAGTACACGGGTTGTTCCGTGAATTTCGGGAAGCCTACTTCGGAGCCGGGTTCGATACGCTTTCCATGGGAATGACGCACGACTATCCCATTGCCGTGGAGTGTGGCGCCACCATGGTACGCATAGGCAGCAGGATATTCGGAGAGCGGGATTATAGGAAATAAATAAACGATAGCGATTATGACAGACCTTTCGGTAAAATACATGGGGCTCAGGCTGAAGAACCCCTTGATAGCAAGCAGTTCTCCGCTGACGGCAACGGCCGCTCACATCGAGGAGCTTTGCCCGCAACGGCATCGGTGCGGTGGTGCTGAAATCCATTTTCGAGGAGCAGATATCCGGCGAAGCGGCCATGATGGCGCGTTATGGCAACGACTCTCCGGAGGCGGCCGATTACCTCCATGCTTATCTCGGGGCCGATTATATGAAGGGGTTCATCGACCTGATATCGGAGGTCAAGCGAAAGACCGACCTTCCCGTCATTGCCAGCATCAACTGCATGAGCAAAGGCAAATGGGTGGAGTATGCCGGAAAGATAGCGTGTGCCGGTGCAGACGGACTGGGCTGAACATTTTCTTCATGCCCGATAACGAGACGCAGGCATCGGCGGAGATAGAGTCGCGTTACCTCGGTATCATAGAGGCTGTTACGCGGTCGGTGGATATTCCCGTGTCGGTCAAGTTCAGCATGCGTTTCACGAATATTTTCCACATGATGCAGGCTTCGTTCAACCGTGGTGTCCGGGGAGCTGTCCTCTACAACCGGTTTTTCGAACCCGATATCGATATCGATAGCATGGGTATGTTCCGGCCAGCGGGCTCAGCACTCCGGCCGAGTTGCATAAATCCCTGCGCGACGTAGCCATCGCAACGGCCGAAATTCCCGGTATGGACATATCGGTCTCCACCGGCGTGCACAGCGGGCGGATACCGTCAAAGCGATACTTGCCGGTGCCCGTACCGTACAGGCTTTGCAGTACCCTGCTTATAAACGGTATGCAGGTTATCGGTGATATCGACGCTTTCCTGACCGGATGGATGGAGCGCAACGGCTTCGGAACCGTGGACGACTTCCGCGGACTGATGAACCGGAAAGAGCGCCCCGGCGACCCGCTGCTCGAACGCGTACAGTATATGAAGACTTTCCCGGCGGAGATTTGAATCATTTTGGAATAAAATAAAGGGAGCGTGGTAGGTCCGTAACCGCGCTCCCTTTTTTGTGAATTCCTGTTCCGTACTTTATCGCACGCGTAGTTTGCGACCTTCCCGGATGATGGCATCTTCCGAAATGTTGTTCAGGCTGGCAAAGCCTCTTGACGGTCGTACCGTACTGTCTGGCTATTTTGCCGAGATAATCGCCGCGCCGGATGGTATGGTACAGAGGGTCGGTTTTTGCCTGCTCCTGTTTGATGGCGGCCTGTGTGGTGGATTCGATGTTCTCCAGAATGTCGTCGGAGGTGAGTTCACCGTCCGGAGAGTGTACGGCGAGCAGGGATTCATCGTAATCGTCCTCCTCTTCCAGGGTTTCAGAGGCCCGTGAATAGATGCTGAAGAACGAACGGTCGAGGGGGCGAAAGTCTGATAACGGAGGTCGCCCGTGGAGAAGTCGATGAGATGTTCCGGGTCGAACGCCTGGTCGCAATACCGCATCTCGAAATGGAGGTGCGCCCCGCGGCTGCGGCCCGTATTGCCGCAGAAGCCGATAACCGTACCGGCCGTCACATAATCGTCCTGCGCCACGTTGCAACGTGTCAGGTGGGCATACCAGGTTTCCAGCCCGTTTTCGTGGCGGATGATGACCAGATTGCCGTAACCGCCGGTATTGTACCGGGCATAGCGCACTTTGCCGTTGAAAGCGGCGTATATCGGTTCGCCGACGGAGAGGGGGATATCCACTCCCTGATGCCGCCGCCGGCCGCGGGTACCGTATTTCGAGAAGACTTTGCCTATAGCCGGGGCGTGGAAATCCCCGTACCGGTCAATGAGCTGCAGGTCGATAACCGGCGGCGCTCTTTGAGCCTGGATGTCCGTATAGGCGAAAACCCGGTCGTTCACCCAATGTTCCCGATAGACCTCCCTGTCCATTCTTTCGTTCAGGTCGGGATAGTAGTAACACCAGGTATTGTTCGTGAATATCACTATTTTGATATTGCTGTCGTCCGTATCGAGCGTATCTATCGCCCGGCGAGGCAAGTCTTCGAGTTTCGGGACACTGCGCTGTGCGGCGAGCAAAAGGGGGATGGTCCACAATACGACGGTACAGACTATCGCTTTGGCGGCGGAAGTGTTGCGTTTCATTCTGTTCGATATTCTTTCTCCATGTATTTGGCCGCTGCATCCAAAGCTCTTTGTAGAATTCGGCGCCGAATTTCCGGATGATGGGTTCCCGGAGCGACTCATAGACGCGTATTCCCGTTTTTTCCTGCCGTATCGACGGGCCGGTGCACAGATATCCCAACGGTGGTAGTGCAGTCCTTCGCTGCCGTCGCTGAACTTCGTGACGCGTATCGGATAGAGATGGCATGAGACCGGTTTGCGAAAAAGCGGTACGGCCTTCGCGCCATGCCTTTTCGATGGCGCAGAGAGTCGTGCCGTTTTCCCGGCAGGCATAGGCGCAGTCGGCATCCCCTATCAGGGGCGTGGTATAGTCCCCGTCCCCATCTATCACGAAAAACCCCTGTTGCGCAACCGCCTGTCTGCCCTCTTCGGTCATGTAGGGACTGAACCGTTCGTATTCTCTCTCCAGAACGGCGAGTTCCTCCTTTTCGAGCGGAGCGCCGGCATTGCCCCTCCACGCAGCACATGCCCCGGCAGGCTGCAAGGTCGCAGCAGAACCGTTCGGTCAGGATGTCGGTGACGACTATCCGTCCCTCTATCTCTATCAGCGCCTGCATAGGGTATCTTCGATAACGGCGTTTATCACCTCCGTCATGTTCAGGCCTGCCGCGGCTATCTGTTTGGTACGATGCTTCCGCCGCTCATGCCGGGGATGGAGTTGATTTCCACCATATATATATCCCCGGTGGGAGTCCTGATGAAGTCCACGCGTACGATTCCGCGGCAGTTGCATACCTTGGCCGCCGCTTCGGCGAGCCGCTGTATCCGGACCGTTGCTGCGGCGGGAATCTCCGCCGGCGTGATTTCGTCCGACATCCCCGCGGTATATTTCGCCTCGTAATCGAAAAAATTCTTTGTGCGACTTGATTTCCGTTACGGGAAGCGCCCGGATTCCGTCGGCAGTTATCCAGACGCCGCAGCCGAACTCCCCCCTCGATGAACTCTTCGATGAGCACGGCGTCGCTTTCGGTGAAGGCGCGTTCGATTGCGGGGACCATGTCGGCAACGCTCTTTACTTTGGTTACTCCACAACTGCTTCCGCTGGCATTCGGCTTTACGAAGACGGGCAGTCCGAGCCGGGCGGCTATCGCATCGGCATCCACCCGGTCGCCCCGGCGCAGTAGGACTTCGCGGGCAAGACACAAACCGTCGATTTCTGACACGATGCGTTTGCAGAGTGTCTTGTCGAACGTCTCCACCGAGGAGACGAAACCCGATGTGGAGTACGGAATACCCATCATCTCCAGATATCCCTGCAACTTGCCGTCTTCGCCGGGCGTACCGTGTATCATGATGAAAGCATAGTCGAACCGTATCTTGCCGTCGCCGACCGGAACGGAGAAGTCCGTCTTGTCCACTTCGACCTTCCGGTCCCCGGCCCAGGTCCAGTGTAAACCGTGGACATCGACTGAATGACATTATATCGACTGCGGTCGAAAGCATCGAGTATCATTGCGGCGCTTGCCAGCGCTACCTCCCTTTCGGAGGAGTTCCCACCCGCAAGCAGGGCTATATTTAATTTTTTTCATCGGAAGAGTCTCTGAAACGACGGTCTGTCGCTGTCTTTCCCTGCTGAATCAGGGGTTGTAAATATCATTGTAACGAAACTCCAGTATCTCGTTTATCATTTTGACATACTGTCTTATCTCTTCGTTGTGCTCTTCGGCGAGCAGTACCCGGTTGAAATCGTTCAGTGCGCTTCCGAAATCGTGGGCACGGAAGTGTATCTTGCCGCGTTCGGCATACAGCGTCATATCCTCGGGCGAAGCCTCTATTGCAGCCGTCAGCCGCTCTATCTCTTGCCTGTGTTCCATAATCCCTGTGTTTTGATATACTCTTTGACTACATCCGGAACCATATCGTCTCCGCCGCCCTCCGTCAGCGCAGTCCTTACCTCTGTCGAGGAGTAATCTTCGAAAGGGGCGCCTTCGAGTACGGTGAATCCGCAATCCGCCGCAGGAGCCGGATATCCCTCCGCGGATATACATATATTTTATAATTGTCCAGCAGTTTCCTCCACTCCTTCCATTGCGTTATCTGGCCGGGAATGTCGCTTCCCACCAGCAGGGAGAATGTCGTGTCCGGATAACGTTCGGTCAGTACCGACAGCGTATCGACGGTATAAGAGGGACGCGGGGGAGCGAGAATTCCACGTCGCACGCTCTCATTCTCCGCGAATAACGCGATGCTGCCGCCGCAAGCCGTACCATGGCCAGCCGCTCCTCTTCGCCGATAAGCGAACCGTCTCGTTTCAGCGGATTCTGCGGCGAAACGACGAACCACACCTCGTTGCACAGCCCCTGTTCCAGTATCCATTCCGCAACGGCCATGTGTCCCTTTGTGAACGGGATTGAACGAACCGAAATAGAGAATGACGGAATGCATGCGGCTACTCCTTTATGAACTTCGCGACGAGGGTTTCCACCTCTGCTATCGCCTGTTGCAGGTCGTCGTTGATGACGACGTAATCGAAACGGTCGGCATATGAAATTTCCTGTTCAGCCTTTGGCTATCCGTTTCTCGATGGTTTCCGGTGAATCGGTACCCCGTCCCGTCAGCCGTTCGCGCAGTGCGGCGACAGAGGGCGGCATGACGAAGATGGAGAGGGCGTTCGCGCCGAAAATCGACTTGAGCCTTATCCCGCCCATGACATCCACGTCGAACAGAATGATATTGCCTTTCCGCCAGATGCGTTCCATCTCGGACTTGAGCGTTCCGTACCGTGTCCCGGCATAGACCTCCTCCCACTCTACGAACCGTTCCTCTTCGCAGGCCTTCCGAAATTCCTCGGCCGAGAGGAAATAGTAGTCGCGGCCGTGCTGCTCGTTGTGCCGAGGTTGCCGCGAAGTAGCTGAAATAGAGAACTCCAGGCGGGGAAAACGTTCCGTCAGCGCATGGACTATCGTTGTCTTGCCGGCCCCGGACGGGGCTGAGAATATGATGAAGCTTGCCGCTCTTTCCGTCAACCATATTATCTTGTCGAATCGTTCGTTCCCCTGATGCCGTATTTCCCGACGGACGTCAGAGGATATTCAATACCTGTTCCTTTATCTTTTCCAGCTCGTCTTTCATCATGACGACCGTTTTCTGCATGTCGCTGTCGTTTGCTTTCGAGCCGAGCGTGTTTATCTCCCGTCCCATCTCCTGGGCGATGAATCCGAGTTTGCGGCCCACGTTCTCCTCCTCCGAGGCAACTTCGCGGAAATAACGGCAGTGGTTGTCCAGGCGTACCTTCTCCTCGGTGATGTCCAGTTTCTCGACATAGAATATCATCTCCTGTTCAAGCCGGTTCGCATCGACAGGAACGCCCAGGGAGGCGATGTTTTCGCGTATCCGTTCCTTGATGACACCGATGCGGCGGGCTTCGAAAGGTTCGATGCTCTTCCTGTACGCCTCTATTTTGCCGATACGGGCCAGCAGGTCGGCAATGAGCGTCTGCCCCTCCTGCGTGCGGAACGCATCGAAAGCCGCCAACGCTTCGTCCACGGCATCGAACAATGCGGTACGCTCCCCGTCGGATATTTCTTCCGTTTCGCTGGTTACGACCTCCGGCATCTTCAGGATGGCGGTCATCAGGACAGGGTCCATTCCCCTGCCCTTCTCCTCCATTCCGGAACCGGCTCTTTCAGTACGGAATAATAGGCCATGAACAGTTCCCTGTTCACGTTGACGGGAATGGCTGCGGTATCGGTTTCTACATTGATATATACATCGACCTTGCCGCGCTGCACGGCTTTCCCAATGCGGTTCCTCACCTCATACTCCAGCGGTCTGTAAGCCTGCGGTATCCTGACGGACATATCGAGCTGCTTGCTGTTGAGCGAGCGTATCTCCACCGTGATTTTCCTCTTTCCTTCCACGGCTTCCGCCTTGCCGTAGCCGGTCATCGATTTTATCATAGAAAAGCGTTTTGAGATACAAAGATAAGGTAAAATGGAGAGATTGTACAACACTTCCGCCCGTCGGTAAATTATTGCCGGGAATCGGTTGCGGAATCAGAAACTATTCATATCTTTGCAAAACAAAGCGATAATTCGGAATCAAAATCCTCAATACAACTAACAAATTAAAAGATTTAGCATCATGAAGAAGCACAATTTTAACGCGGGACCTTGCGTATTGCCGAAACAGGCGATAGAATCCGCAATCGAGGCTATCCGTGATTTCGACAACACGGGCATCGGTATTCTGGAAATCTCGCACCGTACCCCGGGTTGGGAACGTGTAATGGCTGAGACCGAACAGCTTTGGAGGGACCTCCTCAATATTCCGGACGACTATGCAGTCCTCTTCCTCGGCGGCGGTGCATCCACCCAGTTCTTCGAAGTGCCGGCCAACCTCATGAAGAAGAAAGCCGCTTACCTCCAGACCGGAGCGGCCAAAGAGGCGAAGTTCTACGGCGAAGTGGAGATAGTGGCCTCTTCCGAGGACAAGAACTATACCTACATTCCGAAGGGATACAAGATACCGACGGATGCGGATTATTTCCACATCACCACCAACAACACCATTTACGGTACCGAGATACACGAGGATATCGACTCGCCCGTAACGCTCGTTGCAGACATGTCGTCGGATATCATGAGCCGTCCGGTAGATGTTAAGAAATACGGCCTCATCTACGGCGGTGCGCAAAAGAATGTGGGCCCTGCCGGCGTGACTTTCGTTATCGTCCGCAAGGACCTGCTCGGTCAGACCGGCCGCAACCTCCAGACGATGGTCGATTACCGCACCCATATAGGCGACGAACCGAGGAACAACTCGATGTTCAACACCCCGCCCGTATTCCCGATTTTCGTAATGCACGAGACCCTCAAGTGGGTGAAGGAACTCGGTGGCGTAGAGGAGATGTACAAGCGCAACAAGAAAAAAGCAGAGCTTCTTTACAACGAAATCGACCGCAACTCCCTCTTCGTAGGTACCGCCGTGAAGGAAGACCGTTCGCTTATGAACGTATGCTTCGTGATGGCTCCGGGCCACGAGGCGCTCGAGAGCGAATTCATGGCGTTTGCCAAGGAGAAGGGCATGGTAGGTATCAAGGGACACCGTTCGGTGGGCGGCTTCAGGGCTTCCATCTACAACGCATGCCCGCTTGAAAGCGTAGAGGCGCTGGTAGCATGCATGCAGGAGTTCGAGAAAATGCACAAGTAGGCCGTGGGCTATTTCGTGACATACAAGCCTAAGAAACAGGAAAACAGTATTGATTTCTATTCGTTAAACGATTTCGAAATGAAAGTATTACTTGCTACCGAGAAGCCGTTCGCCAAAGTTGCGTCGGACGGCATCAGGGAGATAGTGGAAAAAGCCGGTTACGAGCCTGGTCGTACTTGAAAAGTATACCGACAAGAGCGAACTCCTCAAGGCGGTTGCTGACGTGGATGCCATCATCATCCGCAGCGACAAGATTACCGCAGAGGTAATCGAAGCAGCCAAGAACCTCAAAATCGTTGTTCGTGCAGGTGCTGGATACGACAACGTGGACCTTGCAGCCGCTACGGCCCGCAAGATTGTCGTAATGAATACGCCCGGGCAGAACTCCAACGCCGTTGCAGAACTCGCCATCGGTCTGATGATATTCATGGCCCGCAACAAGTTCACTCCGGGTACGGGAACCGAAATCCACGGCAAACGCCTCGGTATCCACGCCTACGGCAATGTGGGTAAACTCGTTGCCCGCTACGGCAAGGGCTTCGGTATGGAGGTATATGCCTATGACCCCTTCATCA
>VOFD01002016.1_pt1 | contig 43871 bp, 59 predicted proteins | sample 5384101 | NCBI WGS metagenome assembly VOFD01 (sample SAMN12384723, study PRJNA508395) | human gut metagenome | isolation source: healthy gut C | host: Homo sapiens
CCTCCAGCACCACCAGCACGTCGCCAGCCTTCACGGCCTGGCCAACCTTGCACTCCACCTTGAAGATATTGCCGGGCATGGGACTGTTGACTGCGGTCTCACCGGCGGCAACAGCAGGGGGTGGGAGCAGGGGCAGCGGCAGGGGCAGCAGCGGCCGCAGGCCGGGGTGGGCGCTGCCACGGGAGCGGCGGCCGCAGGAGCGGCGGCAGCCACGGGGGCGGCGGCCACAGGAGCGGCGGTGGGGGTATCAGCCTTGGCCACCGACACCTGATAGGGCTTGCCATCGATGGTGATGGTGAAGTTTCCGGTGCAGTCCTCCCGGTCTCCCATCTTCAGATAAGAGGGCTGGTAGGACGCGGCAAAGGGCTGGATGGCACGGCTCACATAGCCGGGGGTCTGGGGGGCAGTGTTGGTGTAGTACACATGGCCCTGCCAGAGCGGGCATGGGGGCAGCAGGGGCGGCAGGCCGGGGGCCTTGGGGGGCAGCCTCCGCCTTCTGGGCTCCCCTGTGGCAGCCGGCCTCGCAAAAAGAAGGCCATGGCCACCTGGGGGAACGCGATGTAGCTCAGCACATCCTCGTACTTGGCGTTAGCGCCCAGCTCCTTCTTGGTCTTCTCAAACTCGGGCTCCAGGTGTTGCCCAGAATCTTCTTCTGGATGTCGGGGTCAATGGGAGCGGGAGTGCGGCCGTACTCGCCCCGGCAGTAAGCCTTGATCTCCTTGCCTACCACCTTGTAGCGCTCGCCGGCCAGCACATTCTGCACGGCCTGAGAACCAACCATCTGGCTGGTGGGGGTGACCAGAGGCGGATAGCCCATATCCTTGCGGACCTTGGGGGTCTCGGCCAGCGCCTCGTCCAGCTTATCCATGGCGTTCATCATCTTCAGCTGGGAGATGAGGTTGGACAGCATTCCGCCGGGAATCTGGTAGTTGAGGCACTGGGTATCGGTGGCCATGGAGATGGGGTCGAGAGTCCCGTCCGGCCAGGAAGTCGGCCCGGACGCCCTTGAAGAAGTCGGCCATCTCGATCAGCACCTTGTCGTCCAGGTCCACCTGTAGCCAAGCTGGCGCAGGGCATAAGCCAGGGTCTCGGTGGCGGGCTGGGGCCGGTGCCGCCGGAGACAAGGGGGAGATGGCGGTATCGATCACATCGGCACCCGCCTCCACCGCCTTCAGATAGGTCATAAACGCCAGACCGGTGGTGCAGTGGGTGTGGACGACCACGGGCAGCTCAGGACGGCGTCCTTGATGGCGGACACCAGGTCATAGGCGTCCTTGGGACCCATCATGCCGCCATGTCTTTGATGCGATGGACTTTACGCCCATTTTCTGGAGATCCTTCACCATGGCTACGTTCTTCTCCAGGGTGTGCACGGGGCTGGTGGTGAAGGAGATGGTGCCGGAGGCGTGAGCCGCCCTGCTTGACGGTCTCGTCAATGGCCACCTCCAGGTTGCGCACGTCGTTGAGGGCGTCGAAAATCCGGATGATGTCGATGCCGTTCTTTACGGAGTACTCCACAAACTTACGCACCACGTCGTCGGGATAGTGCTTATAGGCATCTTGGCCCGGATCTTGCGCAGCCGCTCCCAGGGATCTTCACGCAGATAGCGCAGGCAAACGTCAAAGGTGGCGCCGCCCCAGACCTCGGCAGAGTAGAAGCCCGCCTTGTCCATGGTCTCCAGGATGGGCTCGAACTTGTCATAGGGGAGGCGGGTGGCGATCAGCGACTGGTTCGCGTCACGCAGCACTGTCTCTGTAAAGTTGATCTTTCTCATGTTCATCTGACCTCCGTGATGCTTTTTTCAAAGCTGGATTCTATGAAACATAAACAGGGGCAAAGACTTTTCCGGCGTCCCTTCTGGACGGCAGGGTTTCCCCCTCCGGCCTGAATCTTATGGTTATTTTAGTATATTTTTTGCCCGGGTGCTCTTTCTGTGCAAATTCTTTTATCCAGTTATGGAGCAAGATTCAGCAACCGGCCCTGATCGGGCAGGGCATCGGCCCCTATGGAGGAACGGGGCCTGCCCCTCCGCTGCTCCCCGGTCATCGGCGCACCGGGGCCGCCCGGCCTCTCCTCAGGCACGGCCCTGCCTGAAACGCAGAGACCGGGAGCCTGTCTCCCCGACCCGCAGCTCTGCCGCGGCTGGGTACAGGCTCCCGGTCCAGTCATCCGGAGATCCGTCAGCGCTCACTGCATACCACAGCTTCCTTGCGGGCAGCAGGCTCACTCTCAAAGATCATGTCGTCGATGTCTTTATCCTGACGCATCTGATTCCAGATACTGTTCTTCTTCTCACGAAGCATCGTCATGTCGATCTCTCCTTTCCATGGGAACGTCATTTTATCATTTCAGGCAACAAAAACGCCACCGCTGCACTACTGCAAACGATGGCGGAGAAAATCAGGCTGAACTGGAAAAACAAGATTTTTGGGGGTCACCCCAGATCATGTTGGCTCCTATGCACAGTCTGCACGCACCGCTTGCAGTCCCACCCTCTCCCTGGGTCACATAACGCTGAGATCTCATCTGTGCTCACCTCTTTCTCCGCCGCCCGTTTCTTTGGCAGCTGTGTCTCTCAACAGGCAGGACAACTTTCCCCTTTTTGTCCATTCCGACGCTTTTTTCTCCATACTGCCGGAGCGTCCAGCGCCTCCCGCCGGCTGATTGTTGTTATTGTAAACCTCTCTTCTCCAAATGTCAAGAAAATTTTTTGTAAAAAATGAAGGCCTGCCCCATCCCCCCTTCATTTTCCCGGGAGGCCCACCCACCGTGGCACAAAGCGGGGGCCGCACATCCGTGCGGCCCCCGCTGTTCTCTGTGATTCAGTCCTCTTCGGCCGCCGCGTCATAGGCAGCCCGCCCTCCCGACGGGCTCCCCGCGGCGGTGGCGCTGGCCGCCGCCCGGAAGCGGGCCCGGGACTTCTTGATCTCGTCATAGGCCTCGGCCACCGCCTCCTCGGTGCGGCGCAGGGCGTCCTCACAGTACTCGTTGGCCGAGCGCTTCAGCTCCCGGCTGCGCTCCTCCGCCTGGCGCATCAATTCAGCAGAGCGCTGCTTGGCCTGGTTCAGCACGGACTCCTCTGCCAGCATGCGCTGCGCCTCCGCCTCCGCCTGCTTGCGGATCACCTCCGCCTCCCGCTTAGCCGCGGCGATATAGTCGTTCCGGGAGGCCACCAGCTTCTTGGCCTCGCCCAGCTCCACCGGGAACTGTGCCCGGATGTCGTCGATCAGGTCCAGAGCCCGGTCCCGCTCGATCACGCACTTGTCGCTGGACAGGGGCACGTTCTTGGCCTCATCCACCATATCGAACAGCATATCCAGCAGTTCTTCCACACCGCTTGCCATTAGTCATTCTCCTTTTCCTGCGCCTGGCGCATTTTCCGGTCTACGTCGTCCACGATCTCCCGGGGGACGAACTCCCCCAAGTCTGCTCCATACCGGGCCATCTCCTTGACGATGGTGGAGCTGAGGTAGGTATACTTTTCGCTGGAGGCCAGGAACATGGTCTCCAGACCGGGGTTCAGCTTGCGGTTGATGACCGCCATCTGGACCTCCTGCTCAAAGTCGGACACGGCCCGCAGCCCCTTGACCACCACATGAGCCTTCCGCCGCTTGGCATAGGCGGCCAGCAGCTCGTCGGAGAAGTCCAACTTCCACATTGGGAAAGCGGGCAGTACACCGTTCCAGCAGCTCCACCCGCTCCTCCGGGGTAAACATCCCCTGCTTTTTGGAGTTGATCATCACGCAGACAATCAGGCGGTCAAAGCAGGCGGCCGCCCGCTTGATGATGTTCAGATGACCCAGCGTCACCGGATCAAAGCTGCCGGGATAGATAGCGGTCTTCATGGTCTCGGGTCACTCCCCTGACGGCGGTAAACTGTCAGTTTGATCCTGCCGTACCGGTATTCCCTCCCCTTTTCATAGGGAGGTGCCAGCGGGGGAAGCTCCCTCTCCGCGGGACTTTCGCAAATCATTATACCATGTTCCGAAAGAATGTCAATCTTCGACACCAGCTCCAGAGTCTGCTCCAGCAGCTGGGTCTGATAGGGCGGGTCCAGGAATATGACACCAAACCGCTCCCGGCACCCGCTGAGGAAGGAGATCGCATCCCCCTGCACCACTCGGCCCGCCTTCTCCAGTCCGGTGGCCTTCAGGTTCTCCCGGATGAGGGCAGCAGCCTCCCGCCGGTGGTCCACAAAGGTACAGCGCTCCGCCGCCCCGGGACAGCGCCTCGATGCCCAGCTGGCCGGTGCCGGCGAACAGATCCAGCACCTTCCGTCCCTCGATGTCGAACTGGACGATGTTGAACATGGATTCCTTCACCTTGTCGGTGGTGGGCCGGGTATCCATCCCCTGCAGCTCTTTCAGTCTTCTGCCCCGTGCGGAGCCGGAGATCACTCGCATGGTCACTCTTCCTTTCTCTCAGCCTGATCCTGATTTTCTGTCTCTCCCCTGCGGAAATACTGGTACACCGCCTGGGCCGTGCTCTTCGGAACCACCTGCTCCAGCTCCTCCAGTGTGGCCTCCCGGATGGCCTTGACACTTTTGAAGTGCTTGAGCAGCTGGCTGCGGCGCTTCTCCCCCACCCCGGGGATTTTGTCCAGAACGGAGCCTTTTACGTGTCCCGCCTGGAGCTGGCGGTGGTATTCGATGGCAAAGCGGTGGGTCTCCTCCTGGATCTGGCCGATGAGGGAGAACACTGCCGGCACCGCCTGGATACCGATCTCCCGGCCGTCCGGGTGGACCAGGGCCCGGGTGCGGTGGCGGTCGTCCTTCACCATACCGAAGGCGGGATGTCCAGCTCCATGGCCTCCAGCACCCGCCGGGCCACCCGCACATGCTCCAGACCGCCGTCAATGAGCAGCAGGTCGGGCTTCTCCACAAATTTTTCGTCCCCGTCCAGATAGCGCTGGAAGCGCCGCGTGAGCACCTGCTCCATGGAGGCATAGTCGTCCGGGCCGGTCATGTCCTTCAGCTTGAAGTGGCGGTAGTCCCGCTTTAGGGGCCTGCCCGTCCACATAGACCACCATGGAGGCCACGATGTCGTCGGCTCCCTGGTTGGAGATGTCGTAGGACTCCATCCGCCGGGGGGGCTCCTCCAGGCCCAGCATCCTGGCCAGGGCCTCCAGCAGCTTGTTCTGGCGTTCCTCCCGGGTGGTTGCCCGGGCCACCTCCTGCCGCGTTCTGGTTGGCCAGCCGGATGAGGTCCATTTTGCCCCCCCGCTGGTGGGGTCACCAGCTCCACCCGGTATCCCACCTGCTCGGACAGCATCCGGGTCAGGGGGACCTGGTCGGCCAGCTCGCAGGGCAGCAGGATCTGCCGGGGCAGCCGGGTTCGTCCTCACATAGTACTCCCGCACCAGGGAGGAGAGGACCTCCTCCGTCGTCCTCCTCCACAGGGGTCTCCAGCAGGTCGCATATCCTTGGCCGCCAGGTCCCCCTCCATGTAGTGCAGGACCACGAAGCAGCTCTTGGCTCCCCCCCGGAAAAAGCCGGTGACGTCGGTATCCGCCAGGGAGCCCGCCACCACCTTCTGCCGCGTCCCCAGCAGCTCGATGGCCCGCAGGCGGTCCCGGAGCTCGGCCGCCTGCTCGAACCGCAGCTCCTCCGCAGCCTGCTCCATCTCCGCGGTCAGGTCTGCTTTGACCTCCTTGAACCGGCCCTCCAGCAGGGAGACCGCCTGGGCGATGGCCTGGTCATGCTGGTCCTTCATCTGGAGGCCCCGGCAGTAGCCGTCGCACTTGCCCATGTGGAAGTTGAGGCAGGGCCGCTCCTTGCCGATGTCCCGGGGAAACTTCTTCCGGCAGGAGGGCAGGCGCAGGGCGGAGCGCAGGGCGTCCACGATAGCCTGGAAGCTCTTGACCATGCGGTTTCCGCGCAGATGCTTGTGGATGGCCGTGCGCAGTGCACCGGTGCCGTTGCCGTGGATCAGATAGACCACGGTCTGGCCGTTCAGGATGGCGCGGTCGATGAAGGAATCCACCTCCGGCAGTGCCTCATCGCCGTTCGGGCGGTTGGCGTCACCGGTCAGGCGGGAATACCGCTGCTGCGCCTTGGTCTTGGCCTGCGGTTCCTTGACCAGCTTTTCGGGCTGTTTCAGGCCCAGGAGCGGAACTTTGGTCTTGATGATTCCGGCGCGAACGAGGACATCACCGTTTTTATCCGGCAAAGCCAGCACCGTTGCCAGCTGATTCAGCTCGGCAATACAGACCTCCTGCCCCACCTTGACCTCCTTCAGCGGAACGAATTCCTTGACCGGGTTGTGCACGACCTCGGTGCCGATGAAGAGTTTTTCGGATTCCTTTTTGGCGATCTCCCGCGCGCGCTGGGCTTTCTGCTGAGTGCTCATCCGCTCATCCTTCTGGAGCTGACGAAGCTCATCCGTCAAAGCGTATGCTTTGCTTTCCACCTGCTGCGCCAGTGCACGGGCCTTGGCGCGGGCTGCTTCCAGCTCATTTTCGCCGAAGGCGTTGGATTTGCCGGGAACGCCGACGCTCAGCTTGTATGTGGGGCGCAGCGTCTCAAGGTCAAATTCACAGCTGGCATTGACGACGCCTTTCGTCTCCAGAGCGAAGACCTTCAGCTCTGCATAGTGGGTGGTCGCCATCAGCAACACACCACGGCGGCGCAGCTCCTCGATGATGGCGACTGCCAGCGCAGCACCCTCGGCGGGGTCTGTGCCTGCTCCCAGCTCGTCCAGCAGCACCAGTGTGTGCGGCATGGCCAGCTCCAGAATGCCGGTGATCTTTTTCATATGGCCGGAGAAGGTGGAAAGGCTCTGTTCGATGCTCTGTTCATCGCCGATGTCCACGAGAAATTCGTCAAATACGCAGATCTCGCTGCGCTCGTCGGCCGGGATCAGGAAGCCGCACTGCGCCATGGCGCACAGCAGACCGGCTGTTTTCAGGGTGACCGTCTTGCTGCCTCCATGAGCAGGGAACATGACCACAGCACAATGCTTCCCTGCTTTCATGACAGCGGCACCGCCCCCCCGTCAGATCCGGGGGCTTTTTCAGCACCTCTGCATGAGTAAAATACAGGCGGTCCCGCGCGGGATACCAGAAATACTCGGCCCCCACCCAGCCCTGCTCCAGCAGCTCCATCACCACCCAGACGTGCTCGTCGTCCTCCGCGACGCACCAGACCTGGAGGGCCAGGATGGGCCCCAGTCCCAGATCCTGCCTCACCTGATCCATTGTATGGGCCACCAGGGTGTCCACAGTCCCGCCCCCTCTTTCCCAGGTGAGCAGCGCGTCCTCCGCCAGCACCCCCTGGGTGGGGCCGCCCAGGAAGAAGAGGAAGAGCAGCACCGTCGTCAGCCAGGAGAGGCCCCGCCAGGCTCCCCCTGTTCGCTGCGGGCGGGCCGCTGTCTTGACCCGCACCGCTGTATCGCACTCCCCGAAGCACAATGGCGTGCTCCACAGGCTCCGCCCGGCCCCCCCATCTCCACCAGGGTCCTGGCGTACTCCCGCCGTTCCTCCGGCTCCAGCTCCTTCAGAACGGCCGCGTCGCATGCCAGCTCCAGGTCCCGACAGAAATATTTGTAGCCCAGCCAGATCAGCGGGTCCCACCAATAGAGAAATACCCCCATGTTGGCCCACCCCTTGAACCAGAGGTGCCCCAGCCTGATATGCTCCAGCTCGTGGCGCAGCACCAGGGCTCGCTGCTCCGGGGACAGCTCCCGCTGGAGGCAGATCACATATTCCACCGACCCCAGCCATCCCCTGCTGGTGAGGAAGCTGGTGGGCAGTCCCTCCACCAGCCGGATCTGGATCTTCCGCGCCTCCTCCTGGAGGACATGCTTGGTCAGAGCCTCCTCTCCGCCCAGCGGCTCCCCCCCTGCGCAGCAGCTCCTTCAGCCGCCTGTCCTGTCGGCAGGAAAAAACGATCCCCAGCACCAGGACGCCCAGACACAGCAGCGCGGCTGCCCCGGCTATCCCCTCCCCGATTTCCACCGGCACCACCGCCCCGCCGGGCAGGGACAGATGGTACACCCCCGCCCCGTGGTAATCCATGGGCAGATAGGCGGGGATTGAGGTCGTCCATCCGCCGTCCTTTACCCGCCCCGTGATCAGGTCACGGAAGGTGACGGGCAGGATGTGGACCAGGCTGAGCAGGCCGTAAAAGCTCGGACTGTACAGGCTGATCCAGCCCACCACCCAAAGGGCCACCCGCTGCCCCGGGGAGAGTATCCGCACCAGCAGGGGGCGCAGCAGAAACAGGGCGGCGAACATCATTCCCACTGCCAGCCCCAGATTGATCATCATAAACATGCCCACAACAAAAAAATCGGCCGATCATATCCGCTCCCTCTCCTTTCTCTCAGGCTCAGTCCACGGGATAAAACTGAGTGCAGTCCGCCAGGTCATGGGGCCGGCCCTCCTGCCGGAACTGGATCATCCCCATCTTGCCGCTCTCCCCCAGCACGCACCGGAACGCCCGCCAAGTGCCCACGCTGGTCTCCAGATAGATCCGGCCCCCTGTGCCCTCCCACTTCCACCAGCCGGCGGCGATGCTCACCCCGGAGAGCAGGTCCCCTTCTCCTCCAGCCGCCGGATCAGCTCCTCCACCACCTTCTCCGGCGCCTCCTCCATCTGCGTCAGGTTTCGGGAGAGATCAGTCTCTGTCACTCCCCCGGCACGGCCGGCGCCCCCGCAAAGAGGAGGAACACCAGGGCGGCACAGAACAGCCCGGTGAGGCGGCGCACAGGGGTCAGGGGACGCCAGGCCACCGCCGCCCGCACCCGCAGGGCTCCGTCGCACTCCCCAAAGCACAGCGGGGCCTCCCACAGGCGCCGCCCCGCCCCCAGCTCCACCAGGGTCTTGGCGTACTCCTTCCGCTCCTCCGGCTCCAGCTGATCCAGGGTCCTCTGGTCACAGGCCAGCTCCATATCCCGGCCCATATACCGAAATGCCAGCCACAGGATCGGATTCCACCAGTGGAGCAGCAGGCAGGCGCCCCTGAGCCCGGAGAAGTACCCATGGCGGAGATAGATGTGGTTCAGCTCATGGCGCAGCACCAGGAAAGCTGCTCTTTGGGCAGCTCTGCCTGGAGGTACACCGAATCCCCCATGACAAAGCTAGTGGGCAGCCCGGGGGTGATCCACGCCCGGATCTTTCCGGGCTGCATCCAGAGCTCCAGCCGGTCGGCCCCCAGGGCCACCAGCTCCTTCTCTTCCAGCTCGCTCCCCTGCCGCCCCCAGCACATCAGGGCGAAGGACCGGTGACAATACCACAGGAGCAGCCCCACCGCCACCGCGGCCCACAGGAGGGACAGGGCCAGCAGCGGACCGCTGTTCAGCTCCACCGCCGCAGTTTCCCCGCCGGGCAGGACCACGGGGTACTCCCCCGGCCCGTCGTAGGCGGGCGGCAGGAAAGCCGGCGCGCCGAATATCCCGCCCGGCCGGGGTCCCAGCAGGTCCCAGACCGTTACCGGCAGCACCCTTACCAGGCTGGTCAGCCCCCACAGGTTCCCAAATATGCCGATGCTCCACGCTACATACCAGACTGCCACCCGCTGCTGGGGGTGAGGAGCCGGAGGAGCAGAGGGCGCAGCAGAATCAGGACGGCCAGGACGACCCCCAGTGCCAGCCCCGCGTTCAGGTGATTCAAAAATATGGTGAGCCACGTGTTCAGTCCGTCCACGGTCAGTCCTCCCAGGTGTGCTGGTCGATCAGGTCCTTCAGCTCCAGTGCCTCCTCCATGGTCAGCTTCCGGCCGCTGAAAAAGGCGTTGAGGAAGGGGGCCATCCCCCCCGCCTTCACCGCCAGCTCCTCCCCTTGGGCTCGGATGACCTGCTCCCGGGTCAGCAGCGGGGTGACCACCGCGCGCTCGTTTCTGGCCGCCCCCTTCCGGCACAGCTTGCGCAGCACCGTATAGGTGGTGCTCTTGGTCCAGCCCAGCTGCTCCCGGCACAGAGTCACCAGCTGGGTGGAATTCACTGGTGCACTTTCCCACAGCACCTCCATCAGCCGGTATTCCCCGTCAAACAGCTTTTCCACCGTCCGTCCCCCTTTAGGTTTATTCTAATAAACCTCTCTTTCACTGCAAGTTTATCGCAATAAACCTCTCTTGTCAAGAGCCTGATTTCCCTATCGGACTCCGGAGCGGGCAGCGGCCCTGCATAGCCCGCACAGACTCGCCCGTCTCATCCCTGAAAACGATTTACGGGCGGCCCCGTGGGGCCGCCCGTAAGCGAAAGGATCTTTTTTGTTCAAGCTGATTCGGTGAGCCGGAGCTCCCCGTCTCCGCTCCTGCCGCGCGTTCCAGTCAAAAGCTCTATTGTTTCCTCTCCAGCAGCTCCAGCAGCAATCGCTCGTTCTCCCGGGCCGCCCGGCTCAGGGCGGCGGATTTCACCCGCAGGCGTTCCAGGCTCCCCTCATAGTCCGCCATCAGGTGGTCCGCGGCGGCGATGGCCTCCTCCCGGCGGAAGTGATGCACATCACCGGCGGAGGGCATGTCCAGCTCCTGCAGATAGCTCGCCACCTTGGGGTCATAGACCAGCCCCAGCACAGGGACCGCCATCCGGGCGGAGAAAATCAGGGTGTGCAGCCGCATAGCCAAACACAGCCTGCCCTCCCCCAGCACGGCCATCAGCTCCCTCGGGGTGCAGGGGGCGTCCAGCAGATGGGAGGGGCACTCCATAGCGCTCCGCACCTGGGCGGTGGCCGCCCGGTCCCGGCAGGGCTGCATCATCAGGAACAGGATCTCCATCCCGCAGGTCCGGTAGAGATGGTCGCACAGGGCGGCCAGCTCCCCGGCGAAGCTGCCCGTATCCGGCCAGTCCCGCACCGAGACCGCCGCGAAGGGAGTGCCCCGCTCCAGCCCGGCGGACCGGAGCAGTTCCCCGGCCCGCTCCTTGGGGGCGGGATCCAGGTTGAACACCGGGTCGGCCGTGACGTGGAGATCTGGACGCTCCACCCCCATCTCCACCAGTTCCCGGGCGGAGCTGTGGTCCCGCAGGGTGACCAGAGCGGCCTGCTCCACCACCCGCTTGACCCGGCGGCGGTTGGCACGCTTGCGCACCGGACCGATGCCGTTGGCGTAGAGCATCACCGGCTTCCCCATCCACTCGGCACAGCGCACGATGGACAGATAGTAGAGGAGGGAGCGGGTGGAGGTCCGGTCCTGGAGCAGGCTGCCCCCGCCGGACAGCAGAGCGTCGCATCGGCGCAGGGCACCGAACACCTTCCAGAAACGGAAGCGGGGGATGGCATTCATGCCGTAGTGCCGCTGGGTCTCGCGGGGGTCGTTGGACAGCACGGTGACCCCCACCTCCCCGCTGGCCTCCAGGATGCTCTGGTGGATGGCCTCCAGAATGGCGTCGTCCCCCGCGTTGGAAAAGCCGTAGTAGCCGCTCATGACCACCTGGTACTTCCGGCGGCGCACCTGCTCGTACATGGCCAGACAGTCCGCCGCCATCCGGCGCACGGAGTAATACTGGAAGATCACCTCCCGGCCGTAGGCCCCCGCCGCCGCCTTCTGCTCCGGGGAGAGGGACAGGACGGCGGCCACATCGGCCAGCAGACGCTCCGGAGTGGACATGGGCAGTCCCCGGCAGCAGAAGTTGCCCGCCTGGGCCTCGGCCAGCTTGTCCGGGCCGAACAGGCCCTGATAGCCCTCGTTGCCCGCCACGATGACAGGCTTGGCGGCGGACATGGCCTCCAGCGCCGCCCGGGACACCCCTACGAAGATGTCCCCCGCTGCCACGATCTGATTGATGTCGGTGCGTGGGCCGGTCATCACCACGCAGGTGCGTCCCCATCCGGGCGTTCACCGCCTCCGCCTGCTCTTTCAGCTCCCGGAACACGTTGCCCCCTCCGGCGATGAGCAGCTGGATCCCGGGCACCGTCCGGTCCAGCTCCTCCGCGATCTGGATTAGCTGCCGGGCCACCAGGGCCCGGTCCTCGTCCATCCGGCTCACATAGGAGACCACCGGCCTGGACCGGTCCAGGCCGAACTCCTCCACCACTGACTGGCCGGAAGTCTGTGGAGAAAACTTCTCTGTATCGATGCCGTTGATGGTGACGGTGATGTGCTCCTCCGGCACCCCGTATTCCCGGATCAGATATGCCTTGATGTCCTCGGAGACGGCGACGGTGCGCTGGCCCCAGTTGGTGAGGTAGCGCAGCGCGCCCTTGGTGTCGAATACCCAGTGGGCGGTGGTGACAAAGGGAATTTCATCCTGTGCTGGAGGGTGCCGCACAGAAAGGCGGGGATGCGGGCGTGGGCATGGACCACGTCCGGCCTCTCAGTACGGATGATCTCCTTCAGTAGCTTTCGGGAGCGGAGCATGCATCCGGCGTCCCGCCGGTGCATGGGGACCTGGTAGTGACGGATGCCCGCGGCCACGATCTCAGGGACATAGACACCGCCGTTGGAGGCCACCACGATGTCGTGTCCCTCCGCCTTCAGCTCCTTGGCCAGCTCTACGATATGGGTCTCCGCTCCGCCGATATCCAGGCCCATAGTGGCCATCAGGATCTTCATGTCTGCCGCCCCTTTTTAAAAAATCTCTGTCACTGTGCCGATGAACTCCGCGTATTTTGTGCAGAAGGTCCGGGAGGAGTTGACCCCCAGCTCATACACCCGATTCAGGGTATAGCGTCCCCGACTGGCTCACCAGGCCGGTGCCCTCTACGGTGATCAGCATGTCCACGCCATCCTCCACCGTGGCGGCCGCCACGGTGCCGTCGTCAAACTCGGCCAGCTTGGTGCCGGGCATGAGCTGGATGTCGGTGATGGTGCCCAGGGTGCCGCCGCTGCTCCGGTCCGGGTCAAAGAGCTGGTCGCCCTCCCGCACTGCTTCGGCCACATAGGTCCGTATCCCACTGGCCAGGATCTGGTAGGTAATGGTCTGGTCCGCCGTGTTGGTGCTGGTGATGGCCATCTGGGTGTTCTTGGTGTACAGGGCAAAGCCCATCACCGCCACCACTACGATGACCAGCAGGTCGATGACGCTGATGAAGCCGAACAGGCGGCCGTTGCGGTCGATGATCTTTTTCATCCCTGCTCCCCCTCTCAATGGAAACCACGGGCCCTGCTGCCCATATAGCCGGAGCCCCGGACATAGGCGGTCACGCCCACCCGCAGCTTGAAGCCTCCGCCCAGCAGGAGGGAGTCCTCTCCCTCGGTATAGGGGGCCTCCACTGTCACCAAAGCGTCCTCGTAACCCTCGATCCCGGCGAGGACAAAGGCCTTGTCCTCGTGATCCTGGATCAGAGCCTGGGCCGGCACTGTCTCCACAGACACCACTGTGCCCAGCTCGTAGTTCTTCACGGTGTCCACCAGCTGGTCCCCGGGCTTGATCCGCTCGCTGGCTCCCTGGATCATCTTCTGAAATCGGATGGTGTACTGCACCGTCCCTGCCGCGGAAACGGCCCCTTCCGCCGGTGCGGCCGCCGGCTTTATGGCGCTCCACACCAGGAATACCCCCACCGCCAGGGCCAGTACAAGGACGATGCTGTCAAACAGGTTCAGTCGGAAGCGGAATTTCGGCTTATTTGGTTCCATGAGATACTCCTTTCAGGACGTCCCGGTAGACGTCCTCCACATGCTTGGCAAAGATCTCGCCGGTATAGTTTTCTTCAAAGGACCGTTTGGCTCCCTCTCCCAGCCTGCGCAGCAGGGCGGGGTCATCCATCAGCCGTGCCACACAGCCGGCCAGGGCCTGGCTGTCCCGGTTGGGGAAGACCAGACCGTTCTCTCCGTCCTGGATCAGCAGGGGTTGCCTCCGATATCGCTGACCACGGCGGGCAGGCCCATGCTCATGCCCTCCAGCAGGGGGAGGCTGGTCCCCTCGCTCTCGGTGGAGGCATTGATCTGCACGTCCATGGCCCACAGGGCCTGCTCCACCCGCTCAATAAAGCCGGCAAAAACACTGTCCCCTGGGGGAAGGACACCGCCCGCAGCCGCAGGGCAGCCTCGGCGCTGCCCTCTCCGGCCACCAGCACCTTCACCCGGCGGCCCTGACTGAGCAGCTGCTCCGCCGCATCCAGCAGCACGCTGTGCCCCTTGTACTCCTCCACCCGGGCCAGGATGCCCACCACGAAGTCCTCCGGCCCAAAGCCGTACTCCGCCCGCAGTGCGGTCCGCTCCTCCTCCGTAGGGGCCGCCAGGGGAGCCACACCGTTGAAGAGCACGTGGATCTTCCGATCCGGTACACCGGACTGGAGCAGCAGCTCCCGCACCGATGGGCTCACTGCGATGGCCCCGTCGGACAGGCAGGCATCCAGCACATGGCCCGCCAGACGGCCCACCGGGCTGCCCATCACCCGCCCCAGGGGAAGACACAGTGCTTGGTGTAGATCACCTTTTTGCCGCACAGCCGGGCAGCCATCCGTGCGGACATGGAACCGTGGGTGTGGACCAGATCCGGGTCCACCGCCCGGATGACCCGGCGCAGGGGAGCCACCGCCGACAGATCCATGGACCGGTCCGCCATGGCGTCGATCTCATGGACCGGCACCCCCAGCGCCTCTACAGGTCCTTTCAGGGGCGCTGCCCCGTGGGAGCACCACCTGGGACTGGAACTGGCTGCGGTCCTGACAGCTCAGATAGTTGAGCAGACTGCGGCCGCCGCCGCCGATATTGGTGTCACTGATGACCTGTAAAATGGTATTCACCGGTCCTCCACCTCCTGTTCCGCCAGCCGGGCAAAGCTGGCTCCCAGGGCCAGCACCGCGAAGAAGAGCAGGGCCACCCTGTAGTTATAAAATGTGTAGTCGGTCATGCTCTGGGCCATGAACCCGCCCACGCCGCCGATGGCGCCGGCCAGATAGCACCGGGCCCGCCAGCTCCGGTTCCGGGAGAGTGCCGAGCAGATCACCCGGCAGAAAATGAAGATGATCAGCAGGAACACCACCAGGGCCACCACGCCGCCGTCCGACATGATCTGCAAAAAGAGGTTATGGGCGTGCTGAGCATTGGCTGCGTTGTAGCTGTATGCCGGGTAGACCAGATTGAAAGCCCCGGTGCCCGGCCCGATGCCGCACAGCCAGTAGTCCTTCAGCATGGCTATGGTGCCCATCCAGATAGACACCCGGTAGGACGTGGAGGTGTCCTCCAGGTTTCCGATGCTGGTGAAGCGGCTGATGACGGTATCCGGCAGCACAAAGTAGAGGGCCACCAGCGCCACTGGGAGCACCACCGGCGCCAGCACCAGCACCCGGGGGTTGAGGAGCACCAAAAAGATCATCCCCGCGATCAGCAGGCCCAGCCAGCCGCCGCGGGACATGGTGAGCACCATGCACAGGCACATCACCCCGCAGCAGGCCAGCAGCACCAGCCGTTTCCCGGTCCCCTTGGCGGTGAGCAGGGCCGCCCCGCCCAGGGAGATCATCAAAATCAGATACTCGGCCAGCACATTGGGGTTCTGGAGGGTGGAGTAGACCCGGATGGTGACCGAGGAGAACATGTCGCTGTCCACCCAGGCGTCATCCCCGTGGCGCCCAGCACATACTGGCCCACGCCCAGCAGAGCCACCACGCCTCCCGCCAGCACCATGAGAAACACCAGCTGTTCCGCCCGCTCCCAGCTGTCCACGGCGTTCTCCACCACCAAGGCGAAGACCATGAAAAAGACCATCAGCAGGCCGGGGAACAGGCTCTGCCGGGGGCGTGACGGAGGTGGCCGTGGCCGCCAGATACACCGCCGCGTACAGCAGGATATACCGGTTGACCGGGGGTAGGCCAGGGGCCGTGCCCGGTCCCGGACCAGATTCAGTGCCAGGGAGGCGAAGGCCACCGCCGCCAGAGCCAGTACCGCCACAGTGGGCAGCAGGGGGGCCAGCACCACCGCCGCAGAACACCAGAGGGTCAGGCACAAAAAGATGCTCCCCCCGAACAGGCGCTCCAGTCCCAGCCTGCGGTACAGGGCGCACAGCCCGCCCCGGATCAGGTCCCACAGTCGGAAAAAAGACACTGGATTCCGCCGCCTGCCGGCCCGCCATTGGGGCCACGAAGGCCCGGACCACCCGACTTCTCTGCCACTGTCCGCTGAACCACAGACAGATGGCGGTGAGCACCCGCCCCAGTATGCTGCTGTTCCAGATCTCTATCGCTCGATTCATTGCATCAGCCTCGTTTCCACACTCGTTTCACCATCTTCAGGGCCAGCTGCCCCTCGTCCAATCTCAGCAGCACCGCCGCCGGGAAGTAGACGGCCACACCAGCCGCCGCCGAAGCCCCCAGGGTGAGCAGCTCCCCCGCCTTGCCGGGCAGCAGGCCCTCTGTCAGGCCGGCCACCGCCCAGGCGCCCACCGCCATCAGCGCGGTGGCCAGCGTCATCTTCCCCAGGTCCAGCAGGAAACTCCGGCTGAGGACCCCCTCCCCCCGCAGCTCCAGGGGGATGTCCAGCAACAGGGCGTAGACGGTGGAGGATACAGCGGAGGAGAGGGCCAGACCAGCCACCCCCATCTTCTGGGCCAGCGCCATGCACAGCAGGACATTGACCAGGATGGAGGCCGCACCGGCCGCCAGGGGCACCTTCCCCTTCTGCCGGGCGAAGTAGGCCCGGCTGAGGATATTCTGGACCGCGTATCCCGTCATCCCCAGCGAGACCCAGAACAGCCCCTGGGAGGTGATGGAGACGGAAAAATCATCAAAAAGCGCCTCCTCCATAAATAAAGGAGATCAGCGGGCGGGAGAGCACCATCAACCCCGCCGACATGGGCAGGACGAAGAACAGACAGCCGTGCAGGGTGGTCCGCAGCGTCTCCCGGAACTCCCCCTCCTGCTCCCGGCCGGTGAGGCGGGACAGCTTGGGAAAGATCACATTGGTGACGGACAGGACGAACACCCCGGCGATCACCAGATACAAGTTGGTGGAAAACTCGATGGCGGACACTCCGGCCCCCTCGTACAGTCGGGACCCGAACTTGGAGTTGATAGTCAGGTTGATGGGCTGCACCCAGGTGGAGACCATCACTGGCAGCATCAGGGCAAAGACCTTCCGCATCCCCTCGGAGCGCAGCTCCAGCCCCGGCCGGTAGCGGAAGCCCAGCCGGCGCAGTGAGGGCACCTGGACCGCCGCCTGGAGGAACCAGCCCACCAGAAAGGCAACGGCCAGGCCGTAGATGCCGAACTGCTGGTCCAGCGTCAGGTAATAGAGAATGATGACCAGGTTGGACACCACGCTGATCAGGGCAGGGACATTGAACTCCCCCAGGGACTGGAGCACTCCCACAAAGGAGAAGGCCACCCCGGTGAACAGCACCGTGGGGAACATCACCCGGGTGAGGGAGACGGCCAGCTCCGCCGTCTGGGCATCATATCCGTCGGCAAACAGGCTGACCAGGGGCCCCGCGAACAGGATGCCCAGCACCGAAAGGACCGCAGAGAGCAGCCCCATCACGGTGATGAAGCAGCCCGCGAAGCGGGAAGGCCGGCTCCCGCCCCTTCCGGGTGAGATACTCGCTGAACACCGGGATAAAGCAGGCCGAGATAGCGGAGGCGAACACCGCGTCAAAAAACACCCTGGGGATCCGGCTGGCTGTATTGAAGGCGTTAGCCGCCATCCCCGTCCCGTAGTAAACCGCCAGCAGATGGTCCCGGTACAGCCCCAGCACCTTGCCCACCAGGGCGATGATCATCACGATGCTGATGGTCCGTGTGGCATGGTCCTGCCGCTCCTCCATCGCGCCACCTCCTATGGATCCCCAATAAAATCGTTTTATTTTACACCACCCCTCCGACTTTTTCAACCGTTGGCCCGTGTGTTCATAGGATGTTCACATTTTCCCGAAATCTGTACACTTTTTTCCATTGAAAGTGCCCTGCTCCACTGCTATAATAAGGAATTAGTTTTGCTGTCCCCACCACCTGTCCTAACCATGTGAAAAGGAGTATCCATGAAACATCGTCATTTCACCCAAGCTGCCCGCCGCCTCACCGCCTTGACGCTGGCACTGCTGCTGGCACTGCCCTCGGCCTACGCCGCCGCAGGCTCCCCCAGCTGCGCACCACCCGGGAGCTGGCTGACGGCCTGACCTATTCCAACACCATCACCAGCCACTCCGCCGCGGGCCGGGTGGAGAGCTTCTCCTGGAACTCTCTCCGGACAGCCGGGAGGTGGAGCCCATCTTCCTCCAGGCCTCCGGCACCGCCTACGGGGCCGGCTCCATCAATCTGGCGGTCAGCTATGCCCAGAGCCTGGGCTACCACGTGCTGGGCGCCATCAATACCGACTTCTTTGCTCCCTCCACCGGCGTGCCTCTGGGCATTTCCATTGAGGACGGCATTTATAAATCCAGCCCGGAGGCTGAGGCCGCCGTGGTCATCACCGACGGTGAGGTGGAGCTGGTAGAGCAGCCCCAGGTCACCCTCACCCTCAGCAACGAGTCCACCGGAGGCCAGACCGTTCTGACCCACCTGAACAAATACCGGGCCGACTCCGGCGGGCTCTACCTGTTCAACTACGATTTTTCCACCGTCTCCACCCACACCAGCACCCCCGGCTGGATGGTGCGCATGGAGCTGACCGATCCCGACGACACCCTCTCCGTCTCCGGCCGTCTGGAATTGGAGGTCACTGAGCTGCTCCGCACCGACACCTCAGTGGTCATTGGCGAGAACGAGTACATATTGACTGCCGCCGACGCCGGCGGCCTGGAGTCCGTATTCCAGAGCTTCCAGGTGGGCGACCGGGTCACCCTCCACACCGACTGCACCTCCTCCACCCTCGAGGACGCCCAGTGGGCCAGCGGCGTGGGCGATGTGATGGTCCGGGACGGACAGATCACTGACTCCACTGCCTGGACCTATGTGGAAAAGGGCCGCGACCCCCGCTCCGCCCTGGGCGTGCGGGAGGACGGCACCCTGGTCCTGTACGCTGTGGACGGCCGCAGGAGCGGCTACTCCGGCGGACTGAGCCAGCTGGATCTGGCGGAGGAGATGCTCTCCCAGGGCTGCGTCTGGGCGGTCAACCTGGACGGCGGCGGCTCCACCGCCATCAGTGTCTGGGTCCCCGGCCAAGAGGGCCCCTCCATCGTCAACATCCCCTCCGATGGCAAGCCCCGGGCCTGCGCCACCTACCTGCTCCTGGTCTCCCGGGATGAGGGTGACGGCGATCCGGACCGGCTGGTGCTGAAAAATGACGGGCTGGTGGTCCTCACCGGCACCTCTGTGGACCTGGGGGAGACGGCCGTGCTGGACAGCGGTCTGAACATCCTTCGGGATGACCCAGGCGAGGTGGAGATCTCCTCCCTGGACGACCTGGGCCGGGTGGAGGACAACATCTACACCGCCGGCAGTGACGCGGGCACCGATACCCTGGAGCTCTGGTCCCCGGATCTGGATGTGGAGGGCACCGCCCAGATCCACGTAGTGGACCATCTCACCGGCCTCACCGTCTCCCGGGAGAACAGCACCGACGCCCTCACCTCCCTCACCCTGGAGCCTGGAGACCAGGTCCAGCTCACTGCCCAGGGTACCTACTGGTCCCGGGCTGCCATGCGGGACGTGGGAGCCATCTCCTGGACGGTGGAGGGCAGCATCGGCTCCATCACCGAGGACGGACTGTTCACCGCTGAGGGCCCCGGGGGCGCCTCCGGAACCCTCACCGCCTCTGCCGGCGGGCAGAGCCAGACCATCATGGTCTCCCTGGAGAACTCCCACGAGGACGTGCCCGAGGGGCACTGGGCCTACACCGCCGTGGACTACTGCTATGCCAACGGCCTGGTGGGCGGCATCTCGGACACTGAGTTCGGCCCTGACCTGCACATCCGCCGGGGCGACTTTCTGCTGATGCTCTACGGCGCGGCGGGTAAGCCGGCCGTCACCTCCCCCGCCTCCTTTACTGACGTATCCCCCTCCGACTACTACTACACCGCTGTGTCCTGGGCCCAGGCCAACGGTCTGGCCACCGGCGTGGGGGGATGGCACCCTGGCTCCCGCCTCTGATGTCACCCGGGAGCAGGCTTTCACCATTCTGAACCAGGCCCTGCCTCTCCTGGGCATCACCTGCCAGCCCGGCGCTCTCACCGTTCTGGATCAGTTCGGCGACCGCGCCTCCCTCTCCGACTGGGCCGCCCAGCACGCTGCCACCCTGGTGGCCTATCAGATCGTGGGCGGCGACACCGACGGCAACCTGAATCCTCAGGCTTTCCTCACCCGCGCTGAGATGGCCGCTCTGCTGTATAAGCTGTCCAACTATACGCCTCCTGCCGATCTGGACCCCGGCGACCTGGTCCAGCCGGAGAAGGACCCTCAGCCGGGCGGCACCGTCGACCCCGGCCAGGCAGAGGGCCCGGGCCAAACTGCTGATCCGGACCAGCCGGAGGACCCGGGACAGACCAGCCAGCCGGAGGAGCCCGCTGTCCCCGTGGAGGGCATCACCCTGGACACCGGCGAACTGACCCTCCAGGCCGGCTCCAGCTATCACTTCACCCCCACGCTCTCCCTGAGGGAGCCGCCGGCACCGTCGTCTGGACCAGCAGCGTGCCCACTGTGGCGCCAGTCACCAGCGACGGCACCATCACCAACCTGAACACCACCGGCGGGCAGGTGAGCGTCACCATTACCGCCTCCTGCGGGGACGCCTGCACCAGCGCTGTGGTCCTCTGCGACACCGCCGCCTCCGCCGGCACCGTCCGCGGGGCGGAGAACGGCCTGAACGTCCGTTCCGGCCCCAGCACCTCCCACTCTGTGGTGGGCTATCTGCGGGAAGGAGGCAGGGTCATCCTCCTCGCTCCGCCGGAAGACGGCTGGCTCCACGTCTCCTACCTCACTCAGTCCGGCCAGGCCGCTATCGGCTATGTCTCCCTGGACTATATCGTACTGGACTGATCTCAAGGCAAATAAACAGCAGAAGGCCGCCGGCGATGCCGGCGGCCTTCTGTGCTTTCTTATCTATCCTCTCTGTGTCCAGCTCCGCTGCCTTCTTCAGAAGAACAGCGCCAGCACTGAGGTGAAGATCCCACACACACAGATGGCGATGGAGCTCATGGCCCCCTGGAGTCGCCGATCTCATGGCCTTGTGGTTCCCAGGGCGTGGCTGCTGGCGCCTATGGCTACCCCCTCCGCCACCGGGTCGGTGATGCGGAAGCATCTGGCAAACAGATGGGCCAGCATGGCTCCTTCCACTCCCGTGATGACCACGGCGGCCGCGGTGATGCCGGGGATGCCTCCCCCCGCTCTCCGAGATGCCCAGCGCGATGGCTGTGGTGACACTCTTAGGCAGCATGGAGGCAGCAAGCATCTCCTCGGCGCGGAACAGCCGGCACAGCAGCAGCACGGAGCCCATGCTGGCGGCGCTGCCCGCCAGACACCCTGCCAACACGGGGAGAAAGTGTTCCCGCAGCACCTGCCGCTGTTGATAGATATTCAGGGCCAGCACCGCGGTGGCCGGGCCCAGCATCAGCTTTACCAGCCCGCCGCCGGCATTGTAGCACTCCAGGGGGACGCGTAATGCTGTCAGCGCCCCGATCACCAGCAGGGAGGCCATGTCGATCTTGGGCAGCATCCGGTCCACGGCAAACTTGTCGCTGTTCTCGCACAGAGAGCCGGTGACGTCGTACTTGTGGTCGCAGGGCGCGTTCTCCCATGACGGTGATGTGGTGATAAGCGCCATAGATGGCAGGGCGCATCAGGTTGGCTGCGCAGGCGTCCACGCCCATATACTCCTTGTAGATGTGCTTTTCGTGGGTGGCCCTGGTGACCAGGCAGCCGTAGGGGGCCAGCATGAAGCGGCCCAGCTCGGTGCACAGGGACACGTCGCCCATGCCCGCGGACACCAGGACCTCCTCATAGGCGCGCCGCACCCCCTCGCCGATGACGGCGATGTCGTTGGCGGGCTGCTCCGGGCGGTAGGGGACGCCCTACGCCGCCGGAGAGGTTGATGAAGGTGATGTGGCAGCCTGTCTCTCCTTCAGCTCCACAGCCACCCGGAACAGGATCCGGGCCAGGGCCGGGTAGTACTCGTTGGACAGGGTGTTGGAGGCCAGGAAGGCGTGGATGCCGAACTCCTCGGCACCCAGCTCCTTCAGGCGCCGGAAGGCCTCGGCCATCTGGGGCCGGGTCATGCCGTACTTGGCCTCGCCCGGGTTGTCCATCACCTGGAAGCCCTCCTCGGACTCGCCCAGAGTGAAGTCGCCGCCTGGATTGTATCGGCAGGAGATCCGCTTGGGAATGGAGCCGATGGTGTCCTTTAAAAAGTCGATGTGGGTGATGTCGTCCAGGTTGATGGTGGCCGCCCAGTTTGGAGGCCAGGACGAACTCCTCCGCCGGCGTGTCGTTGGAGGAGAACATGATCTCCCCGCCCCGGAAGCCGCAGCGCTCGGACATCATCAGTTCGCACAGGGAGGAGCAGTCCACCCCGCAGCCCTCCTCCCGCAGAAGCTTCAGAATCTGGGGGTTTGGCGTGGCCTTGACGGCAAAGAACTCCCGAAAGCCGGGGTTCCAGGAGAAAGCCTCAAGGCCGTTGTCAAAATCAATCCACAACCTCCAACCTGTTCCCCCACCCGGGCCCTCCTTTGGTGATTCCGGAAAAAAAGACGAAATTCGGCAATAAGACTTGCGTGTCTCCCGCTCTTCTGGTATGATTGTTCGGAAATGGAAGGGAGGAGAGGTCCATGACCGTGCTGTACGGGTCGCTGTATCGGGTTTGGGGGCCTCTCTTCTGTTCCGCAGGCGGGCAATCACCGGTGTGATTGTCTTTTTTTGTGTGTCAGAGAAAGTGAGAAGGGAGTTTTATCCATGAATCCAAACGAACCCATCCGCGACGCCCGGACGCTGGGCGCGCCCAAGATGCTGGTGCTCGGCCTCCAGCACATGTTCGCCATGTTCGGCGCCACCGTCCTGGTCCCCATCCTGGTCCAGCAGTACGGCCTGCCCCTGACCATCCAGACCACCCTGTTTTTCGCCGGTCTCGGCACCCTGTTCTTCCATGTGTGCACCAAAATGAAGGTGCCCGCCTTCCTGGGCTCCTCCTTTGCCTTCCTGGGCGGCTTCAGCACCATGGCCAACCTGAACACCGGCATCTATGCGGACATGTCCCCAGGATAAGCTGGCCTATACCTGCGGCGGCATCGTGGTTGCCGGCCTGCTCTACCTGGCGCTGGCCCTGGTCATCCGCCTAGTGGGCGTGAAGCAGGTCATGCGCTTCCTGCCCCCGGTGGTCACCGGCCCCATCATCGTGTGCATTGGCCTGAGCCTGGCCCCCTCGGCCGTAAGAAACGCCGCCACCTGCTGGCCCCTGGCCCTCATCGCCCTGGCCACAATCGTGGTGTTCAACATCTGGGGGAAGGGCCTGTTCAAGATCATCCCCATCCTCATGGGCGTGGTGGTCTCCTATATCGCCGCCCTCATCATGAACGCCTGCGGCGTCACTGTGCTGAACGCCGCAGGAGAGGCCATCCCCCTCATCGATTTCACCGCCGTGCGCGAGGCCAGCATCCTGGGCCTGCCCCCCTTCCAGATGGCCAAGTTCGACCTTACCTCCTATCCTGGTGATGGCCCCCATCGCCGTGGCGGCCATGATGGAGCACATCGGCGATATGTCCGCCATCTCCGCCACCGTGGGGCAGAACTTCATTCAGGAGCCCGGCCTGCACCGCACCCTGGTGGGCGACGGCATTGCCACCGCCCTGGCCGGCATGTTCGGCGGCCCCGCCAACACCACCTACGGCGAGAACACCGGCGTGCTGGTCCTGTCCAAGGTCCATGACCCCCGGGTCATCCGTCTGGCGGCCGTCTATGCCATCGTGCTCTCCTTTATTCCCCAAGATGGCCGACATCATCGGCTCTATGCCCTCCGCCATCGTGGGCGGCGTGTCCTTCATTCTCTACGGCATGATCTCCGCCATCGGCGTGCGCAACATTGTGGAGAACGACGTGGACTTCACCAAGTCCCGCAACCTGATCATCGCCGCCGTCATCCTGGTGTGCGGCCTGGGCTTCTCCTCCGGCATCACCTTCGTGGTGGCGGGCACCTCCGTCACCCTCACCGGCCTGGCCATCGCCGCCCTGGCGGGCATCCTGCTCAACGCCATCCTCCCCGGCAACGACTACGAGTTCGGCGTCAATCCCGAGGGCGACCAGAACCGCGGTATCCATCAGTGAGCTGCGTCTCATTATAAAATTTAACTGAAAGAACCCTGGTACGATACAACGTCCATAACCAACGAAAGAGGAGGACGCCGCAAAGCGGCGTCCTCCTCTTTTTAATGATCTTTTATTCTTTCAGTTCAAAAATAAACTCCAATGAAAAATCCCGCAACAATGTAACATTACTGATTTTAAGAAAATTGACTGGCACGCCATATTTTTTTAAACTGACGATCTTTTTCCAACCGCTGAATGACTTGCTGATATATTTCACGCTGATACTTTTTAACTTCATTCTGTAAGGCTTCCCATGAGTAGAACTGATAACGAGGGAGGCCAACAATCACACGAATATGGTCAAATGCAGCTTCATCTTTGTTCTCTGGAACACGCTCATATGTGGGCGGCCCTATGTGCTGTACTAATCGGTCGATTGGAGATAGTTCTTGCTGGGCCTTATGCGTCAGTTCTGTGTTTAAAAAAATCTCAATACACGCTTCCAATGTCATCCCGATTTCAAACCGTGACGCGGCTTTGATCCAGACATTTCTGTTGAAGCAGGTTTCGCCCCTTACTTGAAATGTATTAAATTTCATACGCCCCTCATACGGGAACATCTGGGACTGCTCATCAAGAGAATAAACTTCACTTTCATTAAAATAGTATGTTTTCCCTGCATGCTGGCGAATGGGCTTATTGACCACACCATGCTTTATGAGAAACTCTCTCGTCATAGAAATCAGTTCTATATCCGGAATACTGCGCAGGTATTCACTCATTTCCGGGAGCAGATACATCTCCACATTTCTGCCCAATTTTCCATAGTTTTGAAATCTGCTTACAGCTTTTCCCCATATTTCTGGAGCAATAAAAGAAGGGGCCCATAATGGTTGCCCTGTTAACTCCTTTGTCCTTTGTGACATTAGATACGCACAATTCTCCCCGCAGTCGGTCACTCGGAGCAAATCATAGCCATTTTTCCAAGCCTTTATAAAAATGGTCTTATCTACAATCCCTTCAGCAATTAGTTTCTTGGTAATTGTTTTTGATGCTATGCTCCAGGCACAACCTCTTCCTGTCGTTTTATCTATGACCACATGCTACCTCCGACATTTAATTTCGCACACGCCATCCATATCAAAAATTTTTCTTTATTATACCCCCTATAGGGGGTATATGTCTACTATGGTGGATTATAAAATTCCTGAATTCAAGATAATATTCCCCTATAGGGGTGTTTTTCTGACATCTGGTAATAAATTCCTTGTCGAAATGGGAGAGCGCCTAGCTACCCAACGCAAATCATTAAAATTAACTCAAGAAAATTTAGCAGAACTATCGGGAGTATCAGTAAAAACGATTAGCTCTGCTGAAAAAGGAAAAAAGGCACTTCGCCCTGAAAATATTGTGCGTATCTGTCACTCTCTTGAATTGGACATCTCTTATTTAATGACTGGCAATGCATTGCATTCAGATATTTCTGTTTCTCTTACACACAAACAACGCATAGCCCTTAACAAAATTATAGATGCGTTTCTTTCAATCTGTCAGCAAGATATGGAGCTATGACGGGGTATTGCCCGCCATAGAGGGCTAAAAATCCCTATCGGGGTAATATTATAGTTCTATGGCGGGGATGAAATGAAAAACAAAACTTTAGAAGAAATTGGGTCGCGACTTGCATCAGCACGGAAAGACAAAGGCTATACACAAGAACAGTTGGCAAATTTAAGTGGGCTTTCCACTAAAATGATTTCTGCCGCAGAGAATGGGCACAAGGCTATGCGGCCGGAAAACATCATTAAATTATGCGAATGTCTATCCATCTCTACTGATCGTTTATTATGTGGCGAATCTGTAATGTTGGATTCATTGGCTGAACATGACGAACTCAAACAGTTAACCCCAAAGCAAAGAGATGCTTTATCAAAAATTATTGATGATTTCCTTTCGGCATTTAAATGATAGTCCTCTCTAATGATGAATCTGATTTCTTAAAGAATATTGCTTTCTGTATCCAGTTCTTCCATAGGAAGTCGGAATTCAGTCAAGATGAGTTTACAGAGAAAACAGGCTCAATTTGTTCTGTAATCTTCCAGATTGAGTTTCCATTCCCTCTGTCCCATAAGGGCCTTTTTAATATGCTTTCTTTGAACTAACGACGGCCCCAGTCAGCACCAGGGCCGTCGTTTTTTCAATGCCCGCCTGCGGCGGGGCATTTTTTTCGTCCAGCCCTTTCCCTCTCTGCGAAATTTGGTACAATGGAGAAAACCCGAAGAAAGAGGGCGTCTGTATGCGTACCATTTCCGCCGCCGCCGTCACCGACGCGGTGGCAAAGCTGTGTATCCAAGCCAACACTCACCTGCCCCCCGACATCGTCTCCGCCCTGGACCGCACCCCTGGGCCTGCTGTGGGACAACCTGGAGCTTGCGGAGCGGGAAGAACTGCCCGTCTGTCAGGACACGGGCATGGCCTGCGTGTTTGTGGAGCTGGGCCAGGAGGTCCACATTGAGGGGGACTTTGAGGCGGCCGTCCACGAGGGGGTCCGGCAGGGCTACGGGGAGGGCTATCTGCGCAAATCCATTGTGGCCGACCCCCTGCGCCGGGTCAACACCGGGGACAACACCCCCGCCGCCATCACCCTGCGTCTGGTCCCCGGGGACGCCTGCAACATCACCGTGGCCCCCAAGGGCTTCGGCAGTGAGAACATGAGCCGCCTGGGCATGCTCAAGCCCGCTGACGGGGTGGAGGGCGTGAAGCGCTTCGTAGTGGAAACGGTGCGCCTGGCCGGCTCCAACCCCTGTCCCCCACAGTGCTGGGCGTCGGCATCGGCGGCTCCTTCGACAAGGTGGCCGCCCTGGCCAAGCACGCCCTGCTGCGGCCCATTGACCAGCCCAATCCCGACCCCTTCTACGCCCAGCTGGAGCGGGAGCTGCTGGAGGAGATCAACGCCCTGGGCATCGGCCCCCAGGGCTTCGGCGGCCGGACCACCTGTTTGGGCCTGTCCATCGAGACCGCCCCCACCCACGTGGCCGGCCTGCCCGTGGCGGTGAATGTGAGCTGCCATGTGACCCGCCGGGCCTCCGCCCAGCTCTGACCGCCCATGGAGGTGTTGTCATGGACGAGCAAAAATGGTAGCTGTAGGCGGCCGGGCCCTCCAGGTATCCTCTGTGGGATCAGGGCCGGTCACCCTTCTCATTCTGTCCGGTTCCAACATCCTCTTCCCCGGACTGGAATACGCCCCTCTGGCCGATGCCCTGAGAGAATGGTACTCCGTCCTGATCCCCTCCAAATTCGGCTATGGATTCAGTGATCTGACCGAGGCCCCCGGGATGTGGACACCGTGGTGGAGGAGTACCGCAGGGTATTGGCCGCACTAAAGCACCCTTTTCCAGTGGTGCTGGCGGCCCACAGCATGGGGTTTCTGGAGGCACTGCACTGGGCCTCTAAATATCCAGAGGAAATTTCCGCCCTTGTGGGACTGGACCCCGCCACTCCCGATGCCTATCAGAACATGGATCTTTCCTCTGTCCTGCGCCATCTGGAACATCTGGGCCGCCCCGACTGGAAGCGAGCCATACTTTTCCAGCTCGTTTCCCACTCTCTGCTGAGGCGTTGTCCCGCCTCAGTTCGGAAGGACCTGGTGCCCGCCGCCCGTCGGAACTTTGCCAGCATCGTCTGGATCAACGAGGCAAAAGCCCTTCCCCACAGCATCCGTCAGATACGTCAGGAGGGACCGCCTGCCTCTGTCCCCACGCTGTTTCTGCTTTCCAACGGCAAAGGCACTCCTCTTCCCAAAGAGGAATGGCGGATGTGTGCGAGGAATTATCTCTCTGCTTTTTCCACCTCCTCTTTCCATCTGTTTGAGCTCCCCCATGATCTATACCGCCAGCGCCCCAAAGAGATCGCGGATACGGTCCACCGTTTTCTGCTGGATCATCTGTAATACCCATCTAAAATATCGACCAAGCCATTTGGGAGGGATTTCCATGCAATATAAACTCAGAACCCCCGTTACAAGAGAGGACCTCGCCCCCCTGCGGACCGGTGACACCGTGCTCCTCTCCGGCACGGTCTACACCGCCCGTGACGCCGCACACAAGCGGATGATGGGGCTTCTGGACGCGGGAGAGTCCCTCCCCTTCCCGGCGGAGGGCTCCGCCGTCTACTATGTGGGCCCTACGCCGGAGCGCCCAGGACAGATCATCGGCTCCGCCGGCCCCACCACCAGCGGCCGGATGGACGCCTACTCCCCCCGCCTGCTGGACCTGGGCCAGCTCGTCATGATCGGCAAGGGCAAGCGGAACCAGGCGGTGAAGGACGCGGTGGTCCGCAATGGCGGGGTCTACCTGGCCGCCCTTGGCGGCGCGGGGGCCCTGATGGCCGCCAGCGTGAAGGCGCTGGAGGTCATCTGCTGGGAGGATCTGGGCTGTGAGGCGGTGCGGCGGCTGGAGGTGGAGGACTTCCCCCTCACCGTTATTCTGGACGCCCACGGGCGGGGACCTGTACGAGAGCGGCCCGGCCGCCTATCTGGCCAGTCTGGCCTGACATCCGGCGCCGGACAGAGTCAGAAGAAGGAGGTTCCAAATATGGAGGACCTGGATACGGAACTGCTCGGCCAGCTTCAGCGCTGGCACCGGGAGGACCAGTACCAGCAGATCATCGACGCCATCGAGGCCATCCCCCAGGCGGAGCGGGGCTACGAGCTGACCTGCCAGCTGGCCCGGGCCTACAACAACCAGGCCGGGCCCGAGGAGGCCGGGCCGCTGGAAAAGTCCGTCTCCCTTCTGGAGTCCATCGCAGACCAGGGACAGGAGGACCCCCTGTGGCACTACCGGCTGGGCTACGCCCTGTTCTATCTGGACCGTGAAGAGGAAGCCCTGCCCCACTTCCAGCGGGCGGCAGAGCTGGACCCCCAGGACCCGGATGCCCCTGAGTTCATCCGCCAGTGCCAGAAGTACATCGCCGCCAAGCAGTGCTGTCCCGAGGTGTACGGCCAGGAGGACTGGGACACCGTGGACCAGCATATCCACACCTATTTCGGATCGTCGGAGAACGTGTTCCACGAGATCGTCTCCCCCAATATCCATGTGGACATCTACATCATCCCCCAAGCCCGGAGCGGAACTACTATATCCTGATGACCCACGGCATGGGGCCCACGCCATGAACGTGCCGGAGGATCTGGCCGGCCAGAAGCTGGAGCGGGCTGAGCTGTTTATCTGCCTGCCCCCGACTGGAAGGTGGGCGAAGAGGGCGAGGCGTGGTACTGGCCCATCCGCTGGCTGAAAATCCTGGCCCGCCTGCCCATCAACGAGGACAGCTGGCTGGGCTGGGGCCATACCATTGCCAACCCGGACGGCTCCCCCTTTGCGGAAAACACCCGCTTCAACGGCATCATGCTGGTCAACCCGGTGCTTTCCCCAGGAGGCGTCGGTCTGTCCCTCTCCGGCGGCGATGAGGTAAATTTCTATCAGCTCCTCCCTCTGTATCAGGAGGAGATGGACTTCAAGCTCTCCCACAGTGCCGGAGAGCTGCTGGACCTCTTTCCCGAGGAGGACCTGGAGACGGTGGACGTGGACCGCCCCAGCGTCCTCTCCGACCGCCCCCAGAAGGAGTTCGCCATCCCCCAGCGGGAGCTCCGGCACCTCTATGACGGGGAGGGCCCCCAGGGCTGCTTCGCCACTGACCGCATCCTGGTGGACGGCTGCCGGGTGGGCTACTGCTACAGGGAGGAGCCGGAGGAGGGGGACGAGAATTGGGATAGCGGCTGGCGCTTCACCGCCGGAGATGAGAGCGACAGCTATATGGACGACCCCGGCCGCAGCGGCATCTATCACCTCAACACCCTGTGCAACTACGACCCGGACATCATCCCTCTGCTGGACTCCGAACCAGGCACCGCCTGGTGCCGGGACCAGAGCGGAGTGTTCCGTCCGGAGCTGTATCAGCCTGACGAAGAATGAGAGACTGTAAGGAGGATCTGTTGTATGTACACCTGCGCCAGCTGTACCCTCCGCTCCTGCCAGAAGGGGGGCGGGGACCTGCCCCGGAACTGTCCCATGCGGGACCCGGAGTTCTTTGACCGGCTTTTGGAGCGCTACTGGTCAGAGGAAAACCACGACTTTTTTGTCACCAGCGCCGCCATCGAGTCGGCTGGCTACTGCCGCTGGCCCCGCCTGAAGGAGATCGTGGAGTTCTCCCGATCCATGCACTATCAAAAGCTGGGTCTGGCTTTCTGTGCGGCACTGAAGAAGGAGGCCGCTGTGGTGGAGCGGGTCCTGCGGAATAACGGCTTCCAGGTGGTGTCCGTCATCTGCAAGACCGGCGGACTGGACAAGTCCCGGGCCGGGGTGCCGGAGGAGTGCAAGCTCCAGCCCGGCCAGTTTGAGGCCATGTGCAACCCCATTGCCCAGGCCGAGCTGCTCAACAGCCAGGACACCCAATTCAATATTTGTCTGGGGCTGTGTGTGGGCCACGACTCCCTCTTTTATCAATACTCCAAAGCACTGGTCACCACCCTGGTGGTAAAAGACCGGGTGCTGGCCCCAACCCAGTGGGCGCCATCCACTACGCAGACACCTATTTCAAGGATCTGCTCAAGGGCTGACCCCTGGGGCGGAACGATATGGTAAAAACGCCTGGGGGAGGCAGACAGGGGCGTCTGTCTCCCCAGGCGTTTTACCATACAGGTAATTCCCTCTCCCTTCCGTGCGCGCCCCTCCTCATATACCGGTCTTACATGTTTTCATGGCGTATGCTCTTTCCCTTGACATTTCCCTCCAGCTGTTCTACAATAAAACCGTCTCAAATGAGACAGTTTTAGAAAGGAGCTGACCTCCATGCCTGTCTCTCTCCCTCCGCACCAGTGGGATCTGCTCCTCCGCTGCCCCCTGTTTCAGGCATGTCCCGAGGCACTGGTCCGGGATGTCCTGGCGCGGTCCGGCTGTTCGGTGGAGGACTTCTCCTCCGGCGCAGAGATCTACCGCCCCGACCGCTTCCGCCGTTGTCTGGGGCTGCTCCTCTCCGGACGGGTACTGGTGACCAAGGGCAGCCTCACCGTCAGCACCCTGGAGCCAGGGGATCTCTTCGGCGCCGCCGCCCTCTACAACGACGCCCCCGACTATGCCACCACCCTCACCGCCCAAGGGATCTGCCGCTGCCTCCTGCTGGACCAGGAGCTGCTGGACCGCCTTCTGGGGGAGGAGGCCCTGCTGCGCCGGAACTATCTGACCTATCTCACCGGCCGCATCCGCTTCCTCAACGCCCGGCTGGGTTCCCTGGCTGTGGGGGATACGGAGGGCCGGGTGGTCCGCTATCTGCTCAGCAGACTCTCCTATGGCGCAGTGGAGTGCTCCGCCTCCGGTCTGGCCCGCCAGCTGGGCATCAGCCGCGCCTCGGTGTATCGGGCCTTTCAGGACTTGGAACAGGCCGGCCTGATCCGGCGGGAGGGACGGGCCATCCTCGTCCCCGATCCGGCCGCTCTGGAGGGTGTCCGGGGCTCCGGGTAAGAAAATTTCCCCTTCGGTGTACAAATCCAGTCAACGATCCGTCTCTGCCCAGAATAGGTGTATCCATCCAAATCTGAGAAAGGAAGCCTGCCATGAAACGAACCAAGCTTCTGCCCCTGCTCCTGTCCGCCCTGCTCCTCCTCTCTGCCTCGGGCTGCCGTCCCGCAGAGGCACCCTCCCAGTCTGGCGGCGCCAGCTCCTCCGTCAGCTCCAGCACCTCCTCTTCCGGCATCCCCGCCCCAAACGATGAGGTCCTCCCCATCGATCTGGCCGTCCTCTCCGGCCCTACCGGTGTAGGGGCTGCCTATCTGATGGAGTACTACGCCCCGGAACACGTTCCTGCTGACAGCCCCATCTCCGTCAGTTCCGTCGTGGTGACGGAAAACAGCGAGGCCACTGCCCTGCTGTCCAACGGCGAGGCAGACATCGCCGCTGTGGCCACCAATGTGGCCTCCAACTTCTACCACAAGACCGACGGCTCCATTCAGATGCTGGCAGTGAACACGATGGGTGTGCTGTACATCCTGGAGAAGGGGGACTCCATCCAGTCCATGGCCGACCTGCGGGGCAAGACCATCTACGCCACCGGCCAGGGGCGCCAACCCGGAGTACATCCTCAACTATCTGCTGACCCAGAACGGGCTGGACCCCGCCGCGGATGTGACCATCCAGTGGCTCACCGCCCAGGAGGTCACTGCCAACATGCTTTCCGCCGAGGACGGCGTGTGCATGCTGCCCGTCCCCGCCGCCACTGCCCTGCTGATGAAGGACCCCGGCGTGCGCCAAGCCCTGGACCTGAGCGCTGAGTGGGATGCCGTCTCCTCCACCCCTCTGCCCATGGGCTGCATCGTAGCCCGCAGGGAATTCGTGGAGGAGCATCCTGAGGCCGTGGACGCTTTCCTGGACCTGTACGGTGACTCCATCTCCTTCATGTCTGACGAGGGCAACCGGTCGGAGGCGGCGGAGCTGGTGGCCAAATACGGCATCACCGCCAACGCCCAGATCGCGGAGGCCGCCATCCCCCAGTGCAACCTCACCCTGCTCACCGGGGAGGAGATGCAGGACACCGTCCAGGCCTACTACGAGGTCCTGTACCGCGCCGACCCCCCGCCGCTATCGGCGGCAGCATCCCCTATGACAGCCTGTACTATCTGCCCTGACCGTCTGCTGCGGCCCCTCCTTCCCCTGGCCTTCTGGCTGGTGGTGTGGCAGCTGGCCGCCCTGGCTGTGGGCCAGTCCTTCATCCTCCCCGGCCCTGCCGCGGTCCTGGGAACGCTGATCCAGCTGGCGGGGGGTGCCCAGTTTCTGGCAGACCGCCCTGCTCTCCCTGGTCCGGGTCCTGGCCGGACTGCTGGCCGGCACTCTGCTGGGGGCGCTGACCGCCGCCCTCACCTGCGCCAGCCGATGGGCGGATGTCCTCCTTTCCCCCGCCGTCCGGGTCATCCGGGCGGTGCCAGTGGTCTCCTTCATCCTCTTCGTCCTGCTGTGGACCCGCCGTGGTCTGGTGCCTGTGGTGGTCTCCGCCCTGATGGTGCTGCCGGTGGTGTGGGGAACGTGAGCCGGGGCATCCGGGAGACCGACCCCAAGCTGCTGGAACAGGCCGGGCGCTCCGGTTTCTCCCGCCTCAAAACCGTCCGGCTGGTCTATCTCCCTTCGGTGCGGCCCTACTTTCTCAGCGCAGTGGTCACCTCTCTGGGCCTTGCCTGGAAGGCCGGGGTGGCCGCCGAGGTGCTCTGCCGCCCCGCCTGGGCGGTGGGCACGCAGATCGTCCAGGCCCGGGACTATCTGGAGACCCCCTCCCTGTTTGCCTGGACGCTGGTTGTCCTCCTTCTGTCCCTTGCCCTGGAAAAACTGCTCTCTGCTCTGCTGAACCGGATAAACAGGAGGTGGTCGCCATGATCTGTTTGGAGGAGGTCACCGTCACCTTTGGGAGAAGCGGGTGCTGGACCGCTTCTCCCTCACCCTGCCTGAGACGGGGATCACCGCCCTGTCCGGCCCCTCCGGCTGCGGCAAGACCACCCTGCTGCGGGTTCTGGCCGGGCTGGAGCACCCCATCTCCGGCCGGATCACCGGCCTGTCCCTCCGCTCCGCTGCCCTGCTCTTTCAGGAGGACCGCCTCTTCCCCTGGCGTACCGTGGAGCAGCACCTTACCGACGTGCTCCCCCGCCCCCGGTGGGTGGAGGTCCCCCGCTGGCTGCGGCTGGCAGAGCTGGAAGGGGAAGAGCATACCTATCCCGCCCATCTGTCCGGCGGCATGGGACGGCGTCTGGCCCTGGTCCGCACGCTGGCCCTGGGCGGTTCCCTCTATCTGCTGGACGAGCCCTTTGCAGGGGTGGACCCTCAGCGGGCAGACCGCATCCTATCCGCCCTGGACCCTCATCCTGGTCAGGAGACCCGGCGCACAGGGCGGCGGGGACCGCGTAGCCGGACCGCCCAGGCCGCCGCCAGATGTCCCACAGGGCTGCGCCGACCGGGTAGACCGCGATGGTGTAAAAGGTGGTCTCCGTGGACCCCAGCATCACCGCCGCCACCCGACCCACATAGGAGTCCGGCCCGCTGCTGGTGATGAGCTCCGCCCCCACCCCCAGGGCGGCGGAGCCGCTGATGGGGCGCACCAGCATCAGAGGGAGCAGCTCTGCCGGCACCCCTACCCGGTCCAGCAGGGGAGCCAGGGCCTGAGCGGCCAGATCCAGCGCCCCGGAGGCCCGCAGCATATACACCGCCGTCATCAGCCCCACCAGGCTGGGGATGATACGCGGCCAGCACCCCCAGTCCCTCCCCTGCTCCCTGGATCAGGGCATCGTAAACGTCCACCCGGCGGCAGGCGGCGTAGACCGCCCCCAGCCCCATGCGTCAGCGGCACCACCAGGGTCATCATCAGGCCCAGCATGTCAATCCCTTTGCACACCACCAGCATGCACAGGCTGTCATCGGAAGCCCCCGGGGTCTGGCGGCTCATCCGCCGGGCGGCCTCCAGCCCCAGAGGGGTGGCAGCGTTGCCCAGCCCTAGCAAGTTGGCGGAGACGTTGGCCGCGATGCTGTCCATGGTCTCCCGGTCCCGGGCATACCTGGGGAAAGAGCAGCCGGCAGCACGGGGTCGAAGCAGCCGGGACAGCTTTTCCGCCAGACCGGAGCGCCGCATGATCTCCATCACCCCTGTCCAAAGGCACAGCATCCCCCGCCATGGACAGGCACAGCTCCACCGGACTGCCCCGTAGCCAGTCCGCACAGGATAGAGAGCACCACCATCCCCGTCCAGAGGATCGTCATCGTCATACCCCTGTCCCCCCCTTCAAATCATATATACGGGACATGTCTGGAAAAAGATAACCATTCTCTGCCGTGGTGTTCATTTTTCTGATTTCCCTGTTTTCCCATCATTTTTTTGCTCTTTCGAACACTTTTTGCAGAATCTTCACAAATTATGGTTGACACAGTCGCACTTTTGTAGTATAATAATGTTTAGTTTCCAAAATCGTACATTATGACGAAACCGCATCGATCGTTTTGACGACTGGGACATGAAGAAGGAAGAAAGGAATGATCACATTGAAATCTACCGGCATTGTCCGGAAGGTCGATGAGCTGGGCCGTATCGTCCTTCCCATCGAACTGCGCCGTACATTGGATATCGCGGAGAAAGACTCCTGGAGATCTATATGGATGGACCGTCCATCATTCTGAAAAAATATCAGCCCGCCTACCACGGTCCCCGGATTCAGCACCGAGTTGCAGCCCACTTCCACAAAGTCGCCCAGGATAGCGCCGAACTTTTTCCTGCCCGTTTCAATCCGCTCTGCTCCGTTCTTCACTGTCACCAGCGTCTTGTCGGACTTCACGTTGGAGGTGATGGAGCCGGCGCCCATATGGCTCTTATAGCCCAGGATGGAGTCGCCCACATAGTTGTAGTGGGGGGTCTGCACGTTGTCGAACAGGATCACGTTTTTCAGCTCCACGGAATTGCCCACCACGCAGTGGGCCCCCACCAGGGCCGAGCCCCGGATAAACGCCCAGTGCCGCACCTCAGTCTCAGGCCCGATGATGCAGGGCGCCCCCAGATAGGCTGTGGGGAACACCACCGCCGTTTTATGCACCCAGACCTGGGGGGGGGCTGGTCATATTCCTCCGGCGGCAGCGCAGCCCCAGGGTCAGGATCAGCTCCTTGATCCCGTCCAGGGCCTGCCAGGGGTATTGAAATCCCGCCAGATACTCCCCCGCCAGGGTGTGGGAGAGGTCCAAAAGTTCCTTTGTTTCCAGTTCCATATCCAAACATTCCTTTCCAGTCCTGATCATGTACCGGACGTCTCCATCATACCACATCGGACGCCCCGGATACAAGGTCCTAGGGAGGGCCGCCTTTTCTCGGAACGGAGAAAAATTTTTTCTTTTCCTCTGGAATTTTGGCCCCATCTCTGCTACAATCAACAGGCACACCAGAACAAATGTACTGTTTCCGAAGAAAGAGGGTGGACCATGATCCTGATCTCCTGCATCGATGACCGGGGCGGCCTGCTGTTCCATGGCCGCCGGCTCAGCCGGGACCGGGTGCTCTGCCAAGACGTGCTCCGGACGTGCGCCGGCTCCCCCCTGTGGATGGCCCCCGGCTCCCGCTCCCTCTTCTCCTCCCTGCGGGACGGCCTCTCCAGCTCCATCCTGACCTCGGAGGACTTTCTCGCCCAGGCCGCCCCGGGGGAGTTCTGCTTTCTGGAGGACCGGCCCATCCGCCCCTTCCTGGACCGGGTGGAGTCCATGGTCCTCTATCACTGGAACCGCCGCTACCCCGCGGACCTGTTTCTGGACCTGGACCCGGCCGCCCTGGGGTGGTCCCTGTTGGGCCGGGAGGAATTTCCCGGCTCCTCCCATAAAAAAATCACAAAGGAAGTCTACCGCCCATGAAAATACGTACGCTCCATCTCATCCCCCTCCTCCTGCTGCTCTGCGCGGCGCTGTCCGGCTGCGGCCAGCGCCTTCAGGCCGCGCTCTCTCTGGAGGACGTCCCGCCCTTCTCCGGCGAACCCTATGTGGTGCTCCAGGACAACCAGCCCGGCTTTTCCCAGGAGGACTTCACCACCGACTCTTTCGAGACTTACAGCAGCCTGGATCTGCTTGGCCGGTGCGGCACCGCCTATGCCAACATCGGTCTGGACCTGATGCCCACGGAGGAACGGGACAGCATCGGCCAAGTCAAGCCCAGCGGCTGGCAGACGGTGAAATATGACATCGTGGACGGCAAGTACCTGTACAACCGCTGCCACCTCATCGGCTATCAGCTCACCGGGGAGAATGCCAATGAGCAGAACCTCATCACCGGCACCCGCTATCTCAACGTGGAGGGGATGCTCCCCTTTGAAAACATGGTGGCGGATTACGTCCAGGAGACCGGCAACCACGTTCTCTACCGGGTAACTCCCATCTTCCAGGGCACAGAGCTGGTGGCCCGGGGCGTGCAGATGGAGGCGCTGTCCGTGGAGGACGGGGGCGAGGGCGTGTGCTTCAACGTCTATGTCTATAATGACCAGCCCGGCATCACCATCGACTACGCTACCGGTGCCAGCTCCCTGGAGGGGGATGCTCTTCCAGAGGACAGCACCCAGAAGGAGCCGGAGGACACCCTGTACATCCTGAACACCAGCTCTGGAAAATTTCATCTCCCCTCCTGCTCCGGCGCCGCCTCCATGAAAGAGGAGAACCGCCAGGCCTTTTCCGGCAGCCGTGAGGAGCTGATCGCCCAGGGATATTCCCCTGCGGCCAGTGCAAACCATGACCCCCCAGCAGACGGCCCCTGCCCTTTCCCGGGCAGGGGCCATTTTTATTCCTGCTCCACCGCCAGGCGGTAGAGCTCATTCCGTGAGAGCCCCAGCTCCTTGGCCGCCTGGCGCACCGCGTCCCGCAGGGAGAGCCCTTCCTCCTCCCGCAGCCGCTCCGCCAGGGTCAGGCCGTCCTCCAGAGTGCATTCCCCCTCCTCCTCCGGCTGGGCACCCCTGAACTACCAGGACGAACTCTCCCCGGGGCGTCTCCTCCCATACCAGTCCGCCGCCTCGCCCAGGGTGGTGCGGCGAACCTCCTCGTGGAGCTTGGTCAGCTCCCGGCACAGAATATCTCCCGCTCCCGGCCAAAAGTGTCCGCCAAGTCCCGGAGGGTGGCAACCAGCTTGTGGGGGGCCTCGTAGAAGATCATGGTCCGCTCCTCCTCCCCGCAGGGACTCCAGGTGGGGGCGGCGGTTTCTTCTTGTTCATGGCCAGGAAGCCCTCGAAGGTGAACCGGCCCGTGGGCAGGCCGGAGGCCGCCAGGGCGGTGACCAGGGCGCAGGGACCGGGGATGGGTACCACCGGGACCCCGGCAGCGGCACACAGGGCCACCATCTCCTCCCCCGGGTCGGAGATGGCCGGCATCCCCGCGTCCGTGACCAGAGCACAGCTCTCCCCTGCCAGCAGGCGGTCCAGCACCGCCTGACCGCTGGCTGCGGTGTTGTGCCGGTGGTAGGTGACCATAGGCTTCTTCAACCCCAGATGGTTGAGGAGCTTCACTGTCACCGGGTGTCTTCTGCGGCAATGAAGTCCGCCTGCGCCAAAGTATCCGCCATCCGCGGGGAGATGTCCCCCAGATTGCCGATGGGAGTCGGGACCAGATAGAGGGTTCCTGCCATGCCTATGCTCCTTTCCGCCGCCGCCCACCCTGGGACAGGGCGGCTCGGTTTGTTTCCATGGAGCCATTATAACACAGGACCCGCCTTTTTTCTATCCCCGAACGGGCTCCGGGCCGCCCATTTTTCTCCGTCCCTTTCCCGCTCAAAGCAGCCCCCTCCCATATGACATGCCTCCGCTCAGCCAAAGAGGCCGCCGCGGAACTCCGCGGCGGCCTCTTGCCGTTCTGTCATGAAACCAATGCTCAGTGCCGGTCCACGTCCCACTCCAGGATGGTACCGGTCACCGCGTCCAGCGTGAACTCATACTCGGTCCAGCCGTCCCGCATCTCGCCCTCGTAGACTACGCGGCCATCGTCCCGGTCCAGATGCAGCTCCCGGAAGGTCCCGGAGACCCCCGCCCGGTCCTCCACGATCTGGCGGACCTCCGCCTCACTGAGGTAGCTGCCGGTCTGACCGGCGGCCTGACCTGTATAGTATTCGGCGTCGTAGTCCCAGCTCAGGATATCGCCGCTGGCGGCATCGATCTCATAGTCATACTCCTTGCTGCCGCTGTAAAACTCCACATCGTACACCCGGCGTCCGTCCTCATAGTCCAGATGGGCCCGCACAAAGGTGGCCTTGGAGGCGGACACACCGGCGTGGTCCAGCGCGATCTCCTTGGCACGGTCGGCGCCGATGTCGGCGGAGGACTGGGCGGGGATGCTGTACCCCTCGATGTCCCGGTCACTGTGGAGGATGGTGCCGGTGTAGGCGTCGATTTCATAGTCGTACTCCACGTTGTCCTTCCAGAACTCCACCTCGTACTCCATGCGGCCGTTATCCCAGTCCAGTCCAGCCCGGACAAAGCTGACCTGGGAGGCAGAGAGCCCCGCATCCTTCAGGGCGATCTCCTTGGCACGTTCCACCCCGATGTAGCTCTCAGCGGCAGTGGTGCCGGTGCCCTTGGTGTTCAGGATCACAGTGTTGGTGTCGGCATCCCACCGCACGTCCATTCCCAGCGCCTTGCTGATAGAAGCCAGCGGCAGATAGGTCGTCCCGTCGATGGTGAAGGGCTCCACCTCGTTGCCCCTGCTGTCCGTCAGATCCAGGGTCCTGCCATCCAGCGTCACCTTGATGTTCTGATAATGCAGGGCGGCCGTCCACTGGCCCACGGAGGCCAGGGCAGGCAGAGTCAGCGCTCCCGCCAGGACCGTCAGTACAGTTCCGCTCACCATCAGGCTCTTCCAGTTCCGTTTCATTTCATGTTCCTCCCAAATGTCATTTTATGTTGTGTCCGGCTGTATCTCGGGCTTATCTGTTTGCCGTTCAACTACATAATGCGTGGGAGGTCTCGTTTATTGCATGGGGCCCAAAATTTTTCTGAAATTTTTCAGCACTCCAGTTGGGAGCACCTGCGCCCCTCACGGTTCGATCCGCAGACCGGGCCGCCCCCGGCGCACCGCCTCCATCAGAACACAGGAGGGGGATGCTCCGGCCCATGGGCCAGCAGCCGCATCCGTTTGGGCTCCAGGCCGCTCCCCCGCAGGGCGCACATCAGGTCCGCCAGCCGCTCCGGCCGGTGGCACAGGGCGAACCGCCCCCTGTTTCTCAGCAGGCGGGCCGCGGTGCGGCACAGCTCCTCAAGGGAGCAGTCGGCCTGCCGGGCCTCGCCCCCGTCCCCGCCGTGTCCAGGCTGGAAGTAGGGGGGATTGGAGATGACCAGGTCGAACCCGCCGGCCGGCAGGGTCACCTGCCGCCAGTCCGCCTGGAGGACCGTCCCCTCCAGGCCGCTGTGGGCCAGGTTCTCCCGGGCACACTGGGCCGCCCGCTCCTCCCGCTCCACTCCCGTGAGAGGCCCCCCCTCCCGGGCCGCCAGCATCAGGAGCAGACAGCCGCTCCCCGTCCCCAGGTCGCACACCCGCCAGCCCCGCTTCACTGTAGCGAAGGCCCCCAGGGCCAGGCTGTCTCCCCCCAGGGGAAAGACCCCCTCCTTTACCTCCAGAAGGTAGGGGCCCAGGTGCTCCGCCCCGCTCATCCCATCTCTCCGCCCAGCAGGCCCGCCAGATGCCGTGTGATCCGCCCGGTCAGCCCCCAGATGGCGTGGCCCTGCCACAGATAGACGGGCACCTTCTCCCTCCCCTGCTGCCACCGATATCCCCGTGGGATGCCGATCAGCTGGTAGGGGAAGTCCGCCGGCGGGCGGGGTTCCAGGGCGTAGCTGTACTCCAGCGGCGGATTGTGCACGATGTGCTCCAGCGGCACCAGAAAGGTGTGATCTACCTCCGCCGGGTTCAGGGCCATCCTCTCTGCCGCAGCCGTCTCCACCCTGGCCAGCACCGGATACATGATGAAGTTGGCTCGGTGGGCCACAAAAGTCCAGCCGTCCCAGGACGGTGATGGATGCTGTGGGGATGCCCAGCTCCTCCTCCGTCTCCCGGATGGCGCAGGCCTCCGGGGTCTCATCTCCCTCTATCCGCCCTCCGGGAAAGCAGACCTCCCGGGCTGGCGGCGCATGTCCTGTGAGCGCACCTCATAGAGGATATGCAGCTTCCCCTCCCGCTCCACCAGAGGGACCAGAACTGCGTACTGTCCCGAGGCGTCCATCAGCCCCGGCTCTCTGCCCCTCAGTTTCTCCTCCAGCTGTTCCAGCGTCATTCCGTTCCCCACCTCTTTCAGAGCATCACATTGATGATGAGCACGCTCAGAGACAGGAACGCCCCCAAACATGCTGCTACAAAATAGATGATCTCCCTAGGGCGGACCCAGAAGGCGGCGGTGAATCCCCAGGTCAGGGCCAGGTCCGCCAGCAGGATGGTGTTTTTCCCGATGTTGGCCGCCTGCTGGACGTGGATGGCTACCACCTCCGGCAGCAGGGCCCACCCCGCCAGTCCCAGCATGAAGAAGTACCGGGCCGCGTCCACTGCTGATCTCATCCAGCAGGTCATGCAGGGCGATCGCCTTGCCCGAGCGCTTGGACATGCGCACCGGCTTGCCGTCCTGCATCAGGTTCACCAGCTGCATGAGCACGATGACCAGCCGGTGGGAGCCGTCCAGCCCCAGGCCGTCCAGGGCCGCCTGGAGGCGGGCCACGTGGCCGTGGTGGTCGGCGCCCCAGATGTTGATGGCCAGGTCAAAGCCCCGCTCCTCCAGCTTGTTGCGGTGGTAGGCGATGTCGGCGGCGAAGTAGGTGTAAAAGCCGTTGGCCCGGCGCAGCACGTCGTCCTTCAGGTCCAGCTTGTCCACCTGCTCCTGGGTCTTGCCCTCCCGCATGTATTTCTCCTTGAGCAGGCGGGTGGTGTCGAGCCAGAGGGCGCCGTCCTTCTCATAGGTCCATATCTGGAAGGTGGTCAGGGTCCCGTCCATGCCGGTGACGGCGCTCTCCTGATAAGACAGAGTAAAGCTCTCGCCGTCCGCTCCAAACGCCCCCTGTCACCAGCTCGATGGTGTCCGGTTCGGCGTTTCTCATATTTCTGCATCCCCTTGATGGAGATGATGACCTCTTTTTTTCCATAGCAGCCTCCAAAAATGACGTTGTCCCGTGCGGTCTTGCCGGAGCGCACACCTGCGCCGCCCCCTGCCGCGGAATGATTATATACTCCCCATCCCGCTCTGTAAAGAAGTTCTGTATGGAAAATCCATTTTCTTTTTCCAGCCGGGGCGCTCCCTCAGTCCTCCTCCTCGATCATGTCCTGCACTGGAGGCGGGGTCTCCGGCTCGTCGTGCTCCATGTGGTCGAAGTACTCCGCCTCGGTGATCACCGGCTTGCGGTGGCGGGCGATGGCCACGATGGTGGGATACAGGATGATGGCCAGCAGGCCGCCGGAAAAGCCGTTGTTATAGAGGTTCAGCCCGGCCACCGGCGTGCCCGCATACAGTACCACCGCCGAGTGGAGGAACCCCGCCAGCACGCCGTAGGGCCAGCCAAGTAGCCGAGATGGGAGCCAGGGTGGTGCCGAACAGCAGGGCCAGCTGGACGGCGCCGCTGGAGACCGAGGTGCATCACGAAGCTGCCCAGGACCACACCGGCCATGATGGGCACGATGTTGCCCGCATGCTTTCCAAAGGCAGAGAAGCCCACGATAGTCAGGACCCCGCCCACTGTGGGCCCATTCAGGTCCCCGCCGGTAAGCAGGATCACCCCCATTGCGATCAACCCGTTGACCCCCATGTTGATCAGCACTGGGGCGGCGCCGAACATACGAAGATAGTCGCTGGGGGCACGGCCGCTGGTCTGGAGCAGGCGACGGTATCCCGCCCAGGCCGCCCAGACCGGCTTCCTGCAGAAAAACAGGCCGGCAAGGATGGCTGCTATGCACATCGTCCCCAGCAGCCCGCCGAACAGAGCGTTGTACCCTGTGGCCCAGAGGTAAGAGACCTCCGGCTCCGCCCCGAAGGAGCTCATCAGAGACACCAGCAGCATGGCCATCAGCCCGCAGGCAAACCCTACATTGTACAGGTTCATCCCGTTCTGGATCTTGTATGTATAGGCGGACAGAGGGCATTACAAAGCCGATCATCAGGCCGGTCGCCACCCCAAGCACCGGGGTGCCCCAGCCGTTGTCCAGGATGATATAGCTGATGACCGGCCCCAGGGCCGAGGACAGCAGGGCCACGGCCGCATACTTTCCAAAGGGCTCCTTTCTGCTCTTAGCGTACAGCCAAGTCCCCAGGACGATGGGCCAGGTGTTGACCGGGTTCTTCCCAAACAGGGAAAACCCCGCCATCAATCCTACCACCACCAGCGTGAAGCCGTTGGCCGGTTCCCCAGAGCTGCGCAGGATCAGCACCGAGAGGGCGGTGACTACAGAGGAGTTGATCAGGGCTGCCCCCACGCCGGCCAGCCGGACATAGTCAGTGATGAGGGGGTCCTCCGTCATCACGATGCGGATCAGGCCCCGTGCAATATTGTCCGGGGTATCCAGCAGCGCGCCCGCCAGGAAAAGCCCGGAGGCAAAGATCAGCAGCATGATATACAGGGTCTCGTACCGCATGTGGCGTGTATCCTGTGAATGGGGCATTCGTAGTCCCTCCCGATCCGATTTTTGATTTTCTGCCGCCTGTGGCGCGGCGGGGCCCTTTTCCCCTCTCCTTATTGATACTCCGCCTTTTCCTGAAAATATTCCCGGGTCTGCCGGGCATTCCTGCGGATCTCCTCCGCCAGCTCCTCCATAGAGGGAAACTTCCGCTCCCCCGCAGGCGGTGATAGAACTCCATCCGCATCGTCTGACCGTACAGGTCCCCGTCAAAGTCCAAGATGAAGCCCTCCACCGTCACCCGGCGATCTCCGTCCTGCACTGTAGGGCGCACCCCCACGTTGGTGACGGCGATACGGCTCCCCCCCGAAGCAGACTTTGGTCGTATAGACGCCGAAGGCAGGCACGATGACTCCCTCCGGGATATGCAGGTTCACCGTGGGAAAACCCAGGGTGCTGCTGCCGATTTTTTGCCGTGGGCCACCTTCTGAGTCAGGACATGGGGATGCCCCAGGAACTGGACCGCCCGCTCCATCTCCCCTGGGCGATCAGGGTGCGGATGTAGGTGGAAGAGATGGTGATGCCGTCCTGCTCCACCTTGGGGATGATGTCACATCCGATGCCCAACTGGGCGCACTTCTCCTGGAGGCGCCGGGGGGTTGCCCCTTACCCATATAGCCGAAGTGGAAGTCGTGGCCGGCCACCACATGGACCGCGCCCAG
>VOFD01002902.1_pt1 | contig 43779 bp, 74 predicted proteins | sample 5384101 | NCBI WGS metagenome assembly VOFD01 (sample SAMN12384723, study PRJNA508395) | human gut metagenome | isolation source: healthy gut C | host: Homo sapiens
AACATCCCCGTGGGCGAGATGATCCACTGCATTGAGCTGTACCCCGGCAAGGGCGCTCAGCTGGTGCGCTCCGCCGGCGTGGCCGCCCAGCTGATGGCCAAGGAGAACGGCATGGCCCAGGTCCGCCTCCCCTCCGGCGAGGTGCGCTACATGCGGGAGGAGTGCAAGGCCACCATCGGCCAGGTCGGCAACACCGACTGGGCCAACATCCAGATCGGCAAGGCCGGCCGCAAGCGCCACATGGGCTGGCGGCCCACCGTGCGCGGCTCTGTCATGAACCCCTGCGACCACCCCCACGGCGGCGGCGAGGGCAAGAGCCCGGTGGGCCGTCCCGGCCCGGTGACTCCTTGGGGCAAGCCGGCTATGGGCTACAAGACCCGCAAGGGCAAGAACCGCACTGACAAGTTCATCGTCAAGCGCCGCAACGCGAAGTAAGGAGGCAGTAAAAGATGAGCAGAAGCATCAAGAAAGGCCCCTTTTGCGCCCCCGAGCTGCTGAAGCGGGTCGATGAGATGAATCAGACCGGCGAGAAGAAGGTGCTGAAGACCTGGAGCCGCGCCTCCACCATCTTCCCCGCCTTCGTCGGACACACCATCGCCGTGCACGACGGCCGCAAGCACGTGCCCGTCTACGTCACCGAGGATATGGTGGGCCACAAGCTGGGCGAGTTCGTGCCCACCCGCACCTTCAAGGGCCACGCGGGCAGCAAGACCTGGTAAGTAAGGAGGAGAGAAACGATGGAAGCAAAAGCCAACCTGAGATATCTGCGGATCTCTCCCCGTAAGGTGAAGATCGTCCTGGACCTGATCCGGGGCAAGAGCGTGGCCACCGCCACCGCGATCCTGATGAATACCCCCAAGGCTGCCTCCGAGCCTCGTGCTCAAGCTGCTCAAGAGCGCCGCGGCCAATGCGGAGAACAATCACCAGATGGATCCCGAGAAGCTGTACGTGTCCGCCTGCTACGCCAACCCCGGCCCCATCATCAAGCGCATGATGCCCCGCGCTCAGGGCCGTGCCTATCGCATCAACAAGCGCACGTCTCACATCACCATCGCCGTGAGCGAGCGCTAAGGGAGGAGGAACAATATGGGACAGAAAGTGAATCCCCACGGCCTGCGCGTGGGCGTCATTAAGGACTGGGACTCCCGCTGGTACGCCAAGAACGAGAAGGTCGGCGACCTGCTGGTCGAGGACAAGAAGATCCGCGATTACCTGAAGAAGACCCTCTACGGCGCCGGTATCCCCAAGATCGAGATCGAGCGGGACAACGCCAAGGTCCGCATCTACCTGCACTGCGCCCGTCCCGGCGTCGTCATCGGCAAGGGCGGCGAGGAGATCAAGGCGCCCGAGGCCTGAAGCTGGTCAAGATGATCGGCAAGCCCGTGGCCCTGAAGATCGTCGAGGTCGCAAGCGCCGACATGGACGCCCAGCTGGTGGCGGAGAACATCGCTCAGCAGCTGGAGAAGCGTATCGGCTTCCGCCGCGCCATGAAGAACGCCATGGGCCGCGCTATGCGCGCCGGCGCCCGCGGCATCAAGACCTGCTGCTCCGGCCGCCTGGGCGGCGCCGAGATCGCCCGCACCGAGCACTATCACGAGGGCACCATCCCCCTGCAGACCCTGCGTGCCGACATCGACTACGGCTTTGCCGAGGCCGCCACCACCTACGGCCGCATCGGCGTGAAGGTGTGGATCTACAAGGGCGAGGTGCTCACTCAGGCCCTGCGGACCACCCCCCGCACCCTGGATACCAGCAAGCCCTACCAGGAGCGCCGCGAGCGTCCCCGCCGCCGCCGGGACGGTGACCGCCGTCAGGGCGGCTTCAACCGACCGACCGTAGGGCGCTTTCAACCGCGGCGGGGGGCCGCCAGGGTGGTTTCAACAACAACAACCGTGGCCCCCGCCCCGCCGGTCAGGCCAATACTCCTAAGGAAGGAGGAGCCCAGTAATGCTGCTGCCGAAGCGCGTCAAGTATCGCCGTGTGCACCGCGGCCGCATGACCGGCAAGGCCAGCCGCGGCAACACCGTCGCTTACGGTGAGTTCGGCCTGCAGGCCACCGAGCCCACGTGGATCACCTGCAATCAGATCGAGGCCGCCCGTATCGCCATGACCCGCTACACCAAGCGTGGCGGTAAGGTGTGGATCAAGATTTTCCCCGACAAGCCCGTGACTGAGAAGCCGGCCGAGACCCGAATGGGTTCCGGTAAGGGCTCTCCCGAGTACTGGGTTGCCGTCGTTAAGCCCGGCCGCGTCATGTTCGAGATCGCCGGCGTGTCCGAGGAGATTGCCCGCGAGGCCCTGCGCCTGGCCAGCCACAAGCTGCCTGTCAAGTGCAAGATCGTCAAGCGTGAAGAGACCGAGAAGGGTGGTGAAAGTAATGAAGGCCTAACGAAGTTCGCAAGATGTCCGGCGCTGAGCTGGAGAGCAAGCTGAAGGACCTGAAGAAGGACCTGTTCAAGCTCCGCCTCCAGCACGCCACCAACCAGCTGGACAACCCAGTGCGCATCGCCGAGGTCAAGAAGGATATCGCCCGAGTCAAGACCATCATCCGCGAGCAGCAGCTCGCAGGCCGCTAAGAAGGAGGAACTAGAAGATGGAAAACAGAACTTCTTCCCGCAAGACCAGAGTCGGCCTGGTGGTTTCGGATAAGATGGATAAGACCGTTGTGGTCGCCATCGCCGACCGTGTGGCCCACCCCCTGTATAAGAAGATCGTAAAGAGAACCTACAAGCTGAAGGCTCATGATGAGCTCAACCAGTGCGGCATCGGTGACCGCGTCGTGTCATGGAGACCCGTCCCCTGTCCAAGGACAAGCGCTGGCGCGTGGTTGAGATCATCGAGAAGGCGAAGTAAGGAGGTGCCGGTATGATTCAGGAAGAAACCTATCTGAAGGTGGCCGATAACACCGGCGCCAAGGAGATCAAGACCATCCGCGTTCTGGGCGGCTCCAGCCGCAAGTTCGGCAACATCGGTGACGTGATCGTCGCCTCCGTGCGCAAGGCTCTCCCGGCGGTCCGGTCAAGAAGGGCGAGGTCGTCAAGGCCGTCATCGTCCGCTCCGCCCGCGGCGTGCGCCGCGCCGACGGCAGCTACGTCCGCTTTGACGACAACGCCGCCGTCCTGATCCGGGAGGACAAGAATCCCCGCGGGACCCGTATCTTTGGCCCGTGGCCCGTGAGCTGCGTGACAAGGACTATATGAAGATCCTGTCCCTGGCTCCCGAAGTGCTGTAAGGGAGGGTTTGAACATGAATAAGATGAGCATCAAGAAGGACGACGTGGTGGTGGTCCTGTCCGGCAAGGACAAGGGCAAGCAGGGCAAGGTGCTGGAGGTTCAGCCCAAGGCCGGCAAGGTGATCGTCGAGAAGGTCAACGTCGTCTCCCGCCACACCAAGCCCCGCAAGCAGGGCGACCAGGGCGGCATCCTCAAGAAGGAAGCCCCCATCTATGCCTGCAAGGTGCAGCGGGTGTGCCCCAAGTGCAATAAGCCCACCCGGCCCGCCCACAAGCTGCTGGCCGACGGCAAGAAGGTCCGCATCTGCAAGAAGTGCGGCGCCGAGATCTGAGAGAGGAGGAGTGAACTACAATGGCTAAGAACGCGCCCAACCTGAAGGCTGTATCAGGCCGAAGTCGCTCCTGCTCTGATGCAGAAGTTCGGCTACAAGTCCACCATGCAGATCCCCCGCCTGGAGAAGATCGTCCTCAACGTGGGCTGCAGCGAAGCCCGGCGACAACTCCAAGGTGCTGGAGGCCGTCGTCAACGACCTGACCAAGATCACCGGCCAGAAGGCCGTGATCACCAAGGCCAAGAAGTCCGTGGCCAACTTTAAGCTCCGCGAGGGCATGCCCATCGGCGCGAAGGTCACCCTGCGGGGCAACAAGATGTGGGAGTTCCTGGACCGCCTGTTCAACGTGGCCCTGCCCCGCGTGCGCGACTTCCGCGGCATCAACCGCCGACGCCTTCGACGGCCGCGGCAACTACGCCCTGGGCGTCAGGGAGCAGCTGATCTTCCCCGAGATCGAGTACGACAAGATCGACAAGATCCGCGGCATGGATGTGGTGGTCTGCACCACCGCTCAGACCGATGAGGAGGCCCGGGAGCTGCTCAAGCACGTCGGCGCTCCCTTTGCCGCCCGCTAAGGAGGAGGAAGCGTTATGGCCAAGAAATCGATGATCCTCAAGCAGCAGAGTGAGCCCAAGTTCTCCAGCCGGCAGTACAACCGCTGCAAGCTGTGCGGCCGCCCCCACGCCTATCTGCGTGACTACGGCGTCTGCCGTATCTGCTTCCGCGAGCTGGCTTACAAGGGGGAAGGCCCGGCCCATCCGGCTCGGGCGTGGTGATTAAAATGCCAACCGGAAAAAAAAAGGGGTATAATCAGGATGGGGCGTGCGTCTCAAGAGGGCGCATGAAAACATTTGGGCGACAGGTGTGCGGCGAAACCCGTAATTGGCCGAGGAAGCTTGCCTGCTTTGGCTGCTGAGGCGGCCGCCAGGAGGTCAACCCGCCTGCGGCGGTTTTGATAAGGCAAAGGGCGCAGAGGCGGTCAACAGTAACGAGCCTACCCCGATACCTTGCCGTCTGTAAAGGTAACCGGTAAATAAGGAGGATAATCAACATGCATATCACCGATCCCATTGCGGATATGCTCACCCGCATCCGCAACGCGAACAACGCCAAGCATGACACCGTGGATGTCCCCGCTTCCAACATGAAGAAGTCCATCGCTCAGATCCTGCTGGACGAAGGCTATATCAAGAACTTCCAGCTGATCGACGACGGCACCCAGGGCGTGATCCGCGTCACCCTGAAGTAACCCGGCAAGGAGAAGGTCATCACCGGCCTGCGCCGGGTCTCCAAGCCCGGCCTGCGCGTCTATGCCGGCGCTGATGAGCTGCCCCGCGTTCTCCGCGGCCTGGGTATTGCCATCGTATCCACTTCCAAGGGCGTCATGACCGACAAGAAGGCCCGTGAGGCCCATGTCGGCGGCGAAGTCCTGGCGTTCGTTTGGTAAGGAGGGTATAGGAATGTCGAGAATCGGAAGAGCTCCTATCGCCGGTCCTGCCGGAGTGGAGATCAAAATCGAAGAGGACAATGTTGTGACCGTCAAGGGCCCCAAGGGCACCCTGACCCGGCAGTTCCGACCCCAACATGAAGATGAGCAGGGAGGGTGAGCGTCATCCACGTCACCCGTCCCAACGACGCCAAGGAGAACCGTGCCTCTGCACGGCCTGACCCGCACTCTGATCCACAACATGGTGGTGGGCGTCACCGACGGCTTAAGAAGGAGCTGGACGTGAACGGCGTGGGCTACCGTGTGGCCATGGAGGGCAGGAAGCTGGTCATGAACCTGGGCTTCTCCCATCAGGTGATTGTGGAGGAACTCGAGGGCATCACCATCGATGTTCCCGCCCCCAACAAGATCGTCATCCACGGCTCCGACAAGCAGCAGGTCGGCCAGTTCGCCGCCGAAGTGAGAGAGAAACGTCCGCCCGAGCCTTACAAGGGCAAGGGTATCAAGTATACTGACGAGGTCATCCGCCGCAAGGAAGGCAAGACCGGCGTCAAGAAGTAATAAGGAGGTGTGCCAATATGATCAACAGACCCAATACTCGTTCTCAGCGGCTTAAGCGCCACAAGAGAGTGCGCGGCTAAAATCTCCGGCACGCCCGAGCGTCCCCGTCTGAACGTCTTCCGCAGCGAGACCAACATCTACGCCCAGATCATCGACGATGTCAGCGGCGTGACCCTGGCCTCCGCTTCTTCCCTGGAGAAGGACTTTCGAAGGCGAGGGCGGCGGCAACCGACGCCGCCAAGCAGGTGGGCGTCAACGTGGCCGAGCGCGCCAAGGCCAAGGGCATTGAGAATGTCGTGTTTGACCGCGGCGGCTATCTCTATCATGGCCGTGTCAAGGCTCTGGCCGAGGGTGCCCGCGAGGGCGGCCTGCAGTTCTAAGGGAGGAGGAAACGACAATGCCTAGATTTGAGAGAGAGCCCAGCGAGTTCATGGAGAAGCTCGTCTCTCTGAACCGCGTCTCCAAGACCGTCAAGGGCGGCCGTGTCATCAAGTTCTCCGCCCTGATGGTGGTGGGCGACGAGCAAGGGCCGCGTAGGCTTTGGCATGGGCAAGGCCGCTGAGGTGCCCGAGGCCATCCGCAAGGGCATCGAGGATGCCAAGAAGAACATGTTCACCGTGTCCCTCTCCGGCACCACCATCCCCCACGAGGTGATCGGCGAGTTCGGCGCCGGCCGCGTGCTGCTGAAGCCCGCCGCCCCCGGTACCGGCATGATCGCCGGCGGTGCCGTCCGCGCCGTGCTGGAAGCTGTGGGCATCCGTGACATCCGCGCCAAGTGCCTGCGCTCCAACAATCCCCAGAACGTGGTCGCCGCTGCTTTCGAGGGCCTCAAGTCCCTGCGAGCCCCGAGGAAGTCGCCCGCATCCGCGGCAAGAGCGTCGACGAGATCTTAGGTTAAGGAGGGCCGTCACCATGGCTAATTTGAACATTAAGCTGGTCAAGAGCCTGAACGGCCGCATCGCCAAGCATAAGGCGACTGCCGAGGCTCTGGGGCTCCGTAAGATCGGCGATACCACCGTCCAGCCCGACAATGAGGCTACCCGCGGCAAGATCGCCCACATCGGTTACCTGCTGCAGGTGACCGAGGAACTCAGTGAGGAGTGCGCGAAATGAATCTGCATGAACTCTCCCCCGCGGCCGGCTCCAACCACCAAGGCGTACCGCAAGGGCCGGGGCGCTGGCTCCGGAAACGGTAAGACTGGCGGCCGCGGACACAAGGGCCAGAAGGCCCGCTCCGGCGGCGGCGTCCGCGTGGGCTTCGAGGGCGGCCAGATGCCTCTGGCCCGCCGCCTGCCCAAGCGCGGCTTCCACAACATCTTTGCCAAGCCCCTGGAGTCCATCAATGTCTCCGCTCTCGAGAAGTTCGAGGACGGGGCTGTGGTCGATGCCCAGGCTCTGCTGGAAAAGGGTATCCTTTCCAAGTGCCAGTACGGCGTCAAGATGCTGGGCAACGGCGATATGACCAAGAAGCTCAATGTCCGGGCGTCCGCCTTCTCCGCCTCCGCGAAGGAGAAGATCGTCGCTGCGGGTGGTAAGGACGAGGTGGTCTGAGATGATTCAGACCGTCCGAAACGCCTGGAAGGTGCCGGAGCTGCGCAATAAGATCATGTTTACCATCTTCGCCCTGCTCATCTTCCGGCTGGGCTGCGCCGTGCCGGTGCCCTTATATCAACACCGAGAGGGCCCTGCTGAGACCATATCTGGCAGCGCAGCAGAGCGGCACCATTCTGGGTCTGATGAACGCCATGAGCGGCTCCGCCTTCTCCATGGCCACCCTCTTCGCTCTGAGCATTCAGCCCTATATCAACGCCTCCATCATCATCCAGCTGCTCACGGTCGCCATTCCCCGGCCCTGGAGCGGCTGGCGAAGGACGGCGGCGAGGAGGGCCGGCAAGAAGATCGCCTCCATCACCCGTTATACCACTGTGGCCATCGGACTTATCCAGGGCTTTGGTTACTACAGCCTGATCAAGAGCTACGGCCTGGTGGGACTCGGCGGGGCCAGCCGGCATCTGGGTGGGCATCGTCATCGTGCTCTCCTTTACTGCCGGCTCCGCCTTTGTCATGTGGCTGGGTGAGCAGATCACTGAGTTCGGCATCGGAAACGGTATCTCCATCATCCTGTTTGCCGGTATCGTGTCCCGCTTCCCCCCCATGGGTGGTGTCCATCATCACCGGCCGGGTGGATGGGCCGCCGGCCTGACCCTCACTGGACGAGATGGAGATGGGGATGACCGAGACAGCAGATCCGCACCAGCATCGTCCTGCACCCCCCCTGGATGATCGCCGTGATCATCCTCGGTATGCTGGCTCTGGTGGTCCTCATCGTCTTCATCACCAACGCCGAGCGCCGCCTTCCTGTGCAGTATGCCAAGCGTGAGGTGGGCCGGAAGATGTACGGCGGTCAGTCCAGCCACATTCCCATCAAGGTGAATATGAGCGGCGTTCTGCCCATCATCTTTGCCCAGTCCATTGCCTCTCTGCCCGCCACCATCGGCGCCTTTCCGGCCGGCTGGACCTGGCAGACGGAGGGCTTCTGGGGCGGCTTGATGCGGCTGTTCGACACCAGCAAGCCTTTTTACAGCGTGCTGTACTTCCTGCTGATTCTTGGCTTCAGCTACTTCTACTCCAGCATGCAGTTCAACCCCATCGAGGTGGCCAACAACCTGTAAAATTACCGCGGCAGCCCGTGCCTTGGCAGGGGAAATGGTAAGACCCGGCGTCACCACCAGGCAAATTGACAAGGCTGTTCACGATTTTATCGTGTCGCAGGGCGCGAAGCCGTCATTCCTGCATTATGGCGGATTCCCCGCCAGCGCCTGCATTTCCGTCAACAACACGGTGATCCATGGGATTCCCGGGGACCGGGTCCTCCAGGAGGGGGACATTGTCTCGGTTGACGTAGGCGCCTATTTCCGGGGCTTCCATGGAGACTGTGCTGCGACTTATCCCTGTGGGAAAATTTGCCGGAAGCGCAAAGGCTCATTGACGTCACCCGCCAGAGCTTTTTCCAGGGCTTAAAATTCGCAAAACAGGGAAATCGGATCTCTGATATCTCCCATGCCATCCAGACGTATGTGGAGTCCAACGGTTATTCTGTGGTGCGCGACTTCGTAGGTCACGGCGTTGGCGCGCAGCTGCATGAAGAGCCTGAGGTGCGCAACTTCGGCGCGCCCGGGCATGGACCCAGAATGCTGAAGGGCATGACTCTGGCCATTGAGCCCATGGTGAACCAAGGCGCCTATGACGTTATGGTTCTCAAGGACAAGTGGACTACGGTCACGGCCGACGGCTCTCTCTCGGCCCATTACGAAAACACGATCCTCATTACCGACGGCGAGCCGGAAATTCTCACCGTCACCGAGGGGCTGTAGTATGGAAATTGGTAAATCGGACATAGTCCTCTCCGTAGCCGGCAGGGACCAGGGAAAGCTGTTTTATGTCATGGAAACAGACGGTGCGTACGTCCTGGTGGCCAACGGCAGGGAGCGGAGGCTGGAATGCCCCAAACGCAAGAAGCTGAAACATGTCCGGAAGGTCCCTCGAACTGAATCCAGAATCGCCAGGAAGATCGCTTCCGGGCGAGAAAGTGCTCAACAGCGAGTTACGAGAAGGGACCTGGCTGCGTTCAGCCAGGAAATCAACAGTCAAAACCAAGGGAGGTTTTAACTTGGCAAAAGACGACGTAATCGAACTTGAGGGCATCGTTGTCGATGTTTACCGTTGACATTGGCAACGGGCACACCATTCTGGCACATATTTCCGGCAAGCTCAGAATGAACTTTATCAAGATCTTGCCCGGTGACAAGGTAACTGTTCAGATGTCTCCCTATGATCTGACCCAGGGCCGGATCACTTGGAGAAGCAAGTAATTACAATAAGAGATTTGCTCTTAAATCGCCAACAAGATCCTGGCCGAGGCCGGTATCAACCCTGATACCCGCGTGAAGGACTTGTCCGAGGAGGACGAGGCCAAGCTGCGTGAGATCATTGGCCACAGCTACACCGTGGAGGGCGATCTGCGCCGCGACGTGGCGATGGACATCAAGCGCCTGACTGAGATCGGCTGCTATCGTGGCATCCGTCACCGCAAGGGGCTGCCCGTCCGCGGCCAGCGTACCAAGACCAACGCCCGTACCCGTAAGGGTCCCAAGCGCACCGTTGCCAATAAGAAGAAGTAGGGAGGGATAAGCATGGCTACTGCTAATACCAAGGGTAAGAAAGTTATGCGTAAGCGCCGCGAGCGTAAGAACGTTGAGAAGGGCCAGGTGCATATCCGCTCCTCCTTCAATAACACTATGGTGACCGTCACCGACATGCGGCAACGCCCTGTCCTGGGCCTCCTCCGGCGGCCTGGGCTTCCGCGGTTCCCGGAAGTCCACCCCCTTTGCCGCGCAGACTGCCGCTGAGACCGCTGCCAAGGCCGCGATGGAGTACGGCCTGAAGACCGTTGAGGTCTTTGTGAAGGGCCCCGGCGCCGGCCGTGAGGCCGCCATCCGGGCGCTGCAGGCCGTGGGCCTGGAGGTCACCCTGATCAAGGACGTGACCCCCGTCCCCCACAACGGCTGCCGCCCGCCCGAAGCGCCGCCGTGTCTGATCTGAGAAGGAGGTTTTGACAGATGGCTAGAAATATGCAGCCCATCGCCAAGCGGTGCAAGGCGCTGAACCTGTCCCCCGCCGCCATGGGCTATGCCAAGAAGACTACCAACCGCAACCCCAAGGGCCAGATGCGGAAGAAGCAGTCCGAGTACGCCCTTCAGCTGACCGAGAAGCAGAAGGTCAAGTTTGTCTACGGCATCATGGAGAAGCAGTTCCACATGTACTATGAGAAGGCCTCCCGTATGCAGGGCAAGACCGGCGAGAACCTGCTGACCCTGATTGAGCGCCGCCTGGACAACTCAAGGTCAACTACACCGTGGAGAACACCCGTGTGGGCAATATGACCGACTATGACAAACTGACGTTGGAAGTCTGGACCGATTCCACCATCTCCGCCCGGGATGCGGTGTCCCTGGGCGCCAAGATTCTGTCCGACCACCTGAGCCTCTTTACAAAACCTGTCGGAGACCGTTGCCAACGCCTCCACTGTGGTGGAGAAGCCGGAGTCCAGCACCAACAAGGTGCTGCAGATGACCATTGATGAGCTGGACCTGTCTGTCCGCAGCTTCAACTGTCTGAAGCGGGCCAACATCAACACCGTGGAGGATCTCATCTCCAAGACCGGTGAGGATATGATGAAGGTCCGAAACATGGGCAAGAAGTCCCTGGATGAGGTCCAGAAGAAGCTGGAGATGATGGGCCTGTCCCTGGCCAGTGAAGAATCCGGCAACAATAACTAATACCTTATGATGTAAGGAGGAAACGTGCATGTTCGGTACTCGCAAGCTGGGCAGAACCAGCGACCAGAGAAAAAGCGATGCTGCGGCAGATGACCACTGACCTGCTGGAGAAGGGCAAGATCGAGACCACCTTCTACCGGGCCAAGGAAGTGCAGCCCGTGGTTGAGAAAAATGATCACCCTGGGCAAGAAGGGCAACCTGGCTGCCTACCGGCGGGCCATGGGCTTTGTCACCAAGGAAGACGTGGTGAACAAGCTCTTTAAGGAAGTTGCCCCAAGTATGCCGACCGGAATGGTGGTTACACCAGAGTGACCCGCTTGGGACCCCGCCGCGGTGACGCCGCTGAGATGGCTGTCATTGAGCTGGTTTGATCCCACCCCGGCAATTTTGCAACAAATGCCCCCCTTCCGGCAAGCTCCGGGGGAATTTTTTAAAATTAAGGAGGAAGGCCCATGTCCAGCTATGTAACCAGGAAAACGCCAGGGGATACGACCTGGTTTACCCACGACCGCTTTGGCATGTTCATCCACTGGGGCTTGTACGCCATGCCCGCCCGCCACGAATGGGTAAAGACTCGGGAGCGGATGACCGATGATCACTATGACCGATACTTCCGCCATTTTGACCCGGATCTGTATGACCCCCGGCAGTGGGCGCGCATGGCCAAGGCGGCTGGCATGAAGTATGCTGTTATGACGGCGAAGCACCATGAGGGCTTTTGCATGTTTGACTCTCAGTACACCGACTATCGATGCACCAATACACCGGCAGGCCGGGACCTCATCCGGGAGTATGTGGAGGCGTTTCGGGCAGAGGGGCTCCGGGTGGGCTTTTACTATTCGCTCATCGACTGGCATCATCCGGACTTCACCGTGGACATGCTCCATCCCGCCGGGATGACCCGGAGGCTCAAAGCCTGAACCAGGGGCGGAACATGAAACGCTATGCCCAGTACATGCGGGATCAGGTGACGGAGCTTTTTGACGAACTACGGCAAAATTGATATTCTCTGGTTCGACTTCTCCTATTCAGAAAACCACGACGGCGCCCCTGGATGCGGGGAGGGGAAGGAGGACTGGGAGGCAGAGGAGCTGATCGCCCTGGCCCGCCGCTTGGCTCCGGATATTCTCATTGACAACCGGACGGAAGTGGACGGGGACATCTGGACCCCGGGCAATATCAGCCCAAGACCTGGGTCCGGCATCCGGAAAGCGGCGAGCTGGTCACCTGGGAGGCCTGCCAGACCTTCTCCGGCTCCTGGGGCTATTACCGGGATGAGATGACCTGGAAATCTCCGGAGATGTTGATTCGGATGCTGGTGGAGACGGTGTCTCTGGGCGGGAACCTTCTCATGAATGTGGGCCCCACCGCCCGCGGGTACCTGGACAGCCGGGCACAGGAGGCCCTGGAGGTTTACGCCCGGTGGATGCAATACAACAGCCGCTCGATCTACGGCTGCACCATGGCCGAGCCCCAGTTCCAGGCCCCCAGGATTGCCGCTTCACGCAAAGCGTCGACGGTAAACGACTGTATCTGCATCTCTTTGCCTACCCCTTCGCCTACCTGGAGCTCCACGGCCTGGCGGGGAAGGTGGACTACGTCCAATTCCTCCACGATGCCAGTGAAGTCCGCTTCACAGAGGGCAAGGTGGATCATTTCTCCCTGGGCGCGACCCAGGCCAAGGACCTGCTGGTTCTGGAGCTGCCACCGGTGAAACCAGATGTTCTGGTGCCGGTGCTGGAGATTTTCTTGAAGGGATGACAGAGGATCATTTCCCCCACACACCCATGTATGCACTGGCGCGGCAACGACCAGCCTTCCCTTTGGGAAGCCAGAGGGGCTTCCGCGCCAGTGGGGAAAAAAGTAAATGCAACTGCCCCGAATGCGTCTGGAACAGGGATTGATTTTAGGCGGAAAATCTGGTATCCTGAAAAGGCCGCCTCCAGGCGGACTGATGTTTACTACCACGCGCAGCTTTGCGCAGAATAGAAGGGAACCATGAACGAAAAAGGAATTGGAGAACTCCGCCGGCGTTTCCGGCCGGATAAGACCAGCGTCACCCACATCCGGGGATGCTATGTAAACGAAAAGGGAGAGATCGTCTCGGAATTCACCCAGGCTCTGAGCCTCATGACAGAGGACGAGGCGGAGAAGATGCTGGCTCTGCTGAAAAAAGCCCTGTCCGGTAGCAGGGAAGAATCTGGTGGACCTCTCCTTCACCACCGCCCAGGTCCAGGACAGCCCGGAGCATCGGCTCCTGACGGCCCTTCGGGACGGGGAGGAGGAGGCCATCCACAGCTTCTACGAGAAGGTGGCCGCCTCGTTACATATGGAAAGTAGCTACCTGATTCTCTTGGCACAGGACGCCTATGACGTGCCCTTCCGGGGGCAAGGACGGCCAGGAGCTGGAGGACGGCTCCGACACCGTCTTCCGCTATGTTCTGTGCAGCATCTGCCCGGTGAAGCTGGCGAAACCGGCCCTGACATATTACGTAACAGCAGGGGAGTTTCACAACCGGGCCTCGGATTGGCTGGTGGGGACGCCGGAAGTGGGCTTTCTGTTCCCAGCCTTTGAGGACCGGGCCCAACCTTACGGCGCCCTGCTGTACACCCGGAACATTGGGGAGAGTCGGGAGGAATTTGTGGACGCGGTGTTCCACCTGGCGGCCCCCCATGCCCGCAGCCCAGCAGCGGGAGGCGTTCCAGGGCCTTCTTACCGGGGCCCTGGGGGAGGACTGCTCCTTTGACACGGTCCAGGCGGTCCAGGAGCAGCTGTGCGCCATGATTCAGGAGCACAAGGAGAGCAAGGAACCGGAGCCTCTCACCATCACCAAGGGGACGGTGAAGGGGTCCTGGCCTCCTGCGGCGTGTCCCAGGACCACGTGGAGGCCTTTGACGGCCAGTATGACGAGGCATTCGGGGCGGATACGGACCTCAGCCCCCGGAATCTGGTGGACCCCAAGCTCCTGGAAGTGAAGACGCCTGACGTCACCATCCGGGTCAGCCCGGAGCACAGCGACCTGGTGGAAACCCGGGTCCTGGGGGGCGTCAAGTATATTCTGATCCGTGCTGACGAGGGTGTGGAGCTCAATGGGGTGAACATCCAGATCGGCGATTGACGAAATCGGTAAGAGGCTACCTACCGTAGGGCGCAGCATCCCTGCAGTGCCACGAAGCGCCCTGGTTTCCTCCTGAGGCATAGGGTGCGTCCAGGAGGCTGCACCTACAAGGACTCCGCATCACCAAAGCCTGGAAAGTCCAGTATGGCTGTGTGCCTATGCCCCAGGGGAAGGCAGGGGCTTCCCTTTGTGCTGGCCTGCATGGCCCCCACAAGATGTGGAGGGGAACCAAAAAAGGCCGGCCTTTTTTTGTCATTTCTTCGGGTTTGCCTGGGTTGTGCCCCAGGCGGGATTGTGGTATAATGGGAGGCCAAAGGACGAGATTTGCTGAAGCGATGGGTTTTCACCGGGTCATTCCCTCTGCCGGAATGACCGGTTTTTCACCTGCGGAGGATTGCCATGAACACCAAGGACCTGACCCTGTCTCAAACTGAAATTCACAAGCTGCTTTCCGCCGGGAGCAGGGATGCGGCCCTGTTGCACCTGTACCTCCAGTGCGGCAACGCGCCCCGGGAGGCGGAGGCAGCCTTGGGGGATGAGCCAGGCCCGGTATTCCTGCGCCGCCGCTACCCTCCGGCAGCTGGGCCTCTGGCCGGAGGAGAGCGTCTATCTCCGCCCCGCCCAGCAGCCCCCCAGTACACCGAGGAGGCCGTGACCCAGGCCATGAACCGCAGCGAGGAATTTCGCCTCCTGGTGGGGGAGGGACAGCGGACCCTGGGGCGGATTCTCACCACCGAGGAGCTGAAAATCCTCCTGTCCTTCCGGAATTACCTGGACCTGCCCGCCGAGGTGGTGAGCATGCTGGTGTGCTATTGCAAGGAGCGGCGGCGCCGGAAGGGCTCCAACCGGAACCCCTCTCTGCGGACCATTGAGAAGGAGGCCTACGCCTGGGCGGAGCAGGGCATCAACACCCTGGAAGAGGCGGCGGCCTATATGCAGGCCCAGAATGCCCGGTATACCCGGACGGCCAACCTGATGAAGCTGCTGCAAATCTCCGGGCGGAGCCTGACCCCGGCGGAGGACCGGTATGCCCAGGCCTGGCTGGATATGGATTTCGATTCCCAGGCCCTTCAGATGGCCTATGAGAAGACCTGCCTCAACACCGGGGACTAAAGTGGCCCTATATGAATAAAATCCTTCAAAGCTGGCACCAGCAGAACCTCCACACCGGGGCGCAGATCCAGGCCGGGGATAAAAAACCCACTCCCCAGGCCCAGCGGGTCCAGGCGGGTACCGCCGCCCTGGGTCAGATGGAGCGGGAGGCCATTGCCCGGATGCTCCGGGAGCAGGAACAGGAGGGGTAATCAGTGGCATATACAGGAGAGGTGCTGCGCCGGGCCCGGGAGCGCCTGGCTCAGGCCAAGGCGGGCGGGAGGCGGAGAATGCCGAGCATCTGCGCCGTGCCTACCGGCAGGTGCCCCGGCTGGCGGAGATTGACCGGGCCCTCCGCCTCACCATGGCCCAGGCCGCCCAGACCGTCTTCCAGCAGGGGGCGACCCCCAGGCGGAGTTTGCCCGCATCCGCCAGGAGAACCAGGCCCTGCAGCGGGAGCGGGAGTGGCTCGTTGAGGACAACTTTGAAGAGGGTTCCTGGACGATGCCCCGTTTGCACCGTCTGCGGCGGAAGCGGCTACGTGGGGGGCCCGGATGTGCAGTGCCTCCGGGAGCTGTGCCGTCAGGAGCAGAAAAAAAGGAGCTGACCCTCCTCACCGGCGCCGCCCGGGAGACCTTTGAGGGCTTCCGCCTCAGCTATTATTCCGACCAGGTTGACCCCAACCTGGGGTCAGTCCCGGGCGGTGATGACCGGGACCCTCCAGACCTGCCGCCGGTATGCCCAAAGCTTCACCTTGAAGTCTGGCAACCTGCTTCTGAACGGCAACCCGGGGCTGGGCAAGACCTTCCTCTCCGCTTGCATCGCCCGGACCGTGGCCGACGGAGGCTACAGTGTGGTGTACGAGACGGCGGTACACCTCTTTTCCTGCCTGGAGGAGGCCAAGTTCACCGACTCCCAGGAGGCCAAGCGCCAGGCGGAGAAGTACACAGCCTGCGATCTGCTGATCATGGACGACCTGGGCACGGAGATGACCACCCAGTTTGTGAGCTCCGCCCTTTATACCGTCCTCAACGACCGCCTCCTGGCCGGCAGCCCTACGGTGGTCTCCACCAACCTCCAGTCCGATGAAATCGCCCGCCGCTACAGCCCCCCAAATCGCCTCCCGCCTCCTGGGCAGCTACCGGTTGGTGGCGTTTGTGGGGGAGGACATTCGGCTGCAAAAAGCGAGAGAAACATAATGCGCGGCCATGTAAACATTTCCAAGATGCCGCCTGATGAGGAATTCATCGGGCGGCATTGTCTTTGCCGGCAGGGCATATGTGTATAACAACGGCTCATTCTGCAAGTTTCCCAGAGCCGTGCTGAGACCCCTACAGGGGGTGGACCGTAACTCCCGTCTGCCCTACACGGTTCTGCAGAACCGAACTCCGAAAAAGCTGAGCTACACTGCCCTGGAATGCACGGGAGCGGCAGCTCCCCTGGCTTCCTCGGGGGCAGGCGGGGCGCTTCTGCACCAATACAAACATGAAATGCTTCCGCATACTCCAGCAGTTTCGAGAAGTTTTCCCTATGGCAAGGGGACTTGGGTGTGCGGATATAGTCAGGAGTTGGGTATCTACTCGATTTTGCCTTGCTCTAGTTTTTCTAAGAACCTGTATTTTGCATACTCAATCTCTGTGATACTTTTTGACTCTAAATTCGAATTTTCTTTAGGTCTGCCAGTGGAAGCTTCAGCAAATCAGCAACTGTCCGTATGCGATAAGAACTGCGTACCAATCCATTGTAAGAACGTGTCGATAGATTTAAATATTCGATGGGATAATGGGCGGCCAGCTCCCAAAGCTTGTCCTCCCAATGCGTCCGGCTGGTAAATGTGGCAGAAAAAACGCTTTCCAGAAATTTTAAAAACGGCTCACTTTTCAAATCTGCCTCTAATTGCTGAAGCTCTTCTTCTGGAATAGCAGAATCAGAACGACTCCGATATAAAAGAAAACGCAATGTCAATACTGTTGAGCAAATGTTTCCTGGAATCACCCATAATATACCTCTGATTATGTTTGACGGTACAGCTAATACAAATGAAATTAAGGTGTGCTGGAACCAAAGATGCTCTCGCCAGTTCGTCTCACTTTGGCCGTTTTACTTTGAGCCCAATTATGAATATAACCCCGTTTAGGGGCAACATATTATTCTCGGCTTAAAAAAAGGGGCTATAATTCATTTACAGAGGTGAGATAATGGACTTGGATTATGCTGCTCTTGGAAAACGAATTCGCACCATACGCAAGAAGAAACAGATGACCCAAGAATACTTGGCTGAGCAAGTGGGAATTGAGCCGTCCAATATTTCACACATTGAGCGTGCTGCGTCAAAGGTTGGGTTAGGTACCTTGGTCAAAATTGCGAATGCACTGCAATGCTCTGTAGATGACCTCTTGTGTGACAGCATTTTGTGTGAGCGGGAGGCATTTGAAAATCAGCTCCTGGAAATTTCAAAGGATTGCACACCTAAAGAACTCCGTATGCTTGCGGACTTGGCCCAAGCTATGAAAGACTCTATGCGGAGGCAGGGGATATGATACCTCATATCGGTGAATAGACATCAAATCCGTACCAAAAGGTGCGGATTTTTTTCTGCCACGTTCATGATAAACCTGGATGTCCAATATTGCAATACCTGTATTTTTTGAAATGCGGAAAAATCCAACATAATGAAAATAATCACCTGGCGGAAGGGGGTGGAGTCACCTGCCACTGGCAAGTGATGAGATCCTATGGGGCTTCGCCCTTGCCCCGGGGAAGGGCGGGCGCTGTTACGTCAGTGCAAGAAGGAACACTGTGGGTTTATCCGCCGGTTCGTGGCATTGCACTGAGGTCTGCCGCAGGGGCGCGACATTTCTGACGTGCCCTGCGGCGATGAAAGCTGCCCGGTTTCCCGGGGATCGCACGCTATGTCTCCATCACATTTTTCCGAATGGTCCCAATGGCGTTTTTCTCCAGGCGGGACACCTGCGCCTGGGAGATGCCCACCTGGCCCGCCACCTCCATCTGGGTTTTGCCATCGTAAAAGCGGAGAATCAGGATCTGTTTTTTCCCGCTCCGACAGGGTCTGGAAGGCATCCCGCAGGGCAATGCGCTCAATCCACCGTTCGTCGGTGTTTTTGGTGTCCCGGACCTGGTCCATCACAGTGATGGGATCGCCTCCGTCGGAATACACCGGATCGTACAGGGAAATGGGTGCGGCAATGGCGTCCATGGCGGAGACCTCTTCCAGGGGCAGCTCCATCCGCTTGGCAATCTCCTCCAGGCTGGGCTCCCGGCCGTTCTCCCCATCATGGCCTCCTTACATTGTAGGACCCGGTAGGCCGTGTCCCGCATGGAACGGGACACCCGGATGGAGCTGTTGTCCCGGAGATATCGGCGGATCTCGCCGATGATCATGGGCACGCCGTAGGTGGAAAAGCGTACCTCCTTGGTTTCGTCAAAGTTGGCAATGGCCTTCAAAAGGCCAATGCAGCCCACCTGAAACAGGTCGTCCGGATTTTCTCCCCGCCCTACAAACCGCTGAATCACTGACAGCACCAGCCGCAAGTTCCCCTCAATGAGTGCCTGCCTGGCCTGCTCGTCTCCCGCCTTGGCCAGCTTCATGAGCCGGACCATCTCATCGTTTTCAGGGTCTTCAGCTTGGCGGTATTGACGCCGCTGATCTCCACTTTACCTTGCATGTCGTACCTCCGGAATCTTTCTGCAGCCCATCCATGGTTCCGCAGGTAGTATTTCCCGGCGAAGCAATTTGATACCCATCCCCAGAGGATACGCGCATACTGCTAAGGTAAGGCTGCCAGCTAAAGTTGCACGGCTTGCAACCGTACTGGTGCGGGAATGCCCGGCCTTTCCCCGGGGAAGCCAAAGGCGCTCCTGCGCCAGTGCTGGGGCTTTGACTTTTCCGGCCTGAGCTAAACACATCACGGAGGGGTACCGGCGCAGAAGCCACAAATTCCAGCTTCCACGGAGACCGATTTTTGCAGGAAATTCCCCCTTGTATTTTGCGGAGCGGACTGCTATACTCTCCACGGTGTGGCTCCGGATGGCGCCCTGCTGATTTTGGTTTGGGAAGTGAGCCCATGGATTATGATGAACTGCTGGACCTCACGGTAGATCTGGCGTATCAACTGCAACAATGCGGCGCAGAGACCTACCGGGTGGAGGAAACCATTGTCCGCCTGCTGGGGGCCTACGGTGTGGAAGGGTCAGCCTTTTCCATTCCCGGCTGCATCATTGTGAGCCTGGAAACCGCAGAGGAAAAGCACATGACCCGCATGCACCGGGCAGCCTACAGCTCCACAGACTTAGACGGCATTGAGCGGTACAGCGGCCTGTGCCGCCGGATCTGTCAGGAGAAGCCCCTGTGCAGGAGGCCATGGCCATGATCCAGGCGGAGAAGCAGGCCACCAAGAGCTACCGGTTCCCCACCCTCCTCATGGGCTATTTCCTGGCTGCGGCCGGTTTCTCCATGTTCTTCCGGGGTACCCTGCTGGACGCCCTGTGTGCCGGACTCAGCGGCCTGGCCACCGGCCTGTGTCTGTACTTCATGAATAAACTCCACGCCAACCTGTTTTTCAAGACCGTTGCCGCCGGCTTTGTCCTGGCCCTTTTGGCCCATGGTTTGGCCATTGCCGGGCTGGCCCACAACGTGGACGCTGCCATCATCGGCGCCCTGATGCTTCTGGTTCCCGGTCTGCTCTTTACCAACAGCATCCGGGACATCATCTACGGCGACACCATGTCCGGCGTCAACCGCCTGGTTCAGGTGCTCATCACCGCCGTAGCCCTGGCGGTGGGGACCGGCGCAGCTGTAACCCCTGGCGCGGCAGCTGTGGGGCGACCTGGCCGGCAGCGGCGCACTGGTCCAATACGGCCTGTTTATGCAATGTTTTGCCGGCTTTGTGGGAAGCCTGGGCTTCTGCATTCTCCTGAACCTTCACGGCCCCGGCATGTTCCTGTGCATTGCAGGCAGTATCCTCTGGCTGGCCTACCGGCTGTTTGGATTTTAGGGATGTCCGACCTCACCGCCTTCCTCCTCTCCGCCGCCACCATCTCCGTCTACGCCGAGATCATGGCCCGGATTCGGAAATGCCCCGCCACCTCTTATCTTCTGGTGGCCCTCTTCCCTCTGGTCCCCGGTGCAGACATCTACTACACCATGGACTATGCCGTCCGAGGTAACACCGACGCCTTTCTGCAACACGGCCTCCATACCGGCGCCATTGCCGGCACCCTGGCTGTTGGTATTCTGTTGGTCTCCACCGCCTTCCGCATGTGGGGCGTCTGGCGGCATCACAAAAAGCTCAGCTGAATCCATAATATGAAATATAGAAACGCCGCCTGCATGTCGACCATACCGGTCTGACATACAGGCGGTTTATTCTATGGAAGAATACACGGCAATTGGGACAGGTCTCCGCGCCGCTCATTCGTGCAGCTCCAGAGGCAGCCCGTCCGGGTCATAGAAGAAGGTCATCGGCTTCTGGTGTAGGGGTCCATACGGATGGGGTCGCAAGGGATGCCCAGGCGGACTAACGAGGCCGCCGTCTCCTCCACGCTTTCCACCCGGAAGGCCAGGTGACGCAGACCCCGAGCCTCCGGTTCCGTGGGGCGCAGAGGCGCATCGGGCTTTACAAAAATCTCCAGCTCACCCTGGTCCAGCCCCAGGGTGAGAATCCGGTCCCCCTGGGCCGGACGGTCCACGTCCCTCTTGAGGGGCAGGCCCAGTTTGTCCCTGTAAAATTCCAGAGCCGCCTGGTAATTGGAAACGATGATTGCCACGTGATGAATACAATCCAGCTTCATAATAAAAACACCTCACCAAAATCTCGTGTAGGACCGGCGAAGGGCGGAAATATATACTACAACCGCCACCAGGCCCAGGGCAAAGGCCGCCCCACCAGCTCATCCGGGCAAAAGCTCAGATAGGTCCCTGCCAGGAAGGTTGCCGCCGTGGCCAGGCACAGGAGGCCAAAAGGGCAGCACCTGTGGCCTCATAAAAGCCCGGAACCCCTCTGGATTGGTACAGTCACCAGGTTCACAGCCGTTGGGATAGATAAATTTATTGGGTTTTAGCTCCTTCCAGCGTCTCATCTGCACTGCAGTCCAGAGGCTATACACGCCGCCAATGACAAAGCTGGCCAGGAGCAAAATGTCCAGAAACTGATTCATAAGTAGACTCCTTTCCACCAGATGGCGGACTCGCAGAATGGTGCCGCCTCCTTACCATTATACCAGCCTCCCGGGCAAATTGCAAGAACCCCACTTGTAAACCGTGGAAATCTGTGGTAAACTAAGTTGATTTGTCTCACAATTTTAAGTTTTTGGCAACCTCGAAACCGACGCCGGCAAGACCACGCTGACGGAAAAATTCCTGCTCTACGGCGGGGCCATCGCCCAGGCGGGAGGTGGTCAAGGGCAAGAAAAACACCCGGGCCGCCACCTCCGACTGGATGGAGATCGAGAAGCAGCGCGGCATCTCCGTGACCTCCTCTGTGATGCAGTTCCAGCATAAGGGCTACTGCATCAACATCCTGGACACCCCCGGCCACCAGGACTTCTCCGAGGACACCTACCGTACGCTCATGGCCGCCGACAGCGCCGTCATGGTCATCGACGCGCCAAGGGCGTGGGGGCCCCAGACCCGCAAGCTCTTCAAGGTCTGCGCCCTGCGGGACATCCCCATCTTTACCTTCATCAACAAGATGGATCGGGAGGCCCGGGACTCCTTCGAGCTCATGGACGAGCTGGAGAGGGAGCTTGGCATCGAGACATACGCGGTGAACTGGCCGATCGGCTGCGGCAAGGAAGTTCAGGGAGTCTACGACCGGGAGAAGCCAGCGCATCATTTTCTTCTTCCTCCGGCGGAGGGCCGGAAAGGCCGGGCCGCCAAGGTGGAAATGGACCCCGGATCCCCAGGAGGTCCGCATCGGGGTGAGGGCAAGCACCGGCAGCTCCGGGAAGTGGAGCTGCTGGGGGCCGGACGGGAGTTCGACATGGAGGCCGTGCGCAACGGCACCCTCTCCCCCGTGTTCTTCGGCTCCGCCCTGACCACCTTCGGCGTGGAGCCGTTTCTGGAGGACTTTCTGCGCATGACCACGCCGCCCCTGCCCCGGGTACGGCGGACAGCGGGTTGGTGGACGTGTTCTCCCCGGATTTCTCCGCCTTTGTGTTCAAGATCCAGGCCAATATGAACAAGGCCCACCGGGACCGGCTGGCTTTTATGCGGATCTGCTCCGGCAAGTTTGAGCGGGACACGGAGTATTTTCACGTCCAGGGCAACAAAAGAAAATGCGCCTGAGCCAGCCCCAGCAGCTCATGGCAGCGGAGCGCGAAATCGTGGACGAGGCATACGCCGGTGATGTGATCGGCGTGTTTGACCCGGGCATCTTCTCCATCGGCGACACCGTCACGGTCCCTGGGAAGAAATTCAAGTTCTCCGGCATCCCCACCTTTGCGCATGCGCAACTGATTTGATTTCGACTGTGCGGAACTGCTCTGGCGGTCCGGCCTTGGCCGAATCCGGCTTTGTTCTGCTGCCGAATTCCAGATCGCTGCGCCACCTTTCACCCTGTTTTTTCTATCTGAAACAGGTGGCTGCTGCACGTCTGCCTTCGGCATTGCTTCGGCATTGGGGGCAGATTTTATTTTCGGAGGATGCATCATGTTTCAAGTCAATCATTTGTCTGTGACTCACACCCGGGACCTGCGGTCCATGATATCTGATTTTCTCTTGTATTACAGCCGGGGGGGGATAAGGCCGCCCTCATCGGCGAGGAGGGCGACGGAAAATCCACCCTGCTGAAGCTTCTGTATGATGAACGCCTGGTATCCGGCTACGCCGAGTGGTCCGGTGAGATCCTCCGGGGCAGACCCGGATGGGGTACCTGCCCCAGGAACCGTCGCCTCAGGCTCTGGGCGAGGCGGTGCGGACCTTTTTGGAGCCAGGGTTCAGCTCACCCCGCCAGAGGAAGCCGCCCTTCTGAGGCCTCTGAGCCTCCCAGCGGACCTGCCCAGCTGGGACCGCCCCCTGGGGCGGCTGTCCGGCGGTGAGCGGGTGAAGCTCCAGTTGGCCCGGCTCCTGGGGGAGCAGCCGGACCTTCTGCTGCTGGACGAGCCCTCCAACGACCTGGATCTGGAGACCCTCCAATTTCTGGAGGATTTTCTCCGGACCTGGCCCGGGACCGTGCTCTTTCGTCTCCCATGACGAAACCCTGATCCGGAACACCGCCAACGTCATCGTCCACCTGAGGCTCTGCGGCGGAAGACCGCCCCCCGGGCCACGGTAGCCCGCCTGCCCTATGACCAATATGTAGAGGGCCGCCGGGCCAAATTCCAGCACCAGGCCCAGGTCTCCCGCAAAGAGCATGCGGAATTCCAGAAGCAGATGGACCGGTTCCTCCGCATCCGGAATCAGGTGGAGCGCCAGCAGGCCACCATCAGCCGCGGAGACCCCCATGGTGGATTCCTTCTGAAAAGAAGATGCACACCCTGCAAGCCATGGGCCGCCGGTTTGAAAAAGGAGAAGGATAAGCTGACCCAAATGCCAGAGCTGGAAGAAGCCATCTTTCTCCGCTTCCCCTCCACGGCCTCCGTGCCTCAGGGCAAGCGGATCCTGGACTTCCAGCTTCCCGGCTGGAAGCCGGTGGGCGGCTCCTGGCGCAGGACATTCGGCTCACCGTCACGGGACCGGAGAAAATCGGGATCATTGGCCCCAACGGCTGCGGCAAAACCACGCTCCTCCGCCTCCTGGCCCGGGAGCTCTGCCCTGACTTGGGACCTCCATGGGGGCATACATGCCCCAGGACTATGCTGAGGTTCTGAACCTCGCCGCCACACCGGTGGATTTCCTAAACCACTCCGGCAGCCGGGTGGAGGCCACCCGGATTCGGAACTATCTGGGCAGCCTCCGATTCACCACCCTGGAGATGGAGCATCCCATTTCCCAGCTCTCCGGCGGGCAAAAGGCCAAGATTTTCTTCCTTCACATGATTCTCGAGGGAGTCCAATGTCCTTCTGCTGGACGAACCCACCCGGAACTTCTCTCCTCTGTCCGGCCCTGTCATCCGGAGCTCCTGTCCCGCCTTCGGCGGCGCCATCCTCTCCGTCTCCCACGACCGGCTATACCTGGAAGAGGTCTGCCAAACCATTTACGCCCTCACTCCCCAGGGTCTGGAACGGGTCTGGCACAAATAGCCATCCACCGTCGCCCCTACTACAACGTAACGCCAAACAGTATATATTTTCTTTAAAACCGTCCGGGCAGTCAGATACAATCTCCGGTGGGGGGGGCCTTGCTGCTCAGCCGGTTCCAGCTCCAACATCTTACTCGTTACTCGGGGAACGCGGTGCGCCCCTACGGGTCTGCGGCAGATCCGTCAGCCAGAAAATGGGCAATTTTAGCGTCACGGTACTTGCCTTCCCAAGGGAAGGCGGGCTGGTGCAATTGCCAATGAAGGACTGGTATAAGCAGGATGCTCTTGAAACGGTGCATACTGAAACGGCTGGACATAATAAAATTTATCAACAGAATTTGAAAATGAGCAGGACCGAGGCACCTGCTCATTCAACTAATTTGTGGGATTTAACGGATTTCCTAATAGACTACACCGGAAAATGCTTAAGACCGAGGCAGAAGTTCCCAATTGCGGGACAGTCTGACGTACGGTGGTGTGAAAGGCCGGCTAGGAAACTAGACTCCTACCCGATTAGGGGATTGGAGGTGCTTGAGGTTTGAGATGAACCGAATGTGGTGCAGTAACGCAGCAGAACCTCGGCAATCTGTGCGCGGGTGGAAGTGGTTTTGGGGCTCAGGGTGGTTGAGGTGATGCCCTGGATGAGGCCAGTCTCTACGGCCCAGGCCATAGACTCTTTGGCGTAGTTGCTGATGGCACTGGCGTCGTGATAGTTGCTCAGATCTCCCTTGGCTTCTACGGTTTGGCCGTTCAGCTGGGCGAAGCGGGCAAAGAAGACTACCATCTGCTCCCGGGTGACGGGGGCATTGGGGGGCAAACCGCTGGTCTGTCACGCCCTTGGCAATGCCGTTTTCGTAAGCCCAAACCAAGGCGTCGGGTAGAATTGACCGGCCTTCACGTCGGTGAAGGGGACGCTGCCTTCCACAGCGGGCGTGTCTGCCAGACGGTACAGAACGGTGACCATCTGAGCCCGGGTCATGTTGCCATCGGGCTGGAACAGGGTGTCGCTCATGCCACGCATCAGATTCTGGGATACCACGAAATCAATGGCTTCGTGATACCATTTGCTCTGATCCACATCTGTGAATCCTTGAGACGGGCAGTTGGCGGGGATGACTTCCGTCTCCTTCTCGTCGCAGCGGGAGCAGCTGCGCTCTCTCGTGCCATCTTCGGTGCAGGTGGCTTCCTTGGTGACCGTCCACGGCCCAAAGTCGTGACCCAGGGCGGGGATGGTTTCACCCTTCTTCACCAGCTTGCCGCAATCCAGGCAATAGGCATCGCCGGTGTAGCCATCTTCCAGACAGGTGGCTTCCTTGACGTCCCGGATCTCGGTGTTCGTGTGGGCAAAACGGATGGTCAGGGCCTCATCGTAAGTGTGCTTCTGGTCATTGAGCTGCTTGGTTGTAATATGGACAACCGTGTCATCGGTGGCCTTTGCAGCGAAGGTCAGGGTGGCGAGGGTATCCAGTGTCTCCAGATCGGCATAAGCGAGTACAACGCTGCCATCGGCCTTCACGGTGGAATGGTATGCGGCATGTTCCTTTATGTCCACCAAAGTCAGAGCTTCGTGGTCATAGGTGATCTCGACCAAGCCGCTGTTGGAGGGGGCATCTGCACCGGAAGTGTCCTTTGCAGTGACATGGACGGTAACGGACTTCTCATCGGTGGAGACCTCCGGGACGGAGGCGGGAGCGGTGAAGGTGGAGACGGAATTCAGGAGCCAACAGCTTCGTTTCCAGCTCTGATCGTGAGCTGCTTCTGCGCATCGTTGTCTTGGTAGAGGTGGCCGATGTGGACATTGGCTTCTAAGGTGGCCAGGTCCTCAGCGGAGACTGTGCTGGAATCGGCGTGCATCCAGGGCTGAGGTAGGCTGTTTGTGCCGGCTGTGGAAGCATTGGGCTCTGCAGCGTACAGGGTAACCGGCCAGACATCCTTGCCGGCACTGCCGATTATGGTGGCCTCGTAGACTTTGGTCTCTTCATTGAAGGTCAGACGATAGAAGTCACTGGTAGAGCCGGTGAAGTAAGACAGATACAGACAGCCGTCTTCTCCGACCACCATGGAGCAGTACAGATTGTCCAAATAGCCGGGGAACTTCAGCTGCGGCAAGGTGCTGGGGAAGTAACCCAGGTAGGCGCTGTAAGAGCCGTCGGGCTGGCCATACACGTAGAGGGTCCAGACGTATCCCAAGTTGTCCAGCAGATAGAAAAGCTCGGTATCGTAGGAAGTAAAACCGTTCAGGTAGGATGCATAGCCGGCACTGGCAATACCAGTCAGATAGTTTGCATGGGTGTAACGGCTCAAGTAGCTGCTCATGTCGATGACATTGGAATCCAGATCAAGGGATTTTTAACCGGCATAAAGTAGGGGCCGTAGATGCCGGAAATTTTGGGGGCATCTGCAGTGGAGTAGTACTTGCTGTAGGCCATGTCCCACAGGGGAACGCCCATGCCATTGCTGGCGGTTTCCAGAATCTTACCGGTCTGAACGTCCACCTTATGCATGCGCCAATCGGGGGAGACGGACTCCATGATGAACATTTGCCGGTTGAGGGCGTCGTAGGTGGCAGAGGTCATGCTGGTCTCAATGCCTACGCGGGGAGTCCAGGTGCTGTTGGCAGCCATATCCCAGTCGAAGAACATGGGATTGCCTTCGGCGTTCTGCAGCGCGCCGTGCAAAGTGACCTTTACGACATCCACAGTCACAGTGCAGCTGGCAGAGCAGGTGGGATCCAGATTGGAAGTGGCGGTGATGAGGCATTGGCCAGGCTGTATGCCGGTGATGACGCCCGTTTCATCCACAACTGCGATGGAGGGATCGGAGGAGCTCCAGGTCACAGTGCGATCCGTAGCGGTCCAGGGCTGAACAGAAGGCATCAGTGTTGCGGTGGTACCTCGGAGGATGCGCAAGGACTTGCTGGAGAGTTGAATGTTGGTGACCTTGTCAGTGGGGGAATCCCAATCGCTGCTGGCGGTCTCTTCCGGAATGACCAGGGCGGTCAACTGGTCGGAAATGACCTGATAGCGGTTGAATGTGGCGGCATCGGTATCGATCTCAAAGAGGTAGGAGAAGGGAATCAGATTGCCCCAGAAATCCTCCCACGTAGTAGCTCGCCCAGTAGAGCAGACCATTGTTGGGGTCGATTTCCATGGATTGCATATACTGGCTGTCCGGAATGTCGGTTGTCACCAGCAGAGTGGGGCTGGCGATGGTTTCCAGGGTGAAGGAGTAGACTTCGCCAGTGCGGTACTTGCTGCAGTAGAACACACCGCCTTCATCACAGGCCAGGGTATTGGTGGCGATGCCGATTTGGCCAACGGTTTGGACTTCGCAGGTGAGTTTGTCAATGGTGACCAGCTCGTTGGATTCGGTGACGCCGTAAAAAAGCATCTCGTCTGCGGGGTTGTAGGCCATGTCGGTGAGGATGCAACCCAGGTTGCCCACAGCGGTCCGCAGGCCCATGGCGTCTTCGTCCATCACGTATAAAATGCCGGTGTCAGTGGCGGCAAAGACGTGATGATCTGCAATGGTGGCGGCGTAGTAGACGTTGTCGCACAGGGCAACGCTGTCCCATTCAGCATAGGGGTGTCGGTATCAAAGCCAATCCACTCGTTCACGACTGTATCGTATGCAATCAGGTGAGGCAGCTTGGCGGCGCCGCCGCCGATTTGGGCTTCCACGGTGTAAGTGGCTGTATTCATGGCGTAATCCATGACCTGCAGGAGGAATTTGCGGCCGTTGAGGCCATTCATGTCCAGAGGTATAGACGGCTTCTTCACCGGGCTCAATGTCCGCGTAGGAGCCGGCGGAGGCAAGCAGCTGGTTGCCACCGGCGTCAAACAGCACCACGGCTGCGACGTATTGGTTGTCGCTGGCAGTGACCGTCAGGGCGTTGCCGGTCATGCTATAGGAGACGTCCAACAGTTCCGGGGCGGTGTTGTCCACCACAGCGGGGAAGGACATGGTAGCGCCTTTGCCCAGTGCATCCCAGTTGGTGTTGCCTTCGGCATCTACGTAGTATTCGGAGCCAGAGTCAGCTCGGCGACGATGCGATCGCCTTCTTCCAGGTCAGCAATCGTCCAGCTCATGCCCATAGCCATAGAGGTATTGACCCAGTAGCCCTGATTGACGAAATAGTAGGCGGCTGTCACAGGGCCGGCTTCTTCACCAGCCAGCACATTCCCATTGCCATCGGTGATCCGATAGCGGGAATTGGCGGCGTTCGGATGGGAGCGCAGTTCCACACGTCAAACTTGTCGCCACGGATGCTGTTGACGGCGTTACGCTCAGGCATGTAGCCCTGGTCGGGGATCACAGGGTTACCGCCGAACACATAGGAAGTGTCGGGATCGTCGCCGTAGACGATGGAGATGGCGTTGCTGCTGGTGACACCCAAATAGGGATAGCGGGTCTCGTCACCAGCGAGATATTCTGGGTAAGTACTGAGGTCGAACATAGAGGATTCCGTCCAGCTGCCATAGAAGCCCAGCAGAGGGATGGAATGGCTGGTAGCGAGGGCGCCCTCATCGGTGCTCAGACCGTCGATATGGAGGAAGCCTTCTACATAGCGCCTACCGGGTAGTGGCGTTCAGCTTTTCCTTCTGCTCGCTGGTCAGGCGGATGGTCACAGAGACCTCGACACTACCATTTGCCGGGAGGGTCAGCACGCCGCTGTGAAAGCGCTGCAGGAAGAGATAGGCGTCATAGGCGTTGATTTCGCCGTCATCATTCAGATCGGCATGTCCGGCGTCATGGAGTTCCGTGCGAATGCCGGTCACATAGTCTAGCAGAGCCTGGGCGTCTTCGCCGTCCACGATGCCATCGCCATTGAAGTCCATATTGCCAATTTCGGTTTCGGACCGCAGGGACTTGCCGTCTACAGTCCAGTCCACATCAGCGCACATGGGGTGGTCCAGACATCCAGGAAGTAGACGCCTTCGCCGTAGAGGTCAAACAGATCCTGGGTAAACAGGTCGGCAGAGAGGGTATAGCGTTTCTCTTCGTCGGTCAGATTGTTCAGGGTGAAGGAGGTGGAATAGACGCCTGTACGTTCGGGGTCATCCCCCAGCTCTGCCTTGACCTTGCCATCGGCAGCGCCGGCGGTGGCATTTTCTGCCATCATAATGTAGGAGTCGGCCGTGGTTACGGCGCCGATGTTTGCGAGGCCTGCGCCCTGGCGCAGCACGGAGTAATCGTTGAAGCCGCTGTCTTCCTCCAGCAGAGGGGTTGCGGTGGACATGAGCAGGCTCTGGGACAGCGCCCGGACGGTCAGGCCGGTTTTTTCATCCAGCTTGTTGGCCCGGATGTACTGAGCGGCCAGTGCCGCCATACCAGCTACCTGAGGTGCGGCCATGGAGGTGCCGGACATCAGCTCGTGCTTTGCCGACAGGGACTGAACCGTCGACGGAGTAGATGGCGCCGCCAGGGGCTGTGATTTCAGGTTTGATCTCCATGGAGCCAGGAACGCCCCAGCTGGAGAAGACGCTCATAGTATAGGGCGTGCCGTATTGGACAGAGCCCATTCCTTCCCCAATGCTCAGGTTGCCGGTAAAGTATAGGACGTTGCCAGCCTCGTCAGGGACAGGGGTAGAAACAGAGCGAATCAAAGCGCCGTCTGCCTGGGTGATGGAGACGCAGGGAATGGTAGCGGTGCTGTTGGTGAGATCAATGCCGGAGACGCCAGGCGCATTGTTGTAGACAATGCAGCCAATGGCGCCTGCTGCCTCTGCATTTTGATGCTTCTCGACATAAGTAATGGTGCCGCGGGACAAAATGACAATCTTGCCCTTTACTGCATCGCCCAGGGCGGCAAAGTCTTCCGCAGTGCCGAGGCCGTCTATGAAGACGTATTCGTGTTCACCAGCAATTGTGGTAATGGGACGGTTGACATAGCTTCTCTCTGTGTAGAGGATCATGTGGTCGCCAACTGTGACAAAAGAGCCTACATAGCCGGAGTTGTCAACGGAGGCAACGCAGAGAGAATTGTGTAGGAGCCAGGGGAGAGCCAACTTCATCAAAGCTGATGCCATCGTCATACAGGCCCTTGTGTATGGTGTGCTCCGCCCAGTGGCCGGAGTTGCCGGCGGACATGGTGACCACGGTGTCACTGTTCACCAGGCTTTCCATCACGGCGGCATAGACCTGGTTGTCCGTGCGGCTGGCGCCGGGGTTCCCGGAGCCGAGGGATAGGTTCACAGAGTCACAGCCCAGGACAATGGCGTCCTCAATGGCGGCCATGTAGTCGGAAGCATATGCGCCGCCGGCCTTGCCAAAGACCTTCATGGTGATGATCTGTGCATCGGGAGCCACACCCTGCATCTTGATCTTTTCATAGGCATTGAGGAACGTGCCGTCTGCCTGGGGATGTAAGCATTGGCAGCAGAGATGCCTTCTACGTGGGAGCCGTGCTCGCCCATGGCATCGTTGTCATGGGTGATATCCAAGCTCTTGTCGACGTAGTTAAAGCCAAAACCGATTTTTTGTGTTGAGGTACAGATCTTCCGCAGAAAAGCCCTTTTCTTGAGAATGGGAGCGATGTTCAGGAGCTCCACCTTCTCGGCGATTTCTTCTGCATCCAGCAAATTCAGCTCTGCCAGGTAATCCTCTGTGCTCATGTTGGCCTTGCTGGCTTGCAGAGCCAGGGAGTACTCAGACCAGCGGCAGAGAAGGACTGATGATCGGTATCAATGCCGGTGTCAATGACGGCAATCCGGGTGCCTGCACCGGTGTAGCCCTACGGACCAGGCGGTGGGGAGCCAATCATTTCGGACGAGGTTGCCATATTGGGGTCTGCGGTTTCCTCTTTTTCGCCCTTTGGGAACGACTGCCGGCTCGTATTGCGGCTCGATGACCACGTCTTTAACGCCGCGGACGCCTTCGATGGTCTCAATCTGACCGTAAGGAACGTTGGCGGAAATCATGTTTGCGGCCAGAGTCAGGTTCCATGCGACATCCAGCTTGCTGTGGGTGGCCTTCTCGATAGAGGCAGCCATGGCAGCCTGCTCAGCCTGCAGATCCTTGCGGTAGCGCATGGCGGCAGCGTTCTGCGCAATGCCCATAGTGGAAAAGCCTGCATTCAAAGTAGAGGCCTTTTCCAGAACAATGGACACACGGACGATGTCGGTGTCATCGTATTGGGGTACTTCGTCAGTTTCCTGATCTGCTGGATGGAGCAGATTGGCCGAAACCGAGCTGTTGTCTACCTGCTGGTAGCGGAGCGTATTGCTGGAAGCGGCTGCGCCAGCAGGGCTGGCGAGGCCGAACAGCACAGCAACAACAGAAGGGAGAGCATGCGCGCCGGGGAAAGACGAGTTCTTCATGGTTACTTCTCCTTTTTTGATGATTCACCGATGGTGGGCGGCGACCCTCTATGAATTCGGCTTGTGGCAACGCCGATCATATCGTGATTGGAAGGATGTGTAGGTGGGTTACGTTTTTGCCATTTAAAGCGCAGTGTTCTCAACTCTGCAAACGCCCTATCATGATGTTACCATACGCTACAAGAAAAAACAACACATTTTTCACTCCGATAACAAAAAGCGGCCGAAGCGTTGCGCTTCCGGCCGGAGGCAGTCGGCTCAATCTATGGGGGTCCGGGTGTGGTTAGTGCTTTGGATGATGGTATCCAGGGCAGTGGTGTTGATGCGGTAACAGCGGCGGTCGTCGTCTACCTCAACGACCAGCAGACCTGCGGTCAGTAGGCTGCTCACGTCCCGCCCCAGGAACCCAGATTCATCCCCAGGTTTTTGTGCAGGCTCTCTGGTGGACATGGGCTGCGTGGATGGCTTTTGAGCAGTTTGATGCGGGCCTGACTCCCCAGCAGGCGCAAGGCCCGGATTTCCCAGGGGCAAACTCTTCCTCATCGCAGAGGTCTGTGGTGCATTGACGCCGATGTGGATGTAGATGACATTTTGGTTTCCAAGGGTTTCCAGCTCAAGCATCTGCACCTTTGCCCTGAAATAGCCCAAAACGGCATAAACTTGATCGATTGGCTCCTTGGTGACAAATTTCCATTTTTGCTGCAACAGGGATGGCAGGTCGGGCTGGGTCAGGTAAGCGTACCAATTCTGACGCAGAGGTTCAGAATGTTTACCCATGGGACCATCAGCAGCTCTAGACGCCGTTCGACTGGTGCGATGAGTTCTTCCAGGAGATGGGTGTAATAATCGAAGTTTTTTCAAGACGTTGAGGAGCTTTTTCCCGATAATCCTGTGAGATCAGGAGTTGGTTGACCCCCAGTTCCAGGTTGGTGGGATTCGCTCTCATCCTGCCAACCGCAGTCGAAGGTGTATCTTCCGATGGAGGCTGGATAGGAATGCTCCTGTAAGATGGTGAGCCAGGACTTCCGCAGCAGGTCAAAAGGCGCTGGATATGGTCTTGCAGGAAAAGGTGGAGACAAAATAGGCGATGTTGCGGGCGATGCAAGTAAAGTCTCCGGAATCGTCAGCCAGGGGCTTCTTTGAAAGAAGAACTGCAGTGTGGGATTTTTGGAGGGCGAGCCCGGCGCAAACCGTATCCATGATCCGCTGTACTTCCCGCACGGGGATGCAATAGGATCCCGGACCGGTCAACTCCTCTGCAGGGACCCCGTTGACAAACGCATAGATCAGTTCTACCGTTTCTAACAAATAGCATGGCGTGGACATGATCTGGACATTCATAAAGTACCCCTCCGAAAAATTCATCTTTTGTATCATAACACAATCCCCCGATTCGCAAGTGATTTACCCAGACTGCCCAGGGCGGCAGTAGTTCCTCTTTCCGGGTCCAAAATTTACTCATCCGTCACCGGCGCCGGAGCGCCCGGTTTTCCCCGGGGCAGGACGAAGCACCATGGGATCTTTCACCTGCCAGTGGCAAGGGACTCCACCAAAGGGCCTGGAGAAGCGCTTCCACAGCCTCATCGGGGTGGCCCAGGAGGTGACGAAGCGGACGGCGTCCCGGCTTTCATCCACCGGGGCGGTGAGCTCAAAGGTGAAGTCGGTCTGTAGGGACTGGATTTGCGTTTTTAGGTCAGGATGGGGAAGACCTGGTTGGTGGGGGACTGGGCGTAGAAGGCGTAGCCTTTGGCCTGCAAACCCTTGGGTGAGGCGGGCGGCCAGTTGGTTTTCCCGGCGGCCCAGGGCCAGCCATAGGTCATCCTCCAGCAGCGCCCCGAACTGAACTCCCAGCAGGCGGCCTTTAGCCAGCATGCCGCCGCCCTGCTTCAGAGCAAAACGGAAGTTGGGCATGAGGGCCGGGTTGGTAATCACCAGGCACTCCCAAACAGCAGGCCGTTTTTCGTGCCGCCCATGGTGAAGGCATCGCAGAGCCGGGGGCAGATCCTCTGGGGTCAGATCGTTTCCTTGCAGGTGAGGGCCGCAGCCAACCGGGCTCCGTCTAAGTACAGGTACAGATTCAACTGGCGGCACAGGCGGTGCAGCGCTTCCAGCTCCCCTTGGTGTACACCGTGCCCAGCTCGGTGGAATCGGACAGGTACAGGAGTTTAGGCAGGACCATGTGACCGGGATTGCCTGCATCATGCTCCCGGCACACCTCCCGGAGAGCCTGGGGAGTGACCTTTCCGTTTTTGATGGGGGGACCGTGATCACTTTTGGCCCCTGGCCTCCACGGCGCCGGTTTCGTGGACGGCGATATGGCCGGTCTGCGGCCACCTGCCGCCTCCCCAGGGCCGCAAGAAGGCGGCGATGGCGGTGAAGTTGGTCTGGGTGCCACCTACCAGGAAGTGTACTGCGGCGCTGGGGCAGCCGAACCGGGTCCGGATGGCGGCGGCAGTGGCGGCGCAGTAGGCGTCCTCTCCATAACCGGCTGTGGACTCAGGTTGGTCCGGATCAGCGCTTCCAGGACACGGGGATGGGCGCCTTCGGAGTAGTCATTTCGAAAATGATACATAGGATGCTCTCGCTTTCGTATGAAAATGGGGCTCATTATCAGTTATGATACACCCGCCTGCCCACTTTTGTCAACCGGGCGGACCAAACCACGAATCCAGCGCAGATCTTCCCGGCCCACCACCCCAGCAGCACCAGCAGGAGGAAAAAGACACTGCAAAAACCGGCGGCCAGGAAGAGCACGCCGCTCCATCCCCCAACTTTAGGTAGGAGGAGGCCACCCACAGGCTGAGGGATGCAGCTCCCAGGGCACGGAGTACTACGGACAGCTGGGGCCGGAAGCCGGTGACCTTCCGGAGGCGGAAGAAGCTGAGGCCAAAATTGAGGGCGTGAGTCACCAGGAAGCTGAGGTAATAGCCATCCAAGCCAAACCGGGGCAGGAGCAGCCACAGAAAGACCACGTCCAGGAAGGAAGTCACGGTGTTGTACCGGACGCAGGCTACCTGTTGGCCCATGCCCTTTACATTGGCGTCGGTGACGGCATCCACATAGAGCATGGGGGCCAGAAGGGCAAAGCGCCGTAGTTGGCGGCCCACAAGGGGATTATCAAAGAGTACCATACCCAAGGCTTCCGAAGCTGTAAAAGGATTCCCCGGCAGCCAGACCGTAGAGCAGAGCCACCCGCAGGCTCCGGCCTGTGAGATAGGCAATTCGCTTCCGCCGCCCACCGGCGGCGCACCGGGACACTCCGGCACCAGGAGCTCTGCCAGGGAGAACAAAATGGCTGCCGGGAACATGAGGGTGGGGAAGACCATGCCGCATACCACGCCGTATTCCGCCAGGGGTTCTGCCGACTGGGAAAGAGACCCAGACGCCGGGGACGATCAGATTTTCTACCGTGGAAATCCCCATGCGCAAATCGTCTGCCAGGGCCAAAGGCAGGGCCACCCGCAGCAGCCGCCCGGCTACCGGTACCGGCGCCTCCTGCCGGTCCGGAAGCCGGTTCGTTTCCCGGCTCCGCAGAAACAGAAGGGACAGAAGGGTCACAAGAGGCGGCGCTGCTGCCTCCCACCACGGCGCAGCAGGCCCGCCCCGGGTCTCCGGAGGCCCAGTGGGATAAGAGCAAAACAGTCACCGCCATAGAAACCACTTGCTCCAGAATTTCCACCGCCACCAGCTCCCGAATCCGCCCGGCTGCGGTGAAGTATCCCGTCATGACGCCGCCCAGGCACACCACCGGCAAAAAGGCGGCGAAGATCCGCAGGGCCGCCAGAGTTCGCAGGTCTCCGATCCAAGTTTTTTCCGCCACCAGGGGGCGCAGAACCAAACCAGCAGCGCCACGGCGGTAAAAAAAAGCTGTAAAGGAAGCAGGCAGAAAGTACACGGCGGACCCCCTGCCATCGCCCAGATCCCACTTCCTCTGCCGTCAAATACATGGCGGAGGTTCGGATGCCTCCCATTCCGGCGGTCATGGCCAGCATAGACACCGACAGCACCAGCTGCAGCAAGCCAATTCCCGCCGCCCCGATCTGCCCGGACAGATAAACCTGAAACCCCATGGACACCATGCGCAGAGCCAGGTTGGCTCCGGTGAGCAGGAGGGCGCTATAAAACATCGTACCAGTTCGACGCATGTCCTCACCTCGGTTCACTATATGGGGACAGGCGGGAAAACTTGCCTGTGTCTGGTGGAAATCTCCTGAAATCGTGTGGGAAAATCTCTCATGGGTAATATTGTCAACTTAAGGTTGCCGCTTTATACTGGCACGGTAGCGCTCTGCCTTCCCTGAGGAAAGCCAGGAAGCTATCGGACAGGCAGAATTTTTATGTTTCTTTCCGGAAGCCGGTCTGTTATAATAACGGTGTGAACTTTGAAAAGGAGATGGATGATATGGCTGCTGCAGTCTTTTATCTCAATGATCCTGCCGCGCCGAAGCCCAACCGTCCGGCGCATCTGGGGGTGAACATTCTGCTGGAGTGGGACGGAAAGCTCCTGCTGGAGCGCCGCCGGGACTGCGGCATGTGGGGCCTGCCCGGGGCGGGGTCAAGGGCCGGGAGCCGGAACGGCGGGCCATGGTCGGGAGCTTTGGGAGGAAACGGGCATCCGCCTGCCGGAATCTGCGCTGCAAAAGGTAGCGGTCTACGGAGAGCCGGGACGCATTGCCACCTATCCCGACGGCAGTGTCTGGCGTATGGTGGTAATTCTGTACCGGGCAAAGCTGGACCGGGAGCCGCGCCTTCGCATCAGTGCAGAATCCAGGAGCTCCGCTTCTTTACCCGGCGGAGCTGGCGGAGCTGCCGGTGATCTGTACCCATCGGGACATGGCGGACCGGTTTTGAGTGGTTTATTCACAGACCCGTAACAGAAAATTAAGCTTTCTTAATGGGCGCTGCCGTTGACTTTCCCGGTGAATTTCGGTATCATTTCGTTAGATAATGGTCAAATAGCGAATTTCGTTTTTGGAGGATACAGCTATGAGAAAAAATGGATCGCCGCTGCGGTGACCGCTGCGGCGCTGCTGGGTCTTTGGGGCTGCGACAGCAGCACCCCGAAGGCGAAGGTTTATGTGCAAAATGTAGGTGAGATTACCGGCGCCGGCGCCATCGCGGTGAACGATGTCTTTCCCGGCATCGTGGTTTCGGAAAAAGGTGACGGAGATCCAGCGGGATACGGAGCGGACGGTGACCAAGCTGCATGTGGCCGAAGGCGACAACGTGAAGCAGGGAGACGTGCTCTTCCAGTACGACTCCGAGGAGCTTCAGCTGAGCCTGGACAAGCAGAACCTGGAGCTGGAGCAGCTGAAAAATACCTCCACCACCCTGCAGAGTCAGATTGCAGCTCTGCAGAAGGAGCAAAAAAACGCCTCCAAGGACGAACAGCTGAGCTACACCGTGGAAATTCAGTCCAAAGAGGCCCAGAAAAAGGAAAACGACTACAACATCAAGGTCAAGCAGCGGGAAATCGCCCAGACCAAGACCAATCTGGCCAATGCGGAGATTCTCGCTCCGGTCTCAGGCCGGGTGGTCTCAGTGAGTGAGGACGGCTACGACCAGTACGGCAATCCCAAGCCCTACATTACCATTCAGCAGTCTGGCTCCTACCGGGTGAAGGTACCATCAATGAGCTGAGCATGGGCGCAGTCACAGAGGGAATGGCTATGCGCATTTTTCTCCCGCACCGATCCCGAGCAAACCTGGAGCGGTACGGTGAGCCTCATCGACCTGGAGAGTGCTACACAATCCAACCCCAATTCCATGTATTTTGGCAGTATGGAGGCCGGTGAGATGGGCGCCACCAGCAAATACCCCTTCTATGTGGAGCTGAGCAGCGCTGACGGCCTGATGCTGGGCCAGCATGTGTACATGGAGCTCGCCAGTGGAGAGACCGCCACTGGTGGCCTCTGGCTGCCGGAGTACTACCTCTGCTATGAGGAGCCCGCCGGAGAGGACCAGGAGAAGGGTGACCCCTTACGTCTGGGCGGCTAACGACAAGGACCGCCTGGAGAAGCGCTATGTGACCCTGGGCGGCTATGACGAAATGCAGATGGCCTACGAGGTTCTGGAGGGCCTGACGGTGGAGGATGAAATCGCCTACCCCAGCGAGACCTGTGTGGCCGGCGCCGTGGTGACCCGCGACCCCGCCGAGGCGACAGAGGCTTCCGGGGAGACTTCAGAGGGTGACCCCATGATGGAACCCGATGGCTCCGGTGAAAATGGAGAGCAGGGGGGAGTCCGGCGTCGATATGACCCCCAGCGGACCCATCTGGCCAGGAGGGCCTACCCATTGAGGAAGGCGTGGAGGGAGCCGACGCTGGCTCCCATCGGGGATCAACCTGAAGAGACCACTGGCGGCGGGAATCCTGCCACTCCCAGCCCCACCACAGGGACAGGCACCAGCGGCACCCTGAATCCCGATGAGCCGACGGAGGGCACTGCGTCTGACGGCGACCTGGAGGGTTAAAGCCATGATTTTGGAATTACGCGACGTCTGTAAGGACTACACTCGGGGCAAGAACCTGGTACCGGTGCTGAAAAATGTGAATCTCCAGGTGGAGCAGGGGGATTACATTGCCATTATGGGCCCTTCCGGCTCTGGAAAGACCACGCTCATGAACCTGGTGGGCTGCCTGGATCTGCCAACCTCTGGCCAGTACATCTTGAAAGACCAGGATATGAGCACCCTGAACGATAACCAGCTGGCAGAGATCCGGAATCAACACATCGGCTTTGTGTTCCAGAACTTCTACCTCCTGCCGAAGATGACGGCCCTGGACAATGTGGCTCTGCCTCTGCTTTACGCCGGTGTGAGCCAGAAGGAACGGCGGGAGCGGGCAAAAGCGGCTCTGGAGTCTGTGGGCCTGGCGGAGAGGCTCCACTTTTATCCCAATCAGCTTTCCGGCGGCCAGTGCCAGCGGGTGGCCATCGCCCGGGCGATGGTGGGGGCCGGAGCTGCTGCTATGCGGACGAGCCCACCGGCGCACTGGATACGGCGGCAGGCTATCAAATTATGGAGATTTTCCGTTCCCTGGCTGACCAGGGCATGACCATTTTGATGATTACCCACGAACCCTCCATTGCAGCTTGCGCTGACAAGACCTATCATATCCTGGACGGCCAGCTCCTGGACCAGGCGCCGGAGATCCCGGCGGCGCCGCCCCATCCCCAGGCGGAAAAGTCCGATTTGCCGGCGGGACTGGACCACCTGCTGCGGGATACGTCAAAGGAGGACGGTAACCCATGAAAAAAGAAGAAAATTTGGATTCCCATTGTGAGCTTGGTGCTGGTAGCGGCTCTGGGTACCGGACTGGCTCTGTATTTCACCCGGAAGCCCGGCAAGACGGTGGGCGTCTATGATTCGAACCAGCTTACCATGACATATTGGGGGACGAGAAGACCTCCTCCGGCCCTGTAACCACAGACAAGCTGCAGACGGTGTTCTCTCAGCCACCCAGGAGGTGACTAAGGTAAATGTGCAGCAGGGGCAGAAGGTGAAGAAGGGCACGGTCCTTTTGACCTATGACACCACCCTGTCCCAGCTCTCCCTGGACCGGAAGGAACTGGACATTCAAAAGACCAAGCTGCGCCTGGAGGATGCAAAGGACCAGCTGGCAGACATCAAGAAGATGAAGCCCATCTCCTACAATGATAACACCAAACCTACCACGAAGCCCACAACAAAGCCTTCCACCACCTCCTCCGGGTCTGTGAAGCCCAAAGAGGAGCTGGGGAACAAGAGCTTCCTGGAACTGGGCGGCGCAGGTACGGCGGGAGACCCCAAGATCTTTTGGGTTCGCCAGAGCCAAGTATTTAACGACAAGTTCATTGCAGAGCTTCTGGGAGAAGCCAAGGAGCTGTATACCATTTTGGAAGTCCGGCGGAATGACAAGGCGGCAGGAGCCATCGTGAGCCGCACCGGTGTGTTGTTCCAGGCCGTGGAGGAGACGGTGAATACCGGCTCTGCCGTTTCCACCGCCTTTGCCCAGGGGGAGAGCTATGGCGTCCACCTGCTCACCGATGTGACCCAGGACCCTGTGGAGGACCCCCAGTCAGGAGCCTTCGGATGAGCCCTCCAGCGAGCCGGAGCCCTCTGAGGACCCTTCCACCGACCCGGACCCTTCCACAGATCCCACAGATCCAGATCCCACGGATCCAGACCCCACGGATCCAGACCCCACAGCTCCAAATCCGACAAACCCGAATCCCACGACTCCGCCGGAGCCGGTGAAGATTGTGCGGTATTCCTTCACCTTCTTTCAGGTCAGTGAGAAGTCCGGCGCAACAACTCCCACTCAACCATCGGGCAGCTCCGGCGGCTCCTCCTCTGGCGGCAAGGGGTGAATATGAACAGCGGCTACACCTCCAATGAGATTGCCCAGATGCGCTCGGACAAGGAGGCTGAGATCAAGCAGCTGGAATTTTGACATCAAAATGGCCGAGGCCGAATACAAAATCATGAAGAAGGAATTCGACAACGGCGAGGTGAAGAGCGAAATTGACGGCTATGTGGTCTCCGTTCTCACCCCGGAGGAGGCCTTGGCCAATAAAGAGCCGGTGGTGAAGGTCTCTGGCGGCGGTGGCTTCTTCGTCCAGGCCCTGGTGGGGGAGCTGGACCGGGATGAGCTGGAAATTGGCCAGACGGTGCAGATTGTGTCCTGGAATACGGGCGTGAACTGCGAGGGTACCATCTCCGCCATTGGCGATTACCCCTCCACAGACAGCTACTACCGGGGCGAGGGAAACCCCACGGTATCCTACTACCCGGTCACCATCTCCGTAGACGAATCAGAAAATCTGGAGGCCGGTTCCTATGTGCAGGTAACCTACGCTTCTGCCGCAGCAGAGGACAACGGCTTCTATCTGAATTCTGCTTTCATCCGCACCGAGGAGGGCAAGAGCTACGTCTATGTCCAGGGGGCAGAAGGAAAGCTGGAGAAGCGGGAGATTACAACCGGTCCCACGCTCTGGGGTCAGACCAAGATCTATAGCGGCATGGAGGTGGGGAATATGTCGCATTTCCCTATGGCGTGAAAGAGGGCGCACCCACCGAGGTGAAAAAATCTCAGCGACCTGTATCAGAACTACTAAGGAGGCCCCGAAATGGAAAATATCAGATTGGCATTTCAAGGAATCTGGGGCCACAAGATGCGCTCTTTCCTCACCATGCTGGGCATCATCATCGGCATCGCTTCCATTATCTCCATTGTGTCCACCATCAAGGGCACCAACGAACAGATCAAGCAGAACCTCATTGGGGCAGGTAACAACGTGGTGACGGTTCAGCCTCTACCAGAGCGGGTCGGAGTCTCCCTATGACATGAGCTGGAATCCCGTCCCCGAGGGTGTTCGCACCATGGAAGAGGGAACTCGGAGCGAGCTGGAGAAGCTGGACGGCGTAGAGAAGGTTTCCTTCTACCGGTCCAGGAGCAATGCAGAGCAGGTGTATTATCAGAACACCTCCTTTAGCGGTGCGATTTACGGCATTGACCGGGCATATTTCTCCGTGCAGGGATACCAGCTGACCCAAGGGCGGGGGTTCCTGGAAGGAGATTATGAGAAGTGCCGCAAGGTGGCCATTTTGGATGAAAAGGCCGTTTCCAGCCTCTTCCCCGAGGGAGGGGCCTATCGGCCGGATTTTGGAGATCAAGGGAGACACCTTTACGGTGGTGGGTGTGGTAGCCAAAATGGAGACCTTTTACTCCCAAGATTGAGAGCATCCAGGATTACAACCTGTATGCAGACACCTCCGCAGGCTCCATCTACCTGCCAGACAGCGCCTGGCCCATTGTCTACCAGTTTGACGAACCCCAGTCGGTGGCAGTCCAGGCCACCAGTACCGATGCCATGACCCGGGCGGGGAAGAACGTGGCCGACGCCCTCACCGCCAGCCAGATCTCCGCCACTGGTTCCGCATCCCAGGGTGGGGAAATGGCCGCAGCAGACAATGTGTCGGCGGAAGTGGAAACGGAGGGGGAGCAGAATGGCAACGGCACGTCTTTTGTCTACCAGAGTCAGGACCTGCTGCAGCAGGCCCAGCAGCTTCAGGAAATGAGTAACGCCACCAACAACCAGCTCATCTGGATTGCCAGCATCTCCCCTGCTGGTAGGCGGCATCGGCGTCATGAACATCATGCTGGTATCGGTGACAGAGCGGACCAGCGAGATTGGCCTGAAAAAGGCCCTGGGCGCCAAGCGCCGCCGGATTCTGTGGCAGTTCCTGACAGAGGCCGCTGTTCTCACCTGTATGGGTGGCCTTTGGGTGTGCTCACTGGTGTGGGCCTGGCGGAGCTGATTTCCAGGTTCAATTCCATCCCGGTGGCAATCAGCATTCCGGCCATTGTCATTTCCGTGGTGTTTTCCACCTTGATCGGCGTGATTTTTGGTCTTCTGCCTGCCGTGAAGGCGGCCAACCTCAACCCCATCGAAGCGCTTCGCATTGACGATATATACACCGCAGCGGGCTGATCTTGCCGGACCAGCCCGCTGCATGTGTTTCCAATGGCCCCGGAGAAAAATCTCTCTCGGGAAAAAATCACTTGTAAACCTGGGGCGGCTATTATATAATGGGGAACTGAACCAAAATTGATTGTAAAGCAGGAGTTTCGATATGGCTGCTCGTAATCATAAAATCCGTACATTTTTGACCCCTGGAAAGAAGGTGCACCTGGTGGGCATTGGGGGCGTCTCTATGCGTCCTCTGGGTCTGGTTCTCCAGGGCATGGGAATCCAGGTCACCGGTTCGGACATGAATGCATCGGTCTCTACTGATGAGCCTGGGCCCATGGTATTCAGGTGTTCATTGGCCACAGCGCTAAAAACATTCAGGGTGCAGACTGCATCATCCGGACTGCCGCCGCCCACAACGACAATCCGGAAATTGCCGCCGCGCGGGCGGAGGGAATTCCTGTCTTCGAGCGGGCTGAGGCTTGGGGTGTGTTGATGCAGAGCTATGAAAACGCCATCTGCATCTCGGGCACCCATGGAAAGACCACCACCACCTCTATGGTGACCCACATTCTCCTGGCGGCGCAGCAGGACCCCACGGTGATGATCGGGGGTATTTGCCCATTCTCCATGCCGGCCACCGGGTGGGCAAGGGAGACTCCATTGTGCTGGAGAGCTGCGAGTATTGTGACTCGTTCCTGAACTTCTTTCCCACCCTGGCTGTGGTGTTGAATGTGGAGGCGGATCACCTGGACTATTTCCACGACCTGGCGGATATTCAAAAGTCCTTCCGAAAGTTCGCGCAACTGGTTCCCAAGGGGACAGGGCGGGTCCTGGCCAACGGAGACGACCCAAACACCATGGAGGCCCTGAAAGGTCTGAGCTGACCACCTTCGGCCTGGGAGAGAAAAACCGGGTGCACGGCCAGGGATATTCGGAGGACTGGCGGGACTTTGAGGTGGTCTGTGACGGCAAATTCTATTGTAACACCCACCTGAACGTCTTCGGCCGCCACAACGCGGCCAACGCGGTGGCTGCCGCTGCCGTGGCCTGGACGCTGGGATTCCCGGAGAGGCTGTGACCCAGGGGCTGGAGACCTTCCGGGGAGCAGGCCGTCGTATGGAGTTTAAGGGCAATTACAACGGAGCCGATGTGTATGATGACTATGCCCACCATCCGGGGAGCTCCACGCTACCATCGCGGCAGTGAAGGCCATGGGATATCACCGTATCATTTTGGCGTTTCAGCCTCACACCTACTCCCGCACAGCTGCGCTCTTTGACGATTTTGTCCGGGAGTTACGCACAGTGGATCAGGTGGTGCTGGCGGAGATTTACGCAGCGCGGGAGCGAAACACGGTGGGGATTTCCTCCCGGGATTTGGCCAATAAGGTCCCAGGGAGCTGTATATTTTGAAACCCTGCCGGAGGTAACCACCTACCTCCGCCGTGTCGCCCGGCCGGACGATGTGATTCTCACAGTGGGAGCCGGAGACATCTATCAGGCAGGGGGAGGCTCTGTTGAAGCAGAAGTAAGGTGAACTCCCCTTTCCCGGGGCATAGGCGTACAGCGAAAGCCAACTCCGTTTATTTGCCAGAATGGTGCACAGATGCTGTAGGGGCGCACGCTGTGCGCCCTTAAAGCGGGTAGGCCGTAGTTCCCGTCTGCCCCCAGGCCGCACCTTACA